>Ga0209812_10000346_pt1 | contig 43226 bp, 60 predicted proteins | sample JI71714BDNA_FD_187502 | JGI IMG/M metagenome (GOLD analysis project Ga0209812, IMG submission 187502) | Wastewater effluent complex algal communities from Wisconsin, to seasonally profile nutrient transformation and Carbon sequestration -... | ecosystem: Engineered > WWTP > Effluent > Algae...
TAAACTTTCGTTTTTCTCTTTGTTAGAAGAGAATTTTTCTCACCATGATTATTAAATTACGTGGGACACCATCAAATTGTCAACCCCTAAATTATCTTGAAGAAAAAACAAAGAACGCTTTTACTCTGTGAAATCCGTATCAATTACGTTATCATCATCCATATTTGATTGACCTGTTGCAGAATCTGATGATTCTTGTGGTTGATCTTTATAAATTGTTTGACCGACTTCCATAATCATTGTTTCTAGTGCAGCTGTTTTCTGTTTAATTGCATCAAAATCATCCGTTTGTATTGATGCACGCAGATCTTTAATTAAATCCTCGATTTGATCTTTTTTCGTTTTTTCTAATTTTGTATCGAATTCTTTAATTTGTTTTTCGCTTTGATAACATAAAAGGTCCGCTTGATTTTTTAAATCAACTTTTGCACGTTTTTCTTTATCATCATTTGCCGCAGATTCAGCATCTTTTACCATGCGTTCTACGTCATTTTTATCTAAAGTAGAAGCATTTTTAATTGTAATAGATTGCTCTTTACCAGTACCTTTATCTTTGGCTCTTACAGAAAGAATCCCATTAACATCAATATCAAAAGTAACTTCAATCTGTGGAATACCACGAGGGGCTAGAGGAATACCGTCTAATCTAAAAGTTCCTAAACTTTTATTGTCATTAGCAAATTCTCTTTCTCCTTGTAATACATGAATTTCTACATTTGTTTGGTTATCAACTGCTGTAGAAAAAACTTCTGATTTTTTTGTTGGTATTGTTGTATTTCTTGCAATAATTTTTGTCATCACTCCACCTAATGTTTCAACTCCAAGTGATAGTGGTGTAACATCTAATAGTAAAATATCCTTTACTTCACCGGATAAAACCCCACCTTGGACTGCGGCCCCAATCGCAACAACTTCATCTGGATTTACTGTTTGGTTTGGTACTTTGCCTGTTAATTCTTGAACAAGTTTTTGAATCGCTGGAATGCGTGTCGAACCTCCAACCATTACCACTTCATCAATTTTATTTTTATCCACTCGAGCATCTTTAAGTGCATTTTCAACAGGAATTTTTGATCTCAGGATTAAATCCTCACATAATTGTTCAAATTTTGCTCGAGTAATGTTCACTTCTATGTGTTTAGGACCAGTCTCGTTTGCTGTAATAAAAGGTAAATTAATAACTGTTTCTGTTAACGTTGAAAGTTCAACTTTTGCTTTTTCGGCAGCTTCTGTTAAACGTTGTAATGCTTGAGGATCTTTACTTAAATCAATTCCATGTTCATTACGAAAATCTGAAAGTAAAAAATCTACTATTTTTCTATCAAAATCATCACCGCCTAGATGGGTATCTCCTGATGTTGATAATACTTCAAAAACACCGTCTCCAACTTCTAACAAAGAAACATCAAAAGTCCCACCCCCTAAATCAAAAACTAAAATTGTTTCATTATTTTTTTTATCTAAACCATAAGCTAAAGACGCGGCTGTAGGTTCATTAATAATCCTTAGCACATCTAATCCTGCGATTTTTCCTGCATCTTTAGTGGCTTGACGTTGAGAATCATTAAAATAAGCAGGAACAGTAATTACCGCTTTCTCAATAGGCTGGCCTAAATATTTACTTGCATCTGTAGTTAATTTTCTTAAAACTTGGGCTGAAATTTCTTCTGGACTAAATTCTTTATTTAAAGCAGGACAAACAATTTTAATATTACCTTTAGTATCTTCTTTTACTTTGTAAGGTATTTGTGTTGATTCTTGTTTTACTTCATTAAATTTAGAACCTATAAAACGTTTAACGGAGAAAAAAGTATTTTCAGGATTAATTACCGATTGGCGTTTTGCTATCTGGCCAACTAATAATTCTTCTTTTTTAGTATAAGCTACGATTGATGGAGTAGTTCTTAAACCTTCACTATTTGGAATTACTGTTGGTGTTCCACCTTCCATTACCGCAATAACAGAATTTGTTGTACCTAAATCTATACCTACGACTTTATTCATAATATATCCTCCCTTTTTTCTTTTTATTGTAATCCAAACAGAAGAATGAGAAAGTACGGGAAACCGTACTTTCTCATTCTTTAAGCTAAGTTTTTAAAACTTTAGTTATAAAAGTTTTAAACTATTTCTGTTTTAGTTAAAAGGTATTAGTGTCATACTAGACAAATAGATACTTTTCGTCTACATTAAATTCATAATGTTAAGCAAAATCTAAACAATAGGTTGGAACTTAATCTAGGCTCGAATATATTTAAGAAAATTGGAGTAGAAAAAATTGTGTCTATTGGATTATTTGGTAATAAAATTGGTATGACTCAAGTTTTCGATAAGGAAGGTTTAGCTATTCCTGTAACAGTCATTCGTGTAGGTCCTTGTCTAGTAACTCAAATAAAAACAACTACGACAGATGGTTATAATGCTGTTCAAATAGGCTACTCCCAAGTACCTTTAAGAAAACTAACAAAACCTCAACTAGGACATTTAAAAAAAGCAGGTGCACCGCCTTTAAAGTATTTAGGTGAATATAATTTAGAAAACGTAAGTGAATTTAATGTAGGACAAGCCTTAACAGTAGATAATTTTAACATTGGTCAACTAGTAAATATAAGCGGTACAAGTATTGGGAAAGGTTTCAGTGGTAACCCTAAACGACATAATTTTAAACGGGGGCCAATGACTCATGGTTCAAAAAACCATAGAGCACCGGGTTCAATTGGGCCAGGGACAACACCAGGTCGTGTATTTCCAGGAAAAAAAATGCCAGGTCAACATGGAGCAAAGAAAACAACTATTTCAAAATTAGAAATTTTAGGGATTGATGCTGAACAAAACCTTTTAATCGTAAAGGGAAGTGTTCCAGGAAAACCTGGAAATTTACTAAATATTATTCCTTCAAACTAACTTTTTATGTTTAAAAGTATACTTAAAAGATAAAACATATGGCAATTAATGAAATAATTAACTTCTCTATTAAAACCTTAAATGGAGAAACACAACTTGAATCTGCAACTTTAAATCTAAAAGTACCTGAATATTATAATTCAACAAATGTAACCGATAAAAGTAATTATATAATTTATCGAGCTTTTCAAGCCCAATCCACTAATGAGCGTCAAGGTACAACAAGTACTAAAACACGCGCAGAAGTTCGTGGAGGCGGACGCAAACCTTGGAAACAAAAAGGAACAGGTCGTGCTCGGGCAGGATCAAATCGTTCTCCATTGTGGAAGGGTGGTGGGGTAACATTTGGGCCTAAACCGAAAGACTATTCACAAAAAATTAATAGAAAAGAATGGCGTTTAAGCTTACGTTTATTGTTATTAAAAAAACAAGAGACCATTACAGTTGTTAATAATTTCAATATTAATTCTTTTAAAACAAAAGATCTTGCAAAAACAATTTTGGAATTAGGTAATAACCCTTCAGAAAAAACTCTTATAATTGTTCCTAAAGTAGAAGAAAGTTTACGTCGTGCAAGTAAAAATTTAAAAAACATTCGTGTCTTACAAGCGAATTGCTTAAATATAAAAGAAATTTTATTAACAAAATCTATTATTATTGCTACAGAAAGCTTAAAAATAATTGAGGAAACATATAATAATGCCTAAACAAAATATCTATTCCAGTATTGATTTGATCAAATACCCTTTAGTAACAGATAAAACAACACGGTTACTAAATAATAATCAATATACGTTCATTGTAGATCCAAAAATTTCAAAAGATGAAATAAAAGAAACGATCGAATTTCTTTTTGATGTTAAAGTAAGCAAAGTAAACACTTGCCATTTAGCAAAGAAAAAACGTCGTGTAGGTCAATTTATTGGCACAAAATCTCATTATAAAAAAGCTATAGTAAAATTAACCGAAGGTTACAGTATAAGCTTGTTTTCTGAAACTTAATTAATATTTAAAAAAACAAGGTCGAAATTTTATGGCAATTCGTATTTGTAAAGCCAATACACCGGGAAGTAGAACAGCGGTTCTCCCAAAATTTACAGAAATTACCAAACAAACTCCTGAAAAAAGTTTAATCGGGAGAATGCATCGTCGAAAAGGCCGTAATACTAGCGGCCGCATTACAATAAGACATAAAGGTGGTGGTCATAAGCGAGCATATCGAATCATTGATTTTAAAAGAAATAAATATAATGTTTTAGGTAAAGTTTTTTCTATTGAATATGATCCAAATCGTAATGCAAGATTAGCCCTTATTCATTATGAAGATGGTGAAAAACGTTATATTATCTGCCCTGATACTTTAACTGTTGGAGCAATTGTACAATCAGGTGAAAATGTAAGTGCGGAAGTGGGCAACAGTCTACCAATTGCAAATATACCTTTAGGTTCTTTTATTCATAATATAGAACTTGCACCAAAGAAAGGTGGGCAAATTGTACGGGCAGCTGGAGCAGCCGCGCGTATTTTAGCAAAAGAAGGGGATTATGCCACATTACGATTACCATCTAAAGAAATACGATTAGTTCGTAATACTTGTTTTGCAACTGTCGGGATTGTAAGTAATCGGGATGCATCAAATTTAGTGCTTGGAAAAGCAGGTCGAAAACGTTGGTTAGGAATACGACCAACTGTAAGAGGATCTGTAATGAATCCATGTGATCACCCCCATGGTGGTGGTGAAGGTCGCGCACCAATTGGTCGTACACGACCGTATACGCCTTGGGGTAAAGCTGCCTTAGGTGTTAAAACACGTAAAAAAAATAAATATAGTGATATTTTTATAATACGCTCTAGAAAATAACGAAAAATATTGAGCAGAAAACAATTATTTAGAAATGTAATTTATAAACATCATAAAAATTATGGGAAGATCACTTAGTAAAGGACCTTTTATTGCTTATCATTTGTTACAGAAAGTGGAAAAAATGAATGTAAAAGGTGAAAAGAAAACAATCAAAACTTGGTCTAGATCATCAACTATTATTCCAGCTATGATTGGACATACAATTGCTGTCTATAATGGAAAACAACATATACCTGTTTTTATATCAGAACAGATTATAGGACATAAGTTAGGTGAATTTGTTCCAACTAGAAATTTTAGATCACACGTAAAAAGTGATAGAAAAACAAAAAGATAAAATTAAAAAGAAAAACTAAGAACGTGTTATGTTAGAACAACAAAATGTCAAAGCAGTTGGTAAATACATTCGAATATCGCCGACTAAAGTTCGCCGTGTTTTAGATCAAATTCGAGGTCGATCATATCAAGAAGCTTTAATGATTTTAGAATTTCTACCTTATAGAGCCTGTGGTCCGATTTGGCAAGTTTTAAACTCAGCCGCAGCTAATGCGCAAAATAATTTAAACTTAAAAAAACAAAATCTAGTTGTGAAAACAGTGTTTGCTGATCAAGGTCCAACATTACGCAGATTTCGACCTCGTGCACAAGGACGCGGTTACCAAATTCGTAAACCAACGTGTCATATTACCGTAATTCTGGAACCAACAACTTAATGAACTTAAAATTTTAAATTAACAAAAGTTTACACTTAAATTAAATTATGGGACATAAAACGCATCCTCTGGGTTTTCGTTTAGGAATTACACAAGAGCACCGATCTGCTTGGTACTCAAAATTAAACGTTTACTCTAAACTTATTCAAGAAGATTACGCAATTCGAAATATTATTTTACAATTTTTAGAAAGAAATTCAATTAAATCAACAGGGATTACTAAAATTCTTATAAATAGAAATAACACAGGCGACCAAATTGATTTAGAAATTCAAACGGCAAAACCTGGTGTTCTTGTTGGTGAATCTGGTAGTGGTTTAGATAAAATTGATAAAAGTCTTACAAATCTTTTACCAAATAAAAAAACTCGTATAAATATTGTTGAAGTCACAAATGTTTACCACCACGCAGATCTATTAGCCGATATTTTAGTAGTACAGTTAGAAGATCGTATACCATTTAGACGTGCAATGAAAGGGATTATTGAGCTTGTACAACAAGAAAAAATTAAAGGCATTAAGATTCAAATTGCAGGCCGTGTTAATGGTGCTGAAATTGCTCGAACAGAATGGTTAAGAGAAGGGCGTGTACCTTTACAAACTTTACGCGCAGATATTGATTATTCTTATAAAACTGCACAAACAATTTATGGAATCCTTGGTATAAAAGTTTGGTTATTTAAAGGTGACATCTTAACCAAATAAAGGTTCCAAAGTCTGAATCCTATATACAATCTAACTTTTAGAAAATAATAAGAAAATTATGCTTAGCCCAAAAAGAACAAAATATCGAAAAGAACACCGTGGACGTTTAAAAGGAAAAGCTTGTCGTGGAAACAAAATAAGTTTTGGTGACTACGCTTTACAAGCTTTAGAACCTGTTTGGATAACTTCAAGACAAATTGAAGCAACGCGTCGAACAATAACAAGATACACAAAACGTGGTGGAAAATTATGGATTACAGTCTTCCCTGATAAACCTGTCACAGCGCGAGCTGCCGAATCTAGGATGGGATCAGGAAAAGGCTCGGTAGATTATTGGGTGGCTGTAGTTAAACCTGGAACTATACTATTTGAATTAAGTGGGGTTTCTCAACCAATTGCAAAAGAAGCTATGAGAATTGCAGCTTATAAGCTACCCATTAAAACGAAATTTATTGTTAAAGAGGAAAGAACACAAATATGAGTCTCCCTAAAATAAAAGAAATTTTATCATTAGATAATGAGCAGTTAGAAAAAGAAATTTTAGCAGCGAAAAAACAATTATTTGATTTACGTTTAAGACAAGCTACAAGACAGTCATTTAAACCTCATTCTTTCCGTCATACTAAACATAGATTAGGTCAACTTTTAATGGTTAAAAGACAAAGATTATCTACAAATGAAGCAAAAGGTTAAGATATGTCAAAAACAGAAAAAATTGGGGTTATTGTTACTAATAAAATGGATAAAAGTGTCGTTGTCGAAGTCGAATATCGCTATCGCCATCCTATTTATTCAAAAATTGTTGTACGTACAAAACGCTATATGGCTCATGACGAATCTAACGAATGCAATATAGGCGATAAAGTTATATTAGAACCGACTCGCCCTTTAAGTCGAAAAAAACGTTGGATTGTAAAACAGATTTTGAATAAGTCATTAATATCTAATTAAGAGAGTAGGAAAGTAAACATGATACAACCACAGAGCTATTTAACTGTTGCCGATAATACAGGGGCGAAAAAAATAATGTGTATTCGTGTTTTAGGTGGAAATCGTCAGTATGCTAAAGTTGGCGATATTATAATAGGCGTAGTAAAAGAAGCAACTCCTAATATGCCTGTAAAACGCTCAGATGTTATTAGGGCCGTTGTTGTTCGAACAAAAAAAGCAATTAAACGAACAGATGGCACAGTTATTAAATTTGATGATAATGCTGCAGTAATTATAAATACTGAAAAAAATCCAAGAGGAACTAGGATCTTTGGTCCTATTGCACGTGAAATCCGTGATAAAGATTTTACTAAAATTGTTTCTTTAGCCCCTGAGGTATTATAAATGAAAAAATTACTAAAAAACAAGAAAAGTTTACACATTAAAGTTGGAGATAAAGTTAAAGTAATCTCTGGCCAAAATAAAGGAAAAATTGGAGTGATTAAAACTATTATTAAAGAAGCAAGTAAAGTAATAATTGAAGGTATTAATATCAAAATTAAGCATATTAAACCAACCCGACCTGGGGAAACAGGTCAGATAAAAGAACTTGAATTCCCTATTCATAGTTCAAATGTTTCAAAATATGAGGAGTAGTTTTATATGACAACGGAGCGTATTACAAAGCCACTAAATCTAATTTATAAAGAAACAATTATTCCAAATTTATATAAAAAGTTTAATTATCAAAATATTCATCAAGTTCCAAAAATCATTAAAATACAGGTTAATCGGGGATTAGGAATTGATGCTCAAAATAATTCAATTTTAAAAAAATCTGTTGATGAATTTAGAGTAATAACAGGTCAACAGCCAATAATTACAAAAGCAAAAAAATCAATTGCGGGTTTTAAAGTTCGTGAAGATATGACGCTTGGTGTAACAGTAACTTTAAGAGGGGAAAAAATGTTTTCTTTTTTTGAAAAGCTTATTCATTTAGTTCTACCAAGAATTCGTGATTTTCGTGGATTGAACTCTAAAGGTTTTGACCGGGATGGTAATTTTAACTTTGGTCTTCGTGAACAATTAGTATTTCCCGAAATAAATTATGATACCGTTGATCAAACGCGCGGTTTAAACATTACAATTGTAACAACAGCAAAAACAAGAGATGAAGGTATGGCCCTTCTGAAAGAATTTGGTTTTCCATTAATTGATTAAAAAAGGAGTATTAGTGTGATAAGAGATGCTATCTCTGATATGTTAACTCGAATTCGTAATGCAAATATGGTTCGACATCAAATTGTACAAATTCCTAACACAAAAATGACTTTTGCTATAGCTATTATTTTAAAAGAAGAAGGCTACATTTTAGATTTTGAGGAATTTGAAGAAAACAATCAAAAATTTTTATTGCTTTGTTTAAAATACCAAGGCCAAAAAAGACAACCAATCATAACATCTATTAAACGAATTAGTAAACCTGGTTTACGGATTTACGTAAGTAATAAAAATTTACCCAAGGTATTAGGAAATTTAGGCATAGCCATTTTATCGACGTCAAAAGGTGTTATGACAAACCATAGAGCAAAAACTCTTGGTATTGGTGGTGAAGTTATTTGTTATATTTGGTAAAAAAGGGTTACAACTATATGTCTAGAATTGGAAAACTGTCAATAATAATACCTCCAAAAGTTGAAATTAAAATTGACAATCAACTTATTAATGTTTCAGGCCCACATGGGCAATTATCTCGTGAAATTTCAGATTTAATCATTCTTAGTACAGAGAATAATGCTATTTCTGTAAAACCTAAAGATAATTCACGTCAAGCAAGAGCATTACATGGATTATCTAGAACTTTAATTAATAACATGGTTGTTGGTGTTTCTAATAAATTTGAACGTCGACTTGAAATTAAAGGCGTAGGATATCGTTCACAAGTCCAGGGAAAAGATCTAATATTAAATTTGGGGTATAGTCATCCTGTAGTAATTCCAGTCCCAGATGGTATTAATGTTGCTGTTGAAGCAAACGTTAATATTTTAGTGACTGGAATTGATAAAGAAGCTGTTGGTCAACTTGCAGCAACTATTCGAGGTAAAAGACCACCAGAACCTTATAAAGGAAAAGGTATTTTATATAAAGGTGAAGTTATTAAACGTAAAGTAGGTAAATCAGGTAAATAAAAATGGGCAAGAGAGAAAAAAAAGTTATTCGCGGTACAGCAGCTCGACCACGTTTATTAGTCTTTCGTTCGCATAAACATATATATGTTCAGATTATCGATGATTCATCAGCACAAACAATTACTTCATGTTCGACACTAGAACAGAGCATACAAACACAATTAAAATCAACCTCAAATATAAATGCTTCACTTTTGGTTGGAGAGATTATAGGAAAAAGACTTGTTGAAAAAAATATTAAAAGTGTTATTTTTGATAGGAATGGTAAACCTTATCATGGTCGTATAAAAGCTGTTGCTGAAGGCGCACGAAATAGTGGTTTGGATTTCTAAAATAAATAAATATCTAAAAAATCAATATTAAAAATACTTTATGATTAACAGTCCAAATGCATCAGAAAAAGGGAAAAATACAAACAGAGTTCGACGTAATAAAAAAACACAAGAAAAAACAGTTCGTTGGGAACAAAGACTTGTTCAAATACAGCGGGTTTCAAAAGTAGTTAAAGGTGGTAAAAAATTAAGTTTTAGAGCAACAGTAATTGTAGGTAATCAAAATAGCCAAGTTGGTGTTGGTGTTGGAAAAGCTGATGAAGTTAGTACGGCAGTAAAAAAAGCTGTAAATAACGCAAGAAAAAACTTAATTAGAATCCCATTAACTAAAGCAAAAACGATACCACATAATGTAATAGGTATTGATGGAGCTTGTAAAGTTTTAATTCGTCCTGCAGGTCCTGGTACAGGAGTTATTGCTGGAAGTTCTATTAGAATTGTTTTAGAATTAGCAGGTATTCAAAATATTTTAGCTAAACAATTAGGTGGAAATAATTTATTAAATAATGCTCGAGCAACAATTGTTGCACTAAAAGCTTTGAAAACTGCACAACAAGTTGCACAAGAACGAGATATTCCATTAGAAAAAATATTTAGTTATAATAAATAAATATTTTTTTAAATTAGATTTATGGTCTGACAAGAGAAAAATATATTTAATAATTTTTAATGAATACAAATTTACAAAATACAAAATCTCGCTCATTAAGATATCGAATTCTTTTAACTGTGAGTTTATTAACAATAGTTCGCATAGGTAGTTTTATACCGGTTCCTTATATTGAAAGAGAAACTTTTGCCACTTTATTGCAAAATGAAAGTTCTTCAACCAATGCTGTTGCCCAAGTTCTTACTACATTTTCAGGTGGTGGAAATACTTCTTTTGGTCTTCTAAGTTTAGGTATTTTACCCTATATAAATGCATCAATAATCATTCAATTATTAACAACAGCGATACCGTCTCTTTCTAAAATGCAAAAAGAAGAAGGTGAATACGGACGCCGTAAACTTACCGATTATGTTCGTTTTCTTACTTTTTTTTGGGCCATTGTTGAAAGTATTAGTGTTACATATAGTTTACGTGGATTAATTTTCGATTGGAGTTTTTGGACAGCAACACAAATTAGTGTGACATTAATCACAGGTTCCATGATTGTTTTATGGTTCAGTGAATTAATCACTAGAGATGGTTTAGGAAACGGATCTTCATTATTGATTTGTTTTAATATCGTTTCAAGCTTACCTGACCAGATAAAACTATTCATTTTTTCCTTAAAAGATCAAACCAATGGTTTTATGAGTAGTTTTTTCTTAATTAGTATTTTTCTCATAACAACTCTTGGTTGTATTTATATGAATGAAGCTATAATTAAGATTCCCTTAGTATCCGCTCGTCAATTATTAAGAAAACAAGCGACACTAACAACAAAAGGTTTCGCAAACAGTACTTTGCCTCTTCGTATTAATCAAGCAGGAGTAATGCCTTTAGTTTTTACCTCATACGCTATGGTAGTCTTCTCTTCTTTAATTGGGGTAATTAAAAGTAAAGTAAACATATTTAATTTTCTAATACAATTTCCTTTTTTTAATGAAAGTCTTTTTTATTGGAGTGGGAAATTATTATTCTGGTCTATTTATGCTGCTTTAATTTTCTTTTTTACATACTTTTACTCTACTATTGTTTTAGATCCGAAAGATGTTGCAGAGCGATTCCGTAAAAATTCTGTTGTAATTTTAGGTATTGAACCAGGGAATCCTACAAAAAGTTATTTAACACGTACACTAAGACGTATTGCAAGTATAAATGCTATTTTTTTAATTTGTAATATTGTTGGTCTACAAATTATTGAATCCTTATTAAACCTTAATGTTACTAGCTTGCGTGGGTTAGGATTTACATCTCAACTTATTTTAGTAAATGTCTTAATTGACACAGTAAAAAGAATTCGCAGTTTTTTAAATGAAGAAGAAAATACTCTTTAAGTAAAGAGTCCTAAAATTAATGAAAAATACCATTAATCTAAACAACTAAAAATTATATTTTATAAATTGGTCAAAAGGCATTAAAATGAAAGTACGTCCCTCTGTTAAGAAAATGTGTGCAAAGTGTCGTGTTATTAGAAGAAACGGTCGGGTAAGAGTAATCTGTATCAACCCAAAACATAAACAAAGACAAGGTTAAATTATCTATTAATATAAGGAGCTTATAGAATGGTTAGACTTGTTGGTGTAGATTTACCAAGAAATAAGCGTATTAAGTATGCGTTAACGTCAATATATGGTATCGGAATATCAAGGGCAGAAGAAATTTTAGAAAAAGCAGGCTTAGGCAATGCCGATGAGAAGGGGTTACGAACAGAAGATTTATCCGATCTTGATATAAGTAATTTAAGAAAAATCTTAGAAGATGAATATCAATTAGAAGGAGATCTAAGACGGTTAAAAGCATTAAATTTAAAACGTTTGATGGAAATTGGTTCAATTAAAGGACGTCGTCATAGAGTAGGTCTACCTGTTCGTGGCCAACGAACTCGAACAAATGCTCGAACAAGACGAGGAACAAAGAAAACTGTAGCAGGAAAGAAAAAATAGGATTTAAGTTACTTCACTTAATAATAAAATAGAAATATTTATGTTACAAAAAGCAAAAAAGAAAACAAAGCGAAATATTACGTCGGGAGTCGTTCACATACAATCTACTTTTAACAATACAATTGTGACTGTTACTGATTTAAATGGTAATAGTATTGCCTGGGCGTCTTCGGGTAGTGCAGGCTTTAAAGGTGCCCGTAAAGGAACCCCTTTTGCTGCTCAAATGGCGGCTGAAAAAGCAACATTAAAAGCGATTGAATCCGGATTAAAAAAAGTAGAAGTTTTAGTTAAAGGACAAGGATCTGGAAGAGAAACAGCAATTCGTGCTTTACAAACAACAGGTGTTGAAATAGTTTCTATTAAGGATATCACACCAGTACCGTATAACGGTTGTCGTCCTCCAAAGCGTAGACGCGTTTAACATAGAATAATACCAGGAAATATATAGTTCATGTCAAATTTCCAATTTGAATGTATAGAGTTAAATTTACAAACCTCAACAGAATACTTTGGCAGATTTGTTTTTAAACCTTTAGAGGTTGGACATGGTATCACAATAGGTAACATCCTTCGTCGAGTTTTATTGACTAATTTACCTGGAATCAGCACTGTAGGTGTCCGAATTGCAGGTGTCAATCATGAATTTTCGACAATACCTGGAGTTCGGGAGGATGTTCTTGAAATTCTATTGAATCTTAAAGAAGTTATCTTCAAGAGTCAGGATCAAGAAAAAACTGGAACGTTTGGAAGACTAAAAGTACAAGGTCCAGCAATAGTTACTGCAAGTGCTATTGATTTACCTTTTAATATAGAAATAGTTAACCCAAATCAATATATTGCAACAATTTCTGACAACTCGATCTTAGAAATGGAAATAAAATTGGATTGGGGTAAAGGCTATATATTAGCGGAAAATCAACCTATCGAAGGCCCTTTACCTCTAGATTTTTTAAGAATAGATGCTATATTTATGCCTGTTCGACGAGTAGTCTATCATATAGAAAAATTGGGAAATGAGGAGCAATTGATTTTAGATATTTGGACCAATGGTAGTATTACTCCCTCTGATGCTGTTTCTGTTGGGTCAAAAACTATTATTAACTGGTTTAAAACTATTGAAAATTTAGATAAAATTCCCTCAAAAAAAGAGGATAACACCAAGCAAAGAGATCTAAAAACTATTCCAATTGAAGAACTAAATTTGTCTGCTAGAGCATATAACGGTTTAAAAAGAGTTCAAATTAATTTAATTGGGGAACTTTTAAACTTTTCTTTAAATGATCTACGTGAAATTAAAAATTTTGGACAAAAATCAGTGCAAGAAGTTATTGAAGCTTTAGAGACGCGTTATGGAGTTCTTATTGAATAGTTTTTCCATGGTCAATAAAAAAAACTCTATTATATATTAATAATTGAATTATGAAGGACACATTTATTCCATCGAATACCTCAATCAAATCACAATGGTTTATTATTGACGCTAAAGACAAATGTTTAGGTCGATTAGCAACGGAAGTCGTAAAAATTTTACGTGGGAAAACTAAAATTTTTTACAACCCTGCTCAAGATACTGGAGATTATGTTATTATTATTAATGCAAAAGAAATAAAAGTAACAGGAAATAAAGCAACGCAAAAAACTTATATGCGTCATTCTGGACGACCAGGTGGTAAAACTATTGAAACTTTTGAACAATTACAAGCACGTATCCCTGAAAGAATTGTCGAAAAAGCTGTGAAAGGTATGCTTCCTAAAAACCGATTAGGACGTAAGTTATTCACAAAACTAAAAGTTTATCAAGGGGAGTCACACCCTCATATAGCACAAGAACCCCAAATTATAAAATTATGATAGATAAAAATAATGAATAGTGAAAAAAAACCAGAAATTTGTGGTATTGGCCGTAGAAAAACATCGACGGCAACAATCACATTAATTCCGAATTTAAGTGTAGCTTCAGAAAATTTTTTTGAAGTGAATGGGCGATTAGGTGAACAATATTTCCAATACAATTTCAACTACCTTCATGAAATAGAAGGGCCACTTCGAAAACTAGAACTTATTAACCAGTACAAAATTATTGCTTCTGTTAAAGGTGGTGGTTTAACAGGACAAGCAGAGGCTATAAAACTTGCATTAGCTCGTGCGCTTTGTAAAATAGATAGCAGTAATTTCCGTTCTCCTCTAAAAGTCGAAGGTTACTTAAGTCGTGACGCTCGTATTAAAGAACGTCGTAAATACGGGTTGAAAAAAGCTCGTAAAGCCTCACAATCTTCAAAACGATAAATTTTATTCTATTACCATATATATTCCAATGGCAAAAAAAAATATTCATCCACAATGGTTTGCTGATACAAAAGTCTATTGTGATGGTCAATTAGTTATGATTGTTGGGTCAACCAAACCGGAACTAAATGTTGATATTTGGTCTGGGAATCATCCATTCTATACAGGTTCACAAAGAATCATTGATACAGAAGGTCGTGTAGAAAGATTTTTAAAAAAATATGATTTACAAGAACCTAATTAATTAATGATTAAGTCAAAACAAATTTTTATGTTATAATTGATTTTAAAATTTAAGAAAAATAGTAATTTATTTTATGCCTACTATACAACAATTAATTAGATCGCCACGTCAAAAAATTCAACGACGTAGTAAATCACCTGCGCTAAAAAGTTGCCCACAACGTCGAGGTGTGTGTACTAGAGTGTATACGACAACACCAAAAAAACCAAATTCAGCTATACGAAAAGTAGCACGTGTACGCTTAACTTCAGGTTTTGAAGTTACAGCATACATCCCTGGAATTGGACATAATTTACAAGAACATTCAGTAGTTTTAATTAGAGGGGGACGTGTAAAAGATCTTCCTGGGGTACGTTATCATATTATTCGTGGAACTCTAGATAGTGCTGGTGTTAAAAATCGTTTACAAGGTCGGTCAAAATATGGTGCTAAAAAACCAAAAAAATAAATTAAAAATATAACATATGTCACGTCGTACAAATTCAAAAAGAGAATTTCCTATACCAGATCCGGTATACAACAGTTATTTAGTTAGTTTATTGACGGTAAGAATTTTAAAAAGTGGTAAAAAAACCCTGGCACAGCGAATAATTCATGAGACGTTTAATATTATTAAAGAAAGAACTAATGAAGATCCAATGAAAATCTTCGAAAAAGCTGTAAAAAATGTAAGCCCTGTTGTTGAAGTAAAAGCAACACGTATTGGAGGTTCAACTTATCAGGTACCCATGGAAGTTAGTGGATTTCGCGCAACTAATTTATCTTTACGTTGGTTAGTAAGGTTTGCCAGAGAAAGATCTGGTAGAACTATTGCTATAAAATTAGCTAATGAGTTAATTGATAGTTCAAATGGACTTGGCAATGCTATCAGAAAAAAAGAAGAAACTCATCGAATGGCAGAAGCAAATAAGGCCTTTGCTCATTTCCGTTATTAATTGATTTTCAAAAAGTTAATAAATACCCGCCAAAAGTAATAAAAAAAATATATATAAAGGATTTCATACAATGGCTCGTGAAAAATTTGAACGCAAAAAACCACACGTAAATATTGGTACAATTGGTCACGTTGACCACGGGAAAACAACATTAACAGCAGCTATTACAGCAACATTATCTTTAAATGGTGGTTCTTCAATTGCTAAAAAATATGATGAGATTGATGCTGCTCCCGAAGAACGTGCACGTGGTATTACAATTAATACAGCTCACGTAGAATATGAAACTGAAAATCGTCACTATGCGCACGTAGATTGTCCCGGCCACGCGGATTATGTAAAAAACATGATTACGGGTGCAGCACAAATGGACGGTGCAATTTTAGTTGTATCTGCAGCAGATGGACCAATGCCACAAACACGTGAACATATTTTATTAGCAAAACAAGTAGGTGTACCTGACATTGTTGTATTCTTAAATAAAGAAGATCAAGTAGATGATGAAGAATTGCTTGAATTAGTGGAATTAGAGGTTCGTGAATTATTAGATAATTATGATTTTCCTGGTGAGTCTATTCCAATTTGCCCTGGATCAGCTTTACAAGCATTAGAAGCAATCTCTGCAAACCCTCAACTTTCACGTGGGGAAGATAAATGGGTTGATAAAATATTTGCTTTAATGGATGCTGTTGATGCATACATTCCAACACCTGTTCGTGACGTAGATAAGGCCTTTTTAATGGCTGTAGAGGACGTCTTCACAATTACAGGCCGTGGTACCGTTGCTACTGGTAGAATTGAACGGGGTATTGTAAAAGTCGGTGAAACAATTGAAATTATAGGTCTTCAAAAGACTCGTTCAACAACAGTTACCGGCGTTGAAATGTTCCAAAAAACGTTAGACGAGGGTATGGCTGGGGATAACGTTGGTATTTTAGTACGTGGTGTTCAAAAAGGGGAGATCCAACGTGGAATGGTATTAGCTAAACCAGGTACAATTACTCCGCATACTAAATTTGAAGGCGAAGTTTATATTTTAAATCAAGCGGAAGGTGGTCGTCATAAGCCATTTTTTGCAGGGTATCGACCACAATTTTATGTACGTACAACAGATGTTACAGGACAAATTTTAACTTTTACAGCAGATGATAATACTAAGGTAGAAATGGTTATACCTGGAGATCGTATTAAAATGACTGCAGAGCTTATTTCTCCTATTGCAATTGAAGAAGGTTCAAGATTCGCTATTCGTGAGGGTGGCCGTACAATTGGGGCCGGCGTTGTTTCAAAAATTATAGAATAAAAATTCTTTTTCATTAAAAGTACAGTATATTATTATGTCAAGAGAAAAAATTCGTGTATCTCTGCATTCATTTAACTATAAAATATTAGATGAAGCATGTAAAAAAATACTTTCGGTAGTTTCAGCAACAGAAAGTCAAGAAAATATTAAAGGACCTATACCTTTACCAACACGGAGAAGGATATATTGTGTATTACGTTCACCACATGTGGATAAAGATTCACGTGAACAGTTTGAGATTCGTCGCTATAAACGAATTATTGATATATATCCTCAATCAGCACAAACATTTGATGCTTTTTTAAAAATTGAATTACCTCCAGGGGTATCCATAGATGTTCAAATATATTCAAAAGTGCCTGCCTAAGAGAAAACTCTTTTTTAAATAAGTGATAAGAAAAATGATCTCCATAAAATTCATTTTATGGAGATCATTTTTCTTATCACTTATTTAAAAAAGAGTTTTCTTTTAGTTAAAATTAGTATAAACCATCTTCTGCATGAGTTTCAACTGTACAGTCGTCACATGCATAAGTAACACAAGTTAAAATAAAACCTTCAGCTATTTGCTCTTCATCTAAAAAAGATTGTTCTGATTGATCAATTGCACCAGATATAAGTTTACCAGCACAAGTAGAACAAGCACCAGCTCGACAAGAATATGGAAGGTCAAGTCCTTTTTCTTCTGCAACCTCTAAAATGTGTTGATCATCAGGACACGCTAGTGTAGTATTAATGTTTTTAGCTTCGTTTACAAATGTTACATTATATGTTGCCATGAGAAAGTATAGATTTATTAATTGTTCTGAAATTTAACAAGATAATAGATTGTCTTCAATGAAACCCATTTACAAATTTAAAAACTATAAACTTTGGATTTACATGTCACAACCATATTATAGCATATAAAGTTAAAATATCCCATTTAAATAAAATACTCGACGAAAAACATAGTGTTTTTCGTCGAGTATTTTATTTAAATGGGAGAGAGATTAGGACCAGCAAGACCCGAGTAAAAAGTTTAATTACCAATAGTTTGCCAATCTACGTCAACATTCTCAATAATAAGTGATGAGTTATAAATTTGTAAAATGATTAGTAAAAAAACAAAAAATAGTAACATAAAGATGCCCATAATAGGAGTAGTTCCCCAACCAGGAGCAACTTTTCCATATTCAGAATTTAAAGGTCGTAGGATTTCTCCAAGTCTAGTTCTTAAAGCCATAATTTAATATAATTTAAGTAAGTAACAAGTATATTTGTCAGTATAATATTATTATTAGAAAAAATTTAATTTATAAAAAGAAAATTTATGGAAACAGCAACAATTTTAGTAATTTTTGTATCTAGCTTATTGTTAGGTGTAACCGCATATTCAATTTATACGGCCTTTGGGCCGGCATCAAAAAATTTACGTGATCCTTTTGAAGAACACGAAGATTAATTTTGAGAGAAGATTAGAATCCTTTTTTCTTGAAAAAGAAAAGGATTCTAATTATAAATTATTTCTTAATTACTCTTGGTGGATCACGGAAGAACACAGCAAAGAAAATAACCATTAAAGTTCCGATCAATAAGAATGTATAAACTAATGCTTCCATAGTTTTTTCCTTTTAATTTTAAATTAAAAAATGTAAAATGATGATATTTTAAACAACACCTTGTTTACGTGTTGACTTATCACCAAGTTTTTGGAATGCACCAAATTCAACTTGTTCAGTCACTTCTGCACCAATACCTGTGAATACATCCCGGAAGATTGTTCTAGAACCGTGCCATAAGTGTCCTAAGAAGAAAAGTAAACCAAAATTAACATGTCCAAAAGTATACCAACCACGTGGACTACTTCTGAATACGCCATCTGATTCTAAGCTTGTACGATCAAATTCGAAAACCTCACCTAATTGAGCTTTTCTTGCAAATTTCTTCACAGTAGGGGCATCTTTAAAAGATTGACCATTTAATTTACCACCATAGAAACTAACATTAACACCTACTTGCTCAATACTGTATTTTGACTCTGCACGACGGAATGGTATATCAGCACGGATAATACCATCTTTGTCTACTAAAATAACAGGGAATGTTTCAAAGAAAGCTGGCATACGGCGAACAGTTAATTCGCGACCTTCTTTATCACGGAAAATCGGATGACCTAACCAAGCTTCAGCAATACCATCACCTTTATCCATAGGACCTGCACGGAATAAACCACCTTTCGCAGGGTTATTACCAATATAGTCATAAAAAGCTAGTTTATCTGGTATACGTGCCCAAGCTTCGCTTTCTGAAAGACCTTCATTTAAAGAAGTTTCCACTCGGCGCTCGATTTCTTGTTGGAAATATCCACTATCCCATTGGTAACGTGTTGGACCAAATAATTCGATTGGAGTTGTTGCTGAACCATACCACATTGTTCCAGAAGTAATGAATGCAGCAAAAAATACAGCAGAAATACTACTAGATAGTACCGTTTCAATATTTCCCATACGTAAAGCACGGTATAAACGTTGTGGTGGACGTACAGTTAAATGAAATACACCAGCCAGAATACCAAAAGTACCTGCAGCAATATGGTGTGATGCAACCCCACCAGGATTGAAGGGGTTAAATCCTTCAGGTCCCCAAGCAGGAGCTACAGGTTGAACTTTACCTGTTACACCGTAAGCATCTGACACCCAGATACCAGGTCCAAATAAACCTGTAACGTGGAAAGCACCAAAGCCAAAGCATAATAAACCTGCTAAAAATAAATGAATACCAAATACTTTTGGTAAGTCTAAAGCCGGCTCACCTGTTCGTGGATCACGGAATAGTTCAAGATCCCAGTAAACCCAATGCCAGATAGCAGCTAAGAAACAAAGACCAGATAAAACAATATGTGTTAATGCAACACCTTCAAAACTCCATAAGCCTGGATTTGATACACTTTCACCTGTAATACTCCAACCACCCCACGAGTCTGTAACACCTAATCTAGCCATAAAAGGCATAACAAACATGCCTTGACGCCACATTGGGTTTAAAACTGGATCTGACGGATCAAAAATAGCAAGTTCATATAAGGCCATTGATCCAGCCCAACCAGCAACTAACGCAGTATGCATTAAATGAACCGCGATTAATCGACCTGGGTCATTCAGCACAACTGTGTGAACACGATACCAAGGTAATCCCATTGATTTCTCCTGTATTAAATACAAGTTTTTGGCTTTCTTACTTTTAACCTATACAATATTTTAGCTTAAAAAAGGATATATAGTAAAGCATTTATATAAATATTTTACTATATATCCTTTTTTAAGATAAAAATAATGATTTTTATAAAAGAACAGATTCTTTTGTATCGTTATTTAACTTAGTATTTTTTGATAAAGCTGTAAACTTTTCGGGTAATTTTGTATACATTCCTACCTGTTTACGGAAATCTTCACCATCAATTGTTTCTTCTTGGATTAATATATCTACTAACTGGTCCATTACGATCCGATTTTTCTTGATTATATCAACAGCTTGATCATAACAATGTTTTACAATAACTTTAACTTGGTCATCAATTTTATCGGCAACTGCGGTAGACAATTCACTTCCATTACGAATACCCCGACCTAAAAAAACTTGTCCTCCGCCAGAATCTAGAGAAATTGGTCCTACTGTAGACATACCAAATCTTGTCACCATTTGTCGAGCAAGACTTGTTACTTGTTGTAAATCATTACTTGCGCCTGTTGTAATTTCACTGGAACCAAAAACAACTTCTTCAGCAGCACGTCCTCCCAATGTCCCAATAATTCGAGCAACAAGTTGACCACGTGACACTAAGGCTTGATCTTCGTTTGGTGTAAACCATGTTAGACCTCGTGCTTGCCCTCTCGGTATTAAGGTTACTTTTTGTACATCATCATGATATTTAAGTAGAGTTCCTGTAATTGCATGTCCTATTTCATGATAAGCTATTAAACGTTTATTTTTTGTATCTGTTAAAGGGGTTCCTTCTAAACCTGCTATAACCCGATCAATGGCTGTATTTACTTCTGCCATTGTTATTGCTAATTTATTTCGACGCGCCGTAATAATTGCGGCTTCATTTAATAAGTTGGCTAAATCTGCACCTGAAAAACCTGGTGTTCGTTGAGCAATAATTTCTAATGAAATATCATCATTAATTTTTTTATTTCTTGCATGAACTTTTAAAATTTCAAGTCGACCTTTTACATCTGGTAAATTAACGTTTACTTGTCTATCAAAACGACCTGGACGTAAAAGTGCTCCATCTAAAACGTCGACACGGTTTGTCGCAGCAATAACAATTACTCCTGTATTTCCTTGGAAGCCATCCATTTCTGTCAGAATTTGGTTCAGTGTTTGTTCTCGTTCATCATTACCGCCTCCAACACCAGCACCACGTTGACGCCCTACTGCATCAATTTCATCTATAAATACAATACACGGCGCATTTTGTTGTGCTGTTTTAAATAAATCACGTACCCTAGAAGCACCAACCCCAACAAACATTTCAACGAATTCTGACCCAGAAATACTAATAAAAGGAACACCCGCTTCTCCAGCAATAGCTTTAGCAAGTAATGTTTTACCTGTACCTGGAGGTCCAACTAAAATGACACCTTTTGGAATTTTTGCGCCAACTGAAGTAAAGCGTTGCGGTTTCTTTAAAAAAGTAACAACTTCTTCAAATTCTTCTTTAGCTTCATCAATACCTGCAACATCACTAAATAAAATACCTGTGTTTGCATCCATTTGAACTTTTGCGCGTGCTTTTCTAAAATTCATTGCTTGACCAGGTCCGCCCATAAAATTAGTTGAACGACGGAAAAGTAAAAATAAACCTACAAGAATTACTAATGGTATAAAAATATTACTTAAGATTGCGAATAAACCTTCGTAATTGGCGCTTGGATGAGAAGTGAAATCTACTTTAGCTTCTCTTAATTTAACTATTAAAGGAGAGGCGCCTACGGGGATTTCTACCCGAATTTTCTGTGCACGATCTCCAAGTTCTGGACTTGACGCTTCAATAATTGCAATACGACCATTATCATAAAAATCAACTGTTTTAATCCAACCCATATCTAGATATTCTAAAAAACGCCCATACGTCATTTTTGAACTAGCACGATTTTGTTTTGAATCGGGATTATTTGTTGCATTGCTTAAAACTGTTTGCCATCCGGTAACACTAACTCCAACGACTATTAGACCTATTACAGCAAGAATTCTTCCTCTTGACCAAAATTTCATTTTTTCTCCAAAAGTTAAATTTAACACTTTCTTTTATTATATTTTTAATAACATAAAGTTGATTAAAAAAACAACTAAACTATCTTATACCCTAAAATAAAAATTTTCTGTACTTTTTACTTTGATTTTAATATAATATAATTATATCAATTGAGATAGGTATAGAAAAAATGGAAAAAGGTAGTAAAGTTAGAAACTTAAGAAAAGAGTCATATTGGTATAATGAGGTAGGGACAATTGTTACAATTGAGAAAACTGGACTTAAATATCCGGCTCTTGTTCGATTCACTAAAGTAAATTACAGTGGAACAAACTCAACTAATTTTAGTTTAGATGAACTAGAACAAGTTAAATAAATAATAAGTCACAAAATAGAGTGCGGGTATTTTAGGTAGACCAAAATAGCTTATATATGTAAAACATTCACTATATGTTTAAAAAGTAAAAAATAATAATATATAGATGAATAAATGTCAAATCAAGCAACAATTAGTACTGCTATCGTTACATGTATAAGTTGTAAAGCGACAGATATGAGTTTAAAAACGTTGCAGTGGTAGGTATAAAATCTTTTATTCATACAGAGACATTTGATCACTTTGTTGCATTTGTTGTTTGTTTAGGTGTTTAAGGGTATGGTGTAATAATTTCAGCTCCCTTAGTCTATAAGCACAGTAGTGCATTTATTAGTGCCGTAAAACCTGCACTTGCAGAATCCTTTGAAGCAGCTAAAAATGGTTTATAACCTGATTTATATTATTATATTATGTTTACATTGATAAAATAAAGTATAGCGTAAATATGAAAAGGTCCTAAAAATCTGAATTAGTTCAGATTTTTAGGACCTTTTCATATTTACTCTATACTTTATTTTAAAACTACTTTAGCCCCAGCTTCTTCTAATTGTTTTTTAATATCTTCTGCTTCTGCTTTAGGCATTGCATCTTTTAATGTTTTTGGTGCACTTTCTACTAAGTCTTTTGCTTCTTTTAAGCCTAGACCTGTTACTGAACGAACAACTTTAAGAATAGCGATCTTTTTATCTGCTGGTACATTTTCTAAAATCACATCAAATTCTGTTTTTTCTTCTACTGCTGCTTCACCTGCACCAGGCATAGCACCAACCATCATCATACCACCGCCACTAGAAGCATCAACACCAAATGTTTCTTCAATCTGTTTTACAAGTTGTGAAGCTTCTAATAAAGTAAGGCTTTTTAATTCTTCGATTATTTTCTCAATTTTTTCGCTCATAGTTTTTTTTATTTATTAAATAGAATAAAATTTTTTGTGTATTTTGTTTTAATAATAAAGTATTTTACTTTTATTAGTTTTCTTATCTAATAAGATAAGCCAATGTTCTTAGAAATTTGAACTGAGCAGTTTTAATAACTTATTTTGTTTTAAAAGATGTAAAATCAACACCAATCGAAGGACCCATAGTACTGCAGACATACATTGTCTTAAAATAACGACCTTTTACACCTGAAGGTTTATTTTGTTCAACCGATGTATAAACAGAAGTTAAATTATCTAATAAATCTTCAATTGTAAAACTTGCTTTACCAAAACTTATATGTACAATACCAGTCTTATCAGCACGATACTCAATTTTACCACCTTTAAATTCATTAATAGCGCTTAAAATATCTGTTGTAACTGTTCCGGCTTTTGGAGAAGGCATCAACCCTTTAGGCCCTAAAACACGACCTAATTTTGCTAGTTTCGGCATCATATCCGGGGTTGCTAGTAAAATATCAAAATCTAATTCACCTTTTGTCATGGAATCGATTAATACATCCGAACCAACAATATCTGCTAAAGCTTGAATTTCCGAGGTTATTTTTTCATTTTGAATTAATACTGCGATTCGCTTTGTTTTACCGGTTCCTTTAGGTAAAATTAAGGTTGTACGTAATTGTTGATCACTATATTTAGGGTCAATATTTAGTGAGAAATGAGCTTCAGCGGATTCTACAAATTTTGCTGTTGCTGTTTCCTTTAACAGAGTTACAGCTTCCATAGGAGAATACATTTTAGGCTCAATTTTTTTATTAGCTTGTTCGCGTCTTTTTGAGATTTTTTTCATATAAATTTCCAAATAAAATAAAAAAAGAGAATTTAATCCACAATGGAAATGCCCATATTACGTGCTGTACCTTCAATAATTCTGATCGCGCTTTTTAAGTTTGTTGTATTTAAATCAGGCAATTTTATTTGTGCTATTTCTTCTAATTTTGCACTGCTGATAGAAGCCACCTTTATTTTATTAGGTTGTGCCGAACCCTTTTTTACATTTGCCGCTTTTGATAATAAAACGGATGCTGGCGGAGTTTTTAAAATAAAGGTATATGATCTATCTTCGTAAACCGAAATTTCTACTGGTATAATTAAATCACCTTTATCTGCTGTTCGTGCATTATATTCTTTACAAAAAGCAGCAATGTTAACTCCGTGTTGACTTAGTGCGGGCCCTACAGGTGGCGACGGCATAGCTTTACCTGCAGGTAAAGCTAATTTTATAATTGCTGTAACTTTTTTTGCCATAATGTGTGAGTAATGATTTTTTCTATTTTAAAGATAATTCTAGAAGGTCAAGATTTCTATCTTTATTGTACATTAATTTTTAAGATTTTTCTAGATAAACTATTATTTTAATTAAACGCGCCCTGAAGGACTTGAACCCTCGACATTAGGTTTTGGAGACCTACGTTCTACCAACTGAACTAAGAACGCGATTTTAGAAGTATAAGTGAAATAATCAATAAGATTTAAAGATTAGACCAGATCCTAATTTAATGATAAACTAAAATCCTAACTTGTGTCAATCCCGCAGTAAAATCAAGACATTTGGCCTTGTAAACCAATAGACTAAAATTTAACGTTTCTTATATATATTTATATTAGTGAAAATATTATTTATTACATTCAAATTTTTGTATTAAATAATATTTTCAAAATATAAATATTGAGGATCAAATTTTAATTTTGCTGTTCCTACAGGTCCATTTCTTTGTTTTGTTAAAATAACTTCAATAATATTTTTTTCAGTAGTATTATTATTATAATATTCATCACGATATAGCATAATGACTACATCAGCATCTTGCTCAATAGATCCACTTTCTCGTAAATCTGAAAGCATTGGACGCTTGTTTGTTCGCGTTTCTACATTACGACTTAATTGTGATAAGACTATAATAGGTAAGTCTAGTTCACGCGCAAGTTTTTTTAAACTCCGAGTTATTTTTGAAAGTTCTTGAACCCGATTATCACTTCTTTCAATATCTTCAAGAAGTTGTAAATAATCTACAAAAATAACACCTAATTGACATTCATTTTCTTGTTTCAATTTTTTTATTTTGAAATGCATTTCTCCAACCGATATATTTGGACTATCGTCAATATAAAGAGATAAATTTGATAGTGTATCAATACCCTCATTTATATTTAACCACTCCTCTTTAGAAATTCGCCCCGATCTTAATCTTGTATGAGAAATATGCGTTTCCGTAGCAAGGAGTCGATATAATAATTGCTGTTTTGTCATTTCTAAACTAAAAAAAGCGACTCCTAGATTAAATTTAGTTGCTATATTTTTGGCAATAGCTAAAGAAAATGCAGTTTTTCCCATGGAAGGTCTTCCAGCGATTATAATTAAATCAGATTTATGAAAACCTTGGGTTATTGCATCTAAATCAGAAAAAGAAGAAGTTAGCCCTGGTAATTCGGCTGTTTTTAACCGTTCTTTAATTTTTTCTAAAATTTGAGTTAATATTTCGGCTGAACTACTAAAAACTTTTTTTTGTTTTTGATCGTTTAATAATAATAGCTTTTGTTCTATTTTTGAAAATATTTTGTCTAAGGGTATTTCAGTCGAATAACCAGATTCAATGATCCCATAACCTAAATCAATCAACAAACGACGTAAATATTTTTCATATATTAAGGCAATGTAATCCTCTAAATAACCTATTGCACTTACTTGATTTACAAAATCAGCTATTAAAGATAAATCCTCAATATACTCACTAAGTTTATTATCTTGAAGCCATGTGGTTAATGTAATATAGTCAATCTTTTTTCCTTCACTATATAAAACCAATGAACCTTTATAGATAATTTGATGAGAATTTAAGTAGAAAGTTTCAACATTTAAATGCTGACTTACTATAATAATTGCTTCTGGATTTGTTAAAAGACTTCCCAAAACTAATCTTTCTGCTAAAAAATTATAAGGAAGAATTTTATCTATTTTAGATACTGGTGAAGAACTCATAAGTAACAAAATTATTGCGGTAATATCTCAATATTAATGCTTGCTTTTATTGTTGAATGTAAAGTTAGTGTACCTATAAATGTTCCTAATTCTTTTATGTCTGGTATGTCTATTACTACATTATTTAAATCTAGATTTGTTTTACTTTCAATTATATCTTTTACTTGTTTTAAGGTTATTTTACCAAAAATTTTCTTATCATCACCAATTCGCTTTTGAATAATAAAAGGACCACTTTCTTCTAGTATTAATTTATTTTTTAAACATAATTCAAGTTGTGATTTTTCTTTTGCTTTTAATTCTTTTTGCTTGATTTCTAAGTTTTTAATTGTTGTTGGTGTTGCTAATTCACCTTTTTGTTGAGGAATTAAAAAATTTCTTGCATAACCCGACCTTACAATAACTAAACTACCTGCTTTTCCTAGTTTTTGCGTTGTTTGTGTTAAAACTATTTGAACTTCTTTTTTTACTTTTTTTGTCATTCTTTTATTATTTTTCTTTTATTAAATAAAGTCTATAAAGTTTCATTATTGAGATAAATTTTCCTTAAAAATGTTAAGACAAGTAGAAACTAAAGTCAATATTAAAATTTATTCTCTAAAATAAGAAAATTTTTAAGCTATAAGTTATTTATTTGTGCATTTTTATACGTTCGTCTATAATAAAAGTATAAAATTACTAAAATGAACAAGGTAAAATCTTAATTCAAATTTTTATCAAAGGAGAACTATGACTGCAGTAATTCAATTCATTCAGGGTGTGGATGAAATCAATATCCCACGAGTACAACTAACAAGATCAAGAGATGGTAGCACAGGAACCGCTACTTTTTTATTTGAAAATCCTTCAATTCTGGAAAAAAGAACATCTAAAGAAGGGGAAATTACCGGCATGTATTTAATAGACAGTGAAGGAATTATAGTAACTAAAGATGTTAATGCGCGTTTTGTAAATGGAAAACCAAAAAGCATTGAAGCTGTCTATATTATGAAAAGTCCTGATGCTTGGGATCGTTTTATGCGCTTTATGGAACGTTATGGAGAGGAAAATGGGTTAACATTCACTAAAACTTAATTTGGGTTTGTACAAGATCTTATTCTTAAGAAATAAATCAAAATCAAAGTTTGATCTATCGTGGTACTTAAAAGATACATATTTTTTCAGTATCCTAAATAAATGAAAATATAAAAAACTATATATATATATGTATATCTCATTAAAGTGGGTACAAAACATAACAGGCCTAAAACATCTATCACTAGCTGTATTATCTGAAAGGCTTACATTAGCAGGTTTTGAGATTGAAGAAACAGTGCAAAAATTAACCCTAAGTGAGATTGATTTTATTTTAGATGTAAGTTTAACAGCAAATCGTTCAGATATTTTTAATATAAAAGGTTTCGCAAAAGAATTACTTTCTATATTTTTTCAAGAAAAAGAACAATTTTATGTAAAATCTCCGCCCCTGAATCCTGTAAAATTTTCTATGTTAAATGAAAATCCTATTCAAATTCAATGTAAACCTTTTGTTTGGGAAAATTTTATACAAAAAAAGCTTTTTTATCAAAACAAAAAAAATAAAGTAAATTTACCAGTTTTTGAGGCTTGCTCTTCTTTTTTCTTTATTGAAAGCAATAATTTAAATGTTAATTCAGGACCGAAGTGGCTGCAAAAGTATTTACTTTCTTCTAATGTGAACCCTATTAATAATGTTTTAGACACTATTAATTTTGTTACTTTAGAGACAGGCTATCCATTTTTCGCGTGTGACTTAAATAAATTAAAAAAATATGTAAATACAGCAACGTTTTCTTTTAGTACTCGTTATGCTTCTGCTCAACAAACTTTTCAAGTAGACTCTGATAGAATTATAAGTTTACAACCTAATAATTTATTGCTTTATCTTAATGAAAAGCCGATTTCTATTTTAGGTTTGTTAACTTTAAAGGAAATTGAAATCGATGAAACAACGACAAATATTTTAATTTATGGGGGCTTATTTGATCCAGTTCAAATACGCAAATCTTCTCAAAGTTTAGGGATTCGTACTGAACAATCAGTGAGTTTAGAAAAAAATTTAAATTTTAATGGACTAGAACAAGCTTTTATTCGTTTAATAATACTTTTTAACGTTCAACATATAACGTTTACTAAAGACGATTTGCCTACAATTCATAGAATTGATACTTTAAAAAAAACATCTTTTATTAATTATGTAGAAAATAAACGACCTTTACTTAAATTAAGTTATAAAGAAGTAAGAAATCTTTTAGGATCCTCACTACTCTTAGAAAGAGGAAAAATAGTTACTATATTAAAAGCCTTATATTTTCACATTATACAAGAAACTTCGGATGGTTGCGAATTATACATCCCTTTTTCGCGAGAATTTGATATTGAAAGAGAAGTAGATATTATTGAAGAAATAGTTCGAATAAGTGGTTTTACAAGCTTTCTTTCCATTGTTCCACATTATCAAAAAGTGGGTAAATTTTCTAAATTAGAAAAATTAAAACGTTTACTACGAAAGAGTTTAATTGAATTAGGGTTCAATGAAGTTTTACATTATAGTATTAGTACCCTTCAATCTAGTAATCAATTAGAGTTAAAAAATCCAATTGTCCCAGAAAGTAGTTATTTTCGAATCAATTTATTACACCAATTAATTCAAAAAGCAGGTATAAATAGGAAACAAAAAAACAATATTTTAGAGGCTTTTGAAATTGGTCGAGGTTACTCTGTATTAAATGGCAATATTGTAGAGTCAGAACTAATTAGTGGTATCTTTGGTGGAAATTTATATCGTTCATATTGGAATGAAGAAGGAAAACCAATTAATTGGTTTGAGGCTAAAGGTTTAATGGAGCATCTTTTTGATCTTTTGGGCATTTCTGTTATGTGGGGAAAATCAGTTAATAAAAATATGAATTTTCTACATCCCGGACGGTATGGGCAATTGTTCATAAATAATCAAAGTTTTGGTATTTTTGGTCAAATTCATCCAAAGATCGCAAAGACAAATTTATTAATAAATGAAACTTATGTGTTTGAATTTAATCTTGAAATTTTAAAAACATTATGGCAAGCAAAACAACTTTATACCTATAAACCTTATTCCCTTTTTCCCGCCTCACTCGTTGATTTAGCATGTATTAAAAATGATAGTATAGCTTTTAAAGAGGTTGAAACAAAAATTTGGGAAATAGGAGGTCCATTATTAGAATCTATTAATTTATTTGATTATTATTCAGGCTTGCCAATTCCATCAGGGTATCATAGTTTAGGTTTTAAATTAAAATTTAGAAATTTTGACCGGACATTAACCAATGAAGAAGTTGATAGTATTGTTAAAAAGATAACAAATTCTTTAGAAAAAGACTTTGACATAAAAATGAGAAAATAAAAAATTTTAACTCTTTAAGTAAACTATAAATAAAAACTATATAAAAAATGAGCCAAAATTATGAGTAAAATCTTAACACCTAAGTTTGGAGCAAATAAAATAGCTACTGTACTATTAAAGTATAATTATAAAGTAAAAACTGGAGATATTTTAGCCGGAACTGTTGTCGGTATCGAAAGGACACAAACACTTATAAATTTAGGATTAAAACAAGTTGCTTGTTTGCCTAGCAGAGAAATATTAATTAGTGACAAATCAAATTCAAGACAAATCTTAAGTACTAATGAAATTGGGGAATTTGTAATCATAAATTATGACGTTAATACCAATAAGACAATTGTATCGCTTCGTCGACTACATTATTTAAGATTATGGGAGAGGTTCAAACAAATAGATTTTAAAAATATGATCCTTTTTACTACTCTGGAAAAATCTATTTGGGGTGGAAAATTTGTAAAATTTGACGGATTAAAAGTTTTTATTCCAAATTCTCATCTACCGAAATATTATCGACGAAAAACTAGTGTGAATAATATATTGCCTATGAAAATTTTAGAAGTTAAAGATAAAAAATACCAAATTATAGGTAGCTCTCGTCTGGCTATTTTAAAAAAACAAAGCCCAAGTTTACAAGTAGGCCTCACTGAAATCGGATGTGTTTTAGCTGTTAAACCGTTTGGCATTTTTTTAAATATTTTTGGAATTAAATGTTTATTACATATTTCTGAAATTTCAAATAAAAAAATAGAAAACATTAATAACTTATATAAAAAGGGTGATCGAATTAAGGTAAAAGTTATATATGTTAACAGCAGCCAAGGAAAAATAGCCGTTTCTGCTCGACACATCATATCTTAGCCACCTCCAACAATTGTAACTATTTCTACCTTATCATTATTATTTAAATTAATTGTTGGCCACATTTTCGGAGGGGAAATTTTTCCATTGTACTCTACTACTACAACATTTACATTGTAATTAAAAAATTTTATTAAATCTTTCAAAGTAAATATTTTATAGGTTTGAAGATTATATAGTTCTCCATTAAAGAAGAAATTTATTGAAAATTGTTTTGATTTCATTTTTTTTTGTTCTTTCTTTACAAAATTTTTTGTGATATACTTCTATACAAAAGAGTAGGCGGGCGTAGCCAAGTGGTTAAGGCACCGGGTTGTGATTCCGGCATTCGAGGGTTCAAGTCCCTTCGTTCGCCTTTAAAAAAGCTAAATTATAAATTGTATATTTATAATTTAGCTTTTTATTTACTTTTCTGTTAAGGTTGATAATTTTTGAAGTCCAATCATTTGTTCATTACTTTTTCCTGGAGCAACCATAGGATAACAGTTTTCGTTTTCAGTAACACAAAATTCAACAAGGACAGGTTCTTTTAAACTTAAAATTTCAGGTACCAAATTTCTTAACTCGTCACGGGTTTCAATTCGATAACTTTTAATTCTATAGGCTTCTGCTAATTTTAATAAATCAGGTGCACCATTTTCCATATTGGAATGTGAATAACGTTCTTCATAAAAAGATTGTTGCCATTGTCTTACCATACCTTGCCAATGATTATTTACAACAAAAATTTTAATCGGTAATTGATATTGTGATATTGTTCCTAGTTCTTGTAGATTCATTTGGAAACTAGAATCTCCACTAATACAGATAACAGACTCATCAGGAGACGCCACCTGTGCCCCGATTGCTGCTGGTACACCATATCCCATGGTACCCAGTCCAGCACTAGATAGCCATTTTCTAGGACCACTTTTTATAAATTGTGCAGACCACATTTGATGTTGACCCACATCGGTTGTAAAATAAGCATTCGGCGCTGTAATACCTACTTGATTAATAACTTCCTGTGGTGACAGATTTTGTGTGGTCATTGGGATATTTAAGGGGTAGAGCTCTTTCCATTTATTAATTTGATTCATCCACCCTTGGGTTTGAGCTTGTTGTTTTTTAGAATCCACCGTTGAATTTGTTAATATTTGTCGTAAAATTTGTTTAACATCTCCGACAATCGCGAGCTGTGGGATTTTATTTTTTCCAACTTCGGCGGGATCAATATCAATATGAATAATCATAGCATTACAAGCAAAATCCTCAAGTTTTCCTGTTACCCGATCATCAAATCGAGCTCCAATAGCAATCAATAAATCACAATTACTTACAGCAAAATTAGCATAAGCTGTCCCATGCATTCCTAACATTCCTAATGCAAGAGGATGGTGTTCATCAAAAGCGCCTTTACCCATTAATGTTGTAGTTACAGGTAAATGATAAGTATTAGCTAATTGGCTTAATTCATTGCTAGCATTAGATGTTAATACACCTCCTCCCACATAAAGCAAAGGTTGAATAGAACGTTTAATTATTTCTTCTGCTTGTTTAATTTGTGTGCTGCTTGTTTTATATTCAAATCGATACCCTAAAACTTTTAAAATATGTTTTTGTTGGATGGGGATATAGTCATTAATTTTTTCTAACCCAACGTCCTTAGGTACATCAATAACAACGGGACCTGGACGACCATTCTGAGCAATATAAAAAGCTTCGCTTACTATTTCTGACATTCGTGAAGCTTCTCTTACAACATAAGAATGTTTAACTACGGGTAACGTAATGCCATAAGTATCAATTTCTTGAAAAGCATCTGTTCCAATAAAGGGACGACCAACCTGCCCTGTTATTACAACAAGAGGAATTGAGTCCATTTGTGCTGTAGCAATTCCTGTTACTAAATTTGTGGCTCCTGGTCCAGATGTTGCAAAACAAACCCCAACCTTACCACTACTTCTAGCATAACCATCTGCAGCATGAGCTGCACCCTGTTCGTGTCTTACTAAATAATGTTTAATTAAATTATGCTGTTCCCAAGAATAAAGTTCATCATATATTGGTAATATGGCTCCACCAGGATAGCCAAAAAGTGAATTAGTACCATTCCGGACTAAACTATCTATTAAAGCAAAAGCACCTGTGCACTGCTTACTTTTAAATTCTTTCATAAAAGTTTTAAATGTTATTTAATGTATATATATATTTTAATAATCAGGATTGATCATTTGATTTAGTATCCATAAAAGAGCGATAAAGCAAGCTAAAAAGAGAAGAGAAAAAAGTTTTTTATTTGGTATTTCTTTTGATAATCTTATTATAGGTGTAATTAAAACTAAAAATAAACCGATCATTGAAGAAATAAAAAAGCGAGGATACCGTAATAAGTTATCCCAAAAGTTCATTTATTTATCCTTTTTTTTAATTTTATTGTCTAAGTTTTTGCTGAAAGTGGTATTCAATTAATATTTATCTTTGATATTCTCAGTCAATTTCGATAACTTTTTAGGTAAAATAAATTATTTTTAGCTTATAAAAGGATTTAATATTTTTCAAGAGGTTTTCCTTTCTTCTTGGATACCCTTTTTCATACTGTTTCTAGTTCTTCTTAAAGTCTAAAATTTAAATAACCCTCTTTTAATTAAAAGGGGGTTATTTAAATTTTAGACTTTAAAAGAAACCTAAAGTTAATGCTTTACTAATAGGCATACAAGCACCAATACCTAGCCAAATAGCTACGAATGTACCAAAAATAAATACAGCCGATGCTATAGGGCGACGGAACGGATTTTGGAATTTATTTACATTTTCAATGAAAGGTACTGTAATTAATCCTAGTGGAACAGCTGCCATTGCAAGTACACCTAATAATTTGTTAGGTAGTACACGTAACAAGTTAAATGTTGGGAAAAAGTACCATTCCGGTAAAATTTCTAAAGGCGTTGCGAAAGGATTAGCTTTCTCTCCGATTGCCGATGGTTGCATTACAGCTAAGCCAATTACAATTACGAATGTTCCAAGTATACAAACTGGGAACATGTATAATAAATCATTTGGCCATGCAGGTTCACCGTAATAGTGGTGGCCCATACCTTTTGCTAACTTGGCTCTTAATTTTGGATCAGTTAAATCAGGTTTTTTTATTACAGACATGGGTTCTCCATTTATAAGATTAATAATTATATTAAATTAAAAAGCAAAAGTGCATAATAACAATATTACTAATTTAATTGTGTTCACTGAAAAGGGGCTAATAATTGTATTTCAAAAAATCGAAAGGGATCGTTTTTTTTCTGTCGTTCTTGTAAAGAGTTGATCCCTTTTCAAGATTCCCGGACTTACGAATCAAACCTCCATAGATTTCCCTACTCTATTGACTTCATTTACTGTATAGATTTTTGTTAACTTAGAAAAATTAACATATACACAAAATTAAAGAATAAAAAAATTTGTAAAGTTTGCTTATTAAGATTATTTATAATGGACCTGAAATTCCTTGCTTACGGATCATTAAGAAATGTGTTAACATTAATACCGCAGCTACTAAAGGAAGAACAAAAGTATGCGCACTATAAAAACGTGTAAGTGTACTTTGGCCTACACTTTGTCCACCCCTTAATAACTCAACTACTGTTGGTCCTATAACCGGAACAGCTTCAGGAACACCCGTCACAATTTTACAAGCCCAATAGCCTACTTGGTCCCAAGGTAAAGAATAACCTGTTACCCCGAAAGACACTGTTGTTACAGCAAGTGTAACACCAGTAACCCAAGTTAATTCTCTTGGTTTTTTGAAACCGCCAGTCAAATATACACGACACACGTGTAAAACTAGCATTAATACCATCATACTTGCAGACCAACGGTGGATTGAACGGATTAACCAACCAAAGTTTACTTCTGTCATAATATATTCCACAGAGGCAAAAGCATCTACAACACTAGGACGATAATAAAAAGTCATTGCAAATCCAGTCGCCACTTGGACTAGGAATAAGGTAAAAACAATACCACCAAAACAATAAAAAATATTAACGTGTGGTGGAACATATTTACTTGTAATATCGTCTGCAATCGACTGAATTTCCAATCTTTCTTCAAACCAATCGTAAACTTTACCCATAAAACAATTATATCTAAGATTAAACGCGGTTAAGCTAAATTTAAGTTTTTTGTCATAGTTATAGAATTGCCAGAAACCAGATTTGAACTGGTGACACGAGGATCTTCAATCCACTGCTCTACCAACTGAGCTATTCCGGCTTTATGGATATCTTATAAATTATATAAGATATATGTATTCATTTGAGGTAACATATATATAGTATATACTATCGCTTATCAAATAAGCAAGTAATTTTATAAAAAGAAGGAAGAAAAGTTTTGCTTTTCTTACTTCTTTTTATAAAATGCTGCTAATAAAAAAAACAAGAGACTATACGTTATATATTAATAAAACTTTCTAAAGAAACTAAAAAAAGCAATATTATGCTATACGTGCGTAATATTCAACAATTAATAATTCGTTAACTTTAAAACTTAAATCTTTACGATTGACTAAATCTTTTACCTCAGCTTTTAATGTTACACGATCAAACTCCAAGTGACTTGGTAGAGCCGAAAAACGTGGATTGGCCAAACTTTTTTCAACCAATTGTTTTGACCCTTTTTTATTTTGTATTGTTATAATATCATTTGTTTGACATTGGAAACTGGGAACATTAATTTTTTTACTATTAATTAAAACATGTCCATGATTTACAAATTGTCTAGCTGCTGGAATCGTTGATGCTAAACCTAGACGAAAAATAACAGTATCTAAACGCATTTCTAATAACTGCATTAAGAAAAAAGCTGTTGACCCTTTTTTTCTACGGGCTTCTCGAACATATCTTCTTAATTGTTTTTCGGTTAACCCATAATTATATCGTAATTTCTGTTTTTCAAATAATCGAATTTTATAATCTGAAAAAGATGATTTTTGTTGTTTCTTTTGATTCGGTCCATGTTGACCGGGCGGTGCTTTTTTTGTAGGTACTTTTGCCGTTAAACCAGGTAAATCACCAAACCGACGAACAATCCGTAAACGAGGTCCTAAATATCGTGCCATAATAAATTTTATTAAAATTAAAGGTTTATATTGAGAATATTCAATAAAAGACTATATTTAATTTACTTAATTTAATAATAAAAGTCTATAAGAATAAATAATGCATAAAAGTTTTAATTACCCGCTTGTGCTTTTTCTTTCTACACTGTATAATAAAATCAAAAAGGGCTTGTAGCTCAGTGGACTAGAGCGCGTGGCTACGAACCACGGTGTCGGGGGTTCGAATCCCTCCTAGCTCAAGTTGACCCTTTTTCCAAAATGCTCAACATCGTTTAGTAAAAATACTATCTAAATTTTTGGGGTGTAGCCAAGTGGTAAGGCAGCGGGCTTTGAATCCGCCATTCGTAGGTTCGAGTCCTCCCACCCCAACTTTGCTAAAAAAAAAGATTTAAACATTTAAAAAATCGTCTAAATAATTAAGGATTGTTAAAAAACTAGAGCTTTTATAATAAAAAAAGCCATTTGAAGAAATTTGATTGGTAAAAAAAGTGCCTTTTTTTTTCTTCAGTTTTTTTAAACTCTTATCTTTTAATTGATGATTAAATTTTTCTAAAAAAGTCATGTAGTTTTTAATAAGTAAAAGCTTTTCTTTTTTATTCTTTTTTTGGTTGTGAATCAGACTAAAAAAATAGTTAATAAGAAGAACTTTAAAACTTTTTACATTAAGGTGTAAAACATCTTTTGTTCTTTTTTGTTTCTTTTTTTGGAAAGTTTTTAAAATGTGAAAACTAATCGGATCAAAGTAGTACAAAATGAAAAAAGCTAAGGTCAACTTAGACTTAACTTTTTCATTTTTTACCTCTTTTTTTATCATATAGGAAATTTTTCTTAGTTGATAGAATTAATAGCTAAAATATCAACCTTCAAGTTTATATTTTCTGCCTTTGGTTTTATTGTAGTTATGTTTTTATTAACGTTTTCTAACCAATAATGAATGATCAAGGTATAACCATTTAAAATTTCTAGTTTTGATTCCTCCGCCATCCAAGGTTTACTATCTAATTCCGCTTTTAAGAGTTTCCAACCATCTTCTCGAGGCCAAAAGTAAAAAGTTGTTAAAGGAAAATCATAGTTTTCTTTGTAAATTTCATTAATAGCTATACCTACATAGGTTTTGGACCAAAGAATTTTAAACAAATATCTACTTTCAGTTTTATAATTTCTCATAAGATTCTGTATGAAACTCAAAAATTAGACAGTATTATCTAAAATATTTGCCTTTTTTAGAAGATTAACTACAGTTTCTGTGGGTTGTACACCTTGTTGAAGTCTAAAGATTGTACGACCTTTATCAATTTTAAAAGTTTTATCTAAAGGATTATAAAAACCAAGTTCTTCGATTGCATACCCATCCCGACGAGAAGCACTATTCATTACCACAATTTTATAAAACGGTTGTTTTTTTCGACCACAGCGTTTAAGCCTTAACTTTAACATAGATTTAAATTGATAAGTATATATTTTTTTTTAATAAAGACGAATTGATTATAACTATACAAGAGAACTACAAACTGAACAATAGTGAATCTTAAAGATAAAAATTCTTAAAACCCAAGAAAATTAGACCTAGACCTTAAAACGTACAATTGCTTAATAAAATGTATAAGTACTCAATTTGTTAATTGCGATATTTATAGCAAGGGAACAAAGCAAGAAACTAAAATCCAGTCCAAAAATCTTAGGAAGTCTTTTTTCCACCGGGTCAAGAACTGGTTGTGTTATAACTCTTACAATATAAAAAGGAGCTATGAACGGGTTAATATTAGGAAACCATATTAACATAAATCTTAATGTAAAGAAGAAATTAAGACCTTGTAAATAAATAAGAAGAACGTCTTTAGAAAAATTTAGAACATTTACAATTCCCGGAACATCGTTTTTAAATTGTAAGTAAAATATTTTAAAGTTAATTAATAAATTTAAAATAAAAAAAACGGGTTGAGCTAGAAATAAAATAATACTTTCCATATTCAGGTTTTTGTTTGTTTTAATACAAAGCTAAAATAAAATTTTAAATAAAATTATTTTAACAAACATTTTTAAAAATTATAACTTAGATTTTAAAATCTAGATATGTAAATGCTAAATTTGGAGGATTAATGACAAGTTATGAAAATCAATATAAAAATTTAATATATACTACGAAGTTTATTTACACAATTAAATAAAATAATTTTTAATTAGTATAGCCCAAAATTTCCTTTTTATAAAAAAAGAATAATAGGTTAATATTATGATAACAAGTTTTATGAATTAAAAGAAATAGATTGTATAATAATTTTAACAAGAAAGTTAAATTTTATTTAAGTTTAACCTAAATGGTTTTATAAACAAAAAACTAACTTAAAATATTTTAATAACAAGAGTATGAATAAGATAATAACTAATTTAAATGTTGATACTAGCCCATATGAACCACTTGAAAATACTAATTGGGGGTTCACTACGTTTAGTGAAAAAATTAATGGTCGTGTTGCAATGATGGGCTTTATTATTTTGTTTCTTTTTGAACTTTTAACAAAAGAGAAAATAATCGATCTTCTTAAATAAAAAAAGGGAAAACGATAGTATCGTTTTCCCTTTTTTTATTTAAGAAGATCGATTATTTTCTCTTAAGATTACACTTTGTTAATCAATAGGACGCATTGATAAAACAGCTTCTGTTTCACGGTTAATCCCTTTTTCGAAACCAGCAGCAGCAGCACGCGAACGTCCTGCATGCCACCAGTGACCTACTAACAGGAACCAACCTAATACGTAATGCGATGTAGTTAACCACGAGCGCGGAGACACATAGTTTACAGAGTTAATTTCTGTTGCTACACCACCTACTGAGTTTAATGAACCTAATGGCGCATGTGTCATATATTCAGCAGCACGTCGTTCTTGCCATGGTTGAATATCATTTCTAATTTTATTGATATCTAACCCATTAGGACCACGTAGTGGTTCTACCCAAGGAGCACGCATATCCCAGAAACGCATTGTTTCACCACCAAAAATAATTTCACCACTTGGTGATCTCATTAAGTACTTACCTAAACCAGTTGGACCTTGAGCGGATGCAACATTAGCACCTAAACGTTGGTCACGTACTAAGAATGTAAATGCTTGTGCTTGTGATGCTTCAGGACCAGTTGGACCAAAGAATTCGCTAGGATAAGCTGTATTGTTATACCAAACAAACGTTGCTGCCGTGATACCCATAGTAGATAATGCTGCAAGACTGTAAGATAAATAAGCTTCTCCCGACCATACAAAAGCACGACGTGCCCAAGAAAATGGTTTTGTTAAAATGTGCCAAATACCACCAACAAGACAAATAATACCAACCCAGATGTGTCCACCTACAAGGTCTTCCATATTATCTACTGATACAATCCAGCCATCACCACCAAAAGGTGATTTTAAAACATAACCAAAAACTACAAGTGGGTTTAATGTAGGGCTAGTAATTAAACGAACATCACCACCACCTGGTGCCCACGTATCATAGATGCCACCAACGAACATTGCTTTGATAACAAGTAAAAAAGAACCAATTCCAAGTAATACTAAATGAATACCTAAAATTGTTGTCATTTTGTTTTTGTCACGCCAATCGTATCCGAAGAATGGGAATGATTCTTCTAACGTATCTGGTCCGATTAAAGAGTGATAAATACCACCAAAACCAAGAACAGCAGAAGAAATTAAGTGTAAGACACCAACAACGAAGTATGGATAAGTGTTTATGATTTCACCTGCAGGACCAACACCCCAGCCTAAAGTGGCTAAATGCGGGATTAAAATGAAACCTTGCTCATATAAAGGTTTTTCAGGGATGAAATGCGAAACTTCAAATAAAGTCATTGCACCTGTCCAGAAAACCATGATGCCAGCGTGTGCTACGTGAGCACCTAATAACTTACCAGAAACGTTTATAAGACGTGCGTTTCCAGACCACCAAGCAAAACCGGTAGATTCGATATCTCTACCTGCAACATTATTAAAGGGCGTTTCCACGTGGTAAAACCTCCTCAGGGAATACAAAGTTTTCGTGTGGTTGATCTTGTGCTGCCATCCAAGCACGGATACCTTCGTTTAATAAAATATTTTTTGTGTAGAAAGTTTCGAATTCTGGATCTTCTGCTGCACGAAGTTCTTGTGATACAAAGTCATATGCACGTAAGTTTAATGCTAAACCCACAATACCAATTGAACTTGTCCATAAACCTGTAACAGGAACAAAAAGCATAAAGAAGTGTAACCAACGTTTGTTTGAAAAAGCTACACCAAAAATTTGAGACCAGAAACGGTTAGCCGTAACCATTGAATATGTTTCTTCTGATTGTGTTGGCGTGAAAGCACGGAAAGTGTTTGCAGCATCACCATCTTCAAATAATGTATTCTCTACAGTTGCACCGTGGATAGCACATAATAAGGCTCCACCTAAGATACCAGCAACACCCATCATATGGAATGGGTTTAATGTCCAGTTATGGAATCCTTGTAAAAATAATAAGAAACGGAAAATAGCTGCTACACCAAAACTTGGTGCAAAGAACCAACTAGCTTGTCCTAATGGGTATAATAAGAAAACTGCTAAGAAAACTGAAATAGGTCCAGAAAAAGCAATCGCGTTATAAGGACGAATACCTACTAGACGAGCAATTTCAAATTGACGTAAACAGAATCCGATTAAAGAGAAAGCGCCGTGTAAAGCTATAAAAGCCCATAGTCCACCAATTTGGCACCAACGTGTAAAGTCACCTTGAGCTTCAGGCCCCCAAAGTAAAATTAGAGAGTGACCCATACTATTTGCAGGTGAAGATACAGCTGCTGTTAAAAAGTTACAACCTTCTAAGTACGAACTAGCTAAACCATGAGTATACCAAGATGTAACAAATGTTGTACCAGTAAACCAACCCCCGATAGCTAAGTAAGCTGTTGGGAATAAAAGAAGACCTGACCAACCGATAAATACGAAACGATCTCTTTTTAACCAGTCATCAACAAGGTCAAAAGCGCCTCGTTCTTGGTTTTGTCCAATTGCAATGGTCATATAATTGTTAGATTTTATAAAATCCAAAATAATATATTAATATAAGTAGACTTCAAATCTTGTTTAGTTAAAATAAAAAAACAAGAGTGATCAGAATTTATTTTTTAGTCTCATAAATTTTATGTTAAAAATAAATCAGTCTAACTCTTCTTTTCAACTTTATTACTTAATATTTTAACACAAAAATCAGATGAAAGTTAAAATCAAGCAATAAATTTTTATTTAGAATGCGGGGAAAGTTAAAGCGTCCGGGTAAAAACGATTAGCTTCAATGATAAAGCCAGCCGTAAAAGTCATCCAGGCAGCTAAAAGAACGGGTGCTGTTGAAAGGTATTTTAAGAAATTTTCCATAAATTTAGAGTCCTTTTTAGTTTTTATTAGAGAATTTATAAGCTTAAAGTTAATTAACGTGGTGATACTGTTATTTCTGAAACATCTGCTAATAATGTACCACTGATGTATTCTTGCCACGCAGATATCGGCCAAATGAAACCAGTCGACATAATTTTTAAAGCTAAAGGAACATCAATAATAATTTCTTTTTCAGTTGCATTTGTATCTTCACTAACTGTTCGGATATATTTTCTGCCAACCCAACCAATCCAACCAGTAATATAGATGAACATTAACCCAGGTATCACAAATTCAATACTATGGCTCCAACGACCATCTGTGATTAAGTGAGGTAAACCATCTTTACCACAAAGTAAACCAGATTTACTATATCGATCAAATCGTTGTTTTGTACGTTCGATTTGTTGTTCAAGAGCTAAGGCTGGTGGCGAACCTGCTTCATATTTCTTAACTCGACCTTCTAGTTTACTAACACTAGCTTTTAAACGTTTAGTGAAAAGGGGCGATTCATTACACGGTATTAATCCAGCAACATCTGCGAATACGATAGCTGGACTTGTAAGAGTCATTGCTAAAAAAATCGGTAAAAGTTTTTTAAACTTAAACATAAATCTTAATCCTTTTTTATTTTATTTTATCTTAATAAAGAATAACTTTTTAGACGCAGACAATATATATAAACTTGTTTTCAATTTAACCAAGAATTTTATATTCTACGTAAAAAACATTGATATAAAATATTCTACTATATTTTTTCTTTTTAGAGATAAATTTCTATACTCCTTTTTCAAAGCTTTGTTATTAGAAATGAAATTATAACTTATAACATTTTGTTAAGAGTCAAACAAAAAGATAAAAAAGCTGGTAAAAGGACTTGAACCTTCGACCTACTGATTACAAATCAGTTGCTCTACCAATTGAGCTATACCAGCAAGAGCATTTAAGTTAAATAAATAATAGCATAAGATTGCAAAATAGGTATAGATGTATCCATTTTTGCAATCTTATGCTAGCTATTTCTATAGCTAGACGTACAAAATGAAGCTTAAACAAATTTAGTACGACTAAATTTGTTTAAGCTTCATTTTGTACTATTGATTATATAATGTCTTATTTTCCTAAAGTCGTAATCCACTTCAGCAATACACCATTCTAGCAAACTATATATACTTCATCTGCATCCAGTAGCGACTGATGTAACTAAATAACAACCCCACCCCCCTGTATTTTGGCATGCTCATTCATGGTTATGCTTTACAAATGATACTAAAGCAACAACTTTTGTAGATATTTATGAAATTACTGCACGTGTAGACAGTCAATCTACAAACCCTGTAGCTGTTTGGGAACGAGGTCTAAGTGAAAACAAAAGATTAAAAGATAAAAAAAAGTTAGAAGGTCAAGACCAGAATCTTCAAACGTATAGAATAACTCCTTTTTTATCTCCTATTTTTTGTGAATCTTATTACATTGAAGCAGTTCAACATGTAGTGTTGCCTCAAGGTAGAACATACATTCATGAATCAACATACTTCCTAAATTCAATTCAACGTTCAAATCGTTTGCAATTAACGGCAGGTGCTATAAGGGACGTAACTCATTTTACTTTAATTGTTATTTTTTACTGTGTCATCTAATAAATATTTTTATCTTAATCCCCAACAAGTATTTTTTGAGCCAATATACTGGAGTGTTTAATATTCGATTTAGTAACGAACTCGCCTTAATAATATATAGATTATTAAATGTTGCCATCTATTTTGTTAAATTGTCATATGTAATAAAAAATTACTACTTTACAAAAACGACTAAAAACGGATAATATAATTTATATCAAAGTCAACTTATTAAGGACGGTTAGCTCAGTGGTAGAGCGTCTGCCTTACAAGCAGAGGGCCACTGGTTCAAGTCCAGTACCGTCCATAACAAAAGAAAGAT
>Ga0209812_10000347_pt1 | contig 43125 bp, 49 predicted proteins | sample JI71714BDNA_FD_187502 | JGI IMG/M metagenome (GOLD analysis project Ga0209812, IMG submission 187502) | Wastewater effluent complex algal communities from Wisconsin, to seasonally profile nutrient transformation and Carbon sequestration -... | ecosystem: Engineered > WWTP > Effluent > Algae...
ATTGATAAAAGCTTTGTGTTTGGTATGTTAGATAATCAAGCAGATTTTGACATTATTACCTCAACGATTGCGATGGTCCGTAAGCTTGGATTAGAGGTAGTCGCTGAGGGGGTAGAAACACAAGCACAATGCAAAACTTTAATACAACATCAGTGTGATATTGGGCAAGGCTATTTATTTTCTAAACCCGTTCCAGTTGCTGAACTCAATAAACACCTGCTCAAGCACATAGACGAAAACGGTCAATGGCGATAGTGAGTAGCTTGTGTTTTAGCTCGAAAACACCTAAACTGCTGCGGCAACCAAGGGGTGCACTTTATCGTTTTGCTGTAACACGCCATACGATAAGCTGCTGAGATGCGATAATGCAAACCCTTAGAACCTGATCCGGATCATACCGGCGGAGGGATGGTGCTAACTCCCCATCAGAACGACATTATGGTTAACTTACCTCAGTAACATAACTGACAGTTTTAACAATAATGTTCCTTTTGAACAGTGTGATCCTCAAAGTGTGTTTTGGAGCCGATCACCTATGTCTTTACGTTACTCTACAGTGTTTCTGGCGGTTATATCCGCATTTTCTTTGCATGCGTCTGAGCAAGATATTGAGCATATTTCAGTAAAGGGCGATTTTCGGCAACATAATTTGCAGCAAGTGGCAGGCAGTGTGGCCGTGCTAACTGAGCAAGATATGCAGCGGCAATCCGCTCAACATCTCGATGATGCGCTACAACAATTTGCCAACGTAAATTTTGCGGCTGGCGCATCACGTGGGCGCTTTATTCAAATACGCGGTATTGGTGAGCGCAGCGAATTTATTGATGTCATTAACCCTTCGGTGGGTATTTTAATTGATGGTATCGATTATGCTGGGCTGGGCATCAGCAGCATTGCTCATCCAGAGCAGTTAGAGGTTTTTCGTGGACCTGAAGCAACCCGTTTTGGCACAAATGCCTTAGCTGGCATGGTAAATTTGACCAGTAAAACCCCCACATTTACCCCCGAAGGGAAGTTAAGCGTGAGTGTGGCAAATTACGATACTTGGCAAGTGTCTGGTTATCATAGTGCGCCAGTGACTGACAAAGTCGCTTATAGCCTGACATTGGATCAGCAAAAATCAGACGGTTTTATCGAAAACGCGCATTTAAATCGCGATAACACCAATAATATAGACGAATTTACTGGGCGTTTTAAGCTGCAGTATCTGGCAACAGAACACTTACAACTGGGGCTAACGGCACATGTGATTGATCAGCAAAATGGCTATGATGCGTTTTCGTTAGATCGTAATCGTATCACCCTGTCTGATGAGCCTGGCAAAGATATTTTGCGCAGCGATGCTTTAGCGCTTAATCTTGCTTATCAAGGATTAAGCATTGCCGATATCACCGCGCAGCTAAGCTACCTTAATGCTGATTCTGATTATGGTTTTGATGAAGATTGGAGTTTTCGCGGGATCGCGCCTGGATGGGAGTATTCTTATCAAGATCGTTATCTACGCCAGCGTGAGCAATGGACCTTAGATTATCGGTTGGTGTCAAAACCGGCTGGTCAATTGTTTGGTCATACTGATTGGGTGTTAGGCATGTATGCCAGTCAGCGTGATTTAGGCTTGCAGCGGTTGCGCCGAGCCGAAGACGAGCAGCGTACCTTTGCCAGTGAATTAGCGCGTCGGAACCTGTCAGTTTATGCGGAAACCCAAACCGCACTCACTGAACAATTACGTCTTGTGGTGGGCGGGCGCGTTGAACAGTATCAGGATGATTACGCAGATGTGGCCGGTATCATGCTTGATTCCGATAAAACCTTATGGGGGGCTAAAGTCAGCCTTAATTATCAGCTTAATGCTCAAGCTTTGTTGTATGGTTTAGTCTCGCGCGGTTATAAAGTGGGCGGTATTAATGGCGAAGCCTTATCGCAAGCCGCAGAAGAGGAATTTGCCATTCTCACCACTAAAGCGCGTTTCGCGCCGGAAAGCGTCATTAATGCTGAATTTGGTGTAAAGGGAAGCACAGCAGATGGTCGCTTAACCACGCGAGTAGCCGCTTTCTATATGTGGCGCCAAGATATGCAGGTTAAAGGCTGGATTAACCCCGATTTGGGTCCTGAGTTTGCCGGTTTTATCGATAATGCAGCCAGCGGCCGTAATTACGGCGTCGAAATGGAAACCCGTTTGCAAGTAAATGAACAGCTTAACGTGTATGTTAATGCAGGGTATTTACAGTCTCGCTTAGGACAATACGTTACCGACAGTGGGATTGATCTTACTGGGCGTGATCAAGCCCATGCGCCACGCGTAAACTATAGCGTTGGGGCAGATTGGCTACTAACCGAGCAATTATCATTGCAAGCGGGTGTGCAAGGGAAAAGCCGCTTTTACTATTCTGATGGTCACAATGCTGAGTCAAGCAGCAGTGAGTTAGTTAATCTGCGCGTAAGTTATCAACTACCGCAGTGGGAACTGGCGCTGTGGGTTCGTAATGCCTTGGATCAAGATGTGGGGGTGCGTGGTTTTTACTTTGGTAATGATCCTCGGGATGAATATGCACCGCACGTTTATGAACAATTTGGTGAACCCCGCCGTATCGGTATTACGGCCAGCTACAGCTTTTAAGGAGTATTACCATGCAATTATCGGTTGAAATTAGTAAGTATCCGCTGGCGAATGATTACAAAGGTCCTATTCAGGCCTTTATTGATCAATTGGCCCAACAACCTGGTTTACACATTGTTACTAATACGATGAGCACGCAGATTTTTGGGGAATATGATGCGGTGATGCATGCATTACACCAGTGTATGCGTTGGTCAATGCAAACCTATGGCAAACTGATTTTTGTCTGTAAGTTTATTCCGGGTGATTTGCGGCCATGAATGAGTTACTGAGTAAGCTTATTAATGATTGGCAGCTTATGCATAGTGTTGAGCTGGTGGCAACCTTGTTGGCACTGGCTTACGTGGTGTTGGCATTAAAACACAGCATTTGGTGCTGGCCTGCCGCCTTACTCAGTACCTTGTTATTTACCCATGTTATGTGGGACTCTGCGTTATTATCTGACGCTTTATTGCATCTTTATTATGCGGGAATGGCGATTTATGGTTGGTGGCGTTGGCGGCAAATAACGCAAGACGCAGCAGGCAGCCAAGCCGTATTTGAATGGCCATGGCAGCGTCATCTGTTGTTAATAGCTGGTACGGCGGTGGCTGGGTTACTGCTAGGTTACCTCATGGCAAACTACACTCATGCTGATTTTGCATGGTTAGATGCGCAAACGACAGCCTTTAGTATTGTGGCAACCTGGTTAGTAGCTAAAAAACTGGTGTCTAATTGGTTATATTGGGTGGTGATTGATGCAGTGTGTATTTTTGTTTATGCACAAAAACATCTGTATTTTTTGACCGCCTTGTTTATGCTGTATACCATTATTGCTCTTGTGGGATACTTTGCATGGCGCAGCCATTACCAACTACAGCACAGCCCGATGCCAGCACGGTGATCACGCGTTTTTGTCAGCATTTAGAATTCTTTGCTAGCCACCCGCCTTTAGAGGTTAGTCCTTTAGCGTCGGGTGAAAACAATTTGAATTATTATGTGCGAACTTTACGCGGTGAATATGTACTTCGCCGTTATCCTACCGAGACAGTAGGGGTGTGCCGACAGCAAGAGTTACGGTGTCAGCATGCAGCGGCGGCAGCGGGTTTAGCGCCGGCACCGCTGTGCTTAAATAATCACCAGCAATTATTGATAAGCGAATATGTAAGTGGGGGAGAAACGCTACAGTTAACGCCGACACGCTTACTCATGCTTGCGAGCAACGTAGCGCGGTTACATTCCTTAAAAGTACAAACGCCATTATTAGCGATAAATCAGTATTTGCATAAGCTAATGCATAATGTGCAATGGGACACCCTCACGCCCGCTGTGGCGTTATATAGTGCATTACAATACACTGCAACTGAATTTGAACAGCTAACACCTGACATCGTGTTGTGCCATATGGATTTACACCAAGGTAATTTATTATGGGCAGGCGAGCGCATTTGGTTGCTTGATTTTGAATATGCTCAGCTTGCCGACAGCAGTTTTGATATAGCGGCACTGTCGTTACATTTTGCGCTGAGTAAAGAACAAGAAATGGCGTTTTTAGCACGGTATTATCAACAGCGACGCTTTGTCGATAATCAAAGTGCACAGCGTTATCAACAGAGTTTGTGCCAACGCCTTGCATTGGCCAAAATCCTGTACAGCGGGTTTTGTTGGCTGTGGTATCAAGCGCAAGCTGAATCACAAGCGGCGGCTGCGCAGTGGTGCGCCACACTTAACACACTGTTAGATTAAAGCCCACCTAAGCGTTCTGCCAATACTTTGTAACGCTTAACATCTTCAGCATCAAATTCAGGTTTGCCGTCTTTATCTTTGGCACTGGCCATTAATAAATTCTCTCTGGCTAAACGTTCTACCCGCGTTTCTGGGATCCCCAATGCTTCTGCGACTTCTGCTACGGTCATCAATGCCATATCACCCTCTTTTTTATGTTATTTAGTCGTAACCTTAACACTATAGCTATTATGTAGAAACTGGCAATATCAAAGCGTCTGCAACGGTAAAAAAGCGCCGAAAGCCAGGTAGATTTGCGGTGGGTTTATAGACATTATCTGCTTTCTGTTATGCGGATATGCTATTGTTTTTTTTAACGCATAATCTTGTGCGCGCGTTTGTGCAGTATGTTCATATCAGGCGATATCTGCGAATCAAGGAGAGTTAGATGCTTAATAACACCCGGGCCGTTATGTTAGCAACGGCGTTAATCACCCCAGTGTGTGCCATTCATGCGGCAACGTCGTTACAAGCTGCCCCTCGTGCAGAGAAAATTGAATTTAGGGTAAGTTCACCGCACGGTGAGCGTGTGGATCCGTATTATTGGTTGCGGGATGACACGCGACAAGATCCTAAAGTCCTTAGCCATTTACAGGCAGAAAACGCCTACTATCAACAATACAGTAGTCGCTATGGTGAACTGACGCAGCAATTAACCAGCGAGATCGTTGGCCGAATTAAACAAGATGATAGTTCAGTACCTTATATAAAAGGTGATTACCGTTATTTTAGTCGTTATGAGACGGGTAAAGAATACCCCATTTATTTACGGCAACCTCTTGCTGGTGGCGCCGAGCAGGTGTTGTTAGACGTTAATACGTTGGCGGCTGGCAAAGATTTTTTTCAAGTGGCAAATTTACAAGTAAGTCCGAATCAGCAGTTGTTAGCATACATGGAAGATACCAATGGTCGACGCCAATATACGTTAAAGGTTCGTGATCTCAGTACCGGTAAAGAGCTTCCTGATCAATTAACTGGCTTATCCGCCGCGATTGCGTGGTCTGCCGATAGCAAACAAGTGTTTTTAGTGCAGAATGATCCTACTACGTTGTTAAGTAACACGGTGTTACGGCATACCTTGGGTACGCCTGCAGCTCAAGCTCAAACCGTTTATAAAGAAAACGATAACAGTTTTTACATGTGGGTAAGCAACAGCCAAGATGGCCGTTTTGTCTTAATTAACTTAAGTAGTACGGTATCGGATGAATTAAGGGTATTGGACGCAGCAAAACCGATGGAAACCTTTAACGTATTTGCGCCACGGCAGCGTGATTTTAAGTATGACGCAGAGCATATCAATGGCCGTTGGGTGATTCGTACCGATTGGCAAGCGCCTAATTATCGCCTTATGACGGTACCGCATGCGCAGCTTGGTGATCGAACAGCTTGGCAGCCACTATTGGCACATGATAAAGGTATTTTTATCCAAGAATTTGCCTTATTTAATGAGTACTTGGCTATCAGTGAGCGCAGCGATGGTTTACAACGGATCCGCGTTATGCCATGGCAAGATCCCAGCAAATCCTTTTATATCGATTCGGAAGAAGCCGCTTATGTCACGGGGTTTGAGATAAACGCCGAGCAAAATACAGCCTTATTGCGTTACACCTATACCTCGTTAACGACGCCCGCCAGTGTATTTGAATTAAATATGCAAACGGGTGAAAAAACCTTATTAAAGCAACAAGAGGTATTAGGTGGCTTTGATAAAGCGAATTACGTAACCGAACGCGTTTGGGCGCCTGCAGCTGATGGCGTGAAGATTCCAGTGTCATTGTTATACCGCAAAGGGTTTAAACGCGATGGCAGTGCGCCGTTATATCAATATGCTTATGGCTCTTATGGGGCCTCCATGGATCCTTCATTCCGCTCTAGCGTGTTGTCGCTGGTCGATAGAGGCTTTGTGTATGCCATAGCGCATATTCGTGGCGGGCAAGAAATGGGCAGAGACTGGTATGAGCAAGGTAAGTTACTGAATAAAATGAATACCTTTACAGACTATATTGCGGTTACTGATTATTTAGTCTCAGAAAAATATGCTGCCAGCGACAAAGTGATTGGTATGGGCGGCAGTGCTGGTGGCTTGTTGATGGGGGCAGTCGCGAATATGGCACCACAAAAATACCTTGGGTTAGTTGCCCATGTGCCTTTTGTCGATGTCGTGACGACGATGTTGGATGAAAGTATTCCGTTAACGACCAATGAGTTTGATGAATGGGGTAATCCAAAAGAAAAAGTGTTCTACGATTATATGTTGGCTTATTCGCCTTATGATCAGGTTAAAGCGCAGGCTTATCCAGCCTTACTGGTGACGACAGGCTTACACGATTCGCAGGTGCAGTATTTTGAACCGGCAAAATGGGTCGCACGGTTACGTGAAGTAAAAACCGATACCAATCCTTTGTTGTTTAGAACCAATATGGAAGCGGGGCATGGTGGTAAGTCAGGGCGTTTTGCCCGTTTAGCTGAAACGGCTGAAGAATACGCTTTTATTTTAGATTTACTGAATCAGAAGTAATCCCTCGAGACAGGTTACGCCAACATGTAAGCGCGTAACCTGTCAGACCTCCTGTGTTCTACACTGTTATTTATAGACTTTTTTATTCGCTAAGGGTATAAATAACGCCAATCAAATAGCGATGTTTACCCGCCCCGTTTTCGAAAAGAGTGTAATCTGTCACCCGCTTAAAATAGAAGGAAGCGACCACCCATGAATGTGTTGTGGATAGCACTATTACCAATGCTGGGTACTTTGATGCCGATAGTAATGGCCAATAAATCCCGTAATATCTGTGCGTTAATGACGGCAATTGCGCCTTTAGCGGCATTGGTTATTTTATTAAGTCTTACCCAAAGCGTATTTTCCGGTCACATTTGGCAATTTCAAGCCGATTGGATCCCGTTGCTTGGGTTAAACATTCATTTCCGTTTAGATGGCTTAGCGTATTTATTTGCCCTTCTTATTCTCGGCATTGGGTTATTAATTATTTTATATGCGCGGTTTTACTTGTCTGAACAAGACTCGATGCCGCGCTTTTATGCCTATCTGATGCTATTTATGACGGCGATGTTAGGTATTGTTTTGTCAGGGAACATTTTACAAATCTGGTTGTTTTGGGAGCTTACCAGTATCAGCTCCTTTCTCTTGATTAGCTTTTGGTGGCATAAGTCAGAGGCGCGTCGTGGTGCCCGAATGGCGTTAACCATAACGGGTGCCGGCGGCTTGTGTTTATTAGCCGCCTTTATTCTAATTGGCAGTATTGTGGGGAGTTATGAGCTATCAGTGGTATTGCAAAGTGCTGAGTTACTGAAAAACCATGCACTTTACCCGGTACTGTTGGTCTTGTTTTTATTAGGATGCTTCACAAAGTCTGCGCAGTTTCCGTTTCACTTTTGGTTACCCAATGCCATGGCGGCGCCGACACCCGTTAGTGCTTACTTACACTCAGCTACCATGGTTAAAGCGGGTATTTTCTTATTGGCGCGCTTTTACCCTGCGCTGTCAGGCACAGAACTGTGGTTTTTGTTAGTGAGCTTAACCGGTTTAACGACGCTGTTAGTTGGGGCTTATCTCGCGTTATTCAAACATGATCTTAAAGCCTTATTGGCGTACTCCACCATCAGTCATCTTGGCTTAATTACCCTATTATTTGGTTTAAACTCGCCTTTAGCTGCGGTAACGGGGATTTTTCATATCATCAATCATGCGACCTTTAAAGCATCTTTATTTATGGCCGCGGGCATTATTGATCACGAATCGGGTTGCCGTGATATGCGCCGATTAAATGGGTTATGGCAGTTTATGCCGGTTACAGCGACCTTAATGATGGTAGCCGCCGCCGCGATGGCCGGTGTGCCATTATTGAACGGCTTTTTATCTAAAGAGATGTTTTTTGCCGAGACCTTACAACAGAACTTATTAGGTGCTTTGTCGTGGATTATCCCGTTATTGGTTACCGTAGCGGCAATATTTTCGGTCGCATATTCTTTGCGATTAATCCATGATGTGTTTTTTAATGGTCAGCCCAAAGGATTAACGAAAACCCCGCACGAGCCACCGCACTTGATGCGCTTACCTGTCGAAATATTAGTGGTGTTGTGTTTAGTCGTCGGTATTGCACCGGCGTTGGTGGTTGGCGGTTTATTAAATGCGGCAGCAACAGCCGTATTGGCTGGCCCGACGCCCACCTACAGTTTAGCGATTTGGCATGGTTTTAATTTGCCATTATTAATGAGTGCTGCCGCCTTAACCGCTGGCGTATTTATGTACGTTAAGCGCAAACAATTGTTTGATTTCCAAAATGCATTACCCGGAATCGATACCTTAAATACGTTTGAGCGCGCTATTAAGCAACTTTGCCAGCAGGCAGGGCAAATTTACGCGTGGTTAGATAATGGCTCTTTACAACGCTTTATGGCATTACTACTCACGGCGTTTGTTGTGTTAGCGGGCTTGCCACTTATTCAGATGGAAACACTGTATGGCGGTCGACCAGAATTACCTGTCGATGCAGTTAATGCTACTGGGGCGGCCATGCTATTAATCAGTGCGTTTGCCACGGTGGTGTGGCATCGTAAACGTGTGGTTGCATTGCTGATGATTTCAGTTGTGGGCTTAATGGTCTCCATAGCCTTTACTCGATTCTCTGCACCTGATCTTGCTTTAACGCAGCTTAGCGTCGAAGTCGTCACAGTGATTCTTCTGATGCTGGCGTTATTTTTCTTACCGCATAAAACGCCGAAACAATCTGAACCTTCCAAAGTGGTGCGCGATATTGGATTAGCGTCCTTAGTCGGTATTATTGTTGGCAGTTTAAGTTATGCGCTAATGACGCGGCCTTTTACCACCATCTCGGATTTCTTTATTGCCAATGCCAAAACCGGCGGTGGCGGAACCAACGTGGTTAACGTTATTTTGGTTGATTTCCGTGGTTTTGATACTTTGGGTGAAATTGCAGTGCTAGGCATTGCGGCCTTGGGGATTTTTAAATTGTTAACCCGTATTCCGGTGTTTAAACCCAGTAGTGATGGCGAGGGTCGGCCTTGGGCGCGTGAACGGCATCCATTGTTATTAGCAACGGTAGCGCAGAGTATTCTGCCATTAGCTTTAATGGTATCGGTGTTTATCTTTTTCCGCGGTCACAATTTACCCGGTGGCGGCTTTATTGCCGGATTGGTAACAGCGGTAGCGATTATTCTGTTATATATCTCGCAGGGTGTCGACTGGGTTAAAGCTCGCATGAATATTGAATATCAGCGCGTTGTGGCCATTGGTTTAATGATTGCACTGTTCACCGGGTTAGCCAGTTGGATTTTCGGTAGACCGTTCTTAACCTCTTGGTTTGATTATTTCGAGCTCCCCTTATTTGGGGAAATTGAACTGGCCAGTGCCATTGCGTTTGATTTAGGGGTTTATGTCACGGTTGTAGGTTCCACCTTATTGATTTTATCGAGTCTGGGTAAAATGACCACATCACATAGACCAACGCATAGGGAGCAAATGTAATGGAAACTTTATTTGCAATATGTATTGGTTTTTTAACCAGTTGCGGTGTTTTTCTCATGTTACGTGGGCGAACCTTCCCGGTGGTGATGGGGTTAACTATGCTCTCTTATGCCGTTAACTTATTTATCTTCTCATCAGGACGTCTTAATCTAAAAGGCGCGGTGGTATTGGGGACATCAGAAAGTTATGCAGATCCTTTGCCTCAGGCGTTAGTACTAACCGCCATTGTAATCGGTTTTGCAATGACGGCTTTTCTGGTTATTTTGGCTATCCGTGCACGTGCTGATTTGGGTAATGATCATGTGGATGGCAGTATGTCTGATGCGCGGCCAGCTAAAAAGGAGCGCCTGAAGTGAATCATCTTGTCATCATCCCCATTTTGTTGCCCATGCTAACAGCGTTGTTGATTATGCTACCGCCAGTGCATTATTCGCCATGGCGTCGTCGTTTGGTGAGTATGGTTTCAACTGTTTTATTATTGCTGGTGTGTGTAGCCTTACTGTTTAAAGTATTAGCTAATGGCATGACCTTTTATGCTGTAGGCAATTGGGTGCCACCATTTGGTATCATCATGGTAGCTGACCTCGTTAGTGCCATTATGTTGTGTTTAACGGCCTTTTTAGCCGTAGGTGCGGTGTTCTATGGCAGCGCAGGTGAAGATGAAAGAGGCTCGTTCTTCCATCCACTGTTTCAATTTCAGTTAATGGGCATTAATGGCGCATTTTTAACAGGTGATTTGTTTAACTTGTTTGTGTTTTTTGAAGTGCTATTGATTGCGTCGTACGCTTTGCTTATTCACGCGGGCGGTAAAAATAAAACTAAAGCTGCAGTACATTATGTGATCTTAAACTTAACCGGCTCTGCAATTTTCTTGCTGGCACTGGCGGTGCTGTATGGCAGTCTGGGCACATTAAACATTGCGGATATGGCATTAAAAGTGGCTGACTTGCCACCAGACAATCAAATGCTGGTGAAAGTAGGTGGCTTAATGTTGCTGATTGTTTTTGGGCTAAAAGCGGCTATTTTGCCGTTACAGTTTTGGTTGCCGGCTACCTATTCGTCAGCGTCTGCACCGGTTGCAGCGTTGTTTGCCGTCATGACGAAAATCGGTGTTTATGCGTTGCTGCGTGTATTTACGACCATATTTGGCGAGCAAGCGGGACCCTTAGCGGGCTTAGCCACCAATTTAATGTGGGTGTTTGGTTTAGCAACCCTCTTTTTAGGCGCGTTAGGCGTACTTGCCAGCAAAGATTTCCGAAAATTAGTCGCAAATTTAGTTTTGGTGTCAGTAGGCAGTTTAGTGGCAATGGTAGCCTTTCAGAACACGGCAGCTAATGCTGCCATTTTGTATTATACCGTGCATTCTACGCTTGTTTGCGGTGCGTTATTTTTGCTCGCGGATCTTATTGCTGTTCAGCGCGGTAAAGCGGCTGATCGTTTAGTGGCTGCTAGACGGGTAAGCCAGCCGATTTTATTAGGGGGATTATTTATATTCGCCGCAATTTCTGTCGCCGGTTTGCCGCCGTTCTCTGGCTTTATTGGTAAATTGATGTTGTTACAAGCCGCAGTTGGCTCTGCGAAGCAATTTTGGTTATGGGGCTTTTTATTGCTGTGTAGCCTAATGGTGTTAGTGGGCTTATCGCGCGCCGGTAGCACGTTGTTTTGGCGGGTCAGTGGTTTGCAAAAAGCCGATGAGCGCGCTTTACCCTTACAAGTGTTTGCAGTGTTCTGGTTACTCAGTGCCAGTGCCTTAATGATGGTATTTGCGGGGCCTCTTACCGAACTAAGCTTTGCTGGTGCCACGCAATTGGGTGATGTTATACAAACTATTCGGACTATTTTGCCTGCTTCAGGAGTATCGCTATGAACATGATACCGCGTTTTAAGTGGCTGCCAACTCCTTATCGAAGCCTTTTATTATTTGTAGTGTGGTTGTTGCTAAATCAAAGTATTGCGTTTATTCACTTATTTTTTGGGGCATTTTTAGCCATTACCATTCCGTGGATATGTTACAGGTTACGTGATCCGCAGCCACTTATTCAGCGGCCTTATCTTACGTTACGTTACGCCTTAATGGTTATTGCTGATATTGTAACCGCCAATGCTGAAGTCGCCTTGTTGATTCTTGGGCCAATTAAAAAGCTCAGACCAGCTTTTGTGCGGGTGCCGTTAGATCTACAACATAATTTACCGCTTACCATTTTAGCGGGTACGGTCTCGATGACACCGGGTACGGTGAGCGCTGATATTTATCCAACGGTTGAACATTTAGGGCCAGATGAGCCTTTACCACAGCGGTGGTTACTCATTCATGTATTGGATTTAGACGATGAAGCTGCGCTAATTGCGACCATTAAACGTCGATATGAAGCGCCCTTAAAGGAGATATTTCAATGCTAAGTTATGTGATTTTTTCCGTATTTGGCATGATAAGTTTAGCGCTACTTTTGAATCTATGGCGGTTAATGCGTGGTCCAAGCTTGCCAGATCGTATTTTGGCATTGGACACCATGTATATTAACAGTATTGCGCTGATCATTTTGTATGGGTTATTAATGGGCTCACCGTTGTATTTTGAGGCAGCATTATTGATTGCCATGATTGGTTTTATAAGCACCGTTGCTGTGTGCAAATTTTTATTACGTGGCGACATTATTGAATAGGAAAGAATATGCAAAACTGGATGGAATGGGCGGTTGCCTTTTTCTTACTGTTGGGCGGGTGTTTTGTGCTAATAGGTTCTATTGGCTTGGTGAGAATGCCTGATTTTTTTACGCGATTACATGGCCCCACTAAAGCAACAACCTTAGGTATGGGAGGCATTTTATTGGGGTCTATTTTTTACTTCAGTATGTCACCTGAGACAATGAGTGTACATGAAATACTTATCACCATTTTTTTGTTAATCACGGCACCAGTGAGTGCGCATATGCTCATTAAAACCGCATTGCATCATCGTTTAAAGGCGGTAGAACATACACAAGGTGAACAAGAGTTAAAACGTGGTCAGGCGTTTGCCAGTAAAGAAGGAAACAGAACTGAGACACCGGAAGATCAATAACCTGCTGTCAGTAACCTTAAACTTTCGTTAAGCTATCGACAGGAAAGCTTCTCCTGTCGATAGTGTTTACCAGCCTTTGCGGCGTTATTCAGCGTTATTACTATGATTATTCGAGGTTTTGTCGCTGCTCTTTAACACATGGTTTTCCTCATCATAGCGGCCTTTAAGCTCATCTTTTACTGTTTTGTGCCATAACGGTACGCCAATAAAATAGCCGGCTCGACCAATAGTGTGTGCCGCGATGGGGGAGGTTAACGTGGTAAATGCCATGACGGCCAGCGCTTTCAGCGTCACACTACTGTCACTGAAAAATAACATCGCTGCGAACATGATTAAACCTGCACCCAACACGCCAGATTTTGTGGTCGCATGCATTCTTGTCAATAAATCGGGCATACGAAACACGCCTAACGCTGCAACCAGCATAAAAAAACAGCCAGCCAGTAAAAAAACAGCTGATAATAGCTCACTGATCATCGCGATGACCTCCTTTTTCTAAGTAACGCGCAAAGCCGATGGCGGCTAAAAATGCGGTAAGGGCCAAGACCATGGTTACATCGATATACGCATCTTTGCCGCTACGTATTGCGTATAAACCAATTAATCCCACAGTGATAGACGCGATAAGTTCTAATGCGACCACCCGATCGGGTAAACTAGGCCCCTTTAATAAACGCACCATAGACAGTAATAGTGCCACACTTAAAATGCTAAAACCGCCGAGCAAGGCGTAATCTAGAATGCTATTCATCTCATTACTCGCAAAATCTTGGTTTCCATTCGTTTTAAATCAGCTAATACTTGCTCTTCATCATAAAGATACATTACATGAACATAGAGCACTGTTCGATCGCTAGACACATCTAAACTTAACGAGCCTGGCGTTAACGAAATAGCATTCGCGACGAGCGTAATCTCCATGTCCGTTTCTGCGCGTAAAGGCATAGAAATCACCCCAGGCTTCATTAAATTTGTTGGGGTTAATACATCCCACGCCACTTTTAAGTTCGCCATAATTAATTCTTTGGTAAAAAACAGCATAAAATTAAGTAAGCGAGGAACTTGTAAACGGTACTTACGTACTTCAGGCTGATTTTTAAAGGTAAAAATAATCACCAAATAAGAAATAATATAGCCCACCAATAAGCCAACACCGTTCATACTGTCAGTGAGGGCGGCCCATATCATGGCCAACACTAAATTGGCTAATAACGGATTCATAATCTGCCTCCACCTAGCACAGCGTCAATATAAAGTTGTGGATTAAGTAACTGATTTGCTGCCATTTCTGCTAATACATATATCGGCTGAGCAAACAGGCCGATTGCAATAGTCATGCTGGCTAAGATACCGGTTGTCCAGTACAGCGCTTTATTGCGAACGGGTGCGGGGATCTCAATAGCGGGTTCAGGGGCTTTTTTCCAAAAAGCCTCATTCCAAATTTTTATCATCGAAAATAGGGTGAACAAACCAACAAATAATGCTACTGCAACCGCCCACCACGCTTCAGCCTCAACGCCCGCTTTGATTAAAATGAATTTGGCAAAAAAGCCTGAAAGGGGTGGGACGCCGGCAAGTGAGAATGCCGGGATAAGGAATAAAACGGCTAAACCGGGATGCTTTTTATATAAGCCGCCAAGCTCTTTCAGTTCAAAGCTGCCGCCCAAGCGGTACATCATACCGGCAATAAAGAATAAATTCGCTTTAACAATAATGTGATGCATGATGTAAAACACACCACCAATTAAGGCTAAGGGAGTGAATAGCGCCAGTGCTAGCATCATATAGCCGATTTGGCTGACAATATGAAAGCTTAAAATACGCCTAACTTCAAACTGCGATGCTGCGCCAAGTACCCCGGTTAACATGGTAAATACCGCCATCCAAAGGATAACTTGATGGGTAAAGTCCACTTCTGCGGTAAACATTAAGCTAAAGACACGATAAAGTGCATACACGCCAACTTTGGTGAGTAAACCGGCGAAAATCGCTGATACCGCTACTTGTGGCGTATGATAAGACGCGGGTAGCCAGAAAAATAATGGGAAGGCAGCCGCTTTTATAGAAAAGGCGATTAAAAACAACATCGCGACAAGGGTAACCATTTTCGGATCTTCCACTGCGGTTAAGCGCACCGCAATATCAGCCATATTTAATGATCCTACCATGCCATACAGTAAGCCAATCGCGGTAAGGAATAATGCCGAAGATAACAAGTTAAGCGTAACGTACTTAATTGCTCCTTCCATTTGTGCACGCTCACCCCCTTGGATAAGCAAGGCAAAAGAAGCAACCAGCAGAACTTCAAACCAGACATAGAGATTAAAAATATCACCGGTTAAAAACGCGCCATTCACCCCTGCCAGCAATAAATGTAATAGCGGATAATAACCAAACCGCTCAAAACGTTTCCGTACGGTTTTTAAGCTGTAAATGGCCGTAGCAAAGCCCGTAATGGCTGCCAATAGCACCATAATGGCACCCAGTAAATCCGAGACCAGCACAATACCAAAAGGGGCAGGCCATGAGCCGACTTCTAATACTTTGATGCCGTTAAGGTGTGTTTGCCAAAGTAACAAAATCGCTGCGATTAATACCGCACCGGTGCCAAGTAAACCAAGTAAACGTTGTGCACCATGATTTTTTAATACGACTAACGAGAGCGCGCCAACAATCAGTGGGATGATGACAGGAAGTGCAATTAAAACTGACATATCCATTAATCGGTCCCTTTCATTTCGTTCATGTCATCGGTTTTGATCACTTCATACGCGCGATGCAGTAAAACAACCGCGAAGGCCAACACACCAAAAGCGATAACAATTGCAGTCAAAATCAGTGCTTGAGCTAACGGATCTGCCGACGTGCCCGTTATGGTTTGGGCACCCTCTGCGATCAGTGGCGGCACACCACGCTCTAAACCGGCCACGGTAAAGATTAATAAATTGGCGGCGTTTGAGAGCAAAATAAGTCCGATTAACAGTTTCACCATAGAGCGTCTAAGCATCATGTAGATGGAGGCGGCATATAAGCAGCCAATTAAAATAGCCATTAAGGAGGTCATTAGTGTTCTGCCTCTACTAAAGTAAATGTTGCCGTTAACACGGTGCCAATCACACACAGATACACACCAATATCAAAAAATAAGGGAGTGCTAAGTTTCAAAGGGCCAAAGATTGGTAGATATAGAGTCCACCATTGAGCGGTAAAAAAGTTTTCCCCAACAAATAACGAGGGTAAAGACGATAGCGCTGCGATAGCCAATCCCACTCCAACGATCTGTAAAGGATGGACGCGTAATAAACTTTTAGCTGAGGGATAATCATCGGCAAACAGTTTTAACGCTATGGCCGCGGCCGCAACAAGCCCACCAATAAACCCCCCGCCAGGTTCATTATGCCCCCGCAATAATAAGAACAATGAAAACAGCAAAAGTAGGGGCAAAACAATCGTGGTGCCAGTGCTTAAAATCAACGATCGCATGTTAAATTGGCGGCTCATTGCGCATCTCCTTTTGACGTGGCTGCTATTTTTAGCTCACTCGTTAGGCGCTTGTCGGCATTGGTTACCGGTTTAGAACCCGTACGTAAATGCACCATGGCATAAATACCTATAGCGACTAGGGCTAACACAAAAATCTCTCCTAACGTGTCTAAGGCTCTAAAATCAACAAGAATTACGTTGACCACGTTTCTACCGAAGCCCTCTGGAACACTTTTCTCAATGAAATAGCTTGCAATGCCTTCCATTGAACGGGCACTGGTAACAAGCAAAATCAATAGGGTAATCATTACACCGCTACTGATAGCAATAATGGCGTCACGTGCGCGGTTCGCATTGGAGGAGAGTTTTCTAAACTCAGGTAAGCGGTATAGCACTAACACCAGTAATAGCACAGTAATAGTCTCTACCAATACCTGCGTGATCCCGACATCGACTGCGCTAAAGAAGACATAAATTAGCGCAACACCAAATCCAAGGGCGCCCAATAAGGCTAACGCGGCTAAAAATGATTTCACTAATACGGCGCTAAGTATTGTTACTAACAAGATCAGGAATACCGTCGCTTCCTGAATTTTGACGTCTTGGAAGTTGAGATTTAAGTGGAAATTATCTAATCGGAGCATCGCCCAGCCAACTAAAAGGAGCATGGTTGCAATGGTGGTCAGCAAATAATTACGCAAGTAGCCGTTTTGTAACACATTCGTTTGCCATGCAGCAAAGGCAACTAAACCGGCCATCATTTTGTTGTACAGCGCTTCCGGCCCCAAAAAGCTTAACCGATCTAACCCTTGCGTTAGCTTACGCCAACGCGCCCATTGGCTGTAAAGTAACAGGCCGAAAGTTAAACTGGTGATACTAAGTAGTAAGGGTAAATTAACCCCATGCCAAAGTGCTAAGTATGTCGTGATATCGCCGCCATAAACCGCTTTGGCTGCGGCCTGTAACAACCACTTATCGGCAATAAACGGAAACAAGCCAAACAGTAAGCTCAACGTGGCTAATACGGTAGGCCCTAACAGCATGGCAATTCCCGGATCATGTGCGGCTTTGGGCGTGGGTAAGCTTGCGCCAAACCACGGTTTGATGGCCAGTAAAGCAGCCACTAACACCACAAAAATGTTTGCGATCACCGTGGCAATGATCAGGGGGATTTGCCAGTGTGAGCCATTAAGGACGGCCTCTAGCAGCAATTCTTTTGCGACAAAACCAAACAAGGGGATAACACCCGCCAAAGATAATGCAGCAATAATTGCTACTGCGCAGGTTTTTGGCATCTTATGCCGTAAGCCCGACGCTTTTAAAAAGTCTTTAACACCGGCTTCATGATCCAGTATCCCGGCAATCATAAATAGCGCCCCTTTGTATAACGCGTGGGCAAGTAAGAAGGTGACTGCGGCAAGCGCGGCTTTTTCGGTGCCTAAGCCCAATAACATGGTTAGGGTGCCAAGTGCCATGACAGTAGAATATGCCAGGACCTTTTTTACGCCTGTAGCGCGGCTAGCCAAAACAATGCCGGTTAACATGGTAACGGCGCCAACGGCGCTAAGGGTAAGCATCCATGCGGCACTATCCCCCAAGGTAGGTTGTAAACGCGCCAGTAAGTAAATACCGGCTTTCACCATCGTTGCGGAGTGTAAGTAAGCGCTAACTGGGGTAGGCGCTGCCATGGCGTTCGGGAGCCAAAAGTGAAAAGGTGTTTGCGCAGATTTTGTAAATGCACCTAACAGAATCAGGATTAGCATAGGCAAGTACAGCGCATGCTCGGTTAACTCTTGCTGTAAAATGTCGGAAAGCTCATAACTGCCCGCGGCAAAGCCTAACATAATAAAGCCAGTCATCAGGGCTAAACCACCAATAACCGTCACCATTAAGCCTTGATGCGCTTTCTGTCGAGATTCTGCTTCTTCATGATTAAAACCAATCAGCATAAACGAGCTTACGGTGGTCAGCTCCCAAAAGACAAACAGCGTGATAAGGTTATCGGAAAGCACGAGGCCTAACATGGCACCCATAAAGATTAACAGGAATAAAAAGAAGCGCCCTAGCGCGCGATGTCCCGCTAAATAGCGATTAGCATAGAGAAGAATAAAAGTACCTATACCGGTGATCAGTAAGGCAAACAGCACAGACAAGCCATCCAGCAAAAAGCTGAGATGTATATTCATTCCTGGGAACCATAGCCAACGCTGCGTAATCAGCTCACCTTGACTAACCAACGGCAGGTACGAGATAAAATAAGCAAATAATACGGCAGGTAATACAGCGAGCACATTACCACTGTGGCGACCGAACGTGCGGTGCACTAACGGTGCGAAACACGCGAGAACAAACAGACTTAACACCACATATAACATGCGCTACTCCTCTATAAAATAGCCTGTAATTGCGGAATATCACTGCATTTAGAATTCTATGGGTATAACAGCAGTTTCTCAATTCATTAAGGTTAACAGGCCCAAGTTCAAGCTATTCATTTTGAACTAAAAATACCAAAATTTGGCAAGACCTTAGCAGATTTGAGGGGAAAAATAAATGAAAACCGGCTTTAATAGCCGGAAAATCGGGTTAAAGCTCGTTAAAACCGGTGTTTATCAGCTCAATAACAGCCTGCAATGCGTCAGCAGCATCCTCACCTTCAGTGGTTACTGTAAGGGTTTTTCCTTTACTGCTGGCTAACATGAGTAATGCTAAAACGCTACCTGCATCGGCACTTTTGCCATCGTCCTGAACTAATTGTACTTGGGCGTTAAACTGCTGGGTAAGTTGCACCAGCTTCGTTGCCGCTCTGGCATGAAGACCAAGCTGGTTAATGATAGTCACTTGGGCAGAGAGTTTAGCGGCCATGATGTCTTACCAATTCACGGTGACGAATTTGCACATCTTCGCGCTGGCTACGATAGCTTTCAGCCAAGCTCTCGGCAATATACACCGAGCGATGTTGGCCGCCCGTACAACCAATTGCAATGGTTAAATAGCTACGATTATTGCGCTCTAGATGGGGTAACCAACTGCTGACAAAACTATTAATTTGCCAGATGTATTTGGCAACAACCGCTTGTGAAGCCAAATAATCCTTTACCGGTTGGTCTAATCCAGTGAGGGGCTTTAAATCAGGCTCCCAATGAGGATTGGGTAAAAAGCGTGCATCAAACACATAGTCAGCATCTTTGGGGATGCCGTATTTGAACCCAAACGATTCAAATAACATTACTAAACGCCCGGTTTTTTGGCCAAGGATCCGCTCGCGTAATTGCTCTGCTAATTGATGTACATTCATCTCGGTGGTATCAATATATAAATCGGCACGGCTCGAGATAGGATCAAGCAATTGTTGCTCGCGTGAAATAGCCTCGTCTAACGACATGGCTTGGTGTGATAGTGGATGCAAGCGCCGCGTTTCGCTAAAGCGTTTAATTAACGTGGTGTGGTCTGCATCAAGGTATAAGATAGTCAATTCTAACTTGCGCGGCAAATACGCCAAAATCTCAGAAAGCTCATCAGGATCATTGGGTAAATTACGCACATCAATACTTACTGCAACGCGCTCGTATTGACCAATCACCGCGTTTGCCAGTGTCGGCAATAAATTGACTGGGATATTGTCAACACAATAATACCCTAAATCTTCCATGACCCTTAGGGCCACTGATTTGCCAGAGCCTGAGCGACCACTGACGACCAGTAATTTCATTGTTCACCTGCCAGCTTACTGTAATCCATTAATAAGGTGTAAAGCTGCTCATCTGATGAGGCATGCCGTAATTTTTTGGTTAGCTCTTTTTGACTGAGTAATTTTGCAATACCCGATAAGGTAGCGAGATGTGTCTGGCATTGCTCTTTTGGAATTAAAATCGCGCAGAAAATATCAACCGCTTGATTGTCTATGGCATCAAAAGGAATGGGATCTTTACTGACAACAAAAATGAGGAGTGGGCTTTTAACACAGTCTAATTTGCCATGAGGAATGGCAATTCCCCCACCGATACCGGTTGAGCCCAGTTTTTCTCGGGTCATCAGGGCTTCTAAAATACTGTATTCAGACATCTCGGGTAAACGCTGATGGGCCAACTCAGCAATGTACTCAAGGATACGTTTTTTACTGTTAAAAAGAACTGCACTTTTCGTGCAGTTCTCCGCGAGCATAGCGCTTAAATTTATCATGATGAGTTAGTGTCGCGACAACTTTTCTTTGTGTTTAATTACCTGCCGATCGAGTTTATCAATTAATTGGTCGATCGCCGCATACATATTTTCGTCTTCAGACATGGCAAAAACCTCACCCCCATTCAGGTTTATTTTGGCTTCTGCAATTTGTTTCAATTTTTCCACGTTTAGGATGACATGTACATTATTAATATTGTCAAAATGGCGCTCCAACTTTGAGAATTTGCTGTCGACATAATCTTTTAAGGCTTCAGTGATTTCGACATGACGGCCCGTTAAATTGATTTGCATAGACTCTTCCTTCTTATTAAGGCCCTTACAGCAGGGTCTTTCGTTGATTTGACGGCGGAATGAATAAGGATTCACGGTACTTAGCAATGGTGCGCCTTGCCACGTTAATGCCTTGCTCTGACAATATTTCTGCCATCTTGCTATCGCTTAATGGTTTTGCCGGGTTTTCGGCCGACACCAATTTTTTAATAAAGGCACGAATAGCGGTAGAGGAACATTCACCGCCACTCTCTGTACTAACATGACTGGAAAAAAAGAACTTAAGTTCAAAGATTCCTCGAGGTGTATGCATATATTTTTGTGTTGTTACCCGTGAAATGGTCGACTCATGCATGCTCACCATCTCGGCTACATCGTTTAGTACCATGGGTTTCATGGCTTCTTCGCCATGTTCAAAAAACGCTTGCTGCTGTTGGACAATACAATTAGCGACTTTTAACAAGGTCTCATTACGGCTCTCTAAGCTTTTAAGAAACCACTTTGCCTCTTGCAAATGCGAACGTATAAATTGGGTATCGGCACTGTTTTTGGCCGTTCTTGACATCGCCGCATACTGCTGATTAATTCTTATTTTCGGCATGGCATCGGGGTTTAATTCGACTTGCCAGCGCCCTTTAACTTTACTGACGGTTACATCAGGGATCACATACTGCTGCTCTTGCTTAATCACATCGGCGCCTGGGCGCGGATTAAGGCTATGAATCAGCCGCATCACCTCTTTTAATTCTTCTTCTTTCAGTTTAGTCACACGTAGCAAAGAACGAAAGTCCCGATTCGCTAAAAATTCGGTATGCTCACTAATCAGTTGTCTTGCTTCGGTTAAATAAGGGGTGTCGTCAGAAAACTGGCGTAATTGCACTAGCAAACATTCTTTTACAGAGCGCGCGCCAACGCCAACGGGATCAAATAACTGGATACGTTTAATTACCGCTTCAACTTCGTCTGCTTCAATATCATCAATATCTAGCGAATCTAAAATGTCTTGGCAACTGATTGTGAGCAAGCCGCTTTCATCGATCGCTTCAATAATGATTTCTGCAATGGCGCGATCGGTTTCTGAAAAAGGGGTAAGCTGCATTTGCCAACGCAAATAATCTTGTAAGGTTTCACTGGTCTCGCCCTGATAAATCATGTCTTCATCAGGTAAATTACCATTACTTACTGGCGCAGCGCTGACGAGGTCATCCCAGTTGTTATCTAGTGGTAGATCTTCCTGAATATTTTGCTCGGTCATTTCATCGCTAGTGTCGCGTTCTACCGGCTCATTGTAGTCGTCTGTTGGCGTTGGTGAGTCGTCGACAGATTCGCGGTTGATATTAGACAAGCTTGGATCATGGTCAGGCGTAGTATCAAAGTCATCATCCCCTTCTAGCAAGGGATTGGCATCCAGTGCCTCCTGAATTTCTTGCTGAAGTTCTATCGTTGACAGCTGCAACAAGCGGATCGCCTGCTGTAATTGCGGCGTCATTGTTAGCTGCTGTCCTAAGCGAAGTTGTAAAGAAGGCTTCATGTAAGTGTAATTCTCTCCCGGATACGCAGTAGCGTTCTGCTTTCCTTACTATAGCCTGAATTGCTCACCTAGGTATACATCACGCACCTGTTGATTTGCCAGAACGTCTTGTGGCGTTCCAGCAGCAATTAACTCGCCATGGCTAACAATATACGCTATTTCACACACGTCCAATGTTTCGCGCACGTTATGATCGGTAATGAGTACACCGATACCACGTTGACAAAGATGTTGAATAATTTTTTTGATATCCAATACCGAAATGGGATCAACACCTGCAAACGGTTCATCCAATAAGATAAAAGCAGGGTTTGCGGCCAACGCACGAGCAATTTCTACGCGGCGTCTTTCGCCACCCGATAACGCCATCCCTAAACTGTTTTTAATATGACCAATGTGAAACTCTTCCAACAAGTCGTCGGCAATTTCTAAACGACGTTGGGAAGTTAAATCTTTTCGGGTTTGCAAAATAGCTAACAAATTATCGTGTACTGTCAGTTTCCGAAAAATTGAGCTTTCTTGCGGTAAATAGCCGATACCTGCACGTGCGCGCTGATGCATAGGCGCAAACGTTATATCTTGATCGTTTAAGGTGATGGTTCCCTTATCAGAGGGTACCAGCCCAACAATCATGTAAAACGTGGTTGTTTTACCGGCGCCATTAGGCCCAAGCAAACCCACAATCTGCCCGGCATTAACATCTAAACTGACATCTTTAACAACTTGGCGCCCCTTGTAACTCTTCGCCAAATGTGACACCACTAACTTCATGGGTTTTCCTTGACTTCAGGCGTAAAAATGGTGGTTACGCGACGATTTTTTTCACTCTCAGCGCTAATTTGTTGCGAAGCAATATTATAACGAATGACGGCACCTTGTACTAAACTGCCACTTTGGCTCATCTCAGCATTACCGGTTAACGTTAGCGTGCGGCTTGCCAGTTCATAGCGTATTTCATTTGCTTGGGCTTTAACTTCTTTACCATCTTCTAAGGTTTGGCTATAGGTGGCTGGCGTCCCCGTCGCAATCAGTACCTCATTGCCACTGCCGGCGCTAGCATTCGCTTCTAATCGCAGAGCCGTAATCAGCATAGTACCCTGACGAACTTCAACATTTTCGCGATAAACAGAAATATTGTTTTGAATAGAAGCTTCCCAGAAGTCAGCCTGTACATCAATCGGTTGCGTGAAGTCTGTTGGTGCCGCGTGTAGTGTGCTGGTGGCAAGCAGCACTAAGCTAAGCCAAAGTTTATTGTTCATTATGATAAATGGTCTCCAAGTGCCGATTTAACAGCAAGTGTTTATCTGCAAGCCGTGCTTCTAAACCGATACCTTTAATAGAAAATCCTTGACCTGTAATGGCGACTGCTTCGTGAGTTTGAATTTTCTTTTCGGGTAATAACAGTTGTAGTGATTCGGTATCGATTTGTTTAATCAGTTCGTTCGCCAGTAGATTCTGTAACACCACCTGTTGTTCCAAAATAATTTTATCTTCTGGAAACCACACCGCATGCAAACTACTAATTTCCCACGCGGGCTTATGTTCTGCATTAAACAGGGTATAACGCGGCGCGGCGAACTGAGTAAAACCAAGCTGTTCAAAATGCTCCAGCTTGCTTGCTCTAACATGATCGGCAATATAGCCGTCTTTATCATAAATACGCAAGGTAACATTTTCAGCGATGTAATCCGGTTGAAATTCACGGTCTGCTTGAAGATCTGTTAGGGCATCTTGCGGACGAAACCACAGGTAAGCGGCAAACATGACCAGGGCACAAACCGATAATACTAAAAATTTTCTCATGTGCTGCTGCCTGCAAATTGCATAAATTTCCCCTGGGCAATTAATAGTAAATCGCAAATCTCGCGCACAGCACCAAAACCACCCGGTAAAGAGGTTTTTAAATGAGCATAGTGTTGTAGGTAAGGATGGGCATCTTGTACGGCAATGGCTAGGCCGCAATATTGCATGACTTCCCAATCAGCGAGATCATCACCGATATAGGCAACCTGGTCGGCGCGAAGTTGCAATTGTTGTAGTAATTGGTTAAATGCGGCCGTTTTGTTTTCTTGACCTTGAAAAATGTAGGGCACCGTTAACGCGCGCATGCGTTGTTCAACCAATGCGGAGGTTCTGCCAGTAATCACTGCTACTTCAATGTTGGCTTGGCGTAAGGCTTTGATACCGTAGCCATCACGAGTATGAAAAGCTTTTAGCTCTTCGCCATCGTTACCTAAATATATTCGACCATCCGAAAACACGCCATCAACATCGCAAATAAGTAGTTTTATATTAGCGGCACGCGCTGCAATGTCAGCAGAAATGGCTTGATACAGTTGTTGATACAGCAGCATATTAGAGCACTCCTGCACGCAGTAAGTCATGCATATTCATTGCGCCAATAGGTTCTGATTGGCTGTTTAAGATGATTAGACCATTAATCTTTTTCTGCTGCATGATATTGAGGGCTTCTGCTGCCAGCATATCCGCTTTTGCTGTAATGCATTTTACGGTCATCACATGTTCAATGGCGGTACTGTGAATATCCAATCGTTGATCCAAAATGCGGCGTAGATCACCGTCGGTAAAAATACCCGCTAAACTGCCGTTGTCGTTGATCACCGTGGTCATGCCCAATCCTTTACGCGATATCTCCAGTAACGCATCTTTTATACTTGCTTGCCGATGCACAATAGGCACGAGGGGCGGTTTATGCATGATATCCTCAAGCCGCAACAGCAGTTTACGACCTAAGCTACCGCCAGGATGTGAGAGGGCGAAATCATCCGCTGAAAAGCCTCTGGCATCTAATACGGCAACCGCGAGGGCATCGCCCATAGCGAGGGTGGCAGTGGTGCTAGCTGTAGGGGCTAAACCAAGCGGGCAGGCTTCTTGTGGTACGCTTACACAAATATGCACATCGGCTAATTGCGCCAAGGTAGAAGTGGGATTACCTGTCATCGCAATCAGCGTGAGCCCCATACGTTTAATGACTGGAACAATAGTAAGCAGTTCACTGGTTTCACCAGAATTGGAAATAGCAATCACTACATCGCCTTGAGACAGCATGCCTAAATCGCCGTGGCTAGCTTCACCAGGATGCACAAAAAAAGCCGGTGTTCCCGTAGAGGCCAGTGTGGCTGCAATTTTGTTGGCAATATGACCTGATTTACCAATACCGCTTACTATAACTTTTCCTGGATTTTGCAAAATTAGGGTGCATGCACGCTCAAAATCCTCATTTAAAAACTGCTCAAGTTGCGCTATGGCGTTAGCCTCTATGCGCAAAACCTCTAGTGCTTGTTGTCTAAATGCGTTCATGCTAATTACCTGTTGCTATGCAAGGTGAGAGAATAACAAATACTGATAACCAATAAAGCCTGCAAGTAAAAGGGCGCCCTCAACGCGGTTTATCCGTTGTTGTTGACCAATACGAATAGACATCAATAACATGGCTAAGGTAGCTGCAATCATCACATAGCTGTCGCGGCTACCAGCATTAATGTCTAGGCTGCCTGGGCCAATAACGGCACCTAAACCAAGCACTGCGAGGATATTGAAGATATTAGACCCGATAATATTCCCCAACGCTAAATCGTCTTCGCCTTTTAAAATACCGATAACACTGGCCGCTAACTCAGGCAAGCTGGTACCAATGGCAATGATGGTTAAGCCAATCACTAAGTCACTCATGCCAGCATAGCGGGCAATGGTGACTGCACCATGAACCAATAATTGTGAACTCGCCAGTAATAAGACTAATCCGGATATGATCCAAAATGCGGCCTTAACATTAGATGTTGCCTCTGGCATTTCGGCAGCGATATCAGCAATTAAAGGATCGTCAGCGGTGGCTTTTTTACCAAAAAAGACCAATAAAGAAATAAAACCAATAAACGCCAGCAATAATATTACGCCTTCAGCGCGGGTTAAGTTGTTATCTGATAATAAGTAAAAACCCAGTAACGTGAAAACCATTAACATCGGAAATTCACGTTTGAGCGTAATGGATGTGACTGTAATCGGTTTTAATAAAGCGACTAAACCAATAACCAACAAGATGTTGGTGATATTTGAGCCAATCGCATTTCCGACCGATGTATCTAAACGTCCTTGAGCAGCGGCGGTTGCAGACACTAGCATTTCTGGCGCCGAGGAGCCCATTGCCACAATGGTTAAACCAATAATCATTGGTGAAATGCCACTGTTACGGGCAACAGACGAAGCGCCAAACACAAAACGGTCTGCGCTCCAAATTAATAAAACCAGGCCGACAATAACGAAGATGATGGCTAATAACAGAGGTGATATCATAGTGTCCGGTGTTAAGCTAAAGGTAAGAACGGGTATTTTCCTGTTTCTTGCGCATAAATGCAAAAAAACCTCGGTTTATGGTGTTAAAACGCCAGCAATTCGAATTTACGCATACTTTGTTACGATTTTTTGTAACGACTTGCTTGCCAATTCCGTTTACAATAATACAACGTATGTCTCAGGGTTTAATTGCAAACATACATGAATGTATATTATGATGTGAGCCATTGCAACCGGTGTGTTGAGATTAAAACACCATACTGGTCTGATAAATCAACAGGGTGGAGCGACAATTTTGTCTGATGTGTTAGTCGATATTCAGAACTTAAGCTTTTCGCGGGGCGACAGGCCGATTTATCGGGATATGAACATGCAGGTTATCCGCGGGAAAGTGACCGCGATCATGGGCCCTAGTGGTATCGGTAAAACGACGCTACTTCGCTTGATTGGTGGTCAGTTAAAACCGGATAGCGGTAATATCGTGTTTGACGGTCTAAACATTCCCACGCTGTCCCGTGCCGAGTTATACCAAGCGCGTAAGAAAATGAGCATGCTGTTTCAAAGCGGTGCGTTATTCACAGAAATGTCGGTTTTTGACAATGTGGCGTTTCCGTTGCGTGAGCATACGCGTTTACCAGAGGCCTTAATTCGGCTAGTGGTATTAATGAAGCTGGAGTCTGTAGGATTACGTGGCGCGCGTGATTTAATGCCTGCTGAGTTATCAGGCGGTATGGCCAGACGTGCCGCACTGGCGAGGGCTATTGCGCTTGATCCTGAATTAATTATGTATGACGAACCCTTTGCCGGGCAAGATCCGATTTCAATGGGGGTTATTGTGCGGTTAATTCGTGAGTTAAATAATGCCTTAGGATTGACGTCAGTCGTTGTATCTCACGATGTGACCGAGGTAATGAGCATTGCCGATTATGTTTATGTGGTCGCAGATAAAACCGTCATCGGTCAAGGAACACCAGAGCAGCTGCGAGCCGATCCTTCACCGCTAGTGCAACAATTTTTGAAGGGTGAAGCCGATGGTGCCGTTCCCTTCCATTATAAAGCCGCAGCGTATGAAGATGAATTAATGGAGCTGACAAAGTGATCGCAAATAAATTGCAACTTATTGGTCAGCAAGCGCTGAATTCGGTAAGCGGTTTTGGTCGCGCAGGTCTTATGTTGTTTGGGGCCATTATTGGTAAGCCGAATATTCGTAAAGGTTTGCCGTTACTGATTAAGCAGCTTTACGTTATTGGCGTATTGTCCTTAATGATTATTCTGGTGTCGGGCTTATTTATCGGCATGGTGCTGGCGTTACAAGGCTATACCGTACTGGTGAAATTTGGTGCGGAGGGCATGCTAGGGCCGCTCGTTTCGCTCAGTTTGCTGCGTGAGCTTGGACCGGTTGTCACCGCGCTGTTATTTGCAGGCCGTGCTGGCAGTGCGCTTACCGCAGAGATTGGACTAATGAAAGCGACTGAGCAATTGTCTGGCATGGAAATGATGGCCGTTGATCCGTTACGTCGGATTATTGCACCACGGTTTTGGGCTGGTGTTATTGCCATGCCATTGTTAGCCCTGATTTTTAATGCGGTAGGTATTTTAGGTGGTCATTTAGTCGGGGTGGAATGGTTAGGTGTAGATGCGGGTAGCTATTGGTCTGCCATGCAAGCTAATGTCGATCTCTATCAAGATGTGTTAAATGGCGTGATTAAAAGTATGGTGTTTGCATTAATCGTCATTTGGATTGCTTTACATAAAGGGTTCGATGCTATTCCTACCTCAGAGGGAATCAGCCGCGCCACAACGCAAACGGTCGTTACAGCATCGCTGGCCGTTCTCGGGTTTGACTTCGTATTAACTGCAGTAATGTTTGGTGGATAAAAGATGACCGCACGTAAAATTGAAATTTTGGTAGGTGCCTTTATTGTGCTTTCTTGTGCGGCATTTTTAATGCTAGCACTTAAAGTTGCTAATACCGGCTTTAGTGGCTCGTCACAAACCTACACCTTGTATGCCAAGTTTGACAATATTGGTGGCTTAAAAGTCCGTTCACCCATCAAGGTCGGTGGTGTTACCGTGGGTCGGGTCAGCAGTATTCAATTAGACCGCGTTAGCTATACGCCGGTCGTCGCGTTAGAAATTAACGCAGAGTACAGTAATTTCCCTGAAACCAGTTCAGTTGCGATTTTGACTTCTGGCTTGTTGGGTGAGCAATACGTTGGATTGTTACCGGGTTTTGTTGATGACACTGTGGTGATGTTAGCGAACGGCGATACCATTGAAGATACACGTTCTGCCATAGTGCTTGAAGAGTTAATTGGGCAGTTTTTATTTAACCGGGGGAATTAATGAAGCATTTCTTACGTAATATTGGTGCAACTTTAGCACTTACTGTGGGGTTAGTATTACCATTACAGGCCACAGAAACGTACACTGATCCTTATAAAATGATTGAGGCGGTTGCAGATAAAACCTTTAATCGTATCAAAACGGATCAGCCTATCATCAAGCAAGATCTAGAGCATTTGCGCACTATTGTTGTAGAAGAATTACTGCCCTATGTTGATAGCCGATATGCAGCGGCAATTGTTGTGGGCAGAACAGTTGATATTCGTGAAAATCAGCAAGCGTTTGATGAGTTTGTTAAAGCATTTGAGCAATATATGATTGGATCTTATGCCGGTGCGTTAACCTATTACAAAGAGCAAAAAGTAATGATTGAGCCAGCTAAACCGGTTGGTACGCAGAGCATTATTACTATTCGTACTCGGGTAATCGATCCTGGTAAGCCTGATATTGTTATTGATTTCAAATTACGCCGGCCACGTAATGCAGAAACGTGGTTAGTGATTGATATGATTGCCGAAGGTATTTCGCTGTTAGACAGTAAACGTGCTGAATTGAATAACATGATCCGCCAGCAAGGTTTGCCCGGAGTAACAGCGTTGCTAATTGAACGCTCGAAAGACCCGGTAAAAGTGCCTGAGGCAGATGCAAAGAACGCATCGGAGTAAGTTGTGTTATTGACTATTAGCCAACAAGATCAGACCGTGCTATTTAGTGGAAAACTGAATCGTGATACATTAATGTTGTATTCACCATTCAGCCTGTTAAATACGCTGTCTGGTCAAGTTACCTTTGATTTCTCCGCCCTAACCCATGTAGACTCAGCGGGCTTAGCCTGGCTGATTCAACAACTAGCGCGAGCCAGAACATTGAATTTGCAAATTGAATTTACGCACGTTCCGGCACAGCTATTGTCTTTAGCCAAGGTCAGTGCCGTAACTGCAATATTACCCATAATCGATTAAGGTGTAGTTATGGATATCGCACAGATTGAGCAGCTGCTAACCGAGCAGCTGCAGCTAGCAGAAGTATATGTAAAAGCAGAAGGTTCACATTTTGCGGTAACCGCAGTAGGTGAGTGTTTTGAGGGCCTAAGTCGGGTAAAGCAACAGCAATTAGTGTATAGCCCACTGACTAATGCCATTGCTGATGGTACCATTCACGCCCTAAGTATTAAGGCCTTTACGCCGCAACAGTGGCGCAGAGAAAAACTTTTAAATCCTCCGCTCTGAGACACGCTATGCAACAGTTTTTAGTTACAGCCAACGGCCCTTTACAGGGCCAAGTTGTTATATCTGGCGCAAAAAACGCCGCGCTGCCCATTTTGTTTGCTAGCATTCTCGCTGAGCAACCAACTACGATTACCAATGTACCTAAATTAAAAGACATTGAAACGACCTTTAAGCTATTACAGCTGTTTGGTGCTAAGGTCGAATCAACTGGTGATACAGTGAATGTGGATGCTAGCCAAATTAATAATCAATTTGCACCTTACGAATTGGTTAAAACAATGCGTGCTTCGATTTTAGCGCTAGGCCCGCTGTTAGCGCGCTTCGGCCAAGCTGAAGTGTCGTTACCCGGTGGCTGTGCCATAGGTGCTCGTCCTGTGAACTTGCACATCGATGGTTTACGGAAAATGGGTGCAGAGATCACCGTTGAAAATGGTTACATCAAAGCCAATGCCACTCGCTTAAAAGGTGCACATTTGGTGATGGAAATGGTGAGTGTAACCGGCACTGAAAATTTAATGATGGCAGCCACCTTGGCTGAAGGTAAAACCATTATTGAGAATGCTGCACGCGAGCCTGAAATTGTTGACCTCGCTAGCTATTTAAACACATTAGGCGCAAAAATTAGTGGTGCGGGTACCGATACGTTAGTTATCGAAGGCGTGTCTGCGCTACAAGGTGGTACACATCGTGTGCTACCTGACCGCATTGAAACGGGGACCTTTTTGGTGGCTGCAGCGGTAACCGGTGGCGATGTCACTTGTACATCAGCCGCCCCAGCTGATCTTGAGGTGGTATTAGAAAAACTGCGTGAAGCTGGCGCAGACGTGACCACTGGCCAAGATTGGATCCGTTTAAACATGACAGGGCGTCAATTAAAATCTGTTGATGTGAAAACCGTACCCCATCCTGGTTTCCCAACTGATATGCAAGCGCAGTTCACTGTGCTGAATGTCGTCGCAGAGGGCGTGGGCGTTGTTACAGAGACCATTTTTGAAAATCGCTTTATGCATGTTCCCGAATTGCAGCGTATGGGTGCGAAGATTCGTTTAGAGGGTAATACGGCAGTATGCCAGTATAGTCCTTCGCTTAATGCGGCGCAGGTAATGGCGACCGATTTACGCGCATCTGCAAGTTTGGTTATCGCGGGGTTAGTGGCAAAAGGTACTACCGTTGTTGATCGTATTTATCACATTGATCGCGGTTATGAACACATTGAACATAAGCTGCAAGGCTTAGGTGCGCATATTCAACGTGTTAATGGCTGATACCGCTTCACACGCTTATTGATGAAAAACACCCGCCAGTTGGCGGGTGTTTTTTTGCATTAGATAACCTATTAAAGGGTCTTAACGGCGTGGTTGTTCTCGCACTTGCGTGGGAATGGTCAGTTGCTGCCCATTACGATCAATTAATATTTGCAACTCACTGTCGGGAAGCGTTTCTGCAATAAAATTGAGAGCCTGTTGCATGCTTTGAAAACGCTGACCAGCAATTTCTAAAATAATATCACCCACTTGTAAGCCAGCGATGGCGGCAGGTCCACCCGCAGTTACTTCGGTTAACGCTAAGCCGTACAAGGCTTGTCCAGAAGAAAATAACGGATCGCCAGCCGCATTTACCACTGCTTGCCCAGAGACCCCTAGGTAACTTCGGGTTACGCGACCTTGTTTGATGAGCTTTTCCATAATGTTACGTGCTAATTGGTATGGCACGGCAAAGAAAATACCCTGAATATCTTGGTTTTGGACCTGAAATGCAGCGGCATTAATACCCACTAAGGTGCCATTACTGTTTACCAAGGCGCCGCCAGAATTGCCTTTATTAATCGCCGCATCCATCCGCATAAAATCGGGATAGCCGCGAGAGCTCAATCCCGTATTCCCATTTGCACTAATAATACCTTGGGTAATGGTTTGGCCTAAATTAAGTGGATTACCAATCGCCAATACGACATCACCCACTTGCGGTTCAATGTTCGGATCTTGGGGGATCACAGGTAAGCCATCAGCACGAACATATAACACAGCAAGATCAGAAATTTCATCTTGGCCAATAAGAACCGCTTCTAGTATACGGCCATCTTGTAACGCAATTTCAATATGATCTGCCCCATACACCACATGATAATTGGTTAAAATGTACCCTTGCGCCGACATGATAACGCCTGACCCTAGTTCTTGACGTTCAATCGTGCGTGGTCGTAATGAGCGAGGATCAACAATTCGGCTTCGGGTATACACATTTACCACTGCTGGGGCAGCACGGCGCACCGCGCGGTGATAAGATACCGGCGCGTTTTCTTGTTCTTCCGCGTGTGTTTGCCAAAATGAAAAATGTCCACCTGTCAGGTTAGGAAAAAGAAGAAGTAACAAAAAGGCCAGAGCCAATCCGTAGGCGATGCTTTTTATTAGGAACAACAACAGTGTGCGCACAGTGCAAAGTCTGACCAGTCGAGAATAGTGATAGCATAGCATTATTTACGATTCGGCAGTAGCGCTTGCTAACTGCCGAGTCGTAAAAAAGGGGTTAACGGATAAGAATATACAATTGATCGTTACCGCGTTTGATAAACAACGCTGCAACGCCGCCATCGCGATTTTCTAATAGGCGCCGTAATTCCGCTAAATTACTAACGCGTTGCCGATTCACACCCGTAATAATATCTCCTTGGCGCAGCCCAATTTGTGCGGCAGCCGAGTTGGACTCCAGTGCCGAAACCTCAACCCCTGCCTCGCTGTTGTTGAGTGTGGCACCTTGTAACATGGGATGCAGTTGTGTTGCAGCAATTTGCCCGCTACTCGCTTCTTGCAGTTTTACTTTAATATTTTGTTCTTTGCCATCACGTAATACACCCAAGGTGGCTTCACGTCCTGCACCCAAGGTAGCAATTTTAGCGCGCAGTTCATTAAAGCTTTGAATTCTATTGCCATTCATACTGACAATCACATCGCCCGATTTGAGTCCCGCGCTAGCAGCGGAGCTATCGGGTAATACTTCACCCACAAAGGCGCCACGATTTACTTTTAAATTAAGTGCTTTGGTTAATTCCGCATTGACGTCGTTGCCGCGTATCCCCAAGCTGCCCCGACGAATTTCACCAAACTCAATAATTTGATCAACCAAGTTTTTCATCATGTTGGCTGGAATGGCAAAACCGATACCCACGTTACCGCCATTCGGCCCTAAAATGGCCGTATTAATACCAATGAGCTCACCCCGTAAATTGACTAAAGCGCCACCCGAATTTCCTGAGTTAATCGCGGCATCGGTTTGAATAAAATCTTCAAACCCTTCATGCAAGCCGCTACGGCCAAGGGAACTGATGATGCCAGAAGTGACGGTTTGCTCTAAACCAAATGGATTACCAATAGCGATAGCATAATCGCCAACACGCAGTTTATCTGAATCAGCTAAGGGGATTTGTGCCAGATTTTCTGCATCAATTTGCAGCAGCGCTATGTCGCTTTCAGGATCCGCGCCCAACTTTTTAGCCATAAAAGTACGGCCATCTTTTAAGCGTATTTCAATTTCTGACGCATCTTGAACAACGTGATTGTTAGTAACAATATAGCCTTTTTTGGCATCTATAATCACGCCGGAACCCAAGCCCCGGAAAGGCTGCTCGCGGCGCATTTCGCCTTGGCCGCGTCCAAAAAATTGCTGGAATGCATCAGGTACACGTTGCCGTACTTCACGGCTGCCGGCTACCGACACATACACCACTGCTGGCGTGGTTTGTTCCAGCATGGGCGCTAATGACGGCATCTCCTGATTATTGCTGCCAAAAAAGGGTAAGCTGGCGTGCACCGGGGCGGCAGGAGCCAACAACATCGCTGCCATTACCGCAGCGCTTAGCAAAGAAAGTTTTTTATTCATCGCAATAGTCTCCTTAATACAAATGTCCGACTAAGAGCGTCAAGCAATAAAAAAAGTTCTAAATTACCTTTTTTATCATTGTAACCAATTGTTAGCTGTCTTTCGTCGGGCGTTCCTTAATCAAACCACTGGCCTCACCAGAATAGTCTTTTGGTTGATGCTCAACCTGAGAGTGTTCACGGCGACGTTCGTTAAGTTGATGCAAAGAACGTTTAATGTGCTGCGTGGTATCGGCAGCAAAAAAATTCACTTCGTCACGCGGACTTACTGGCTGTTCAACTAATTGCATTTTTGATTGTTGAACATGTTTGGCAATACGTGAATAGTTATCTTGCAACTGGCTCATTAATTGATTTGTTGTTTCTAAATGTTCAGACACATCCAGCCGGTACTGCGACAATTGCTTGCGACTTTCATCTAATTCTTGTTGTAGTTTATGTTGGCCAAATTGTTTTAGGCTAATTAGCCGCGCCACAACTGCGCCAACAATAACCCCTATTCCCAAGCCAATCAGTAACCATGTGTAGTCCATACTAACTCCTTACGCTGAAATTCTTTTCTTAGTGTACCCTAACTTCTTATACAAGGTGGTAAGGCATGTTACTATTATGACTCATATTTGAGGGTTAACACTGCGAGTTTCAAGTTAAAGCCAATGACACCACTGCAAAAATATCAGCAAGATCTGACGCGCGCCGATTTTCATCATGATGCGGCACAAGAAAATGCGGTAAAGCAATTACAGCGTTTATTTGACGAATTCGTAGGGCGTCCACCTGTCGCGAAACCAGGCTTTTGGCAAAAAATCACTGGCAAGCTACCGGTACACCCCCCCTTATTAGGTTTGTATTTTTGGGGCGGCGTAGGGCGGGGTAAAACGTATTTGGTAGATACCTTTTACGAATGCTTACCTACCACCCGAAAAATGCGGGTGCACTTTCACCGTTTTATGCATCGGATCCACGAAGAATTAGCGTTACAAAAAGGGGTTAGTGATCCGCTAGATAAAATTGCTGATAAGTTTAAAGCAGAAACAGACATTATTTGTTTTGACGAATTTTTTGTGTCAGATATTACTGATGCCATGATTTTAGGCACGTTAATGCAAGCGTTATTTGCGCGAGGAATTACGTTAGTGGCGACCTCAAATATTGAGCCTGATGGCTTGTATCGCAATGGCTTGCAGCGCGCGCGCTTCTTACCGGCAATTGAATTAATTAAGCAAAATACGCATGTAGTAAATGTCGATAGTGGTATTGATTATCGATTACGCACGTTAGAACAAGCCGAGATATACCATTATCCGTTGGATGCGAAAGCGGAAGAAAATTTACAGCAGTATTTCATGGCGTTATCTGTTGATCCACGTCAGTTAAATGCGGTGATTGAAGTGTCGCACCGTAAGCTGCAAACACGGGCTGAAGCCGATGGTATTGTATGGTTTACGTTTCATGAATTATGTGAAACAGCACGCAGTCAATATGATTATATGGAGCTTAGTCGCTGTTATCACACGGTATTGCTCGCTGATGTTAAGCCGATGGGACACGCAAACGATGATGTCGCCCGGCGCTTTATTGCCCTAGTTGATGAATTTTACGAGCGCCATGTTAAGCTGATTATTTCGGCTGAAGTGCCGCTGGAGCAGTTATATCAAGGAGGCTTATTAAGCTTCGAATTTAGACGGTGTTTAAGCCGACTGCAAGAAATGCAATCACATGCGTACTTAGCCAGTGAGCATTTACCGTAATTTATCGGGTATAGGTGTTTTTTTCGTAAAAGACTACTGATCTTTCATATTGTTTAATATATAATCCGCGCCCGGCCGACGTTACAGCCTTGCACTGCCGTTAGCCCGGCAGTTTTTGTACTCGAAGGGGTACGATAACGACATTGCTGCAAAAGCCCTGCACAATGTCAGGTGTAACTTACGTTATCTTTGGAATAGGTTTAGATGAAAACTTTTACTGCAAAACCAGAAAGCGTAACACGCGACTGGTACGTTGTTGATGCTAACGGCAAAACTTTAGGCCGTATCGCAACTGAAATCGCTTCACGTTTACGTGGCAAGCACAAGCCGGAATACACGCCACACGTTGATACTGGTGATTACATCATCGTTGTTAACGCTGAAAAAGTGGTTGTTACTGGTAACAAAGCTCAGGCGAAAATGTATTACTCACATACTGGTTTCCCAGGTGGTATTAAAGAAATCAACTTTGAAAAACTGATCGCTAAAAAGCCAGAAATGGTTTTAGAGTCAGCTATCAAAGGTATGTTGCCAAAAGGCCCATTGGGTCGCGCTATGTTCCGTAAGTTAAAAGTTTACGCTGGCGCAGAGCATCAACATGCTGCTCAGCAACCGCAAGTTTTAGATATTTAATCGGAGCATAACATGGCACAGAATCAATACTACGGAACTGGTCGTCGTAAAAGCTCAACGGCCCGCGTCTTTTTAAAAGCTGGTTCAGGTAACATTGTTATCAACCAGCGTGGCCTGTCAGAGTACTTCGGTCGTGAAACTGCTTGTATGGTAGTTAAACAGCCGTTAGAACTGGTTGATATGGTTGAAAAATTTGACCTGTACATCACTGTAAAAGGTGGTGGTATTTCTGGTCAAGCAGGCGCTATCCGTCACGGTATCACCCGTGCACTGATGGAGTTTGACGAATCATTACGTCCAGCATTACGTAAAGCGGGTTTCGTTACTCGTGACGCGCGTAAAGTTGAGCGTAAGAAAGTGGGTCTGCGTAAAGCACGTAAGCGTCCACAGTACTCAAAGCGTTAATACGCTTTTGGGACAAAAAGCCCGGCAGTTATTGCCGGGTTTTTTTATGGCTGCGTTTTTGTTCTATTCGTATTTATCGCCTAAAATACAGATTGAATTGGTTTTGATTATCGAAGGTGTTTTTAGTACCTGCAAAATACGCTAAACCGCAGCACTGTATGGCAAATAATACTGATCGACGGCAAATTAGACCAAGATATTAGTGAATCTGCCCGCCTTTATCCTTGTGCAAAGCAAGGCTTTTCATTATGATCGGGTATATTTTTTTACTTATAATAATTGCTGAATTTCAGCCGCTTAATTTTTAATCGTTAAGCGTTTCAATGTGGAGATGAGTGGATGAGCAATGCGCCTGTAGATCATGGTCGCCGTCGCTTCCTAACCATCGCAACCTCTGTTGTAGGGGGTGTTGGTGCCGTTGGAGTGGCTGTGCCCTTTATTGCGTCCTGGAATCCGAGTGAAAGGGCGAAGCAAGCTGGTGCTGCGGTAAGTGCAGATATCAGTAAACTTGAGCTGGGTCAATTGATTCGGGTTGAGTGGCGTGGTCGGCCGGTTTGGATCGTAAAACGTACCGAAGAAATGTTAGCGCAATTAGCTGACACCGAAAATAGGTTACGAGATCCGGGTTCTGAATTACCACAACAACCCGCTTATGCACAAAATCGTCATCGCTCCATTAAGCCTGAAATTTTTGTTGCTGTAGGTATTTGTACACACCTAGGCTGTTCACCCACCTATTTACCTTCTGATTTTGCGGGTCAAGTGGAAGGCATTAATTCAGGTTTCTTCTGTCCTTGCCATGGTTCGCGCTTTGATATGGCGGGTCGAGTTTTCCAAAACGTACCTGCACCGGCCAATTTGGTTATTCCTCCGTATATGTTTGTCGACGATGGCACCATTTTAATCGGTGAAGACGAGGGGACTGCATAATGTTTAAAAATATGATGAGCTGGATTGAATACCGCTTACCCTTTATGGATAAGATGAATCTGCACGTTGTGCAGTATCCGGCACCTAAAAACTTCAACTTTTGGTATTTCTTTGGCTCGTTAGCCATTGTTGTACTGATTAACCAGATCGTGACCGGTATTTGGTTAACGATGAATTACGAACCTTCTGCTGAAGGTGCGTTTGCGTCTATTGAATACATCATGCGCGATGTTGAATACGGGTGGTTGCTTCGTTATATGCATTCTACCGGCGCGTCTGCCTTCTTTGTGGTGGTTTACCTACACATGTTGCGCGGTATGATGTACGGCTCTTACCAGAAACCCCGTGAATTACTGTGGATTTTTGGTATGTTAATCTTTTTAGTGTTAATGGCTGAAGCGTTCATGGGGTACATGTTGCCTTGGGGGCAGATGTCTTATTGGGGTGCTCAGGTTATTATCTCAATCTTTGGTGTTATCCCGTTTATTGGTGACGATTTAACACTGTGGATCCGTGGTGATTACGTTATCTCTGGTGCAACCTTAAACCGTTTCTTTGCCTTACATGTTATTGCCTTACCATTAGTTTTAGTTGTGTTGGTATTCTTACACATTATGGCGTTGCACGAAGTGGGTTCGAACAATCCAGATGGCATCGATATCAAGCGTGACAACGACGGCACTGTTGAACTCACCGAAGCTGACAAAAAATTTACTTTCCATCAGTATTTTACTCGTGGCGGTAAAAAAGTAATTGTGGATGCCATTCCATTCCACCCTTACTACACTGTAAAAGACTTGGTTGGCTTGGCAGGTTTCTTATTTATCTTTGCGTTTGTGATTTTCTTTGTGCCAGAAGGCGGTGGTTTCTTCTTAGAGCCGCCAAACTTCGAAGTCGCTAACCCAATGAAAACCCCTGACCATATCGCGCCAGTTTGGTACTTTACACCGTTCTACGCTATTTTACGTGCGATTCCGGATCCGCTGTTTGGTGCTATCGCGATGTTTGCGTCGATTATTGCCTTGGCCTTATTACCCTGGATTGATCGTGGTAAAGTTCGTTCTGTACGTTACCGTTCTGAGTTACATCGCTGGAACCTGGTAATGTTCTGTATCAGCTTTGTTGCTTTAGGTATTCTGGGTGTATTACCTGCGACTCCAACATATACCTTGTTATCACAAATCTTCTCATTTACGTATTTCGCCTTCTTCGGCTTGCTGTGGGTGTACAGCAAAAATGAGAAAACCAAGCCACTGCCAGTGAGGTTAACCTGATGATGAAAACGTTATTTTCAGCTGTCGCATTGTTAGCTTCGTCGCTGGCAATGGCAGCCGGTCCAACAATACCGTTGGATAAAGCGCCAATTGATTTACGCGATCAAGCGTCGTTACAAAATGGTGCTAAGTTATACCAAAACTACTGTCTGGGCTGTCACCAAATGCAGTACCAGCGTTATTCGCGTACCTTTAAAGATTTGGGGATCCCTGAGGAATTAGGGATGGAGCATTTAATGTTCACCGGCGAAAAAGTGGGTGACCATATCACGAATGCTATGCCTGCGGAGTATGCTGAAACGTCGTTTGGGGTATTGCCACCCGATTTAACAAACGTAGCGCGGGTGCGTGGTGCTGATTGGTTATACACCTATTTACGTACGTTTTATGTTGATGAAAGCCGTCCCTTTGGTGTAAACAACAAAGTGTTTCCACAAGTGGGTATGCCTCATGTTTTACAAGAGTTACAAGGTGTGCCAACTCGTGCCTATGAAACACGGTTAGTCGATGGTCAATCTACTGAAGTGTATGTGGGCATTCGTACCGATGGCTCTGGTGAACTGAGTACTGAAGAGTACGATCGTGCAGTCGCTGATTTAGTGAATTACTTGGTGTATACCGGTGAACCTACTAAATTAGAATCTCACGCTTTAGGAACCAAAGTCTTAATCTTTATCTTTATCTTCTTCGTGTTAGCTTACTTTCTGAAGAAAGAATACTGGAAAGATGTTCACTAAGTATTTGTTTTAATAATACTTGTAGTTAGGGGCCTTAGCGCCCCTTTGCTGTTTTTTATTTAACCGGAGGAATACATGGCGATCATTGCCAATAAACGCCCTGTGATGACGTTGTTCTCAGCTGTTGACGATATGTTTAGTCATCAGGTCCGTATTGTACTGGCGGAAAAAGGGGTCACTGTCGATATTCTTCAGGTAACACCAGATAACCTGCCAGAGGATTTGTACGAAGTAAATCCTTATGGAAGTTTACCTACTTTGTTAGATCGTGAATTGGCCTTGTATCAGGCTGATATCATTATGGAATATTTAGATGAACGCTTTCCACACCCACCGCTGATGCCGGTATACCCGGTAGCGCGTGGTCAAGCGCGTTTAATGATGTATCGGATCAAACATGATTGGTATAGCTTAGCGGATAAAATTTTTCAAAATCATGATGATGCGGCTCTCGCGCGGCAAGAGTTAAAAGAAGGCTTATTGTCTATTGCGCCATTATTTGGCGAAGCGCCTTATTTTATGAGTGAAGAATTTGGCTTAGTAGACTGCTACATGGCAGCGTTGTTATGGCGTTTACCGTTATTAGGTATCGAATTTAGTGGTGCAGGCAGTAAACACTTAAAAACCTACATGAACCGTATTTTTGAACGTGATGCATTTCAAGCATCATTAACAGATATCGAGCGGGAGATCCGTAAAGGGATTAAGCTGTAATGCAAAAAATGTCACCAAATCGCCCTTATTTGCTACGCGCCTTTTACGATTGGATCATTGATAATAAATGCACCCCTTATTTAGTGGTTGATGCAACCTATCCAGCAGTAAAAGTGCCACAGCAGTTTGTGCAAAATGGTCAAATTGTCTTAAATGTTTTACCGTCAGCGGTGGGCAATCTGCAGTTAGGTAATGATTTTGTGACCTTTAATGCACGTTTTGGCGGTCAACCTTTTGCTTTGTCTATTCCAGTAAAGGCTGTGTTAGCGATTTATGCACGTGAAAATGGTGCCGGCACGGTATTTACGCTTGAAGAAGATGATGACGATGAAACGCAAGATTTTTTGCATGAGCCGCTATCAGACACCGATGATTTGCCACCAGAACCCCCAAAACCAACGCGGGGTAGTCATTTAAAGGTGATTAAGTAATGCTGATACTCAAGCGTTATCAGTACGGTCTTACTAACGTGTTAATGTTATAACACGTCACCTGCTATAAGAAGAGCGCATTAGAGATGATTTAGTGCGCTCTTTTCTGTTTTAACATACTGTTTAACTTGATCAATCTCCTACACCATCTTGCGCATCCATGTCGCTTTATCGTCGTGCCTATTAACCTTGCTGCTAACGTTAGTTGGGCAACACGAGTTGCCAAAATGCCTGGACCAGCGGTTCGTTTCGTCGTTTGTTAAGCATACAAATGCCTAATTCAAACGGTTTGTACTGGTACTGGGGATCTAATATCCGCACCCTTTCCCGCACTGGACTTAATTGCAATACGGGTTCTGGCACAATACTGATACCACTGCCCAAGGCGACCATTGACACCATGGCCTCATGTCCATCAACCTTCGCAACAATTGCAGGGGTAATCTGTTTATCACGTAGCCATTGATCCACACGACTGCGAGCAGGGCCATGTTCGGGTAGAATCATTGGGATATCGTTCCAATTAATCGGCTGTTTAGCCAATAAATCATTTACACGGCAAGGTATTACTGGGGCAATAAGACGAATAGGTACAGAGGATATGCGTTTAAAAAACATCGTAGCGGGCAACTGTTCTGGGTGCGCAGCAATGGCCACATCAGCTTCATCGGCTCTAATGCGCTCTATTGCTGCAGACGCGTCACCCGTGCTCAGTTGAATTTCTGCTTTAGGGCACTGTAATCGAAATTTATCTAATAATGCGGGAAGATGGCTATAACTCGCTGTAACGGTGCAAAATATACGTAACGTACCACTAAGTTCAGCACTAGCAAGTTGCAAATCAAGGTGTAACTGGTGCCATTCTTCTAACCACAATTTAGCAAAGCGTTGTACACGTTCCCCTGCGACCGTTAACTGCACCGAGCGTTTATTGCGTTCAAACAGCGTGACATTAAGTTCTTCTTCTAAGCGTTGTATTACTCGCGTTAGTGTAGAAGGGCTAACAAACATCTGATCACTGGTTTTAGCATAATTTAAACTTGAGGCAAGGTGCAAAAAAAGTTGTGCGCTGCGTATGTCCATGATGTCTTTATTGCATTTAATGAAATACAGAATTGAAAATATATCACTTCACGCAATAAATGTCTCAGGCTATAGTGCATTCATCAAAGCAACATAGGGCGCTTTGCCTAAGCGTAAACCCGTTTGTTATGTTGCTGTTACTTGGCTTAAGCCATGTAGAACACGAATATTGAGAAGCCTATTATGAGCAATTACTTTAATACGTTAAATTTACGGCAGCAATTACGGCAATTAGGCCAATGCCGTTTTATGGATAAAGCAGAATTTGCCAATGGCTGCGCATTTATCAAAGACTGGAATATCGTTATTGTTGGCTGTGGTGCGCAAGGGTTAAACCAAGGTTTGAATATGCGCGATTCTGGCTTGAACATTAGCTATGCTTTGCGAGGAGAAGCCATTGCGGAAAAGCGTGCGTCATTTCAAAAAGCGAGTAGCAACGGTTTTAAGGTTGGTACTTATGAAGAATTGATCCCGAGCGCGGATCTAGTACTTAATTTAACGCCAGACAAGCAACATAGCAGTGTTGTCGATGCCGTTATGCCGCTGATGAAACAAGGCGCAACGCTAGCTTATTCCCACGGTTTTAATATTGTGGAAGAGGGTAAAAAAATCCGCTCAGATATCACTGTGGTTATGGTGGCACCTAAGTGCCCTGGTACCGAAGTGCGTGAAGAATATAAGCGCGGTTTTGGCGTGCCCACGCTAATTGCGGTACATCCTGAAAATGATCCAAAAGGCCAAGGCTTAGAGATTGCTAAAGCTTACGCATCAGCAACTGGCGGTGATAGAGCAGGGGTCTTAGAGTCTTCCTTTGTTGCCGAAGTTAAGTCTGATCTTATGGGTGAACAGACAATTTTATGTGGCATGTTACAAACTGGCGCGATATTAGCTTTCGATAAAATGGTTGCCGATGGAATGGAGGCAGGTTACGCCGCTAAACTTATTCAGTATGGCTGGGAAACGGTAACGGAAGCACTGAAGCATGG
>Ga0209812_10000348_pt1 | contig 43110 bp, 36 predicted proteins | sample JI71714BDNA_FD_187502 | JGI IMG/M metagenome (GOLD analysis project Ga0209812, IMG submission 187502) | Wastewater effluent complex algal communities from Wisconsin, to seasonally profile nutrient transformation and Carbon sequestration -... | ecosystem: Engineered > WWTP > Effluent > Algae...
AGGTATCAACAAAGGTCTGTACAAGATCATGTCGAAAATGGGTATCTCCACAGTGGCCAGTTACCGCTGTTCGAACCTGTTTGAAGCGGTTGGGATCAATAAAAACGTCATGCAGCTGTGCTTCCCTGACGTGCCTTCGCGCTTGGGCGGTGCTGATTTCACTGATTTTGAAGCCGACGTACTGGTGCGTGCCAATACGGCATGGCTGAAGCGTAAACCGCTGACGCACGGTGGCTTGCTGAAATATGTGCATGATGGCGAATACCACGCCTATAACCCGGATGTGGTGCAGACCCTACAAAAAGCGGTACGAAGTGGCGATTACGAGGACTACAAAGTCTATCGCGATGTAGTCAACACTCGTCCGGTCGCGCATATCCGCGATTTGTTTGCATTAAACAAAACCAATGCCACTCCGGTCGCTTTGGATAAAGTCGCGCCAGCCGAACAGCTGTATCCGCGTTTTGACAGTGCTGCGATGTCAATTGGTGCCTTAAGCCCGGAAGCGCATGAAGCTTTAGCGATTGCGATGAACCGGCTGGGCGGACGTTCCAACTCTGGTGAAGGTGGTGAAGACCCACGCCGGTTTGGCACGGAAAAGAACAGTAAAATCAAACAAGTGGCTTCTGGCCGCTTCGGTGTGACACCGCATTATCTGGTCAATGCTGAAGTGATCCAAATTAAAGTGGCACAAGGTGCAAAACCGGGTGAAGGCGGTCAGTTACCGGGCGAGAAAGTCACGGCTGAAATTGCCCGCCTGCGCTATTCGGTGCCCGGTGTCACGCTGATTTCGCCGCCGCCGCATCACGATATTTATTCAATTGAAGACTTATCACAGCTGATTTTCGACTTAAAACAAGTCAATCCACAGGCGCTGATCTCGGTCAAGCTGGTGTCAGAGCCAGGCGTCGGCACTATCGCCACTGGTGTTGCCAAAGCTTATGCTGACCTCATTACTGTGTCCGGTTATGACGGCGGCACCGGCGCAAGCCCGCTGACGTCGGTCAAATATGCCGGTAGCCCGTGGGAGCTTGGCCTCGCCGAAGTGCATCAGGCGCTGGTTGAAAACGGCCTGCGTGACCGCGTGCGGCTCCAGGTCGATGGTGGTCTGAAAACTGGCCTCGATGTAGTGAAAGCTGCGATTTTAGGCGCCGAAAGCTTTGGTTTTGGTACAGGCCCTATGGTGGCGCTTGGCTGTAAATTCCTGCGGATTTGCCACCTGAATAACTGTGCGACCGGCGTCGCAACCCAAGATGCTACGCTGCGCCGTGACCATTTCAACGGGTTACCGGAAATGGTGATGAACTACTTTAAGTTTATCTCGCAGGAAGTGCGTGAACTGATGGCGGAACTGGGCGTCACTCAATTGACCGACCTCATCGGCCGCACTGATTTACTCAGTGTGAAACCGGGTGAAACCACCCGTCAGGCGAAACTGGATTTAACACCCATCCTGCTGGCCAGTGGTGTCACTTCGGATAAACCGCTGCATTGTGTGCAAAACAACGACCCGTTCGACAATGGACCACTGAACCAGTTGTTAGTGGAACGCTGTGCTGACATGGTCAAATACAAAACCGGTGGCCGGCTCAATCTGGCGATCCGCAACACCGACCGTTCGGTTGGTGCCAAGTTATCCGGTTTGATTGCCCGCACCCATGGTAATCAGGGGATGGCGACGGAGCCTGTTGAAGTGCAGTTTACCGGCACCGCAGGCCAGAGCTTTGGCGTCTGGAACGCCGGTGGTCTGCACCTGTCACTGCAAGGTGATGCCAACGACTATGTCGGTAAAGGCATGACCGGCGGACAGCTCGCGGTGTACCCACCAAAAGGCTGCAGCTTCGCCAAAGACAACGCCACTATCGTCGGCAACACTTGTTTGTACGGTGCCACTGGCGGACGTTTGTATGCGGCGGGCCGCGCCGGTGAGCGTTTTGCTGTGCGTAACTCGGGCGCCATTGCGGTGATTGAAGGCACTGGTGACAACTGCTGCGAATATATGACTGGCGGTGTAGTGGTAGTACTGGGTCAGACCGGCGTCAACTTTGGCGCAGGCATGACCGGTGGTTTCGCTTATCTGTATGACGAGCAAAATGACCTCGACCTGCGTGTGAATGGCGAACTGGTGGAAACACTCGACATCAGTACACCAATTTTGCAGGAACATTTGCGTAGCCTGATCCATCAACATTTTGAAGCCACGGGCTCCGAACGCGCGCATCAGATCTTGTCGTCGTTCCAGAGCTGTTTAAGTAAATTTAAGCTGGTGAAACCAAAAACCAGCGACGTTAATACCCTGCTGGGCCACCGTGCCCGCTCGTCCGCCGAGCTGCGGGTTCAGGCGATGTAAGGAGGAACCTATGGCTCAGAACGTTTATCAGTTTATCGATGTAAAGCGGGTCGACCCACCGAAGAAATCGCTGGATGCCCGCACTATTGAGTTTGTTGAAATTTATCAGCCGATGACCGACACCCAAGCGGCTGGTCAGGCAGATCGTTGTCTGGATTGCGGCAATCCATATTGTGAATGGAAATGCCCGGTGCACAACTACATTCCACAGTGGCTGAAACTGGCCAATGACGGTCGTATTGTGGAAGCAGCTGAGCTGGCACACAAAACCAACTCGCTGCCGGAAGTCTGTGGCCGGGTTTGTCCGCAGGACCGGCTGTGTGAAGGCGCCTGCACGCTCAACGAAGGGTTTGGCGCTGTCACTATCGGCTCTATTGAAAAGTACATCACCGACAAAGCCTTCCAAATGGGCTGGCGGCCGGATTTATCCGCTGTGGTGAAAACCGATAAGAAAGTGGCGGTGATTGGCGCAGGCCCGGCAGGTCTGGCTTGTGCCGACGTCCTGGTCCGTAACGGCGTGACTCCAGTGGTGTTTGATAAATATCCGGAAATTGGCGGCCTGCTAACCTTTGGTATTCCGCCGTTTAAGCTGGAAAAAGACGTACTGAAACTGCGCCGTGAGATCTTCACTGAAATGGGGATTGAGTTCCGCCTCAATACCACAGTCGGTGTCGACGTCAGCTTCGACAGCTTATTGGAACAGTACGATGCGGTGTTCCTGGCGCTGGGTACTTACACGCCAATGCAAGGTGGCCTTGCCAATGAAAATGCACCGGGTGTGTACGAAGCACTGCCGTATTTAATCGGCAACGTGAACAATCTGCACAACTGGACCACTGAACATCCGTTTGTCGACTTAAAAGGCAAAAAAGTCGTGGTACTCGGTGGTGGTGATACTGCAATGGACTGCGTGCGAACGGCGATTCGCCAGGGCGCCAGCAAAGTGATTTGTGCTTATCGTCGTGATGAAGCCAACATGCCGGGTTCGCGCCGCGAAGTGCAAAATGCGCGCGAAGAAGGCGTCGAATTCATGTTTAACCTGCAGCCACTGGGGATTGAAGTGAATGCAGAAGGCGCAGCTGTCGGCGTCAAAGTAGTCACCACGGCTTTAGGCGCGCCGGATGCGAAAGGCCGTCGCTCGCCAGAGCCGGTTGCAGGCTCAGAGCAGGTGCTGGATGCCGACGCCGTGATTGTCGCCTTTGGTTTCCAGCCAAGCCCACCAAAATGGCTGGCTGATCAGGGTGTGGCGCTCGATAGCAAAGGCCGGGTTGTGGCGGCAGAAGATAGTCTGTTCCCGCTGCAAACCAGCCAACAGAAGATTTTCGCCGGTGGCGACATGGTGCGGGGCTCTGACTTAGTGGTCACAGCTATCGCACAAGGCCGCAAAGCCGCCGAAGGTATTCTGGATTATCTGGCGGTCTAACCCGCCGTTGCATTGATACACAAAACCCGGCTGGCCCGGGTTTTGTTATTTCTCAATGGCAACTTAATGTTATCGCTGCAGCTGGCATTCCACTGCTATCTGCGCACATAAAAGGATATCGGGCGCAACAGCGGCACCATATTACTGGTGCGCCCTGCTCAATCCCAGTGGACGGTGTGATTGGCTTTCACTGCAGTCTTCAGCATTTCCAGCAATGGCAAGGCTCGCTGCTTGAGGGACACCGCCGGCGGCTCCCCCGGCTCTTCCGGGACCTGCGCTTCAACCAGTTCTGCCAAAGCGTCCTGAAGCTGCCAGAGCGCCTGTGACACATCCTCAGCATAGAATGCGCCCGGCACCTTAGGTTGAGCCCCCATCATCTGGATTAACTGCAACGCCGGCTCACCAAACATCGTAATGGGATAATGGTCTTTGCTGTGGAAAGTGACGATCATCTGTTTGCACTCCTCGAAAATTGATAGTTCAAACGACGGTAACATGGCGTTTGAATATACGCCCGCTGAAGCACTGTCTCAAGAGCGATTCGCTATCGTTGCCGCAAAACCAGCTGCTTTTCTATTCGGCGCATTAGACGCAACGCATTATCGCCATGTCAGCAGCATAGAGAACCAGCCAATCTGCCAAAGTAAGATTTACAGTCCGAATTGAACAAGGTATAACCAATTAATTGAGCATTAACTCTAAAAAAATATGTCACAAGCCCAGCACATCGCCGATATCATCATGCGTGGCTTTCGCCGCCATTTCCGGCTATTTCAGCAGATCACCGCCAATGCCCAACAACGCTTCGCTGCTGCCGACTGGAGCGGCTTTCTAACCGATAATGCCGAGCGGATCTCCTATTACGACACCAGGATCAGCGAAACCATCGCCGTGCTGCAGCAGGAATTACCGGTCCATTGCCTCGATGAAGCCTTATGGCAGCAGGTCAAACAGCATTATCTGATCTACCTGCAATTTCACCCGCAAGCTGAACTGGCTGAAACCTTCTACAACTCGGTGTTTTGCCAGCTGTTCGACCGGAAATATTTCCATAATCAGAATATTTTTGTTGAATCGACCTTAAATAAACAGCAGTTGCCGGCGCCGGTCGCGTCGGTCTATGACAGCTATTTCCCGGCGCAAGACGGCTTGCGCCACTGCCTGCGGCGAATTTTGAGTGGATTTAGTTTAGGTGTACCTTTTGAAGATCTGGATCGCGATATCCGCTTGATCGTCAAAACCTTTGTGGCGCAGTCCAGTCACGGCCGTCATCCGGTGCATCAAATCCGCTTTGATATCCTCAAATCTGTGTTTTACCGCAACAAAGCTGCGTATGTGGTCGGCCGGGTGGTTAGCCCGGACGGTCAGCAGCCCTTTATCATGCCGCTGTTACATCAGCGCAGCCGCGGGCTTTATGTAGATAGCCTGATCACCGACACCCAGCAGATGACCATCATCTTCGGCTTTTCCCGCGCCTATTTTATGGTCGATGTGCCGGTTCCCTCGGCTCTGGTGCATTTCCTCAAAGAACTGTTGCCACATAAAACCCTGGCGGAACTGTACGCCTCAGTCGGCTTACACAAGCAGGGCAAAACCGAATTTTATCGGGAGCTGCTGCAACATCTGGCCAACAGCCGCGATGCTTTTGTCGCAGCGCCCGGCATCCGCGGCATGGTGATGATGGTGTTTACGCTGCCATCATTCCCTTATGTTTTCAAAGTGATCCGTGACCGCTTTGCCGATACCAAGCCCTTTGGCCGCGACACGGTCAAACGCCGTTATCACCTGGTCAAAACCCATGACCGGGTTGGCCGGATGGCTGACACGCTGGAATATTCGGATGTCGCTTTGCCGAAAAGCCGCTTTTCGCCGGAATTAATTGAAGAATTAGCGCAAAGTATTGGTAGTTCACTGCTTATCGAAGACGATTTGCTGGTCATCAAGCATTTGTACATAGAAAGACGGATGTTGCCGCTGAATCTGGCGCTGGAACAAGCCGGGTCCGCAGAAAAACGCCGCTTGATGCAGGATTATGGTCAGGCACTGAAAGATATGATTGCCGCGAATATTTTCCCGGGCGACATGTTATTGAAGAACTTTGGCGTCACTCGTCATGGCCGTGTGGTATTTTACGACTACGACGAAGTGCAGTATCTGCTGGATATGAATTTTCGTGCCATCCCCCCGCCGGACAATTGGGACGATATGCTCAGTGCCGAGCCCTGGTACCCGATCCACCCCGGCGATGTCTTCCCGGAACAGATCGCGACTTTTGTCACAGCCCAGCCTGAACTACGTGAATTATTACAGGAACTGCATCCCGAGCTGCTCGATGCGACCTACTGGCAACAAAAACAGCAACGGATCCGCAGTGGCATGGTGGATGATGTGTTTGCCTATCCACAGCAGCAGCGCTTTATCAGTTTGTACCCGCAGGAGTTCAGCCTGAAAAGGTAAAGCGGACTTCAGCGCGCAACTGCGCTAAAATGCCGGCCTTTTCAGCTGCCGGAATTTTACTTTGGCTAATGTTGTGCTGGAGCTGCGCCTGCGCGAGCTCGCAAAAACCACCAAACCTTTTAATGCCCGTGGCAGTAAAGTGATCCGTTGCGACGGCTGCCTGCTGCCAAAAGCTGATTGTATCTGCGCCGCTATACCAGCACCTTCCGCCCGCAGCGCGTTTTTATTCCTGATGTACACCGGTGAATGCTACAAACCCAGCAATACCGGCCGGCTCATTGCGGATGTAGCCGCAGACAGCCATGCCTATGTTTGGGATCGTACCCATCCGGACCCGGCATTGTTACAGTTACTACAGCAGCCTGATTACGCCCCTATTGTGGTATTCCCCCATGAATATGCCGCTGCTGAGCGTTGTATCAGCCATGTTCCGGCTGAATTACAAACCGGCGCAAAAAAACCGCTATTTGTGATGCTGGACGGCACCTGGCGCGAAGCGAAAAAGATGTTCAGTAAAAGCCCTTATCTCGATGCTTTTCCGGTTTTAGGCATTAATCCAACCGTTGCATCCAGCTATGTGCTGCGTGAAGCGGCCCATTTGCATCAGCTGTGTACGGCAGAAGTTGGGATTGAAGTTTTGCAACTGGCCGGCGATCATCAGGCATCACAAGATTTAGCCGCTTATTTCCAGCACTTTCGCCGCCAGTATATGGCCGGTAAACCCCATCTGCATTTCGACGAATCATAGGTTAGCCAGCCTGCTCTGACGCCGCATAAAACTGTAGCAACTGCCCAAGCAGCCAATCAGGTGCATCTAACACCAGATCATGGCCGGCGCCGGGCTGTTGCAGATGTCTGACTTGCCAGTATTCCGCCAGCCGTTGGCTGCAGATTGGATCAACCAACCGGTCTGCGCCACCGCTTAATAACAACACCGGGCATTGCGGCTTTGGTGGCAGGCTGAACCTGCCGGCGGCGAACAATTGCTTGATGACGTTGAGCCGCTGCACTGGTCTGTGCCGCGCAATGTCAACGGCATGATGCAGCTGGTGTGGTTGCCACTGCTGACTGGTTAACTGCAGGATCAGCCGTTCCCGTTGCAACACAGGCGCGACAAATGCAGTCAGTACTTTTGGATACTGCTGCCAACGTAATCTTTGATAAAACGGCGTGAGACTGCCGGCACTGGTATTAATCAGCACCATAGAAGCAACCTGCTGTGGCGCTAACACAGCCAATTGCACAGCGACCATGGCCCCAAGCGACATCGCGACCAAATGCCATGGCCCGGGATGCTGGCGGCGCATTCTGGGTAGCATGAGTTCTGCCAGCCGTACCATATCCGCCGGGCTTTGCTCCCGGTGAAACTGCCCCATCCCGGGCAAATCCTGACACCAGACCTGACGAGCGCTTTGTCGCGCCAATGCTGCCGGAAAATCTCCCCAATGTGCCTGTTCGCGGGCTAAACCGCGCAATAAAACTACCGGCTGTACCATAAGTCATTCGCCTCCACTGCATTGCGGCTATCCACTGTCGCTAACCAATGCGCTTGCGCAGCGGTCGCCTGTAGCAGAAATTCAAACAAAATCAGATGACTGCGCAGAACCCGTTTGACCCGGTGTGGTTTCACCGGATGAAACAGGCCATGACTTCTGAACAATTGGAATGGATTCTTTCTGACCCAATTCCAGGACCCCATTTCCAGCGTCAACGGCAGCATCAGATGGTTGTGTTGCAATGATTGGTCAAACAGATGGTCCCATAAGTCACCATGACAGAGGTAATGCCGGCATTGCGGTTCAAAAATGTAATTCTGATGCGGGTAAGTCTGAAAGAATAATTCACGAAGCCGGTGCATTTGCGCCAAATGGGCGATGGGCTGTGTGCTGGATTTGGCGTAGGGAAACCATAGCCGGTCGGTCTGACCAAAGCCAGAATGGCAGTCCAGAACCAGCGAAAACGGTGCATTAAACAGATGTTCTTTGACAAAATCACACAACACCCGGCTTTCGGTTTCCATCTGCCCTTCATGGCCGCGATACCAGGGCAGAAACTTACTGTAACGTTGCCCGCCGACCAGAAAAGCAGCACCTTCTGTGCAGTCTTGTGGCGCATTTCGCATTAAATCGACATGTCTGGCATTTGACCGCCAACCACGAACCATACCGCCCGGATTCAGCAACGGCAAAATATAGAGCTGGACCCGATCAAACAATGCGGCGAACTGCCGATCCCAGCGCAGACGGCTACACAAGCTCTCCAGATAAGCCAGTAGCACCTGCGTACCGATGCGTTCAAGACCGTGAATACCGCCTGTCAGCAACAATACCGGCTTATCCGGCGCGGCTGTGCCCACAGAGATGGCGTAAAGCGGGAATTGTTGGTCAGCGGCACTGACCATCGCCAGGATCTGGGCACTGACCGGTGCGGGTGCATGGCGCAACAACAGTTCGAGCTGATGCAGCTCTGGCAGTGAGTCTTGCAAAGCCGCTCCGGCGCTGATTTAAAAAACTCAGCATAAGGCACCAAAGCCATTGTTTTATGGCAGTTTAGTGAAATTTGGCCTGCAGCCTCTGCAAGTCGCATCGTCAGTAGCGAATCGCAGTCAGGCTGTGGCATAGTAATCAAAGAAACTGAGAAACGGACCAGACCATGTCGACCAAATCGCTGTTGTTGATAAGCCTGCTACTGCCATTGCTCGGTGCATGTCAGAACCCGCAACGCGGCAGCGAAGAATATTGGTTTAATAAGATGCGTGACGAACAGCGCGCACAATGCCGGCTGCTGCCTTCACCGCTGTCAGAAAGCTGTCTGAAGGATGTAGCTTCGAAAAAATACGAAGATTTTCAGCGCCAGCGCAACGGCGCCGAACGCTGATCAGCTCAGATCCATCCGGTAAAAATCGACGTTCTTCGCCGAATCCGGGAGCTGTATTTGCCCGGCAGCCTGCATCCCGACTTTCGCCAGGATCCGTTTGGACGCCAGATTATCCGGCGAAACAATTGCGCAGAGTTTTTGCAGATTGAGCCTTTCACGGGCATAAGCAACAACAGCAAGTGCAGCTTCTGAAACGTAGCCCTGCCCGCTGTACGCTTTCATTAGTGCATAGCCTAAATCCGGTTGTGGCAAATAGTCACGTCGCACCAGACCACATAACCCCAACGTGGCGCTATCAGACAAGCGTTCGATAACCCACAAACCAAAGCCGTATGTTTGATAACTCTGTTGAAAATTCTTTTGAATATACAGTTCGGCATGTGCCAAGCTACGCACTTGACGGTCCCCGATGTTTTGCATGAAATCAGGTTCATTCAGCAACGCTAGCAAAAAAGCTGCATCCTGGCGTTGTGCCTGCCGTAATCGAAGATTATTGGTACAAAGCACAACAGCCATCAGCACATCTCCCGCTACTTTTATCCTCACGCTAATGGAAGTAGATGCAGAAAAGCCTGTCCCCTTCGGTCCAGGCTTTGCAGATTTACCAATTAGTCTTGACGATTCTTCAACTTCTGTTCCCAGAAAGTCGCATTTTTAATGCCTAGCTTAACCGGATCAAAGGTGATGGGACCGCCAGCTTTTTTCTGGGCTTCATAATCCTTTAAACATAAAATCGTTGGCTTATGCATAAAGAAAATCAACAGAATACCGAGGACATTAACCCACGCCATCAAACCAACGCCAATATCGCCGATAGTCCAAATGTAACCAGCACTATTAACAGTACCATAAGCAACCATAAACATCAGGGCTAGCTTAAATACAAACATCGGCAGCTTATCACCACACAAACGGTTTAAGTATGCGACGTTTGTTTCGGTAATATAATAGTACGCAAGGATGGTAGTGAAAGCGAAGAAAAACAGAGCGATGCCTGCAAACACAGGGCCGAATTGGCCAAAAACCTGCTCTAAAGCCAGCTGAGTAAATGCCGGCGAACTTATTGCAGTGTCAGCCGCTATGTTTTGAACAATAAAGCTGCCGTCAGTCAGGGTTCCGACCACGTTGTATTGCTGAGTAATCAGGATCATCAGGGCTGTCGCGGTGCAGACGAATAAAGTGTCAACGTATACTGAAAAAGCCTGCACGAGGCCTTGTTGAGCTGGATGGTCAACTTCTGCTGCAGCGGCAGCGTGCGGACCTGTACCTTGCCCGGCCTCGTTGGAGTAAATCCCGCGCTTAACGCCCCAACCGATTGCAGCTCCAAGCCCGGCTTGCGCCGAGAACGCATCGGTGATGATCAGATGAAAAATGCCTGGTAACTTATCCAGATTCAAAAACACCACAATCAGTGCCATGACGATGTAGCCTAACGCCATAAAAGGCACAACGTACTGAGTGAAACTCGCGATCCGTTTGATACCACCAAAAATGATAAATGCCAGAACAATCATAATGACTGCCAAAGCGATCAGTTTATAGCTGCTTACAGTGCCAAAGCTGGTTTCGACCGGGCTACCCTGACCAAAAATATTGATCACCGCATCGCCGACCGCATTTGCTTGAACGCCAGGTAAAAACAAACCGCAGCCGATAATAGCGGAGATGGCAAATAAGACGCCTAATGGTCTCCAACCAAGACAACGTTCAAAATAATAAGCAGGGCCGCCACGATATTGACCATTGACTTCTACTTTATAAATTTGACCCAGTGTTGATTCAGCGTACGCAGTGCTAGCCCCCAGAAACGCTACAACCCACATCCAGAACACCGCTCCTGGCCCACCAAAACCGATAGCAGCGGCAACACCGGCAATGTTACCGACGCCAACGCGTCCCGACAGGGATACCGCTAGCGCCTGAAAAGAGGAAATCCCTTTATCAGAGTCATTGTTATTAAGCAGCAACTTACACATTTCTTTGAAATGCCGTAGCTGAGCAAAACGGGTCATCACTGAATAAAACAGACCTGCGCCCAGGCAAAGATAAATCAATGCGGGGCTCCAAATCACATTATTAATGGCGTTTACTAGCGCTTCCATCAACAGATTCCTCGGTTGTTATAGTTGTAGTTTTGTTATTAGAACTCTGACTGTCTCTGATTAATTCCAATTCAGAATCAGGCAGCCAGACAGGCACAATAAGATACCGGACCCACAGACTATGGCCCAGTATTATTTCGCTAAAGTACGGCAATTTTGCCGGTAAAAGCGGCAAAATGAACAGAGGTAGGAGTAGTTTCAGCGCAGTTGCCGCTGCACGGGTGCCAGTTGCCGCATTTGTCGCAGGATCCACTGCTGACGTTTTTGCACATAGGGCGATGGAGACTGCACCAAAAAACGCTGCGGGTTCGGTAAGACAGCCGCCAGTAGCGCGGCTTGCTGGCGGTTCAGCCTGGCGGCCGAAATGCCAAAATAACGCTGCGCGGCAGCTTCTGCGCCGAATATACCCGGGCCAAACTCGATACTGTTGACGTAGACTTCAAGGATCCGCTCTTTACCCCAGGCGCCTTCAATCAGCACTGTCAAACCACTCTCCAGCCCTTTACGCAACCAGCTCCGTCCGGTCCACAAAAACACATTTTTTGCCGTTTGCTGACTGATGGTGGAAGCACCGCGGACTTTACGACCTTTGCTGTTATAAACCAGCGCTTTTTCAATGGCCTGTAAATCAAAACCGTGATGCTGAAAATATTTCTGATCTTCCGCAGCGACCACCGCTTGCAGTAAATGCGGTGATATCTGCGCAAGCGGACGCCACTGATGCCTGAGTTGATATTGCTGTTGTGCGGCGAACCAGGCTTGCAACTGTTTCTCCAGCATCACGCCGGTATATGGCACTGGCAGGTAGGCAAAGAGCAGCACCAGACCAAGTGCACTGATGCAGCAGTAGCGCAGCAGGGACCCAAGCCAGTGTAATAAGCGGTGACACAATAATTTCAGCAAGGGATTGCAGATACTTAATCAAACCAAAGACCAGTCTAGCCTGCTGCTCTGGCCTTGAATAGTCCAAAAAAGCGCAGTCTAACTGCGCTCGTCCGCGGCTTTTTGCAGTAGCCGACGGCTTTCCTGCAGGAACTGAGATGCCAGCGGTCCAAAAAATTCCTGTCCTTTGGCAAATTCAGCCATCAACCCGGCTTTGTCGCGTGCTGCCAGCAAATGCGACAACTGGTTAAATCGGTGCTGGTACCTTTGCAACAGCCCGGTCACCGCGACTGAACTCAACATAATATCCGCATAAAGCTCAGCATTTTGTGCAAAGAGCCGGCCGACCATCGCAAGTTCTAACCGGTAAATTGGCGAACTCAATTCAAGCAGCTGGGGTAAATCCGCATGCTCCTCCGCCAAATGCACACCATAAACCAACGAACTGAAATGGCGCATCGCCTGAATTAACTGCATCAGTTCATCATGTTGCCGTGCATCTTTTTCGGTTAACACCGCGCCCCAGACACTCAATTGCTGCAACAGCCATTGATAACGCTCCGGTGCACGGCCATGGCAAAACACCACCACTTGTTTAACAATATTACTGATGTCGGGCCCGAACATTGGATGTAAACCAACAACAGGTCCTTGATGTTGTTCAAGCATGGCAGCCAGCGGTGCGGCTTTGATACTGGTGATATCCGCCAGGATACAATCCGCCGATAACGCTGGCAATTGACGGATCACCTGCTCAGTCACCGCAATTGGCACCGCCATCAATACCAATGCAGCATCGGCACAGATCTCTGCCGCTTGCGGCCAATCAGCCTGTTCCAGCACAGACACCGCAAAACCCGAACGCTGGAACAAACTAACAAAGCGCTGCCCCAGTGCACCACGGCCACCAACCACGACGACCTTGCCCCCACCTTCCCGACAGCAAACAAATCCTGTTTCCTGCGTTGAATAAGACTCTCGCATCACGCGGCGTAATACATCTTCAACCAATTCCGGGGACACCCCGACAGCTTCAGCCTGGATCCGCCGCGCTTCCAACAAAGCTTTTTCGCGCTCCGGTACGTAGAGCGGTAAAGCATACTGCTGCTTGACCCGCCCGACCTGCGCCGTGACTTTCGCCCTTGCAGCAAGCAACTGCACCAACTGGGTGTCAATCGCATCAATTTGCTCACGCAGGGGCGCTAACTCAGCTGAAGACGCGGCTTGCGCCGATGTAGAAATTGTCATGATGCTCCTCAGGCAGCCTGGCACACACCCAACATCTGATGATGTAAGCCTGCTAATAATTGCGCAGTAGTCGGCCAGTCGATACAGGCGTCTGTGACGGACACACCATATAACTCAGCTTTACCATTGACGATATTTTGTCTGCCACCACAAATATGACTTTCCAGCATCAGACCGATAATAGCCTCATTGCCGAGCACACGCTGTGCGACAACTGCCTCCGCCACCAGTGGCTGGCGATTGTGGTCTTTGTTCGAGTTGCCATGGCTACAATCGACGACAATGCCACGAGGTAGTTGATGCTTGTCGAGTACCGCGACGGTCGCATTGATACTTTCGGCATCGTAGTTGGGTTTTGAACCGCCGCGCAGAATAATGTGACCATCCGGATTACCGGCGGTTTGCACCAACGCGACTTCACCACGCTGGTTAATCCCGATAAAACTATGTGAACTGGCAGCAGACTGCAGAGCATTCAAAGCAATACTTAAATTACCGTCCGTCCCGTTTTTGAAACCAACCGGCATTGACAGTCCACTGGCCATTTCCCGGTGTGTTTGACTTTCTACCGTCCGCGCCCCAATCGCGGCCCACGATACTAAATCTGACAAATATTGCGGACTAATGGGATCAAGCGCTTCAGTTGCCGTCGGCAACTCCATTTCAACCAGTTGCAGTAACAATTCGCGGCCACGCGTCAGACCGGTTTCTAAATCAAACGAATCATCCAGATGTGGATCGTTGATAAAACCTTTCCAACCCACGGTTGTGCGCGGTTTCTCGAAATACACCCGCATCACGATATACAAACTATCGGCATACTTCAGTTGCAGCTCTTTCAGCCGCTTGGCGTAATCGATTGCAGCCACAGGGTCATGGATAGAGCATGGGCCGGTGATCACCAATAACCGCTTATCACGACCATGAACGATATCAGCAATTTCCCGTCGTGCCTGTTGCACAAATAGCGCGCCCTGTTCCGACAGTGGCAACGCCTTTTTTAGCACTAAAGGTGGGCTCAGCGGCTTTTCCGCCAGTATGCGTAAATCGTCAACAATTTTGCTCATTTCGGTCGCTCCTTTGCCCACGGGAAGCTGTCAGCGGAACTTGTGCTGACACAATCTGGGCGTAAAAATAACTTTACATTACGTATCTTATTAATTACAGACCGCGCCATATTAAAAATGAAACACCAGCATGTCAACAAATAAAGTCAAGCTTTGCAATGCGTTCAGTGGCAAACGCTGTGCAATATGTTTTGTATACTTTTATGTACATCGTGCAAGGTAGTGCTATCGTATCAAGACCGGCCAGCCCGCGTTGCTGCAAAAACTGTTCTCGGTCTACCGATTGCTCAACTTTGCTTGCCTGCATGACAGCGTCTGATTACATTAGGGTGATGAGAATTTCAAAGGTGTAGCAGTCGCTTGTCCAATTTACGAATCCTTTACTGCATTCCTTTGCTTTTTTTGCTGGTATCGCCAGCAACAGCGCAAGTTCGTGTGGTGACAGAGCACTTGCCACCATATCAGATTGATCAACATGGCGAGGCTGGTGGTTTTGCCACTGAATTAGTGCGTCAGACTTTTGCAGACGCAGGAATTCCTTATCGCATCGAATTTCAGTCCTGGAGTCGGGCCTATCAACTGGCTTTACGGGATCCAGATACCTGTATCTACTCCATCTCTAAGAGTAAAGAACGGCAACCGCTGTTTCAGTGGATTGGTGAGTTGTCTTTTAACAGTACCGCAATTTATGGGCTGTCAGAGCGAACGGATATTCAACTGCAGTCTTTGGAACAGGCAAAACAGTACGTCATTGCTGTGACCCGAGACGACGTTACCCATCATTATTTGTTAGCGCAGGGTTTTATTGAAGGTAAAAATTTATATGTCCTGGAAAATGTTGCGTCGATGCTGAACATTCTTTCGGGGCGCCGTCAGGGGATTGATCTGGTGATCATCAATGAGACTATTCTGAAATATCGGGCAGTGGAGTCAGGTCTGGCGGTCAACGAATTCAGAAAACTACTCGCACTACCTGACTTACCTCTGGATTTTCATTTGGCATGCAGCATGAAAACATCTACAGAAACAGTTCGCAAACTGCAGAGCAGTCTTTTGAAGCTGAAAGCTGACGGCCGGTTTAAACAAATTGTGGAAGGCTGGTCAGAACAATTGAACTGACCTGCCTTTGTTGCTTTATAAACTCTTTTTCGGTGGTAGTGTGACATTGGCGAAGATAAAACCTGCTACCAACGACATAAAAATTAAAAACGTTTGCTGGCCAAGATGGTCTGTCGGAACCATGTTCTGGCCAGAGATAAAACTATTGAGTCCAATATAAGTTTTGCTGCCCGGAACCAGCACTATCATTCCTTGCAAAGAGACGATGCTTGCCGGCGCATTCATCAAACGGGTAAACAAGTTACCGTATATACCGACCGCAAAAGCACCAACGAAAGCACCAAGCGCCAGATCGAGATAAATCCCTCCAAGCTGACTGGCACCGTAAGCGATAAAACCTGACATCAGGCCCCAAATGATATGTTTGCGTCTTGCCCGAAATACAATCACGAGCGAGCCACATAAAATGGCAACAGCGAGCCACGCGGTCCAGGCTTCAACCGCCTGCATGGGCACATACTCAACTTTACCAAACAAACGCACACCTAATGCCATTCCAAGGAACGCGCCAAAATACAGCTTAAACAGGATCATCACGGCATCCATAATCCTGGCTGTACCAGAGACCAGATGCCGGGCGGCAGTTTCAGCAAGGCCCAGCGTCAAGGCCAATCCGGGGATAAACACAATAATGGCTGATAACACGACAATCGGAACATTAATTCGGGGGTCCACATAAGCGGCAAGCGCAGTAGCGCCTAAGGCTGAACTCATCGCCACCAGCGGCTCAAGCATATGGGTAACACGGCGGCTTTTTTCGGCCCAAAGCACAAACAAATACACGATTAAACTCAAACCAGTGGCATAAGCAACATCCAGCCAGCTAGCCCGCATCAGCATCGCAAAAGCTCCACCGGCGGCACCATAAGCCAGAAAAGTCGCCCAGCGTGAGTATGGGTTCGGCATTACAGCGATAGAATTCAGACGTTCTGTCGCTTCCTGCAAAGTCATCTGATGTTTCAGGACTGCATCTACCACTTCGTCAGCACGAGATAATGAACCTAAATCAAGGTCCCCCGGCATGACCCGTGCAACATGAGTGTATTCGCTGTCTTCCCCTGGCACCCAAATGACAAAGGTCAACACTGTCGGCGTAATCGCAAATGATGCGCCGATATTGAGATCTTTTGCTACATCCTGTAAATGCGCCTCTAGCCGATAGGCTGGTGTACCGAATTTGTGCAGCATTTTGCCGAGCTTGACGATAAACTTTCTTTTTTCATTGAAATCAGAAGATTGCACTGGATTGTCCTTGTTGCACGGCCAAGCATTCACGACGAATACATTCCATACTAACAGTGCAGAGTGACAAAACAAGGGATTGAGCTAAAGCAATGATTTAATTGCTGTAGTTTTAGACGGCACTCTGGACTTAGAGTAAAACGGACCACTGTGGAATGTGCACAGTAAAAGCTTTGGAGCGATACAACAGACTGAACAGGCGGAATGAACAATAAAAAAAGGCTGCCCGGAGGCAGCCTTCAAGTGCTTAGTTAAGCTTTTCGCGGATACGCGCTGATTTACCTGAACGATCGCGTAAGAAGTAAAGCTTGGCACGGCGTACTGCACCACGACGTTTCAGCGTGATGCTGTCAATCATTGGGCTGTGCGTTTGGAATACACGCTCAACACCTTCACCGTTCGAAATTTTACGAACTGTGAAAGATGAGTGTAAACCACGGTTACGTTTGGCGATTACAACGCCTTCGTAAGCCTGCAGACGAGTTTTATCGCCTTCTTTAACTTTAACTTGAACAATCACAGTGTCACCTGGACCGAAAGCTGGAATATCAGATTTCAGCTGTTCGTTTTCAAGTTCTTTGATGATGTTTTGGCTAACTTTGCTCATAACAATCTCACTTTACCTGGATAAACTATCGTTGCTGCAACGCCTGGTGTTCCTGTTGGAACTCTTCCAGAAGTTTGCGTTGCTCCTTAGTCAGAGCCAGGGCATTTAACAATTCCGGACGCCGAAGCCATGTTCTCCCGAGAGACTGCTTCAAACGCCAGCGTCTGATGTTTTCATGGTGTCCGCTGAGTAGTACAGCGGGAACCTGTTTGCCGTCTAACACTTCTGGTCTGGTATAGTGCGGACAATCCAGCAATCCGGAGGCAAACGAATCCTCAACTGCTGACATGTCATGCCCCAGTACGCCTGGTACTAGTCGCGATACCGCATCAATCAGCGTCATCGCAGGCAATTCGCCCCCACTCAGCACGTAATCGCCTATTGACCATTCTTCGTCAATTTCCGACTCAATTACGCGTTCATCAATCCCTTCGTAGCGACCTGCTACCAGCAACAGCTTTGGACGTTTCGCTAGTTCAGCGACCCCTGCCTGGTCTAACTTACGGCCTTGCGGCGATAAGTAGATGGTATGGACCCCTTCCCCTGCGGCAGCTTTGGCAGCGCGAATTGCGTCAGTCAAAGGCTGCACCATCATCAACATACCTGGACCGCCACCAAAAGGTCTGTCGTCTACCGTGTTATGTTTATCCGAGGTAAAATCCCGCGGATTCCAACACTGTAAATCGATCAGGCCGTTTTTGACCGCCCGGCTGGTCACACCATATTTTGTGATTGCCTCGAACATTTGCGGAAATAAGGTAATAACCCCAAACCACATATTGCACTGTCCGGACATTAAAAATCTGGGTCCCAGTCGACGATAATTCGTCCTTGCGCTTTATCCACAGTTTTGATGACAGAGTCAGTCAAAAAAGGAACTAAACGCTCTCTTTTACCAAATGCATCGGTCCGGTTTGCTTTCACGACGAGTACGTCGTTAGACCCCGTTTCCATGATGTCGTCAACCACGCCTAAGTCATAACCGGATTCGTTTACCACGGTCAGACCCATCAGGTCTTTCCAGTAAAATTCACCGTCATCAAGCGCTGGCAGACTGGTCTGAGTCACAGCGATTTCCGCATTCACGAAAAACTGTGCCTGATCCCGGTCACTGACACCTTCCAGTTTGACGATTAAGCCATTGCTATGGCGTTTCCAACTGGAGATTTGCACTGGTTGCCATTTGCCCTGAGATTGAATCTGCCAGGGTGTGTAATCAAAAATCCCTTCCGGGATATCTGTGTAGGAAATTACTTTTAGCCACCCGTTGATACCGTAAACAGCACCAAACTTACCTAAGACAACTAAATCTTTACCCATCAAGGTCTATTCCTACCCAGTTTGCTAATTAAGCAGCAGCTTTTTTAGCAGCTTTTACCAGTGACGCAACGCGATCGCTCAGAGATGCACCTTGTGCAACCCAGTGATCAACGCGGTCCAGGTCGATGCGCGCTTTCTCTTCAGAACCGCCAGCGATTGGGTTAAAGAAACCCACGCGCTCAATGAAGCGGCCATCACGAGCAAAACGGCTATCAGCGACCACAACTTGGTAAAATGGACGCTTTTTCGCGCCACCACGTTGTAAACGAATAGTTACCATACCGTCCTCTATTTCAATCGTTCAGGTTTTTGTAAATCAAAATCCCCGCGGTCAGGCCGCAGGGACGCCAAATTGTACGCGTTTTTCGTTGTAATGCAAGGAATTTAAGGCTTCGCAGCGGGTTATCAGCCCTGCCCCAGCAGTGGATGGATCTGTGGATAAGCTTTGGAAAAGCTGTTGGGATAAGCGCTGACGGCACTGATAGGATCTTCAGGATCCTTGCTGCTACGACCGGATATTGTCTACATTTTTGTGTTGAGACACTCACGAGCAGTCTGACAGAGGCATTCACGTAAAACAAAAAGCCATTGACGGGCAATGGCTTCATTGACGATAAAGACAGCCGCGATTAACGGCCACCCAAGCCTGGTGGTAACTTTCCACCCATGGCACGCATCATTTTCATCATGCCACCTTTGCCGCTCATCTGCTTCATCATCTTCTGCATCTGCGTGAACTGCTTCAGTAACTGGTTGACGTCCTGCACTTGAGTGCCTGAACCGGCGGCAATACGTTTCTTCCGCGAACCTTTAATCAAATCAGGGAATTGCCGTTCTTTAGGTGTCATCGAGTTGATGATGGCTTCCATCTTATTGAAGCTTTTATTATTGATCTGATCTTTAGCACCGGCCGGCAGATTTTTCATACCAGGCAATTTATCCAGCATCGACATCATGCCGCCCATACTGCGCATCTGCACCAGTTGGTCGCGGAAATCTTCCAGGCTGAAGCCCTGACCTTTCATCACCTTCGCCGCGACTTTCGCCGCTTGTTCGCGATCGACTTTTTGCTCGAGCTCTTCAATCAGACTGAGTACATCACCCATGCCGAGGATGCGCGATGCAATCCGATCCGGGTGGAACGGTTCCAGCGCATCCGTTTTTTCGCCCATCCCGATAAACTTAATCGGCTTACCGGTGATGTGGCGGATAGATAAGGCCGCACCACCACGGGCATCACCGTCGGCTTTAGTCAGGATCACACCGGTCAGTGGCAAGGCTTCGTTAAAGGCTTTGGCAGTATTAGCCGCATCCTGCCCCGTCATCGCATCAACCACAAACAGGGTTTCGATAGGTTTAATCGCCGCGTGTAATGCTTTGATTTCATCCATCATTTCACTGTCAACGTGCAGACGGCCTGCGGTATCGACCAAAAGGATATCGTAAAAGCCTAACTTCGCCGCGCTGATCGCTGCATTGGCGATGTCGACCGGTTTTTGCGAAATGTCGCTCGGGAAAAACTCGACACCGACATCTTTTGCCAGTGTTTCAAGCTGCTTGATCGCGGCCGGCCGATAAACGTCCGCCGACACCACCATGACTTTCTTCTTTTTGCGTTCTTTTAGAAACTTGGCCAGCTTGCCGACTGAGGTGGTTTTACCGGCACCCTGTAAGCCCGCCATCAGAACAACGGCGGGAGGCTGCGTATTGAGAGTCAGCTCTTCATTCGCCTCTCCCATCGCTTCTTCCAGCGCTTTTTTAACGATTTTGAGAAATTCCTGCCCTGGCGTCAGGCTTTTGCTGACTTCAAGACCAACGGAACGCTCTTTCACCTGATTGACGAAATCACGCACGACGGGCAACGCCACGTCTGCTTCCAGCAGTGCCATGCGCACTTCGCGCAGGGTTTCCTTGATGTTGTCTTCGGTCAGGCGGCCACGGCCACTGATGTTTTTCAGCGTTCGGGTCAAGCGATCCGACAAATTCTCAAACATGGTCAAATCCGGTTCTATCAAAAATGGCGGCGATTATAACAAAGCGGTGGCAAGGCGTCAGCCTCAGGCTCTGTCAATCTGTCGTGTCTTCCCATACAATGAAGCAAAATATGCATTCAAATTGGAATTATTTGCATGTCGGCCGCATTATTGCCCGTTTTAGCCCTGCTTTGTTATCTGGTTGCCACTGTCATAGTGTCGCAGCGGCTTTACCATGCCGATGGCCCCCGCCTGAAACTGTTGTTTTCAGTCGCTATTACCGGCGTGGTGCTGCATATGCTTGAGCTCAGCCAAAATCTCTTTACAGCAGAAGGACAAAACTTCAGTCTGCTGAATGTAAGCTCACTGGTCTGCTGGCTGATCACAGCAGCTTTTACTGTCACTGCACTGCGCACACCTATTCTTTTGCTGTTACCCATCGTTTACGGCTTTGCCGCGATGGTGCAGGTAGCCGTTATTCTGCTGCCTGATGCTGTGCAACTGCAGCATTTTGAACATAGCCCGTGGTTATTGACGCATATCATGGTGGCATTTATTGCCTACGTTATTCTGATTATGGCAACCCTTTATTCATTTCAGGTGAGCCTCATCAGTCAACGTCTCAAACAAAAAACACCGCTACCCAGCGGCACTGTGCTGCCACCTTTGATGCAAGCAGAACAGCTGTTATTTCGGCTAATCCTGTTGGGTACTTTGCTACTTGGCATTACCGTTATCAGCGGTGCTGTGTTTAGCGACGATTGGTTTTCACGTCATAATTTGCATAAAAATGTACTCAGCACCCTGGGACTGCTCGTTTTTGCCATCTTGTTGACAGGTCACAGGCTGGCAGGATGGCGTGGCCGGGTCGCTAATGGCTTGACGATGACCGGTAGCCTATTGCTAACGCTGGCCTATTTCGGCAGCCGCTTTGTACGAGAAGTGCTGTTGTAGTCTGACTTGACGCTTTATCTGATTTCGCATATTAATTGAAGCTGAAAGGTAACACAGGCATATTCCGACTTGGACGCAATCTCTACCGGCACGCTGCTTCTGATACTGGCGTTTCTGGTACTCTGCTCTGCTTATTTCTCCGCAACTGAAACTGCGATGATGTCGGTAAATCCCTACCGTCTCAAACATTTATTGCAGGAAAACCACCGCGGTGCCCAGCGCACTCATACGTTGTTACAACGTCGTGACCGTTTGATTGGCTTGATTCTGGTGGGCAACAATCTGGTCAATATAGCCGCTTCCGCAATAGGTACTGTGATTGGTATGCGGCTCTATGGCGATTATGGGATTGCGATCGCAACTGCAGCTCTTACCCTCATCATTTTGATTTTCGGCGAAGTCACTCCCAAAACGCTCGGCGCACTGCATCCTGAACGTGTCGCCTTTCCCAGCAGCCTCATCCTCAAACCTCTGATAAAAGTGTTGTATCCGGTGGTCTGGTTCATCAACCGAATCTGCAACGCTATTTTAGGCTGGTTCGGGGTCAGTGCCGAACAACATCAGGGCCACAGCCTGAGTAGTGAAGAACTGCGAACTGTTGTTCATGAAGCCAGCGCGATTTTACCCGGACAGCACCAGAGCATGCTGGTTGGTGTCTTGGATCTGGAAAAAGCCACAGTCGAAGACATCATGGTGCCGCGTAATGAACTGGTCGGCATCGACGTTAACGATGAGTGGAAAGATATCCTGCATCAGCTTTCAATCACTCAACATAGTCGGATCTTGCTCTATCGTGACAGCGTCGATGACGCATTAGGCTTTTTGCATACCCGCGATATCATGCGGCTGGTGCTAAAAGACCAACTCAATAAAGCCAGTCTGCTGCGTGCAGTTCATGACATTTACTTTATTCCTGAAGGTACCAGTCTGAATACCCAACTGGTGAAATTCCAACATTCTAAAGCGCGGATAGGTCTGGTCGTCGATGAGTTTGGTGATATTCAGGGCTTGGTGACACTTGAAGATATTCTCGAGGAAGTGGTTGGGGAATTCACTACGGATATCGCCGAAGAGAATAGCGAGGAAATCAAAGTGCAACCTGATGGCTCTTACCTGGTAGAAGGCAGCATCAACTTGCGCGATTTAAACCGGGAATTGCAATTGAACTTCCCAACCGATGGACCAAAAACGCTAAACGGCTTGTTACTGGAGTATCTGGAAGATATTCCTGAATCAAACCTCAGTCTCAAACTTTCAGGCTATCCACTAGAAATCGTTGAAGTGCAGGACAATATGATTCGGCTGGTCAGACTATTCCCTCACCTGAAGCACGAGCAAAACTCAAAATAATTGTTTTAAACCAACAGCTTGTAAAATAATTAAAAAAAATACAAATATTTCTGAACTTTACCCAGCAGCTACCGTCTGATTATTTGAACGGATTCTGCCAAGTTTTTTGTTTTCATCCCTGGATTCTCCCTATCCTTAGTTTTACGGCCACTGATGTGGCCGTTTTTTTGTCGAAAAAAAACCGTCGGCAGACGGCTTTTATCAATGGGCGACCTGAATCCCTCAGCAGGGTTTCTCTGCGAAGTACTGCTGCAGATACTCAGGAAATGCAAGCGTATCTGATACTTCGATCTGTTGTTGCTCTTGCAGCGATGCCGCGGCCATCCGGTGGAAATCTTCCTGTTGATAATATTGATATTCGCCCGCCAGGAACTGTTCTCGGTAAGAATCAGCCAATTGCAGGTTCACCAGGCCACAGTCCTGTTGATTCGCCTGCAACATAGCTAACATTTTGCCGGACAAAGTTCGCGCAGGGTCGAGCAAGCTTAAATAATACTGCTTCAGGATCGCCTGATAGGAACGCTCCTCGTCATCGACGCTTTGATAAGCATCATCCAACCACGCCGCAATGGGCGAAAGCTCAGCAAATATCTCTTCAGCCCAATCCTGCATCAGCCGCGGCTGACCATGATAGTCCAGATCAAGATTCAACCGGCGACCATCAGTCACGACCTTTTTCAAATTCTGATCGGCAACAGCCTGCGCTTCGGCATCGAGATCAGGACTTTCTTCCAATAAGCAATAGAGCAAAAACATGTCCAGGAAGCGCATCTGTGCCCCGGTTATGCCGATAGCGCTAAACGGATTCACGTCCAGAGCCCGCACTTCGATGTATTCGACACCGCGTTTTGCCAGTGCACAAGTGGGTCTCTCGCCACTTTTGATTGTCCGTTTGGGCCTGATGGTTGAATAAAACTCATTTTCTATCTGGAGGATATTACCGTTGAGTTGTTGATATTGGCCGTCTTTTTCTAAACCTATCGAGTCATATTCACTGGAAGGCGTCGTGATTGCCTGATGCAGACCACGAATATATTCCGGTAAGTTGTTGTAAGTAATTGCCAGACTCGACTGTGCGCTGTTGGTATAGCCCAAATCACTCATTCGCAATGAAGTAGCATAGGGCAGATACAAAGTACCCTTGCCGAGGGTCTGGAAGTTGTATTTACTGGTCCTGCCCTGCAAAAACGACTGGCACATGGCAGGAGAAGCACCGAACAGGTAAACCACCAGCCAGACATATCTTTTGTAGTTCCGGATTAAATGCAAATACTGCGCGGAAATAAAATCCTGCAACGGCTGTGTATTGCCAAGCAGCTGCTGGTATTGGATCCAAAACGATTCCGGGATGGAAAAATTGAAATGCACACCGCTAATCGCCTGCATCATACTGCCGTAACGATTTTTCAGACCCTGACGATACAACGTCTTCATTTTGCCGACATTGGATTCACCATAATAGGCAAGTCTGATCTCGTCCTGGTGCTGAATGTAACCCGGCATACTACCGGCACCGATTCGTTCCTCGCCAAGTTGACGCATGGTGAAGCGGTGAATATCAGTCAGCTGTGCCACCGTCGTTTCGATGTTATTCGTCGCCGGCGTAATAAATTCGAGCAATGCTTCGGAGAAATCTGTGGTGATCAATGGATGGGTTAACGCCGAACCAAGTGCCAGCGGATGGTTTTGTTGCGATAAAGAACCATCAGGTTTCATCCGCAGCGTTTCACGCTCGATACCACGACGAATACCAGTAATGTCATTGCGCCACGGCGCTGCACGCAACGTAGCGATGCGGGAGTTGAACAGCTGACTCAATTGCATTCCTTATCGGGTAGCTTATGTACCCCAGATTTTGAACACGCGGCAGCGAGACGCGTAACAGAGCCATATCATTGGGGAGGCTGAGAAAAAAAACAAGGGTAGTCCGTTATTCCTCCTCTTCCTGTTGCCGGCGCTTCAGATTTTGGCGCTGCACAATCAAGCGCATGATGTCTTTCCAGGAAACTATACCCAGTAGTTTTTGTTGGGCATTGGTCACTAACAAACAACTTATGTTACGTTCAATCAGCAGCGTTGCAGCCGCAATGATGGTGGTTTGCGGACCGACACAGACGACAGGACTCGTCATGATAGAGCGGACTTTACGACCACTTTCGAACAATTGCGCCGTTTGGGCAGACGCTGAATCTGCCACCGGGCTGATGGCTTTGTAAAAATCTTTAACTGATACAATTCCTACAACCCGTTGCATACTATCGACAACCGGTACATGTTGGTAGTGCGCATCGCTAAACACAGCTCTTAAACTAGCCAGAGAAGCATCGACGCTGGTTACCACAACCTTTTTAGACATAATAGCTTCAATCGACATCAGCTGGCTCCTGTCAATTTCACTTAATAATCATTACTCTAGCATTTTCAGTCAGTAAACAGCAAAATCGTCAGAGGATATAGTCCTGAAGTAAAATGCCCTTTAGCATGCATGGACTATTCAGGTAAACTTAACTCAAGATCTGGTCAAACAAAGGGCTGTCTGATGCAAAAAGTGCCGAAACATTATCTCCTCGCAGCTGTGCTAATTGTATTTAGTGCACAGGCTCAGGAAATTTATCGCTGGCACGATAAAAACGGCCAATTGCATGTGAGCCAGGTGCCCCCACCGGCCGGAACTGATTACGAAATCCTGTCACTGGATCCAAAACAATCTCCTCAGGTGGTGAAAGCGGTGAGCGCGGCACCAACATCGGCGACCAAGCCGGTGACCGCAGCGCAAGTGCAGGCATTGCAGCAACAAGTCAACGCTGTAAACGCCCAACTGCAAATCCAAAACTGTGCGCAAGCGAAAGAAAACCAACAACGTTTATTGGCGGACGGACCGGTCGCTTTTAATAATACCGATGGCAAGCCAGTGCCTTTAAATGAAGAAATGCGTGCTGAACAACTGAAAATCGCGCAACAGCATATTGCGGAGTTCTGCCGCTAGCCCTGATACAAAAACCCCCTGTTGCGATTTGCAATGGCAACAAGGGGTTATCTGTACTGGTTCAGCCCAGCGGTTTAGTTCATCGGCTGACTGCTAATCACAATCTTCCCATCCGCTACATCAACCCGGATCAAACTGTTAGGCGCAATATTGCCGCGTAACAAACTTTGCGCGAGCGCGTTTTCGATATGGTGCTGGACGGCACGTTTGAGTGGCCGGGCGCCAAACACCGGATCAAAGCCAACTGCAGCAATTTGATCGAGCGCAGCTTCAGAAATATCCAGACCATACTGGCGCTCAGCCAGCCGCTGGCGTAACCGGTTCAGTTGAATGCCAGCGATGTTTTTGATCTGTGCATGGTCAAGTGGATGGAATACCACCGTCTCATCCACCCGATTTAAAAATTCCGGTCTGAACTGTTGGGTCAGCACCTGCATCAGCATGCTCTTCATCTGGTCATAACTTTGTTCAGCATAATGCTCTTGAATCAAGTCAGAACCCAGGTTGGAAGTCATGATGATCACAGTATTTTTAAAATCAACGGTCCGCCCATGGCCGTCGGTCAGACGACCATCATCCAGCACCTGCAAGAGGATATTGAACACATCCGGATGGGCTTTTTCCACCTCATCTAGCAACACCACTGAATAAGGCCGCCGGCGCACGGCTTCGGTTAAATAACCGCCCTCTTCATAGCCGACATAACCCGGAGGCGCCCCGACTAAACGCGATACCGCATGTTTTTCCATAAATTCCGACATATCGATGCGGATCAACGCATCTTCACTGTCAAACAGGAAGTTGGCTAAAGCCTTCGTCAGCTCAGTTTTCCCGACGCCGGTCGGGCCTAAAAACAGGAAAGAACCAATCGGCTTGTTCGGATCAGACAAACCGGCGCGTGAACGCCGGATCGCATTGGACACTGCGCCTACAGCTTCAACCTGACCAATGACCCGGCGCGCTAACGTTTCTTCCATCCGCAGTAATTTGTCGCGCTCGCCCTCGAGCATTTTGCTGACCGGAATACCGGTCGCTTTGGACAGCACTTCGGCAATTTCGACTTCAGTGACTTTGTTTCGCAGCAAAGTCATTTCATGCATTTCAGCCTGTGCAGCTAAATCCAGACGCTTTTCCAGCGCCGGGATCCGTTCATATTTCAGTTGCGACATCCGGTTCAAATCGCCGGCACGACGCGCGACCTCCATATCAAGCCGGGCCTGTTCCAGGTCAGCTTTGATACTTTGGGTGCCCTGCAAGGCAGCTTTTTCCGAGGTCCAGACTTCGTCCAGTTCATTGTATTTGGCGTCCAACTCACGGATCTGCTCAATGATGAAGTCGCGGCGCTTTTTACTGGCGTCATCGGTTTCTTTTGACAATGCATTGTCTTCCAGCTTCAGCTGAATGATGCGACGTTCCAGCCGGTCCAGTTCCTCCGGTTTGGAATCCATCTGCATCCGGATGCTCGACGCCGCTTCGTCAATTAAATCGATCGCTTTGTCCGGCAATTGCCGGTCGGCCACATAACGGTGCGACAACATGGCCGCCGCAACGATGGCTGGGTCAGTAATATCAACGCCATGGTGTAATTCATATCGCTCTTTCAAACCACGCAAAATCGCGATGGTGTCTTCGACTGATGGCTCTTCCACCAGCACTTTCTGGAACCGCCGCTCCAGTGCCGCGTCTTTTTCAATGTATTTACGGTATTCATCCAAGGTGGTCGCGCCTAAACAATGCAGCTCGCCACGCGCCAAGGCAGGCTTTAACATATTGCCGGCATCCATCGCGCCATCAGCTTTACCGGCCCCCACCATGGTATGAATTTCGTCGATAAACAGAATGACGCGGCCTTCTTCTTTGGCGAGCTCATTCAGTACTGCTTTTAAGCGTTCTTCAAACTCACCGCGATATTTAGCCCCGGCCAGCAACGCGCCCAAATCCAGTGACAGCACCCGTTTATCTTTCAGCCCTTCCGGCACTTCTTTATTAATGATGCGAAGCGCTAAACCTTCCACAATCGCGGTCTTACCAACACCGGGTTCACCGATCAGCACCGGGTTATTCTTGGTTCGACGCTGCAGCACCTGAATACAGCGACGGATCTCTTCGTCGCGACCAATCACCGGGTCGAGCTTGCCGGCTTCGGCGCGGGCCGTCAGGTCAATGGTATATTTATTCAAAGCCTGACGGGTGTCTTCAGCATTCGGGTCGTCGACCTTCTGCCCAGCCCGCAGCTGCTCAATGACTTTCTCCAGCGCGTCTTTGGTTACACCTAATTGCTTCAGAATCGCACCGAGTTCGGCTTTATCATCGCAGGCGGCCAGCACAAACAGTTCGCTGGAAATAAACTGGTCTTTACGCTTTTGTGCCAATTTATCGCATAAATTCAGCAAGTTAATCATACTTGAGGATAACTGCAGATTGCCTTCGGTGCCCTCAACCTTCGATAAGCGTTCAATCGCCTGCGACACTTTAGAGCGCAGGTCGTGTAAGTTGACGCCAATTTTGCTCAGCAGGTCGCGTACAGTGCCGCCTTCCTGATTCAGCAATGCATGCATCAAATGCACAGGTTCAATGAATTGATGGTCGTGGCCCAGCGCCAGTGACTGCGCAGTGGCGATGGCCTCCTGAAACTTGCTGGTAAAGCGATCTAAACGCATGGCGAACTCCCATCTGAAAATCTTGTTATGACATAGATGGGGTACGGCTGCTGCTTTTTCAAGCGCAAGCCGTCAAAAAATTGACTTGTGTCAAAAAATGCGGGGGTTAATTCAGGATTGCGCGGTTAACCAAATCAGACTGGCCTGACGGCCGGTCTGACCATCGCGCCGATAAGAGAAAAACCGCTGCGGATCGGCCACAGTGCAAGATTCGCCGCCATAAATCGCAGTGACTCCCGCGGCCTGCAGCCGCTGCCGGGCCAGCAGATAGATATCAGCCAGATATTTACCAGCATTGTGCGAAGGCTGAAAAGCCTCAACCGCCAGCGGTGTCTTTGCGACAAACGCTGCACGCACCTCAGCGCCGACTTCAAAGTTCAGTGGACCAATTGCCGGCCCCAACCAGGCCATCACTGCCGAAGGCTCAGGAAAGTGCTGTAAAGTTGTTTCCAAGACGCCGTCACACAGACCACGCCAGCCGGCATGCGCTGCGGCTACACGGGTCCCAGTCTGATCGCAGAACAATACGGGCAGACAATCTGCAGTCATCACCACAGCTGCAAGCCCAACGGTTGTGCTGGTACTGGCATCGGCATCCGTCAGCTGACCTTGCCACAGATCTAAATCCAGCACCCTGGTACCGTGCACCTGATTCAGCCAAACCGGTTCGCGCGGTAAATCACAATATTGCTGCAGCAGCCTGCGATTGGCTTCGACCAGAGCCGGCAGATCACCAACGTGGTTGCCGAGATTTAATCCGCCATAGACGCCCGTTGAGCAACCAAAAGCCGGATGCTGCGCCAAACCACGGCTGGTTGACAGCGCGCGGACATTGGCTGGCGCCGGCCAATCCGGCTTTAGAAAATCAACCGCAGTGCCGCTTTGCATTAGCTGTTGTCCATGCCATGTAATTGGGTATCGTGCCGCAAAGCCAGCGTCAGCGCGACCATGTCATCCGGGATTGGCGCATGCCATTCCAGTAATTCCAAAGTGATTGGGTGAGCAAACCGCAGCATCGCGGCATGTAGCGCCTGCCGGCGGAAGCCACGCAAGACTACTAACAGCGCTTCTTCCGCTTTACGTGGCGGACGTGGCCGACCGGCATAGACCGGGTCGCCCACCAGCGGATAGTTGATATAGGTCATGTGTACGCGGATTTGGTGGGTCCGGCCGGTTTCCAGACGCAAACGTAAACGCGTGTGATTACGGAATTTTTCCATCACGCGGTAATGCGTGACCGCAGGCTTGCCGCTGGACGTCACGGCCATGTGCGTGCGTTTGGTCGGGTGGCGGCCAATCGGCTCGTCAACCATCCCACCCGCTGTCATCGCGCCGTGTACAATAGCCTCGTACTCCCGCGTAATTTCGCGGTTTTGCATCATTTCCACCAGATGAGTCTGCGCCGGGATCGTTTTCGCGACCACCATCAGGCCCGTCGTATCCTTATCAAGACGATGGATGATACCTGCACGCGGCACCTCGGCGATGCCCGGGCAATGATGCAACAAGGCATTTAGCAAAGTGCCGTCATGATTACCAGCGCCCGGATGCACGACCAAACCGGCAGGTTTGTTAATCACCAGAATATGTTCATCTTCATAAACAATATTCAATTCAATAGGTTCAGCCTCAAACCGTTCGTCTTCTTCAATCTCGGCGTTAATGTCGATATGCTCGCCGCCGAGTAATTTTTCCCGCGGCGTGTCACACAGGCGGTTGTTGACTTTGACCCAGCCGGCCAAAATCCACTCTTTTATCCGCGAACGCGAATAATCGGGGAACATTTCGGCCAGAACCTGATCTAAGCGTTTGCCATAAAGATGATCAGGCACTGTTTCTGTAAGTTTTATCTGTTTTGTCATGTCGGAACCGGTTATCCTCTGTGCATCGCTGCACGCTCTGGGGTAGAATCGAAAAATATTCTGCCTATTTTAACGATTTTATGCAGGACTAGACAGCCAAAGGCTGCAGTCTGAGTGGGTTTTTTAATGAAAGTGAAATTTTTCTCAGTTTTGGCAGTCGCTGCACTGCTTGCCGGCTGTGCCGGTAAAAAGCCAACCGAAGAACTGGTTAACACCAACCAAACCGCGCAACAATCATATAACGAAGCTAAATCTGTATTAGATTCAGGCCTTTATAGTAGAGCCATCGACCTACTCAAAGGCATGGAAAGCCGTTATCCGTTTGGTCCTATGGCCAGACAAGTGCAGCTGGACCTGATTTTCGCCTATAACCAGTCCGGTGATATCAAACAGTCGCTGGCCAGTATTGACCGCTTTATCCGGCTCAATCCAAATCATCCGGATCTGGATTATGTCTATTACATGCGCGGCATCAGCAATTTGCAGTCAGATCAGAACTCCTTTCAGGAATTCTTTGGTATTGACCGGGCCGACCGCGACATCGCCAGCACGAAACAAGCGTTCGAAGATTTTAAAATCCTGACGACCAATTATCCGAACAGCAAATATGCGGCCGCAGCGAAAACACAGATGATCGTGATTAAAGAGAAGCTGGTACGGCATGAACTGCTGATCGCTGACTATTATAGCCGCCGTGGTGCGCATCTGGCTGCGGCAAACCGTGCCCGTTTTGTGCTGGAAACATATCGCGATTCGCCACTGGTGCCACAAGCACTGGCCTTGATGGTCAAAAGCTATGACGAACTGGGTCTGACCAAACTCCGCGACGATGCAAAAGCGGTACTGCAATTAAACTTCCCGGACCAGCAGAGCTAATCGGTTCTACTGACGAAAATGGCCGCATTCGCGGCCATTTTGCTGTTTATGCTGTCGAAATCACAAGGCTTCCAGCGCATCACTGAGCTTGCTGACGCCAATCACCTGCATCCCTTCCAACGGCTCTTTCGGCGCATTGCCATGTGGCACTATGGCCCGGCGAAAACCATGTTTGGCGGCTTCGCGTAAACGCTCCTGCCCGCTGGGTACAGGCCGGATCTCACCGGATAACCCCACTTCGCCAAAAACCACCAAATCCATCGGCAACGGCTTATTGCGAAAACTAGAAACCAGCGCCAATAAAGTCGCTAAATCGGCCCCGGTTTCACCGACCCGGACGCCACCCACCACGTTAACGAACACATCCTGATCGGCCATCTGAATGCCCGCATGGCGGTGCATCACGGCTAATAACATCGATAAACGGTTTTGCTCCATGCCGACCGCAACCCGACGCGGATTATTCAGTGGCGAATAATCGACCAGCCCCTGAATTTCCACCAATAAAGGCCGGGTGCCTTCCCACAACACCATCACCAGAGAGCCCGGCGCTTCTTCTTTGCCCCGGTTCAGAAAAATCGCTGACGGGTTTTTCACTTCCTTCATGCCCTGTCCGGTCATAGCGAATACGCCTAGCTCATTGACAGCCCCAAAGCGGTTTTTATTGCCACGCAAAGTGCGGTAACGACTGTCGCTGTCACCATCAAACATCACCGAACAATCGATGCAATGTTCCAGCACTTTAGGCCCGGCCAGTGAACCATCTTTGGTAACATGGCCAACCATGATGACCGCAATGTTCTGCTGTTTGGCAAAGCGCGTCAGATATGCGGCACTCTCCCGGACCTGTGACACACTACCCGGTGCCGACTGAATGTCGGACATCTGCATAACCTGAATAGAATCAATGACCATAATGCGCGGTTTTTCCTGCAGCGCGAGATCGCAAATCGTTTCAACCTGAGTCTCCGCCAGCATTTTCAGCTGATTGGTCGGCAGCCCGAGCCGGTTGGCCCGCATCGCCACTTGCTGCAACGATTCTTCGCCTGTTACATACAGTGCGGGCCCCTGTGCGGCCAGATAACACATGATTTGCAGCAACAAGGTACTTTTACCCGCCCCCGGATGACCACCAATCAGAATGGCAGAACCCGGGACTATGCCACCGCCTAATACCCGATCAAACTCGATAAAGCCGGAGCTGAAACGCGGCACGTCCTGCAAATCAACTTGATCGAGCCGGATCACTTTTGCCACGGTCGCGCCGGCGTATCCACCGCTGACGCTACGGCTGTTTTTCGCCGGAGCACTCATTCGTACTTCACTGATGGTGTTCCAGGCCCCACATTCTGTACACTGTCCCTGCCAGCGGACAAAGTCAGCACCACAATCACTGCAGACGTATGCAGTTTTGGATTTTGCCATTTTGGGCCTCAAAGTTATTGATAGGCATAATAATTGCTTTTATTGTATCGATATTATCATATACCGCTGAAGTGAAGCGGTTACACAGGACAGAATGACAACACCGGATCTACTCCCATATCTGGGCATCATTGAGCGGTTAAAACCCTTACTGAATAGTAATGAATTCAGTGAGGTTTTCGCTATTTTGACCCAGGAGATCCCAAAACCAAAACAGTTCCTGCTGAAAATGGAACTGAAGCGTCTCGGTCAGCCTTGCAATTACTACATTGATTTACGTGGTCGCGTCGATGGTGAGGCTCGCCCATTTGATCACGCCGGAAAAACGCATTACATGGATGATACTGCGATCAAAGCCTTTGAACGCGGGATCAAGCGCTACGGCCAGTACACGCTCGGCCTCTACGAAGAAGTGATGAACACCGATAACAATTATCGGGTCCGGCACAAACAGGAGACGGAACAACGGCTGCAGGCTGTCATCTCCGGTGACCCGTTAGTGAACAAAGACAACACAGCCGAATCAGCGGTTGAGCAAGACAAAACCGGGCCGAGGATTGTTCAGTTCGCCAGCTACTGCAGCCGTGGTGAAGAACGGATGAACTTCACCATCGACATTGAAGTGGAAATGGACGATGGAGAAACCTTTCAGGCCAGTACTGTTGATTTATCTGTCTCTGGTAGCAAACTCAAAGTTCCTGGGAGCAGACGCCTGCAAAGCGGGCAAAAAATTGCCTTGCACTTCACAGGATTGGAGCAAGAGTTTGCCCTTGGCTTATCACAAGGTATCCCCTATCAGGTGATTGACTGTGAAGTGGTCGAACGTGCGCAGTATGTCAGGGTAAAACGCCTGCCGCTGGCCGATGAACGCGGTTTTACCGATTTTCTTAAGCAATTCATTCACGGTAATAAACGTCGTTATAAAGTGAATCTGGACAACACGCTTGATGCGGTCATTGTCAAAGGCTACGAGCAGTTTTATTTGCCCCGCATCGCCTCATTACCGGTATTTCTGGCTGTGCGCGATGGTTTGCCGGTCCCGGTCAGCGTATTAACCACTGAGAACAACCGCCAGCACGTGCAGTATTTTCAGGACGAGCAGCAACAATCGGTGCTGATGCAGATTTTGTCCGGGAAAAGGTTAAAAGTGTGTTTGCAAAAAGCACCGGCCGAACGCTCGACCATTTTGTATTGCTTCACCCATGCAGCCAAAGGCAAGCTGTATTTCTATAGCGCGACTTCGGATGAGTTAGCGCAGCAGCCGCAACTCCAGAGCGTATTTTTTGGTTTTGGCGCGCAAAAAACCAGCTGGCGTGTATTTCATCTGGTGGTCCATCGCACGCATCCGCAGGATGCACACATTTTATTGTCACTGCCCGACACCGCCGATCAGGACATTCACAAGCTGAATCAACCGCCCTCACCGATAGTGCAGCAGTTTATTCAGGATTTTCGTTATGTCGCGGCGCTGACTGAGGTCAACCACCATGAGAGTAATTTGCTGTATCAGCAAATCAGCTTTGATGAGAGCTTGCTCAGCCAGTTAAAAATTTTTGGTCATCCCAAAGTGACAGATCTGCCACCGCTTGAAGCCGTCGCCGTGCAATATGTTAATTTGCGCGCCGAAGGCCGGTTTTTGTATAAAACCAAGGTGATGCTGAAAATCAATCAACAGCATTATATCGAAGCCCACACCCGGGATTTTTCGTCGCGTGGTCTGCAAATTGAAACCCATGAGCAAGTGGCTTATCAAAAAGGTGACAAAGTGCAGCTGGCGTTGCCGGATATGCAAAAAATTTCCAGCAAGTACGGCTTGCAGGACCTCGAATACGAAGTGATGGCGGTGAGCAAAAACCAGCTGATTATGAATTTACGGATTGTAGAACATGATCTACCGCATCAGGGCCGCTTATTCTTCGAGCAACTGATCAAAAACAACAGGTCAAAGCTGACGTTAGCTGAAGAGGCGCCCAAATTCGCTGGTCTGGGTCAGGCCTTGCGCAACATGTATGTCAAAGCATTGAACAGCTTTCCGTTTTTTATGCACCGCCATGGCATTCGCTACGATTTAAATGTATTAGGGCAAGGCGCTGAGCCTAATAATCTGCATCGCTTACTGGGCGTCCTGACCGACGATAAGAGCAAACCCAACTTACAGCCGCTGCTGAAAAATAGTGCGACCAATCTGCATTTTGCCAATCAACTGAAGGGCATGAAACGGCAAGATCCGCCAAGGACCTATGAAGTGTTCATCCGTTACCGGCAAAATCAACAAAAGCTGGAGCAGAGCTTCGTCACCGAATTTGATTTTGATCTGAAAACCACACAGGCCAAACATTATTTTATCCAGGATGCACTGGCTAATGATTTGCTGTTTTGTTTCCGTATCCATTTATCGCGCACCGGCCGTCCAGACACTGAACATATCAACAAAGAGCTGAGTTATATCAGCGTGTATGCCATTCACAAGGCCAAGGTGCTGGAAGAAGAGTTATGGAGTGTTGTGGGCGTCGGCGACGTCATCGATATCAGTGACGAAGTGATGCTGCGTTTTAGTATTCCAATGGAACAAATCCAGTTGCAGCAACAAAAACGCCGCCATTTTATCCAACAACTGGAACAGAGCAGTTCGGCTTAACTGAGAGCCTTTAACCAATCAACCAGGTCACGGAAGTGCCCGCTTCTGGCTTGCGCGGCCGTCAGCATTGAAATGTGATCATAATCGAGCCCGTCTCCCTGCGCTTTCCCCAACAGCCGAAACTGCGCGGCCGCAAGACCGGTTTCCTGCATCAGCAGTTTGACATCGGTGGCATGCCCCAACACCAAATCATTCACCGCGGCAAAAAACAGAGCCGGTGGCCATTTAAGCTGATGTGCTGCGGCGCTGTAATCAAAGCCATCGGTCGGATCGATAAAATGGGCATGACGGATCCAGTGAATAGTATCCCGCAGGAACTGAGCAGGCTCATCGTCAGCACCCAATTTCCATCGTCTGGCCGGCAAATAACCGTGCCGGCCGGCTAACCAGGGACAGAGCTGGTTCCAGACCAAATCAACCTGAAACCTTTTGCGCCATGAGCGGACACTGATCCGTCTTTTACTGCCAAAACAAACAATAGCCCGTACTTTGTCCAGCAATGCCGGTTGACGCGCCAGCGCCGCTAAAGCCACCACCCCACCCCAGCTGTGGCAGACCACGCTGACTTTTTGCTGGTGACGCTGATAGACATCTTCAATCAGCGCCGGGATGTCGTGACAAATCAGCTGATGCTGACTTTGATCAAAACCTGCACTGACATGAGGTTTAGACAGGCCGCGGCCGGCAAAATCGGCGCTGTACACCATAAAACCAGCATCTGCGAGAAAACAACCAAGGCCTTTGCCTGAACTGCTGTAAAAAATCCGGCCATTTTCAATCGCGCCATGCAACATCAGCACTGGCGTTGCACTGGTGTGATGCGGCACCAGTGCCTTCAGATGCAATTGATATGCACCCTGGTCCAGATAGACGGAATGTTGCTGATGCTTCATGCGGCGCTGTCGGTTGTATCGAACAAATACAACAACTGCAGTAACGAGCCCTGCCGGATAGCATATTGCGCTTTCGCCTGCACCAGCGGCTTGGCATGAAAGGCGACACCAAATCCAGCGACTGCCAGCATCGGCAAATCATTTGCTCCGTCACCAATGGCCACGGTTTGCATGACTGGAATATCCCCGGCAGCGGCAAGTTGCTGAACAACCTGAGCTTTCACTTGGGCATCGACGATGTCACCTAGAACTTGTCCGGTCAGTTTGCCATCCCGGATCTCCAGTACATTGGCAAAAGTCGCACTGAACGCCAATCGCTGTTTAAGCGCCTCGGTAAAATAAGTAAAACCCCCGGATGCAATCGCCACGGTCCAGTTGTGCTGCTGCAAAGTCGCAACCAGGGTCTCAAGTCCCGGCATCAAAGGTAATTGCGCCAAAACCGTGGATAGCACTTGCTCTGGTGCATCTTTGAGCGCAGCGACACGCTGGCGCAGGCTTTGGGCAAAATCCAGCTCACCGCGCATGGCGGCAGCAGTCACTGCAGCGACTTGCGGCCCGACACCAGCTAATGCCGCGATTTCGTCGATACACTCTATCTGAATGGCCGTACTGTCCATATCCATCACCAGCACACCGGGAGCCGCCAGTTTGGGTTGCGAGGTCAGATAGTTCAGCTCGAGTGCTAACGAAGCGGCCAGTTCCCGCAGTTGACCGACAGTCTCTGCACTTAATGCAGTGCCAAGCCGTAACTCCAGCGCCGGCGCCAAATCAGCATGTGGCTTGAACGCGAGTGCCAGCACCGGCTGAGCCAGCGGTGGTAAAATTTGCCGCAATGTGGCCAGATTGAGTGCATCCGCGGTGCTGCTCCAAATCCGCAAGGTCGCGGCCGCTGGCTCACTGATTTGCGCCGGACTGATATGTAAGCCTTGTGCAGTTTCCTGCACAAGTACTGGTGAATGCTGTTGAAATAACTCAGAAAAAAACTGCTCAGCTGGCTCAGCTGGGCTGTTTGACGGAAGACGACTCACGGGCGTACCTGTACTTTAAGTGGGCTGCGTGGCATTCTACCGGCATTTTTCCGGCCTTGTCAGCGGATAATCAGGTCAAATGTCAGTAAAAAAGCCAAAAAAATCAGCAAAAATCTGGCGCAGCGTACAATTTGTACTGGCGGTCAGCGGATTTGTCCTGTTGCTGCAGTGGTGGCAACAAAGCAACAAGCACGGTGAGCAGCTGTTTGCCGAACAAAGCGCCGTCCTGATGCGCGAAACTTTAAAGGCACTGGCCCAAACCTGTGCCTATCTGATTGAAAACGATCAGCTCGAAGGTCTCAAAGCACTAACCCAGCAAATGGCGTCCAATCCTTATCTGCACGACGTGGTCGTTTATGATGCCAATGGCGTGCGTCTGAGCGAATCTGCGGGCAGTGAACCTGCGCGTTTATTGTACGCCCCGCAGACACCGGACCATCTATTGCCAATGGTGCAGGAAATTTATCAGGGTAATCAGTTGCTGGGTTACATCAAAATCAGTCTGAAGCAACATAGCAGCTTCGATGCGGTCAGCAAAAGCTGGCATCAGCTGATGGACCAGGTGCTGTGGATGCTGGCATTCACCGTACTACTTGCTCTGATGCTGCGGAGCTCTTTGCAGGCGTTATCGCACAAACTGGCGTCGAATAAAGCGCTGCATCATGCTGCACTCGATAGCCCTGAGCATCAAACCCACAGCATCCCGCCCAAAAGTTGACGCTACACCGGCAGTCGCAAAGCTGCCAGGCTGTTGTGCCACAGTGCATCCGCGACCATGCCGGCAGGCTCTGGTCGCAGCGCACACAGCTCAGCGAACACTAAAGCAAGCTGTGCCGGGGTATTAACCAGCCCCTGAAAACCGGCAAGCGGCATCGCCGGCGCATCGGTTTCCAATACTAAAGCCGATAATGGCAACTTCTTCAGGGTGTCGCGGGTTTTCCGGGCCCGCTCATAACTGATAGTGCCACCAATTCCAAGCTTAAAACCAAGGTCCAAAAAAGCGTGCGCCTGCGCTGTACTGCCCGAAAACGCATGTAAAATGCCACCCTGACTAAACTGTTGGCGCTTGAGCTCAGCCAATAACGCCGGTTGTGATTTACGATGATGCAGGATCACCGGCTTACGAGCGGTTGTGGCTAACGCGAGCTGCTCGCTGAACCACTGCTGCTGCCGTTGATGGATGTGATAAGTATCAGCTTCATCCGCGCCGTTCAGCGCAAAATCAAGGCCAATCTCGCCCACGGCGCAGACGCTGGTTTCATCGGTCAGATATTGCCTGAGAGCTGTCAATTGCGTTTCGGTCGCGCTTTGCGCCCACCAGGGATGAATACCCAGTGCCAGCTCAAGCTTGAGCGCTGTCGTTTGTTGTTGCAGCTGCAATAACCCCGGCCAGCGCGCCGCTTCCACTGCCGGTATTAAGATACGGCTGACGCCGACCGAAACTGCTGCAGCCAGATGTGCTGGTAAATCTGCCGCAAGTTCTGATAAATCGAGATGGCAGTGCGTATCAAACAGTTTGGGAGCAGTAGATTGCATATAACATGTTCAGCGACCAGCGAAGCCGGCCATTGCAGCAGAAGGTTGGCAGAGACACAAGCAGCCTGCAGTGAAAATTCCAGCCACACAGTGGCGCTGTTGTGTCAGGTTTCCCGGAATTCCCCGTCACTGCCCGCCTATCTGGCTACGGACATAACCGCTCAATAGTCCAGCGTTCATCTGCTTGCCGGCTGTACATAAAGCGGTCGTGCAGCCGGTGTTCACCGCCCTGCCAGAATTCAATTTTGTGTGGCTTCACCAAAAAGCCGCCCCAGAAACTGGGTACCGGCACTTCGCCGTGTTCGAACTTGTGTTTGATCTCGGCGAATTTCTGCATCAGCGCGAGGCGAGTAGACACCGGCCGGCTTTGCTCCGAGGCCCAGGCAGCGAGCTGGCTTTCTTTCGGTCTTGAGGTGAAATAATGCAACACTTGAGAGGTCGGGACCCGCTCGGCAGTGCCATAAACGATGACCTGACGCTCTAACGGATGCCACGGAAAATGCAGACAGACTTTCGGATTGCCGGCCAGTTCCTGCGCTTTGCGGCTGCCAAGGTTGGTATAAAACACGAAGCCGTTGCTGCTAACGTCTTTTAATAAAACCAAGCGCTGCGACGGCTGGCCGTCGGCATCGACACTGGCGACACACATCGCTGTGGGGTCTGGCAATTCGGCCGCGATGGCGTCTTTGAGCCAACCTTCAAACTGCACAAAAGGATCGGCGTTTAACTTATCCAGATCCAGCTTATCTTTGACATAACTACGACGGATATCGGCAACATTGACGCTCATACAGATTTCCTCTTAATAGCGGACATCGCCGTAAATTGCTCCTTGCATTTACGGCGTACCGTCCATCCATGGACATAAAAGGGCCGGTATCGACCAGCCCTTTTTGCGCTTACATCCGCTCCATCACATCGATGCCGAGCAGGTCCAGACCTTTGGCCAGCAGTTTTGCCACCAGGATGCTGAGCATTAAACGGCTGTCGCGCAGTGTCGGTTCAATACCGTCTTTTAAAATCGGGCAGGCTTCGTAGAAACTCATGTACTGGCTTGCCAGTTCGTACAGGTAGTTACACAGCAGGTTTGGCTGGGCATCTTTCATCACCTGTTGTAGCGTTTCTTCGAACTGCAGCACTTTGAGCGCCAGTTGTTTTTCCTGCAGCTCAGCCAGCTGCAAAGTTGCGCTGAAGCTGTCGCTGATGCCGGCGCGGCGCAAAATACTGCTGACACGGGTGTAGGCATATTGCAGGTAAGGTGCGGTGGCGCCTTCGAAGCTCAGCATGGCGTCCCAGCTGAAGATGTAGTCTGAAGTGCGGTTTTTTGACAGATCTGCGAATTTCACTGCACCAATGCCAACTTTACGCGCAACTTCGGCGATTTCTTCGGCAGTTAGTTCTGTCGATTTGCCCTTCACTACCGCTTCAGCGCGGACGACCGCTTCTTCCAGCAGTTCCGCCAGTTTAACAGTACCACCGGTACGGGTTTTAAACGGCTTGCCGTCTTCGCCCATCATAGTGCCAAACGGGCAATGCTCGTAGGCGGTTTCCGCGCGCAGCAGTCCGGCTTTACGCGCTACCAGTTCCACTTGTTTAAAGTGCAGCGCCTGGCGGGCGTCAGTGAAAATAATGATACGGTCAACATTGAGTTCATGGCTGCGATACTGACAGGCCGCTAAATCGGTGGTGGCATACAAAAAGCCGCCGCCGGTTTTTTGGATGATAAAAGGCGACGGATTGCCTTCTTTATCCGCCAGTTCATGCAGGAACACCACTAAAGCGCCCTGATCTTCCACCGCAATGCCACGGGCTTTTAAATCATCAACAATCGGCTGCAACATCGGGTTATAGGCCGATTCCGGCTTGATGTGGTCGTGACCCAAAGTGACATTGAGCGTGCGGTACACTTCTTCACTGTGCTTGACCGATGTATCGATAAACAACTGCCACAGCTTTTGACAGTGCGCGTCGCCGCCTTGCAGTTTCACCACATAATCACGCGATTTATCGGCAAAACCAGCTTCGTCATCAAAGCGTTTTTTCGCTTCGCGGTAGAAATCTTCTAAGTCCGCCAGCGCCACAGTTTCCAAATCAACACCTGCGGCCAACTTGTCTTCCAGATGCGCGATCAGCATGCCAAATTGCGTGCCCCAGTCGCCCATGTGGTTCTGCCGAATGACGGTATCACCCCAGAATTCCAGCGCCCGCACAACCGCATCACCGATGATGGTCGAACGCAGGTGACCGACGTGCATCTCTTTGGCGAGGTTTGGCGCGGAATAATCAACCACAACCGTTTGCGGCGCCGTATTGGCACTGACACCCAAGCGCGGGTCTGCCACCGCCTGTTGCAACTGCGCGGCCAGCCAGTCTGGTTTTAATGTCACGTTGATAAAACCTGGACCTGCGATTTCGACTTTGTCGGCGATATCAGCCAATTCCAGTACATCGACCAGCTGCTGCGCTAACGCGCGCGGGTTGGTTTTTAACAACTTGGCAGCAGCCATAGCGCCGTTAATCTGGTAATCACCAAATTCAACTTTGGTACTTTGCGTCACCGCGGTATTGGTATCCGCCGGCAAACCGACCTTGATCATTGCGGCCTGCGTTTTGGCGGCCAATAACTGTTTGATATTCATTTCGTATCCTGTGTAAAACCTTGAAATTAACCGGCGTGCGCGTGTTCACGGGTTTTATGGAAACGGATCTTCGGATGCCGCTCCATCGCCAGGTTCAGGTTCACCATCGTTGGGGCCAGATAACTTAAGTTATCCCCGCCATCCAGTGCCAGATTGGTGCTGGCCTTGTTCTTAAATTCTTCCAGCGCTTTGCCATCTTCGGAATAGACCCAACGCGCCGTGCTAACGTTGACGCTTTCATAAATCGCATCGACGTTATATTCGGATTTCAACCGGTGCACGACCACATCAAATTGCAGCACACCGACGGCGCCGACGATCAGGTCGTTGTTATCCAGCGGCCGGAAGACCTGAACCGCGCCCTCTTCGGCCAGCTGCACCAGGCCTTTTAATAATTGTTTTTGTTTCAGCGGGTCACGTAAACGGATCCGGCGGAACAGTTCAGGCGCGAAGTTTGGAATACCGGTAAAAGTAAATTTCTCGCCAGAGCTGAAAGTGTCACCGATTTGAATGGTGCCGTGGTTGTGTAAACCAATGATGTCGCCCGGAAATGCTTCTTCGACGTGCTCACGGTCGCCAGCGAGGAAAGTCAGAGCATGCGGCACCAGCACGTCTTTACCGATGCGGACGTGGTGCATTTTCATGCCTTTTTCGTACTTGCCGGAACAGATGCGTAAGAACGCCACGCGGTCGCGGTGTTTCGGGTCCATATTGGCCTGAATTTTAAACACAAACCCGGAGAAGCCTTCTTCCGTCGGTTCGACAGTGCGGCCGGTAGTCGCGCGGTGCTGCGGTGCTGGCGCCCAATCAGTCAGGCCATCCAGCATATGGTCCACACCAAAGTTACCCAGAGCGGTACCAAAGAATACCGGCGTCAGTTCGCCTTTTAAAAACGCTTCCTGGTCGAATTCGTGGCTGGCGCCCTGCACCAGTTCCATTTGTTCACGAAGATCAGCGGCAAAATAACCAATACGGGCATCTAATTCAGGGTTATTGATGCCTTTGATGATGTCGACATCCTGAATGGTGTGGCCCATCCCAGATTTGTAGAAAATCACTTCATCGCGCAGGATGTGATAAATGCCTTTAAATTCTTTACCTGAGCCAATAGGCCAGGTGATTGGCGCGCAGGCGATTTTCAGGACGCTTTCAACTTCATCGAGCAAATCAATTGGATCGCGGATATCGCGGTCCATTTTGTTCATAAAAGTAATGATGGGCGTGTCACGTAAACGAGTGACCTCCATCAGCTTAATGGTGCGTTCTTCAACACCCTTAGCGCCGTCGATCACCATTAAGCAGCTATCGACTGCCGTCAGCGTGCGGTAGGTATCTTCCGAGAAGTCCTCGTGGCCCGGTGTATCCAGCAGGTTGACCAAACAATCAGCATACGGAAATTGCATAACGGAAGTGGTGACCGAGATCCCGCGCTCTTTCTCCATTTCCATCCAGTCAGACGTCGCATACTGGCCAGACTTTTTACCTTTGACGGTACCGGCTTTCTGGATCAGCTGTCCGAATAACAGTACTTTTTCCGTAATAGTGGTTTTACCGGCGTCGGGGTGAGAGATGATCGCAAAGGTTCTGCGTTTACTG
>Ga0209812_10000349_pt1 | contig 43042 bp, 42 predicted proteins | sample JI71714BDNA_FD_187502 | JGI IMG/M metagenome (GOLD analysis project Ga0209812, IMG submission 187502) | Wastewater effluent complex algal communities from Wisconsin, to seasonally profile nutrient transformation and Carbon sequestration -... | ecosystem: Engineered > WWTP > Effluent > Algae...
AATGCAGGTAATTGGTGCGCTGATGAGGAAACTGGTGCATTTGGCTTTTGGGATTTTAAAATCCCAAAAGCCCTTTGACCCCAATTATTTGAGTGCTACCCCTTGACAGTTCAAGACAGTATCTACAGATTAATGGCATATATCTGGGCGATAGGGCCCCTACAGATTAATGGCATATATCTGGGCTCGCCCCTGGAGGACACAACCAAAAGACATCTCCCAAAAATTATGTCAATCGCAGGCAAGATGCCTGCGCCACAATAGTTGTTGGAAATCTCTAAAAAAAACTGCGTTTCGGCTGGGGTTTTCTCGAATTATTTTTGCGAAAATCATTGACATTTTTACCTTTTTTTGATATGGCTGATCAAGGAAAGATTTAATTCCTGTACATTTAAGGTTTTCTATTGTTGCTTATGTCTTCTGAGTTAATTGATTTTAGTGATGCTATTCCTATTGAGAATATTCGCTATAATGAACAGGGTTTAGTACCCGCGATCGTCCAAGATTATTTAGATGGTACTGTTTTAATGATGGCCTGGATGAATCGGGAATCGTTACAAAAAACTCTGGAAACGGGCGAAACTTGGTTTTGGAGTCGTTCTCGTAATACATTATGGCATAAAGGGGAAAGTTCCGGTCATTTACAACTGATAAAGTCCCTTCGTTATGATTGTGATAGTGATACGTTATTGGTGACGGTTGAACAAGTGGGTGATATTGCTTGTCATACGGGGGAACGTAGTTGTTTTCATCGGGTTGATGGGGTGGTTTTACCTCCTCCTGGAGATATGTTATCTCAGTTGTTTGCTGTGATTTGTGATCGCCGCGATCGTCCGGTTGAGACTTCTTATACTTGTAAGTTATTGGCTGGGGGAGATAATAAAATTTTGAAGAAAATTGGTGAGGAATCTGCGGAAGTGGTTATGGCTTGTAAGGATGATGATAAAGACGCGATCGCGCTTGAGGTTGCTGATTTATTTTATCATACTTTGGTCGCGTTAGCTTCTCATCAAGTTGATTTAAGGGATGTTTACCGTAAACTCGCACAACGACGTAAATAAACAAGGGGAACATCTCCTAATTGTAAATTGGTAGTGGGAGCGGAGAGCTCCCTAGCCCGATCCCGCCGATTCGAGACGCTCCCACTACAGTTTTTTTTGCTTCTTTGAGATGCTCCCTCCGTTGGGTTTCGTACCTCAACCCAACCTACTCATTATTTCTTGATTTTAATTAAGGCGCGATCGAGACGGGGAAAATGAGGACACGGCAGTGCCGTTTCCCTACTTTGCCGATGAACTTTTCTTGGCTAAATCACTAGGTTGGGTTTCGTACCTCAACCTAACCTACTCATTATTTCTTGATTGTAATTAAGGCGCGATCGAGATGTGGTAAAATGAAAATTACTCCGGCTACACTCAGTGCCATTCCTACCCAAAAGTTATCCGCGGCTATTTTGCCTTGATCAAAGATTAAACCGCCTAAGGGTGGCCCGATTAAATAACCCATCCCCCAACATTGAGAATTTATCGACAAGTAAATTCCTCTGGCATTATCGGGAGCTAAATCGGCTACTAATGCTGATGCCGACGGCAGATAACAAACTAACGCGATCGCGCTTATTCCTAAACCCAAAATTGCCCAGATAATATTACCATAATTAACCATTCCTGTTAAGCCGATAAAAATAAACGAGATGCCCCATAAAGACGCGGAAATCATTAAGGCTTTAACGTGAGAAAAATGTCTTATATAACGAAGTATTGGCAGTTGTAAAATAACAGTTAAGAAGGTATTTAATGCGAATAAACACGTAATGATTTCCGTGGAAAATCCCTTGGGATAGGTGGGAACTTTGACAAAGTTGGTAAAGTAAAGGGGGATAATGTTTTGCAAGATGGCAACATAAAGCGTGAAAATAATATTGACAATGACGTAAATCAGAAGAGCGCGATCGTGTAACGCGTGTATCCAAGGATTTTCTCTCCCCCTCACCTCCCCGGCATGATCTTGATTTTCTGCTTTCTCGTGAGAAGTGGGGGTTTGATAACTTTCCTGAATCGCGACATAAATCACACAGAGAAAGATGAGATAAGAAATGCCATCAATAATAAATAAAGTCCGATAATTTCCGGTGACAACAATTAATAAACCACCTAAAATAATGCCTACTTGTAAACCGAGATTATCCGCTAAACGCACGACAGCAAAAGCTTCTTTACGGTTTTCGGAAACGGTTAAATCTGCGACGATGGTTTCCGTAGCTGGCCAATATAAACCGATGGCAAATCCCATTAATAAATTTCCTGTTACCATTGTGGAAAAATTATGGGATGAGGCGAGGAGAAAAGAGGCGATGCCCGATAAAATACAAGATAATAATAAAGTGCGTTTGCGTCCCCATTTAGGAGAGTCACAAATAACTCCCGAAAGGAGACGGCCAATAATTCCAGAAATCTGAGCACTTCCCAAGCCTAAACCGACTTGAGTCGCGGATAAACCCACTTGATTAACAAAGAAAATTGTGGTATAAAAAATGGTGAATCCTGTACCCGTTTGGCAGAGAAAACGACCAAATGCTAAAATCCATATTTGGGGACTTAGGCTCGGCAACCATTCGGGTAATTTGCGTTGGGAAAAGATACTCATTCTCTTGTGGTATTTTGCCTTATGCTTTTGCCATCATTATATAGCAATCCTATTAAAATTGTCATATTTTTGTCGGGGCAATCCCACCGTGGTTGCCCGCGTCTGTGGGGTAGGCACGGAGGAATTTATCAATTAATTTTCGCTCCGCGTTAGCTAACAAACTTTTTTCCTCCTTTGCATCCGCGATCGGGTATATTTTCCTTTAGGCTAATTCAGAGATAATTTACGCTTAGAAACAACGCAATCTTGCAAATAAAGATTAATTAGTTCCTGGGAAGATATACCTTTTTCTTGAGCCATCGTTTCCCAATATTCAATCACATCAATTCTGAGAGAAATCGTGATCTGTTTTTTTAACTGTTTAGCAAAAGGATTAGGTCTTTTTTTCATTTTTGACAGATCATATTCTGGTTCCATTTTTTGATCTCCTATATTCTTGACTTTCAACCGATCGCGCTTCTCCTGAGAAACCGGGTTAGAGGAGATATCTGGTTTGAGCCGAAAATCTCTGAAAAGAAACCCGGTTTCTTTGGCTTAAACCGATCGCGTTTTATTGAGAAACAGGGTTTCTGTCAACATCTGGTTTTCCTCAAAAGTCTCTCAGAAGAAACCCGGTTTCTTTGGGGGGAAAAAAGCGCGATCTTAAGCGAGGTGGGATTGTTACACATCTTTACAACGCGTCTCCGGTTCAAACCATTCAAAGCAGACTAACTGAATATCCTCATTGCGAATCACTTTTAAGGGATCGGGTGTTGATTCCTTTATCTGGTTGTAGAGTTCATTTTCTATAAAGAGTTCATCTAACGCGGAGATCAGAGAACTCAAGTTTTTGTCTTGCACATAACTCTTCCAGATATCTTTGATGTCACGCTCAAAACTTTTCAGAGGAATGGTGTCAAAAACCTGTGAAATTCGCTCTTTTGCTTCTATATCAAACAGTTCGTTATCAGCTTCTATATCAGTCGGTTCGTTATCAGATGAGTCTAGGGACTTCAATACCTCAACAATGTTATGCTGTATCTTACTTAAACGTGGTTTGATTTTCCTCCCCGCATCTTGCTTTTTGAAGTTCGTTAGTATTTGCTCAGTGGCACTTTTTAAAACAGGAAAGATGTCATTATCAAACGGTACTAGAGGAAGTCGTTCGGGGGGAGGAAAATCCGAGTCTCGGCACTTGAGACAAGTAAAGATTTTCCTCATGTCTGTAATCATTAGTTTGGGATCTGTTGAGATATCACCTTTGATACGCGGGTACAGCCTCCAAAAATGTTTATCTCTAGCTTTGAATGCGAGAAAAACGCCCCCTTCTTGAAAATCAGGGTGAGGGATATTACACTTGTGGGTGCTATGAATCCCTAATGGTATCTCTTCAACTTCTTCTACTGTCTTTCGTTGAATAAACTCTAAAAGCGGCAATTTCATCTCATCCAGTGAGACTAAATCTGACTCAGCTTCAAGTTCTTCTAAGATGGCTTGTTTTTCAGCTTGGGTGTCTGCTCGTTTTAAACGCTCTAATTGTTCTAGTGATCGCCCCGATATTGTTTCACCCAATATGCTGCTATCGAGACCTACTTGACTGTCTATTGTCGCGATACGCTCTTGCAACCGCTTAACTAATCCCAGTAATATCTCTAATCCTTCCTCTGGGAAACAGTTGTAAATATAGAGATTTTCGTATTCTGTCCCTAATCTATCAATACGCCCAGCCCGCTGAATCATCCTAACAGGATTCCAGTGTAGGTCATAGTTAATAAGCACTCCCGCATCCTGCAAGTTTTGACCTTCTGAGAGAACATCAGTACAAATCAAGATGTCAATAGGCTTAGTGAGTAATTCCTTTAATTCTTCATCTGTTTGAGCGTTAGCTTTTGGGGCAAAGTGTTTGACTTTTTTCTCACGCGACTTTCTTAATGTTGCTCCTGTGATACAGTCAATTACTGGATTTTCCATCTGGGCTAACCATTGGCTGTCTTTGATAAGTTCATGGTATAAGTAAATAGCTGTGTCTTTAAAATAGCTAAAAACTAAAACTTTTTGCCCTTTTAAGTTATTGACAAGCAACTCTTTGAAGGCGGCTAGTTTCTGATCGTAGTCTTGCTCAACATCTACTGACTCTTGAATCTTTGAGAGAGTTGATAAAATTTGATTCAAGATTTTGATATCTGCTTCGATATGCAATTTAATATCGTTCAGTTCATAATCGGTAGATGTGATTTCTTCTAACTTAGTCAGAAGTTCGTCAAAAGTGTTATTCTCATCTTCATCCTCAAGAGCTAAAATGAATTTACGGAAATTTTTGCTGTCTAACAGTCGGTTCTGTTTGGTGAGAATTTCATAAAATTTTTCTTGAAAGTCTCGCTGATTGCGAATACTCTTTTGGAAAGAGATCAGGGAACTTTCAAAACGCTTTAGATAAAGTGCTTTTTGTAAAAAAACTAAGGCGATATTTCGCTTGATTGCTATGTCATCTGCTTTTTGCTTGCGCTTTTTAAACCCTTTAATATTATAGGGAGCCAAATTAAGGTGATCAATCTGTGCAGAAATGTTGGCATATAAACCCAAAAAAGTATCTTCAAAATTGTAGGTGAATTTTTCTAATTTCCGTTCAGGAAACTTAATGAGTTTGTCATTAATTCTAATTTCTTCCCCTGCTCCCTGTCGCCTGATCACGTCCTGTCGTGAACGGCGCACCATTACCTCAAACAATAAATCCGTAATCTCAACATTACCTTTAGCTAGTGCCTTAAAGTAAGTTTCCAGATTAGAAATTCCCCAATCTCGATAATAAAGATTATCCCCTCTCGTAATCAGTATGATTTGATGATACAAATCATAAATGCTGTTATTGATAGGGGTGGCGGTTAGCAGTACGACTCGCTTGTTGTGTTTGCCACTGCTTACTAATTTTAGTAAAGTCCGATGTCGATTGGTTCCACTATTTCTAAAATTGTGTGATTCATCAATAACGACAATATCATAAGAGGCAAATTTCCGAATCTCAAAAGTTTGACGACTAATTTCTTCATGGGAAAGAATATCAGCTTTTAACCCAAACTCATCTAATTTTTTCACCCACACTAAATCTTTTAACTGAGCAGGACATATCACCAAAGCACGGGGAATGTAACGGGGTTTTCTCTCTTTTATCAGAAAATACTCAATAAGTCGCAAGCCGATGTAAGTTTTACCTAATCCAACAGCATCGGCTACCATACAGCCGCGATGTCGTTCAATTAACCTCACAGCTTTCTTAAAGCCCTCTTGTTGAAAACTGGCAAGTTCTACAGATGTGCGATCGCCCTGTCCGATGATGATAGATTCATCCTTAAACAATTCGTACAACGCTTTAAGGAAAACCTGATAAGGGGTGTAAGGTTTACTGCCAAACTTCGAAGCATTCAGAACATCAATTAATTTGGCTTTATAGTCAACATCTACACTGGGGTCATTCCAAAACTTCTCAAACCATTGGTGGCGCAAGTCACGGGCGATTGCTTCAATTTTGTTGACTACGTTTAACTCGGTGTTGCCACTCAACCCTGCCGGGGTGAAATTGCTGGAACCGACAATGCTGTATCTGTCGAAAATATAAGCCTTCGCGTGGAGAAACTGGTTTTTATCGCCCAACGCTCCAAACAGCCTAACTTGGATATAGTCTTGCTCTAGGTAAACAATCAGACGCTCTATCTGCTGCTTGTACTCCAGTCTGAAGTCCTGACTCTGTAGCTGTTGCTGAACTTCTTGCCGGAAGTAACAAACTAAATCCACGCGATCGCGCTCTGCGGGGTGGATAGTGGGGTCGCGTCCAATCAGCAAACGGAGACTCATCAGGGCGTTCATCTCGTCCTCTAGCCTTACCCATGCTTCCATACGGAAAAATCCGGTCGCGATATCAAGGATGAGTTGATGCTCGTCTTTAATTAAGGTTTTGAGGACAGTTTCGAGCTGGTGTTGATTATTGTCTATGTAATCGGGGAGAGCCATAATTTACCAACCTTTATTTTTGAATTAGTTCAGCCACAAATATAGGAAAATTCCCCAAAAAGCTACCCTAATTTATCCACACTGCAATCAAGTTGTAACGATGGGATATTAATCTTCAATAGCTTCGAGGATACGACCAACTAATGGATCGACGCGCCAATATTCCTGACCGCTTTTATTGCCTACAGGACTGGCAAAGTTGAGTATATCAGCCCATTTCAGAACTTTGTTAATTGTTTCCGGTTGGAGGTTATCGAGAAAATCAACTAAATCATTAACCGACACTTGGCCATCAGGAGAACATTGTCCCAATTGGGCTAACACTCGTAATACTTTCTGTTGTTCATCCTGAAAAATTCCTAACTGTAACTCGGTTATATCGCGTGCCTCGTGGTAATCAGATAATAAATCTTTGAGATTGTCTAAATAAAGCTCCCAGTGATGTATATCAGCTTGACAATTTTGATAGAAACGGTGCAGGACCGTTGACCAATTTCCGGTCACCGCGGTAATTTTTTCTCGGCTATCTTTATCGTTGGGCAAATTACAATCCTGTAGCCATTGCCGTAGGGCTGCATCGTGCCAAGGTTTTAAACTTAAAACAGTCGGCTTGTTAATAGAATTAAATTCTGCCGGATTTTTGCTGATTAACTCCCACGCCTTCAGAGGATCAGCAACAAAGACCACCCGCACAAAGGAATTTTTTGATCTCAATTTCCCAAGTGGGTCAATGGCTTGATCAACCCAGTGCTGATTCCAAGGACAAGAAGCCGAGACAAAAATGATTGTTAGACCTTGTTGCGGGCGATTACGAATTCGCTCTTTCAAGCGTTGGGAAAACTCATCTTTAGATGAGATATCTTCCCAATAATAGCCGAAAAATTCCTGTTTCTTACTCCGAACCGATTCCAGATAAAGCTTCAAGTCATCAAGTCCAGCAGCGAGAGAACCAAATATAATGGAAACTCCATTTTCAGCAAGCAAAAGTTTTGATTCCTGCTGGGCTGTTAAAGGACTTCGCCTAGAGTCGTCTTTTACACCAATAGCTGAACGAAAAGTAGCAGGCTCGTATTCTAGGGGTACTTCACGGGGTTGCAAAAGTGCCGCTTCAATCTCTTCTCGGGTTCCCATCAATAATAATACGTTGGGGCTTCTCAATGTGAAACCACCCGTAGTGGATCTCCGTAAAACTCCTAATCCGACCATTTCTTCGAGTAGCACCTGAATTTCATCTGATGACAAACCTCGGAAACCGTCATACCACCACGTCAGCACTTCATTACGAATCCAAGACACATTAAACCCATCCACCATACCATTCTCACTTTCTATAGAGACATAGGCAATAGCATAGGCGATCACTTCATAGCGCCCATCCAGTTGTAGCGTCCACATAAAGCGATCGCGGATAGCTTTACGCAGGTCTTGGTTGTTGTAAGCGTTATCAACTTGTTGGGACGTGATGAAATAAGGAGGGCTATCTTTAGCATCGATTGTTACGACATCAGGGTTGGTAATGTGCCTGAGCAATTGTTGACAATAAAGCTGGATTAGGCTGGGATAATAATTAGTCTGTGAAAGAATGCGTGTGACTAAATCAGGAGATTCAAATCGATAGCCCATACTAGCAAATGGACGTTCGATTAAGGCTCTAGCTTCGCGCATTTCGCCATTATTTAGCAGAGGACCAATGCAAATGGGTTCACCCAAGTGAGCTAAAGGATGATTCTCCAGCTTGGTAGTACGTTGGACGTTGTGTAAGCCAGCAAATACTACCTTGAAACGGCGATTTGTTTTGTCCATTAATCCTTTCAAACGAGCCGAACGAATAAAGTCTCCTTTCTCGTTATTTTCTGCTGTCCGCTTTTTACCATCTGCTTCGAGAAATCTATCTGATTCATCTAGCAACAGCAGAATGCGGCGCGTTTCTTCCTGTTCTAGCCAAGTTTGGATTTGCTTGAGTAGTTCGTCTGCCTTTACACGCGTTGATTTAGTATCAGGAATAACTCCTAGACGTTTCAACTCAGTTGCCAGTAAATTCCAAATCTCATCAATATCTCGATCATAACCAATTGCTTTTAGGTCGAGCCAGAGGGCTATTTTTCCTTCCTTTGGTGAGTGAAAATTGCGCTCAACAGAACGCAGCAAAACAGTTTTACCTAACTGCCTTCCCCCATAAATAAAACAAGAACCCGTAAGAGCAATAATCGAGTCTCTTTCACGTTCTCGCCCATAAAACATTTCTGGAGGAACAAACCCTGAAGTGGTTGTATAAGGTTCTAAAAAAGTGAAGGGCAACGTACACTCAAATAATATAGGTAGTCGTGAGCCTCTTTCTCCACAGAGGTAGAATATGACAATATCATCGATAACGACAAAGGTACGACGGCGATCGCGACACAATCGGGCGAGATCTCTGCGTCTTTTTTCTGTCATCCGTCCAAAATGGAACACGAGAACTGGGGAACCATGAGAAGTATCGCCAATAGCATTGAGAATTTCTTCTTCTGGCGGTCTATCCCATACACAGAGAATGCGGTAGCGCCCTTTTGCTCCTGAACCAAAAGCAGGTACAGAACAACGCTTCTTGTCTTGAATTGGCTCAGTGATAACGTCAATCCAGGTATAGTTACCAACTCTTGTGATAGTAATATTTGCCGTATTAAAACCAAGACTGCTCAGAAATTGACTTACATCCTTATCAGTAATTGCTTGCTTCCTTCCCTTAACCGCAAACCAAGTATCGAGCATTTGAGATGCTTGTTTGGCCTGAGCTCCCGGCACCTGTCGCATCTGAAGTTGTCCAATATTATTACGCTGAGAAATTTCGTTGATTAGCTCACGGCGCTTGTTTGGATTCCTGTCAGCAGCTTCAAGTACATTTTCTATGAAAGTGTACTTTTCTTTAAAGAACTCTTGGAAGACATCTCTTCTGTTTTCCGGTTCGGGTATTTGTCGTCCTTGCTGTACCATATCTATATATTCATTGGCAGTCAGGACATCACCTTTATCCAATACACTACTAATTCGGGCATAATTAGGGTGTTCTTGTCCTAGTTCATCAATAATTTTTCTAGTCTCATCAATTTTTTCCTGCCGTTTACTATTAATTGCATCACTTATAGCTTGCAGATGCGAAATATTTTCGGAAAAGCGCAAGGTTGTTGCTATAGCATTTTCTATTCTTTCAATCTGGGCGGCATAATCTAAGCGCTCAGTTTCTCTAAGCAAACCCAAAGCAACATTATCTTCTAGTAGTTTTCTGGTGTCTTGGACTGCTTTCTTTAATTCCTCTCGACAATTCGGGATATCACGATTTCGCTGCTGCTCAAGTTGATCAATATCAATTGATGTAAGAGCTGGGTCGGCTCGAAGATACTCAATAATTCGCCCAGTTGCCTCGTGGTCTTTACTAGATATCCGCAACTGGAAAGCTTCTTCCCAATGACAATGATTTGGCTCAAGCAGATTAATAATCTTATTCACAAACAACTCGTAATCGCTGATTTCTGGCTGCCAATCAGAGTCCATTGATAGTGAAGGAATTTTGAGCAATTCTGCATGGAGGAGATATTTTAAATTAGGTTCGACTGTTGCTAATGGAGCATTGGGTTCAAAGAGATTGCGAATGTCTTCTACTGCTGTTCGGCAACAAGAGATTCCCGCCTTAACTAATATGGAGGTGTTTTTATCATCAACAGAATCTAGTTCTCTCAAAACAGCTTGGTGAAGATTTGCCAGCTCTTGTTGCAAATTTTGAGCTTGACTGTGGGCATAATTGTTGTGGTTGTCCATACGGGATTCTTGCAGAGAAATCCATTGACGCGCAAAATCAACTGCTTCACGAACCTGTTGGCGAATTCGACTCAGAGTCCTACCAGTGATAGCATCACTACTACCGCGTAAAAGACCCATTTCGCGTTGTGTCCGCTTGACTTCTTCGTTAATCTGGCTTTCATTAGACAATCGCTCGATATATTGTTTAGCAACATCTAGCTTGTTTAAATCGTTTTGCCTAATAGTAAATAGCAGGAAATAAATAATTTGATTAGGCTTAAACCACTCAATCCAAACTAATTTAGCTGTTTCGTAATGTATGTATAAAAGTTGAGCCTGAGACCACCAAGCCTCAACTTTCTGACGCAAAGAAGCTATATCGGCTTCCCACACTGCCTGAGTTCTTACTGTCTTGATCGCGGTTATATCTAAAGCTAAACCTTGGTTGCCATACTTAGCAATGATTTGGCAATATTCATACAGTTGATTAAGACCTTCTCCCAACCGAAGGGAGTCGAGAATTTGGGACGCATTAGTATTTGGGGCTAACAAAGCTGGGCGGAGTGTTGCGGTAACTAAAAGCAAACTAACTGCTTGGTTCAATTCACTCTCTCCATCAAAGAAATAATTATTGATTAGCTCAGTAAAGACATTCTTGAGAGTGTTAGCAATTTCCCCAATTCCCACATCATAACGCAGGTGGCGACCCAAAATTCCCCCCTGAATTATTGCTGAGGGCAAGTGTGGCTGAAAATGAGGATATAGAATTTCTAAGGAACGGGATAAATGATACGCCAAGCAGAGTTTATTTTCTCCAAGTAGTTCCCAAATTTGAGCGTGAAGAACCCGCGGATTTTCTTCGCGACTATCGCGGCTATTAGATACAGTGTTTTGTGGCTCTGTATCATTTGGTGTTAATGGGAGCTTTAGGTCTTCCTCTGTCATATTTTGCTCCAGGACATCCGGGCTAATTTGACTGTTGGGCGATGGTGGAGCTATAATTTCTTGCTTAACTGTTGTTTGGGAAGTTGTGTTTAATTTTGGGGTCGGTCTGACTTTATTGCTATGGGGTGAACTCACGGCATTTTCCGGCCGTTTATTTGTCTGTTCTGTGTTTTTTTGTTCCTGAACTAATGTTTTTGTTTCGGGTTGAATGCTTGTTGTTGTCTCCTTACCCTTTAAGCTGGAAAGAGGGGGTGAAATTTGTGTAGATTTTTCTTTAAAAATCAGTTTTCCTCTCACTGCGGCCATAGCTAAAGCTCTGCCATAAGATTCGCTTACAGCATCCTGAAGGTCTGCCAAACACTCGTCGTCATCTTCTTCCCCTGAAATGAGTGTTAGTAGTTGGGAAAATGAATGATTGCCATTAGCTAAAATTTTGGTATTTTGATCTAAGTCAGATTCCTGTGATTTCAAAATTGCTTGATAGATTTCTCTGGCTTTTTCCTGGCATTCTTGCAATGGCTGAAAATCGCTGTTATCTCGGTGGGCGATCGCCAAAATCTGCTCCAAAACTTTCAAAGCTTTTGAGCGTACTTGCTCAATCTCTGATTTTTTCTTCTCTAACTCAGCAACAGATTGCAGCAAAGATTTCAGATTCACAAGAGAAACAAGTGTATCAGGCATAGGGATAGGCGAAACTCGCGATTTTTCTGCCAATGCGATTACTGTGTCTCGCAACTCGACAAACTTTCTCCGGGCTTGCTCAAGTTCTAAAATTAGCTCTTCGGATAGAGGGATACCAGGATTTTGCAACTCAGAAGTGGCATTTAATAATTGTCCGTTTAGTTTGGTAAATAAATTTTGTAAAGCGTCAATTCTTTTTCTTAAATCAGTGTAAGTATCTTGCATATTTTTAGTGTTTATATTCCAAGTAATTTCGTCTTTTATAAGCAGAATTGTGGGGTGAGATTCGTCAGGAGGATGATTCAGATTGTTTTCTTCTACATGGACTTGGGGCGGGGAATGATTTGAGGAAATAAAAGTTGTTGTTTTAGGAGGAGGAACGTTTTGAGGGATAAATGAGTTCTGGACACTTCTTTGAGGTTTCCTATGCCGTAAATTATTTAATGTTGTCTTGAGAATTTGACGAATTCTCTCCCGTGTCAAATTAAAATGCTGCCCAATTTTTTCCAACGTTTTCTCTTGTCCATCGTCTAAACCATATCGCATCTCTAAAATTTGACGATCGCGAGCATCGCTGAGGCTTTCTAAGAGACTGTCTAATTCGTCCCGCAATACAAGATCATCTTCTGGTGTTTTTCCATCAACAATAATATCTCCTAATCTGGTGTTTTTTTCTCCGAAAATCGGCGTATCTAAGGAAGTCATGGGCAGAGCATATTTAATAATAGTTCGTAGCTCTTCCTCTGTCATTTCCAAGTGAGCGGCGATTTCTGTTTGTTTAGGACTCCGACCCATTTCTTGAAAAAGTTGCTGGGTTGCTTTTTTGACTTTGGAAATTTTTTCACAGATGTGAATGGGTAAGCGAATGGTACGAGATTGGTCATCAAGTGCTCGTTGTATACCCTGCTTAATCCACCAAGTTGCATAGGTTGATAACTTATAACCTTTTGTGCCATCAAATTTCTCAACCGCTCGAATTAATCCCAAATTTCCTTCTTGGATCAAATCTAAGAGGTCAACGCCTCTATTTGTGTACTTTTTAGCAATTGAAACTACTAATCTTAAGTTTGCTTTTATAAGCTTATTCTTGGCAGATCGACCCTCATCTATGCGCTGACTCATTGCTGATAGGGATATACCAGATGCAGACGCGAACTCTTCATTCAGGGGATCGCGCTGAAGCAGCTGTTGTAGTTTCTTTTTGAGAAGTTCTAACTTTTCTAACTCTGCGACTTGACGTGCAAGTTCAATCTCTTGTGATGCTTCTAACAGCCTAATGCGACCAATTTCTTGTAAGTATAGGCGAACTGAATGTGTTTCAAACTGTTTCGGGTTTTCCCCACGCCTGAAGGCTTCGTAAAACCCGAGTGCTTCGTACTGAATGCTGTGAATTTTTTGCGGGTCAAGCTTCAGAGCCGCAATTTTTTCTAATAGTTTTAGGTCTTGATAATTAGGGTCTGCAATATTAAGTATACACTTGTTAATGCTGACTTTTAAATTCATCAGATCATCAAAACTTTTGTGAGGACTGACGAGCATTAACTGTCTATAGTCTTTTGTGCCTAATAATAAAAAATAGGAATCACGCGGCTGACAGAGACTATTGGCGATCGCTTTCATCCGACCACTAGCAGCACTGGTAGAAGTCCATTCATCTGGATGTAATTGAAACAGTAAAACTTGGAGTTCACGATTTCCCAGGTTGGCAATCAAGTGTAAGTCATAAATGGCTTCTGCATTCCGAGCCGATAAATCAAGGTCTTCTATATTGAGCGGTTGAGCTTCTGCAACATAGCCCAATTTCTTAAATAGGCATGCTACTCTTTCCGCATCTAATTTTCGTAAATCGTCAAGTTGCAATAACCGCTCTGGCATAGTTTTCCTTAAACACTTTTGTTAACCCAGTTTTTTGCCACTAATTCTCACCTGCTCTAAAAAGCTTTTTTGTTTGACATCTCTTGATCGATATAGGTTTGAGAGCATTCCCCTCTTTTGAGGTATTTTGCTTGTATAGCAATGCTTTCAGCCCTCTTAATCATCGCGAAAAATCATCTAAGTCCCATTATCCCACTTTTACAACTCTACGCAATCAGCTTGCAACAATTTGTAACACCTGAGACGTGATCGCGCCTCCCCCGCCCCCAATCACAAAAAACGCGATCGCGTCTCAGTCAGAAACCGGGTTTCTGGAGATATCTGGTTTGAGGCAAAAGTCTCTTTGAAGAAACCCGGTTTCTTCTCTTGGGAAAAAAAAATGATCGCGCTCTTATCAGAAAACGCGATCGCTCATTAAAACTCAAGGAAAAAACAGTAACAAAAAAAGGTTATAACTGCTTCACCTCAGAAACCAACTTCGCCACCACATCCTTCGCACTACCAAACAACATCATCGTCTTATTTTGGTAGAATAACTCATTATCCACACCCGAAAAACCCGTATTCATACTACGCTTAATCACGATCGCGTGTTTAGCCTTATCCACATCCAAAATCGGCATCCCAAAAATCGGACTACTCTGATCATGACGAGCCGCAGGATTAACCACATCATTCGCGCCAATAATCAACGCGACATCAGTCTCATCCAACTGAGGATTAATATCATCCATGTCGTACAACTGCGTATAAGGCACATTCGCCTCCGCCAATAACACATTCATGTGTCCGGGCATCCGTCCCGCGACAGGGTGAATCGCGTATTTTACCTCAACCCCCAAACGCTCCAACTGATCCACCAATTCTCTTACCGCGTGTTGCGCTTGAGCTACCGCCATCCCATAACCGGGCACGATCACAATCGATCGCGCATAACCCAACATCATCGCACTTTCTTCGACATCAATCGAACGAAAATTCTTATCGATCTGAGCACCCGTAGCACTAGCCGCGGCAGTACCACCGCCGGAACCAAAAGCACTAAACAACACATTACCCAAAGAGCGATTCATTGCCTTACACATGATCTGCGTCAAAATCAACCCAGACGCACCCACTAAAGCCCCCGCGATAATGAGCATATTATTCATCAAAATAAACCCAGCCACACTCGCGGCTAATCCCGAATAGGAATTTAACAGTGAAATTACCACGGGCATATCACCGCCACCAATAGGTAATACAAACATTATCCCCAAAACATTCGAGATAGCAACAACCGCGAGAAATACCGGAATATTTTCAGGATTAACCAATAAATACCCACTACCCGCCAACATAATTACAGCTAACAAAGCATTAAAAGGTTGCTGTAAAGGAAAAGTAATCGGAGCACCAGGTAATAACTCCTGTAATTTAGCAAAAGCTAAAACACTACCCGTAAAAGTCACACCCCCAATTAACACCCCCAAAATAATAGGAATCATGGAGGCAACAGTCGGTGATTCAGGAATACTTTGATAACGCCAAAATTCACCCACCGCGACTAACGCAGAGGCAGCACCACCAAAACCATTTAATAAACCCACCATTTGGGGCATATCCGTCATCGCGACAGTTTTGGCCATAATCGTTCCTAAAACGGAACCAATAATAATGCCAACCAAAATCAGTTCATAACTAATAACTTGACGTTCCAAAAGTGTACCGCCAATAGCAATAAACATTCCGATCGCGGCGAGAACATTACCTTGACGAGCCGTCGCGGGAGAACTCAATTGTTTTAAGCCTAAAATGAACAAAGTCGCCGCGACTAAATAACTAATTTGAATGGCACTGGGTAAAAAGTTCATCATGCTTTCACCTCTTTTTTCTTGAACATTTGCAACATCCGATCAGTTACGAGAAAACCGCCAACGACATTAATAGTCGCGAGAACAATAGCAATCACACCCACAACTTCTGTAACGCTTAATTGTTTTTGCCCCGCGATTAAAATTGCCCCTAAAACAGCAATTCCCGAAATCGCGTTAGAGCCTGACATTAATGGAGTATGTAGCGTAGGAGGGACTTTATTAATTACTTCAAATCCCACAAATGACGCTAATACAAATACTACTAATCCAGCAATCAATCCTTCTGCCATAATTCTAAAATGGGGTAATTGGTAATTGGTAATTGGTAATGGGGAATGGGTAATTGGTAATGGGGAATAGGGAATAGGTGATTGGGGAATTGGTGATTGGGGATTGGGAAGTTTCCCTCATCCTTCTTCCCTCTTCCTTCTTTCCTCTGTGCCCTCTGTGCCTTTGTGGTTCATTATTTCTTCCTTCTTCCTTCTTCCTTCTTCCCTCTTCCTTCTTTACTTATGCAACAGGAGAGGGTTGACTAATTGCCGCTAAAGCATCGTTAACCCGTTGATTGCGAATTTCACCACTATGAGCAACACAAGCACCCAAGATAATATCATCCTCAAAATTGAGATTTAATGCCTTATCTTTCACCATCAACTGCAACAAAGATGCGATATTTTTCGCATAGGTTTCACTAGCATGAAGAGGCACTGATGAAGGTAAATTAATAGGCCCAATAATCGTGACACCATCGCGATTAATATCTTTACCCGCTTCGGTGCATTCACAATTTCCACCTTGTTCTGCGGCTAAATCAACAATAACACTTCCGGGTTTCATTTGGGCAACCATTTCTTTAGTTACTAACAATGGTGCTTTTTTCCCTGGTACTTGTGCCGTGGTAATCACCACATCAGAATTAGCCACATGATCCGTTAATATTTTACGGGTATATTCTTTTGATGCTTCTGATAATTCTTTGGCATAACCGCCTTGGGCGACGGTTTCTTCTTTCAGTTCGACATCAACGAATTTTGCCCCTAAACTTTGTACTTGTTCTTTTGTATCAGGACGAATATCAAATCCTTCTACTACTGCTCCTAAACGACGAGCCGTCGCGATCGCTTGTAAACCCGCGACTCCCGCGCCCATTACTAATACTTTCGCAGGTCGAATTGTACCCGCGGCAGTCGTTAACATGGGGAAATATTTAGGTAATGCAGCCGCGGCAATTAAAACCGCTTTATAACCCGCGACATTCGCTTGAGAGGATAAAGCATCCATACTTTGAGCACGGCTAGTACGGGGGATTAATTCCATACTAAAAGCTGTTACTTTACGATCAGCTAATTTTTTAATAATTTCAGGATTTCCTAAAGGATTTAAAAATCCAATAAAGACACTCCCATCGCGTAATTGATTAACTTCTGACTCTTGAAGTGCGCCAATTTTCACAATAACATCGGCATCACGCCAGAGAGTCGTGGTATCAGAAATAATAGTCGCGCCTACTTTTTCATAGGCAGAATTAGAGAAGAAAGAACCTTCACCCGCTCCCGCTTCTACCCAAACTTCTATTCCTTGTTTTACTAAACGAGCAACCACATCAGGAACTAAAGCTACACGGTGTTCCCCAACTTCTATTTCTTTTGGGATTCCTAATTTCATAGACTCTCCTCTAATATAATAGGTACAAATTCTTGTCCAGCGAATTTGTTAGCTGTCACGTTTCCATTTGCCGTTACATTGATGCTTTTTTTTGATTACAGACTCCACTCTTGATATAAACACGATCTCCTGAAAATGGGTAAATTCCTTAACTTCTCTTAAGATTTTAAGTAGAGTTTCCGAGGGTTTTGTATCAGAAAATACCAAAATCGAGGAAAATTGGTCATGACAATATCACGCGTGACTTGGGGGATCTGATGGGGATCGCAGAGGTGGGCTCATACTACGGCTCGCGATCGTTCATCCTTAACCTTGACAAAAACGACATAATTTGCTATAATAAAGCCCGGAAAGTTTTTTGTTCTCGTTTCCTGACAAAATCACAAAAAAGAGTAGAATAATTACTTAAGAACCAATTCGAGAAACCCATTGCAATTGAGATTAAAAAATTTATGAGACGGTTATTAGCAGCATTCGCGGTGACGGGTTGTTTAGTGACGGGGATGCCCGTAGTCAGTTTAGCTCAATCATTACCCGGATTTACCATTTTTGGTGGCCCTGAGCGCGGAAATCAACTTAGTTATCGTTTAGACTACGGAACCCCCGGAATGTGGGATCGTTATCGTCTCCGTATTCCTTCTAAGAAACTTCCCTTTGCTGTCGCACAACTTTCTATTAGTTATCCTAATTATTATAAAGGGGATTTTGATCCTAAAGAGATACAGGTACGCGTTAAAGATAAATCTGTACCTCTCCAAGATGTCGTATGGGATAAGGAAAACCACTTTATTGAAATCTATCTTAAGGATGCCATTCCCGCAGGAAATAATATAGAAGTTGTGCTTTCTAATGTGAAAAATCCTACTCCGGGTGGTATGTATAATTTTAATGCTCGTGTTCGTAGTCCGGGGGATGTTCCTTTATACCGTTATGTGGGAACTTGGACATTAAGTATTAGCCAATAATTGTTAATCCTAATAGACATCTCCAAAAACTACTGTAGGGTAGCATTAGCCTGCCTTTGATCGGATTTTTGCTGCTATGTCTAATTGCCAGTTATCGCGATCGGATTTGAGTCGTGAATCCCAGTGCCCGCGTTTCGCGGGCGACTTTGGGGCAAGAGGTTTGCACTGCTTGAGAGATTGTGTTTTTTTATGAACCACAAAGGCACAGAGGACACAAAGGAAAGAAAAGAAAGAGAAAGTGTATTTTGATTAATTAAGATCGGCTTGAATTGACAGGAATTTTTTCTTAAATTACCATTAAAATCACCTGGAGGAAGTCGAGATGACTGCCATTATTTCCTCACCCTCAACTTCTTTACCGGAGCATAGACAATTACCCGATAAGGATGGAAGTTTTGTGCAAAATTTTCAAGAACTTCCTCAAAGTATTTTACTTACCGAATCCCTTTGGTTACATTTGCAAAATCTTCATCCTGATGGACAGTTTTCTATTGGTCAAGATTCTGGTATCTATTGGCGAATTACGGAACCGCCAGAACGGGGGGCCGAAGCACCGGATTGGTTTTATGTTCCTAATGTTTCACCGACTATTAGGGGTGAAATGCGTCGATCTTATGTGATGTGGCAAGAAATTGTGGCTCCTTTGATCGCGATCGAATTTGTCTCAGGCAATGGCAATGAAGAACGAGATATAACCCCCTATAAAGGTAAGTTTTGGATTTATGAAAGGGCTATTAGAATTCCTTTTTATGGTATTTATGAGGTAAAAAAATCCCAGATTGAGATGTATGAATTGGTAAGAGGGGAATATATACAAATGTCCATGAATGAGAGAGGACATTATGAAATTCCCCCAATGGGAGTGGAGTTAGGGATTTGGCAAGGCCTGTATAAAAATGTTGAGTTACCTTGGTTAAGGTGGTGGGATAAGGCGGGAAATTTATTCTTGACTGGTGAAGAACAATTAGAGCAAGAAAGGGAGAAAACCGCCTTTGCTCAAGCTCTGCTAGAGCAAGAAAGACAAGCTAAAAAATTAGCTCAAAGAGAGTTAGCGGAAATGAGGGAACAATTAGCTCGTTATCGAGAACAATTGGGGGAGGGTAATTTTTGACGTTCAAGGCTGGCTCGCGTCTTTTCTTTGGGGTAATTAAAGCAAATTTAGAAAGGGTTTCCGTATTTTTTGTAGGTTGGGTTGAGCGATCCTTAACCCTTTGAAGATGTTGGGTTTCTTGCATCAACCCAACCTACGAATCGCTTTTTGTAGGTTGGGTTGAGCGATAATTAACGGGAGCATCTCAAGGGAGCAAAAAAACTGTAGTGGGAGCGGAGAGCTCCCTATTAGATCCCTAGGGAGCTCTCCGCTCCCACTGCCAATTTACGTTTAGGAGATGCACCCTAATTAACCCTTTGAAGATGTTGGGTTTCTTGCATCAACCCAACCTACGAATCAAGGCATTTTTCCGAAAAGGCAAAGGGATTGTGAGTAGATAAACACAAAAAAACGCAGATAGTAATACCAATTATCTGCGTTTCTTTGTCTAAATAATGAAATCCCTCGATCGCGCTCAATAAAACACCTCAATGTTTTATCTATTAAAAACTGAAATAAAATTATTTGACGATTAACCAAATCGGTAGCCAAACCCCCGTACTGTAATAATATATTCGGGTTGACTTGGATCTAATTCTAATTTTTCGCGTAACCAACGAATATGAACATCGACTGTTTTACTATCGCCCATAAAATCTGGTCCCCAAACTTGATCCAATAATTGATCGCGGGACCAAACACGACGGGGATAACTCATAAATAGTTCTAGTAACCGAAATTGTTTGGGAGATAATTTCACTTCTTCAGCGCGAATCATCACCCGACATTCTTCAGGATAAAGCGTAATTGCCTTATATTGTAACATAACTGGTTGAGGTAATTGACCCAGACGTTGACGACGCATTAAGGCACGACAACGCGCGATAAATTCCCTCATCCCAAAGGGTTTTGTCAGGTAATCATCGGAACCCGCTTCCAGATAAAACGCACAATTATTTGCACTTCCTCTCGCACCGATAATTAAAATCGGTACGGAATTTCCTTGATGTCGTAACATACGACACAGATCCAACCCATTAATTGAGTCCATAATTAACAGGTTGAATGACAATTCATTGGGATTAAAAGCAGAACCTTGAAGCATGGGCAGCACATTGCGCCCATCGAGGGCGACCACAACTTCATAACCTTGTTCTTCCAAGGCTAAGGCAAGCATTTCTCGTAATAATTCTTCAGTTTCTAATAAAAAAATACGCCCAATTTGTCCCATAGATTGTCCAACAGTGGGTCGGCCAGGTGTCTCGCTTAATTCAACAGAATACATAAATCAAGTTCGTCGTAATGTTTAATGATGGTGGGTTAAAGATTTCCTTTCGTGTTGTTTTTATCGATCGCGTTTTTATTTTTGTCATCAGCGCGATCGCAACCCGTGAGGTAATGAGACATCTCCAAAAATTATGGTAGGCTAGGGATTAGCCTGCCTTTGATCTTATTTTTGAAAGATGTCTATTTAGAATCCTTTACTCATCCATCCCACAGACACACGCACAATCTGATTAATTTCCTCATACAGATGATATAGGGATAAAGCCGTTGATGGCTGGTCGCTGATAAGGGTATATGTTACTTTATTAAACATTATCCACTCACTATTCTCCCATTTTTTTATGCAAATGGCGAGCTTGCTCTTATCCTATCAGTTAAAGGTTATGAAAAGGTAAAGAGTTGGTTATGAAAAGGTTAAATTATGAAAATGTTAAGTAATATAACATTTTTCCAGAGGATATTTTATTGATTGTCGTTTCAGGTGACAATAAAGAGTTTATCACATTCTTGAAACCGCAGCTAGTTAAAATCAAAAACTGGGTTTCTGACTCTTTTGTTGCCCGAGCGCGATCGGGTTAAGAGATAAAATCGGGTAGGGGCAATTGCCCAATAGCCCCGACTTGTTCTAAGCATGATCGCGATCGTGATAATATGGGATCAATTTCGCGGTTATGTTGACCTTTTGATGTCAGTAGAATAATGGGCGCGATCGTGATATAGATTCAGATTGATTGGGCGATTGAAATCGCGACTACACAAACAAAGTCCACTCACACCGAAAAATTCCCAATTCATTCCATTTAATCGTTGGGTTGGGGCGGGTTTTGGGAGGTTATTTGTGGGTAGGATAAATTTCGGTGCAAAAGCCCCTACACAATTCGACATGATACAAGAATTAATCAACCGGATATGATATGAGAACATTGGAGGTTTTCCCATGATTCACGCGATACCTAGGCTAATAACTTTTGATGAATTTCTGGAAGGGAAGCCAGAAAACGGACACTATGAATTACATAACGGAGTTATTATTGAGATGCCTAATCCAACTGGTAAACATTCCCTGATCGCGGGTTTTCAAATCCTCGAATTTGGTTGGGAAATCAGGCGATTACAACTTCCTTACTTTATTCCCAAGGAATGTACGATTAAATTGAGTGACAAATCTGGCTATGATCCCGACGTGATTGTATTAGATAAACAAGCTGTAGAAGCCCATGAGTCTCGATGGGAACGAGAATCAGTTATTACTCAGGGAGATTCTGTAAAATTAGTGGTTGAAGTTGTCAGCACAAATTGGCGTGATGATTATGCACATAAGATGAGCGACTATGAAGCATTAGGTATTTCTGAATACTGGATTGTCGATTATTTGGGTTTAGGCGGTAGCCGTTATATTGGTTCTCCTAAACAGCCTACTTTGTCTGTTTGTCAGTTAGTAGATGGGGAGTATCAAATTCAACTGTTTCGGGGAGATGAAAGGGTAGAGTCGATGGTATTTCCTGAGTTAAATTTGACGGCACAGCAAATTTTTCATGGAGGGTAAAAAAACGTTTTTCTGACTATACCTGACTCATTACACAACTCGTTTAGGCTCGCGATGATGGGTTTATGTCTTTAATTTAGGGGAATATAGCTATCACTTTTGCGATTAATAAAAAAGAGGTTATTTCTGGGGGGGGCGCGAATATCTGTGACAACAAACAGATATCCCAGAAAACCCGCCCCATCCCCACCGACATCCCGATCTAAACCCGCCTTATCCACGGTAGTGCTGCACAAGTCATGTTTTTTGTCTTCTCAATCCTTATAAAGAAAGGATTACATCGAATGGCATCATTAGTTATGCACGACTACCAGATACTTTACCCATACTAGCTGACAGCCATAGGAACATCTCCCGAAAATTCAGCCCTGTTAACTTTACTGGTTTGCGGACGACAATTTGACTGAGGCGAGTCATATTAACCCCTTCCACACCGACACCAAAGAAAGCCACTCGTTTTTCAGCTTCCTCTTTCCGAATCCGTTGGGCTGCGCGATCGACAACATCATCGTCACTGGGTGAACCGTCTGTAATCATAAATACCCAGGGGCGGTAATAACTAATTGCATTCGCCTTATATAAGGCTTTTCGGGTTTGAAGAATGTCTAAAGCTTTGTCAATTCCAGATCCCATGTAGGTTGCTCCTCCCACTTTTAGGGTTGGTGGCTGAAACTGATCGGCAGTTACAAATTCCTGAACCACCTTTACTGTACTCTCAAAGATAACAATGGCTACTTCAACACGCTTCTTAGTTAAGTCATCTTGATTGAGATCGTCTCGGAAGATGCGTAATCCGTCATTTAAGGCATTAATGGGTGCGCCGGACATAGATCCGGAAACGTCTAGCAACAGGATACAGGGACAGCGCGGCTCTGGATTTTCGGCAAATTCTACGGCTTCGTCGAGTCTTGGGGATTCAGAGATGGCTCTAGGATAACTATTCTAACTACCATTCTTATCATCTCATAATTCATGCCCCCAATCCAGTTATAAGTCAAATTGAGAAGTCGATTAGCCCTTAAGATCAGTTGTGATTGCTCTATTCTTGCCACGAGTTTATCACGATTTAATTTACCCTTGATTACCTCTTCAAATGAGGACGCGATAGGAGCATTTATCGGTAAACTGACTCCCCCTTGATAATAATAACTGTTCATCATAATATACTCCCAATTTCGTGACAAATTTTGGGTAAAAATGGTATAAACACAAAGACACGAAGACACCAAGGCAGAAAAAAAAGAGTCCGCTTTAGATGAGGTTTTAAAGATACTAATGCTCCTTTGTGCCTTTGTGTCTTTGTGGTTCATTTCATTTCCCCTATTCAACAAAAAGGGACTCCCTTTGTAGCCGATCGCGTCTTCTTGAGTGACAATTTTTTGGTAAAAATGGTATAAACACAAAGACACGAAGACACCAAGGCCGGAAAAAAGAGTCGGCTTTACCCCTATTTCGATGAGGTTTTCAAGATACCAATGAAGGGGAGCTTACCCTCTTTTTCCGAAGATATCCTTTGTGTCTTTGTGGTTCATTTGATTTCCCCTATTAAACCAAAACGGCTAATTTACCCAGGAGAGAATTTTTATGTTATTACATTTGAGTACCTGGCCAGAGGTAGAAAGTTATCTCACCACATCCCAAGGTATTATTATCCCCATTGGTTCCACGGAACAACATGGGCCGACGGGTTTAATCGGAACGGATGCGATTTGTGCAGAGACGATCGCGTCTTCTGTGGGTGAGAAAACTGGCGCGATCGTTGGCCCGACAATTAACATAGGAATGGCTTTACATCATACCGCGTTTCCCGGTTCTATTAGTCTCCGTCCTAGTACCTTAATTTTAGTAATTCGTGATTATATCACTTCTTTAGCCAAAGCGGGATTTACTAAATTTTTCTTTATTAATGGACATGGTGGCAATATCGCGACTTTAAAGGCAGCTTTTTCGGAAACTTATGCCCATCTTTCTGACTTAAATATTCCTCAGTGCGATCGCGTTCAATGTCAAATCGCCAATTGGTTTATGTGTCATTCTGTCTATAAATTAGCGAAGGAATTATATGGCGATCAAGAAGGTTCCCATGCCACACCTTCGGAAGTCGCGTTAACTCAATATGTCTATCCAGACTTCATTAAACAAGCCTTTCTTTCTGCAGATGTCGCGTCTGGCCATAAAATTTATGGGGCCAAAGATTTTCGCGATCGTTATCCCGATGGACGTATGGGCTCTAATCCCGCCTTAGCTACTCCTGAACATGGTAAACAATTTTTAGACCTGGCCGTTCAAGAATTAGCTAATACTTATTTAGAATTTCTTTCCTCTAATTAGAAGGAAGAAGGAAGAGGGAAGAAGGAAGAAGGAAGAAGGAAGAAGGAAGAAGGAAGAAGGAAGAAGGAAGAAGGGAAGAAGGGGGGAGCATCCCGATTTTGTAGGGGCGCAGGCTACGCCAACGCCCCTACCGATATATTTGCAAATTCGGGATGCTCCCAAGAAGGGGCGCGGCGATCGCGCCCCTTCAAGTGTTGGGTTGTCGGTGAAAACTTAAGAGTTAAAAGCGAAAACCGATTCACTCACTATGATAGGATAAAGGAATGAGGGGTGTCACCCCTCACCACTATTCAGGGGTGCATTGTGGTTAATTCCTTTGCCTAAGTCTCGTTGCATCAGAGCGGAGAAACACTTATGAGTCAGGTATTACGATGTATTGAATGCGATCAACCTATTCACGCGGGTACGAGTGACTGTCCCCATTGTCATACCCCCCATCCTTTCGGGGTTGCTTGTGTCGCGTGCTGTCAAGTGCTTAAGGAGTCACAAGCAATTAAACATGACTCCCATAATGGTTTGACGATCAAATATTTTCATCCCTCTTGTTTTGAACAAGTGATGCACACTGTCACAAAAAATGTTGCTTTTGATGAGAATATTATCCATAAACAAACAGGAAAAACCGTGACAGCATCCCGTCAAGATATAGCAGAAATTCCCTATTTAATGAGTATTTCTCAAGTAGGAGGTACTTATGCTCCATTTGGTAAATATGGGATGAAAAATCCATCGGGAAATTGGGGATTTATTCTTCGTGCCATTCTCTCACTTATTCAGTTTGCTATTGTGGTAGGAATCCTTTATTATCTGTTGGGAGATATGGGTTTAATTTTAGGCGTTTTGTTAATGATGTTATTTATTTTCACTCGTTTTCAGTAAGACGATCGCGCGGGTTTTTCGCTTTTTTTTCAAGGAGCGCGATCGTCTCTCGATCTTATCGTCAATGATTGAGATAATAGTCCCTAGTTCCTTTGGCATTAATGGCTTCACCGAGTCGATTTAAACCATGTATATATGCCGCGGTTCGCATGGGTACGGATAACTCTTGACTTATACGCCAAAGTTCCTCAGTTTCGGCAAACATTTTGTCTTTCAAGCGTTGATTAACCTCTTCTAAAGACCAATAAAAACCACTGCGATTTTGCACCCATTCAAAATAACTAACCGTTACGCCTCCGGCATTTACTAAAATATCAGGAATGACATAAATGCCTTTTTCTTCTAAAACGCGATCGGCGGCGGAAGTAGTTGGGCCATTGGCGACTTCAAAGATAAATTTGGCCTTAATATCTTGGGCATTTTTCTCAGTAATTTGATTCTCTAAAGCCGCGGGAATTAAGACATCAACATCAAGGGTTAATAATTCTTCATTGGTAATCACTTCATGTTCAACGATATGACAAACTGAACCCTGGCAATAAAGAGCTTTAATGTTTTTATTCGTCTCCTTAAATTGACGAATGCTGGGAATATCTAAGCCTGTCTTAGCATAAATTCCCCCTTGAGAATCACTAATCGCTACAACTTTATATCCGCGTTTCCAGAGTAATTCTGCTAATTCTGCACCGGCATTTCCAAACCCTTGAATTGCCACCGTTGTGTCTTGGGGTTTTTGGTTAAATTTAGGTAAAAGTTGTTCAATGACAAAAAAAGCACCCGTCGCCGTCGCGGTATCTCGTCCTAAACTACCGCCAATATTAACAGGTTTTCCCGTAATTACCCCAGGATTTAATTTGCGGGTAATAATGTTATATTGATCCATCATCCAACCCATAATCATTGGGTTGGTATAGACATCGGGCGCGGGTATATCGACATCAGGACCAATAAAATCCGCGATCGCGTCAATATAACCACGACTTAACCTTTCTAATTCCATTTTAGAAAGTTCTTTGGGATTAAGAGTAATTCCCCCCTTAGCACCCCCAAAGGGCAAACTTAAAACAGCACATTTGAAAGTCATCCAAAAGGCTAAAGATTGAACCTCATCCAAAGTGACATGAGGATGAAAACGGATACCTCCTTTTGTCGGGCCTCTCGTATCATCATAACGGACACGATAGCCTTGAAAAATTCGTAAGGAACCATTATCCATGCGGACAGGAATCGAGACAATTAAACTCGATTTTGGATACTTCAGGCGTTCCGTTGTATCCTCAGATAGGGAAACATATTTTAATGCTCGTTCTAGGCGGCGACTGGCATCAGCAAATAGTGACTCTGACATAATATTTTTCTGGATTTACCTTTCTTTTATTAAAGCATAAAAATAGAAAAAATTACCCTTTTTTCTGCTAATAATTATCAACTTTTGTATCAAATCATATAAAGCCGCTGAATATTTTTATCGTGATTTACCAGATAATATAAAGTAATAAATAGAGAGAATAATAGTCAGAAAAGAGAAGACAGTTAGATTTGAGGAAACACACCCCTCATCCCGCAAACCCTGTCATTGAGCTATAATCATCAATGGATGCTAACTCGAACTTGTGCTTTTAATCTCGAAGCAATAGCTTTCCAGAGTCACTTATTATTATGGTTGAAATTTTAGCGGTGCTTTCCGCGTCAGCGGCGGGAGGGATGAGAATTGCCTTACCCCTCTTGTTAATTGGGTTATTACGCAGTGACAAACTTTGGTCGGAAATTCCCCTTTTGTCTCGTATTCATCCGCAAGTTGTGGTAGGGGTTTTGGTAAGTTGGTCTCTCATGGAGTTATTCGCGTCAAAAAATCGTTTAGGCCAACGGGTGTTACAATTGATTCAACTTCTTTTTAGTCCTGTGGTTGGCGCGATCATGGGAATCGCGATCGGACAAGCGGCCTTTGCGGATGAGAATCTAACTCAAGCCTGGTTTATTTGGATCATTGCCATTGTGGGGGGATTATTGGCTTTTGTGATCCAATTAGTGCAAGTGGGATGGTTTTTCCGGTTACAGGGTTTACCTCTGTGGCTGATTTTTATTCAAGATATTTTGTGTATTTTTCTGGTCATTTTTGCTTTGGATGCACCCCGACAAGGTGGCATTATTGCTTTACTTCTATTATGGTTGGCTATTCGTAGTTCTAAGGAGTGGTATCGCTGGTATAAAAAACAAGCAAAAGGCCCTTCTCGCGATCCCCGTCGCTCTTACCGAGAACCCGATTAGGAAGGAAGAGGGAAGAGGGAAGAGGGAAGAGGGAAGAAGGAAGAGGGAAGAAGGAAGAGGGAAGAAGGAAGAGGGAAGAAGGAAGAAGGAAGAGGGAAGAAGGAAGAGGGAAGAAGGAAACTTTCCAATCCCCATTCCCCATTCCCCATTCCCCAATCACCGATTCCCCATTCCCCATTCCCCATTCCCCATTCCCCATTCCCCATTCCCTAACTAAAGTAAACCCATAAAATGTAAGGGGCCACGACCGGCAATTAACTCTATAATTAAGGCTGCAAACCCTAACATCGCGAGACGGCCATTCCATACTTCCGCGGCCGTTGTCAGGCCCCATTCCCAACGCTCTTGGGGATACATTTTTACCCGCTTTGTCGGATGGGCAACTTCCTCGAATTTAAGACTCGGTTTATTGAGAGATTCAATCACTAAATCGGCTAAATCTTCAATAAATACCGGATGGGTATTTAAAGCCGGAACTCGATAAAAATTGTGAATGCCAGACTCTTGTGCCAGTTCCCGATATTCCATATCAATTTCTTGCAAAGTTTCGATATGTTCGGAGACAAAACTAATGGGAACTACTAATAAATCATTAACACCTTGCTTGGCTAATTCAGGTATCGCGTCCTCTGTATAAGGTTTTAACCATTCTACAGGACCAACACGACTTTGATAAGCCAAGGTATGCTCATTTGATCGCTTTAGAGTTTCGATAATTTTGCGAGTACAGTCTTCAATTTCCTGCTGATAAGGATCGCCCGCTTCTTCCACATAACTTTGGGGGACACCATGAGCACTGAAAAAGATATGCACTTTTTCCGGGTTCGGAGTCTGATCTAATTCTTGGGCAATGAGATCAGCCATTGCTCTGAGATAACCAGCGCGATCGTACCAAGACTGAATAACTGTATAATCAATCTCTTGTAAACTCGGATCGGCTTGCCAAATTTGTTCTAATAAACGGAAACTCGACCCACTTGTACTAATCGAAAATTGGGGATACAGGGGTAATATGACTAAACGCGTAATCCGATCGCGTTTAAGAAGCGCGATCGCCTCTTCCGTGAAAGGATGCCAATAACGCATCCCCACATACATTTTTACATCCAACCCTTTTTCGAGTAACTTCCCTTGAAGCGCGACAGCTTGCTCATCGGTGATCCGCCGCAAGGGAGAGCCGCCGCCAATATGCTTATAATTTTCCTGGGACTTCTTTTCCCGCGAAGTCGCGATAAACCAGGCAAGGGGTTTCTGAAGCCAGGGAAAAGGCAAGCGAATAATCTCAGGGTCAGAAAATAAGTTAAACAGAAAGGGGCGGACATCTTCAAGTTTTTCAGGTCCACCTAAGTTGAGTAGTAAGACTCCCACACGACCCATAGTGCTCACGGCTCTCCCATGTTCTCAGTTTTGTTACTAATGTTAATTAATATATCTTCTCAATAAGCCAAAGTCGATACTACGGAGAAACTATTTTATTAGATGGCTACTTTTCTTAGACCCTTAAGTTACCGTTACCAATGGTTATACGACACTATCAGCCGTGTCGCAACCCTTACCATTGGCGGGATAGGGCGTTTTCATCAATTGCCCTTAGAGGGGTTAACCTTGACACCGCAGACCAAAATCTTAGACCTTTGTTGTGGTAGTGGTCAAGCCACTCAACTTTTGGTCAAGTATTCTCAGGATGTGACGGCACTCGACGCGTCACCCCTTTCTTTACAACGGGCTGAGGCCGCGGTCCCTAACGCGAAGTATATTGAGGCCTTTGCCGAAACGATGCCCTTTGGGGATAACGAGTTTGATGTGGTGCATACTTCCGCCGCGATGCACGAAATGACCCCAATGCAATTACGTGAGATTTTCCAAGAAGTCTATCGGGTATTGAAACCTGGGGGGATTTTTACCATGATAGACCTTCATGCTCCCACAAATCCTATATTTTGGCCTGGAGTCGCGTTGTTTTTGTGGTTATTTGAAACGGAAACGGCTTGGCAATTACTTGAAACTGATTTATTACAGGTGTTATCGGAGGTGGGTTTTTCTGTTAGTAATGGGATGAAACCTCGGCTTTATGGTGGTGGCAGTGTTCAGGTAATTCAGGTGCAGAAATAAATAAGTCGTCGGGTGGGCTATGTAGCCCTGTCAAAGTATAAAGAAAGAATGTTCAGACACGATGGCCACTGCGTGGCAGGCCGCGGCCATCGCGTCCCCTTTTAATAGATGAACCTCGGCACAAAGGGCACAAAGGCAGTACGTTAGGAATTATTCTGTAAAAACCGAAATTTAAAAGTAGTAGCCCCTCGTCTTTAATTTCAGGCTCCTGTGAAATAAAAAGTAGCCTTGATGTAGGAAAAAATGAGCCACTGTTAAGTTTTAATTGAGTGCTTTCCTAATCGCGATCGCGCTTCCTACCGATCCTCTATTTTGATGAGTCCAGAAAAGCGCGATTCCGCCGAACCGCGGCGCAAGCTATCGGGATTTCACGCGTTGGGATCGATTCCCAATTCCCGAAGTTTCGCCGCGAGTGCTTCACTGCGCCGTCGTTCGGTTTCTAATTGCGCGATCGCCTCTTCAGCCCGCTGTTTTTCCTGTTCGGCTCGTTGCCTTTCCTGTTCGGCTCGAAGTCGTTCTAATTCCGCTTTTTCCGAACTCCAAAGCAGTAAATTTCCCCCTTCATCCCACCACCGTAACCAGTGCATAGTTGAACCCAATCGCGTTCCGTACCAAATCCCCAAAAATAGATTAATTTCTGGTATCCAGTAACGTCCCTCTACTGTCGCCGACTGCAAAACATATTGATTTTCTTGCAGGCGGCGCACTTCCAAATCGAGTTCGTAAGGATCAAAAATAATGTATGTAGGAATCTGTAAAATATGCTCGTAGTAATACAATTTGCCCTAAGGATATTTAGCGCGAACCGAATATTCCCCCGCGTCGGTTTCTGAGAGAAATTCCATCGCGATCGCGACTCGATCGCCTTCTAAAGATGGTGTATAACTGCGACGAATCACTCCTTCAGCTATGGGCAATACTCGCGGCACATACAACCAATCTGGAGCCTTCACTACCATCTTTTGATTGACGGTAGCCGCGATACCAAAATTCGAGGCAATTAACATTTGAGGTTGGACGCGATCGCTCGTACCGAGAGCCTCAGTCAGCGCGGCAGCCAGCGGTGGCTGTTGAATATTTTCCACAGGATCATCTGGTAATATAAAGTCTTCTGGCAGTTTTTCCCAGGTAACAACAGGTTCTTTTTTTGTGGGAATAAGTTGGAAAACCATAGGTCAATTCCTAGCTGTTGTAATTGATCTATGTTATCATAACTTAGCTGTAAATATCCAGCCTTTTTTTCTGCTTCATCAAAAGCGAATGGCGACCGCGTTCGCCCCGCAGCTTCGTGATTTTCCCACAATTTTCAAGAGGTTTCGGAAAGTGTTCGTCTTCTTTTAATAATAAATGAACCACAAAGGCACAGAGGACACAGAGAAAGAGAGAAAAAGTTATTGACAACAGCTTCAAGTAAATGTTAGATTAAAAGAAGTCTGGTTAAATTTTGAGGTAAAATTATGACACAAGAACTCATGGATTTAAAAACCAGTATCATCGAGGGACGTTATGCTGATGCTTTGTTGATTGTAGATGAGTTAGAAGGAATGAGTAAACAGGCTATTCTGCGAAATATCAAAGCTTTTCTGAAAATTCTCTTGATTCATTTAATTAAAAATCAGGTAGAACAACGTTTAACAGGTTCTTGGGCTTGTTCTATTCGTAATGCTGTTCTCGAAATTCAAGGTCTGAATTTAAAAGGGAATAAAACCTCGTATTATATCAATAATGATGAATGGGATGGTTTGATTGAAAGTGTGCTAATGGCCGCGGTGGCGCAGCCCGCGCGTAGCGCTTATCGCGGATGCTTCGGAAGAAGTCTTGAATGGGAAATTAAATCGTGTTCAACTCACGGCAAGAATAGAGCAATCACAAATTATCTTAACGGCTCATCGACTTCTCAATTTGACTTATAATTATTCCGAGCAAGAGTTACCTGTTATTATGGATGATTATTTAAGTCAGTTACCGGGCGGTGAAGATTGGAGTAATCGCAGAAATTAACGGGAAATGACGCGATCGGGTCTTTTTTTAATAAATTAACCACAAAGGCACAAAGGGCACAAAGAAAGAGAGAAAAAGGGATTGACAAGAGCCTTAAGTTAATGTTAGATTAAGAGCAGTCTGGCTAAATATTGAGGGGAAATTTATGACACAAGAACTCATGGATTTAAAAACCAGTATCCTAGAAGGACGTTATGGCGATGCGTTGTTTATTGTAGATGAATTAGAAGGGATGAGTAAACAAGCTATTCTGCGAAATATTAAAGCTTTTCTGAAAATTCTCTTGATTCATTTAATTAAAAATCAGGTAGAACAGCGTTTAACAGGTTCTTGGGCTAGTTCTATTCGTAATTCTGTTCAAGAAATTCAAGACCTGAATTTAAAAGGGAATAAAACCTCGTATTATATCAATAATGATGAATGGGAGGGTTTTATTGAAAGTGTGCTAATGGCCGCGGTGGCGCAGCCCGCGCGTAGCGCTTATCGCGGATGCTTCCGAAGAAGTAATGAATGGGATCTATAATGAAGTTGAACTGGCAGAAATCGTAGATAGAGGCCAACTTATGCAAAGCACGATGACATTATTAAATCTAACTTATCACCACTCAGTAAAAGATTTACCTGTGATTTTAGGGGATTATTTACTTAACTTACCCGGTGGGGAAGACTGGAGAAATAAACGTAAGTAATTAGTTAGCGCGATCGCGTCTGGTTTTAAGAAATTAACCTCGGCACAAAGGGAACAAAGAAAGAGAGAGAGAAAGAACCCATTATTGACAAGAGCATTAAGTTAATATTAGATTAAAAGAAGTCTGGTTAAATTTTGAGGTAAAATTATGACACAAGAACTCATGGATTTAAAAACCAGTATCCTCGAAGGACGTTATGGTGATGCTTTGTTTATCGTAGATGAGTTAGAAGGAATGAGTAAAAAGGCGACTTTGCGACAAATTAAGTCCTTCCTCCGAATCTTGCTGATTCATTTAATTAAAAATCAAGTTGAACAGCGCTTAACTAATTCCTGGGCTAGTTCTCTGCGTAATTCGATCCGAGAAATTAAAGATTTGAATCTTAAAGATAATCAAACTTCCTACTATATCAATTCGGATGAATGGGAATATTTGATAGAAGAGGAGGTATTTGAGGACGCGATGCCTTCGGCGAGCCGCTGCGCGGCATCGCGGATGCTTCGGAAGAAGTAATGAATGGTGCTTATAATCAATTTCAACTAGGGGAAATGATTGATAAAACTGTAATTATGCAAAGGAGTCTCAATTTGATCAATCTCACTTATCAATATTCCCAGAAAGAATTACCCGCGATTCTGGCTGAGAATTTAATGCAGTTACCCGGTGGGGAAAAATGGAGTAATCGCAGAAATTAACGGGAAAATACTTTTATAAGTGAACCACAAAGGCACAGATGAGACAGAGAAAGAATGAAATAATTAGATTAACAGAAATTTGCTTAAATTTTGAGTAGAAAACGATGAGACAAGAACTCATGGATTTAAAAACCAGTATCCTAGACAAGGTGGATTTGTACTGATGAAGAGAGCGCGCCTTTTCCCTGGGGTTCGAGACAGGAAAAAATTGCGGTTTTCGGCTGGTTGGGAAGGGGGAGCGCGATCGATCAAATTGGTATATTCTAAGCATGAAAGCCTGGGTTTGTAAAGATATTAGGGCGAATTTCCGCGTAACTTTCCCAGCCTCTTCTATCAGAAAATATTGTCGCGTGAGATGTTTCCGTTAATTGTTTAATTAATAACTTTTATGTCTGACGCACCCTAGTAAGTAATCAACACTCGGAGCATATTTTTCTGAGGGTGGGGATTGAGTTACGTCAGCATGGGAAACCCTGTCATTTTCCCAATCGTACTGATTGGGCTTCGTAATAATAGTTCTCGTTGTTTATCGTCAATTGATATAAAAGAATCTGTAACTGATGTATAAGCAGAAGCAAACCCTGGCATTCCCAACAATTCACCAGTAAAACCTAAAAAATAATTGCTTGATATACCAGTTAATCGACACATATTTCTCAGCCAATCATCAACATTATCTCCATACAAATATAGAGATAAATCTAAGTGTAATCTAATTTCTCTCTCTAGTATTCCTATAAGTAATCTTAAGATGACGGCTTGATTAGTGGAGGGATACCAATCAGGAATTTGAAGTTGACCATTAAGCATCAAATCTAATGCTTTTCTTTCCGCACACATAGCTTGAGCTTCTAAGAGTAAAAAATCTTGTGGTGTCAGGATATTAGACCAATCAGAACCATAAGCTTGCATTTGCCAAATATGAACTGAGTCATGTACTATATGCCAAACAAAAAATTGTGCTGGTCTAAATATACCCGGATCGATCAAAGTAGGACGATTTTTTAATAATCGCCAACATCGCCATACTTGTCCACTCCAATCGACAACTTGTAAGCATGGCTGTACAAATTCTTGTTTTCTTGGGGGTAAATATTGATGTAAATGATTTATCGCAAAAGGAGTAAACCATTCTTGATAACATCTACTATAAATAGAAGATACTTGCAGATGCCAGTCTTGGGGAATAATATCAGAATTGATATTCTGTTTAAGCACTTCTTCTAGTTGTGTTGGCAAACATTGAAGAAAGTTACAAATACTTTCTATTCTCAAAGAGATCATTTTTTCCGGAGCATACATTTGTGAAATCGCCTGTAAATTTAAACAGGGGGGAGCTATAGGATAATCTTGTATTTTTTCAGACAGTAGGAGATATCGATCAGCCAAATTACTCCGATCATTTTGACGTAAGAGTTGAGCCGCATTTTCTAACTTCTTAGATGCTGAAATCCCCCCATAGTTTTGACATATTTCTGGAAACAGATTAACAAACAATGTTAAATTATCAAAATTATTAATCAATAAGGCTGTCACTGTTTCATCATAAAGAGCTTTAGCCGCCCAAGCTCCCACTCCCACCTTTTTATATTTTTCAAAAATCATTGTTATTTAACCTCCATATATAAAGAATCATACCAAGACAGTAAAAAGCCTAAACCAGAGTAAACAGAATTTTCAATTAGTGGAAGATCATTTTTAGTGCCAAGTTGACAAAGACATTCCAGTGCAGATTGAGAATGTTCCACGTCACCAGTAGCATGAACATCAAAAAATATTGTATTTACCGAGGGATTCGCTGTTATAAGTTGCTGAGAAATTTTCGGCATTAATTTTGGATAAATACCCTCACGCGCATAACTAGAAGCAATTCCCGAAATTAAACTAGATTTATACTGTGCTTCTAATGCTGATAATATAGTAGCAGTGCTTACATGAATTTTAGGTATATCTTTGATGCTTAATGAATTAGCTGTTATTAATGCCAGTTGGTAGTGACTTTTCGTCGTTGAGCCTGTATAACCATCTTCATCCATCATTACTGACAAAAGACGACGACGGATAGACTCGTCTTGACATAAACCGTACCGAATACCGGTAATACGGGGAATATCAAAAGCAAAATGCAAATATTGACCAACAAAAATTTGGGCAATTTCTAAGTTGGTAATTAAATTCAGTAATGGATGATTGATAATACGCAATATTAAACCATTATTTAATTGGTTTAAATGAGTGTGTAAATCTGAGTATACAAGCTTCTTCTCCTGCTCAGTTTCCGTACCCAATTCTTGTAATTTTGCCATGATTTTTTGTGCTTTTAGTAGCTATCCTGAAATTGATAATATCAAGTTATCGAATTGTGGCAAGAGAAAAATGCCTGATTAGATCCAGAGTTTTGTAACAAAATCTTAAGCTTATTGTCCGAAAATGCCGGATAATACCTGCCCAGATTCAGCTATAATGTCTGAAATAATTATCGGATATAGGTTTTATGACTGTTACAGAAATTTTACAATTTGCTGATGAGTTAGTTTTTGCCCAGACGGGAAAACACTTAGATGATATTCAGGAAACGGTAATTAAAGGAGTTTGGCAGGGGCAAACTTATGAGAAAATTTCAGAAGAATGCCATCGTAGTGAAAGTCACATTAGGGACATAGGTTATAAACTTTGGCAAGTTTTTTCAGATCAATTAGATCGAGATATTAATAAACGTAATTTTCGCTCTACTTTAGAAATGCTAAAAGTTACATCATCTCCCATAATCATACAAAATAATAACCATAATTTTAATTTTTGCTCATCTTATCACCCTCAAAATAATTCTAATCCCAGAAAAAATGACGATAATAACCAATCATCTTATCGCGATTTAACCCTAGCCCCTAAAATCATCCATTTTTATGATCGCGCTCTCGAACTCCAAACCCTATCTGATTGGCTCACTAATCAAAATACTCGTCTCATCTCAGTTTTAGGACTAAGTGGAATTGGTAAAAGCACCCTAGTTAAACATTTCATTGACCAAAATCTACAACATTTTGATCTAGTCATCTGGAAAAGTATCAAACTATCCCCGTCTTTAGATAGCATTCTTAGCGAAATCTTAACCGGCATTAATACCGCACCTATTATACCTGACAATAAATTACCTCAATTTTTCAATCTTTTACGTCAACAAAAATGTTTAATCATCCTTGATGATGTCCAAGAGTTGTTTGCCTGTGGACAATTTATCGGCAAATATAAAAGCAAATATAAAGACTATAAAACTTTTTTCACAAGGATAACCGAGATGGAACATCAAAGCAGTTTAATCTTAATTAGTCAAGAACAATGTCAAGAGATGCTGTGCTTAGATGAAGAGTTATATCCGGTTAAATGCTTAGAATTAGAAGGTTTCAACAATACCGAAATTCTGGAAAAACTGGGATTGAAAGATGAGGAAAGCTGGTTAAATCTGATGAATTTATATGAAGGTAATCCCGTTTATTTAAAAGATATTGCTAGTTTGATTAGAACTATTTTTCTGGGGAAAGTCTCTGATTTTGTGCTGGAAAATACGTTACTTTTAACAGAAGATATGAAATTTCGTTTAACGGAATTATGGGAAAGATTATCACCAATCGAGAAACAGATTGTGGGAGAATTAAGTAAGTCTAATCAACCCTTGTCAAGAGAAGACTTAAGAAAATTTTTATCCTTGTCATCAATGGATTTAATGAATGGCTTACAATCTTTGAGTAAACGCTATTTAATCAAAACCATCGAAACGGAAAAAATATTGTTTAATTTATCTCCAGTTTTCAAAGAATATGTTATATCATGTCCGGGTAAACAAACATAATTCCTGTAGAAATCGCTTCACCCCCCCTGTAGTGTCAGACTGATCGCGCTTAATCACTGAAGGCACGATAGCCTGAGTACGTTCGGCGAAGCCGAACGGCTGAAGCGCAGCTATCGCGCTCAGAGTGTGGACACGGCAGTGCCGTTTCCCTACTTCGATCGCGACAATCTGCGCGATCGCCGACTCATCCTATCCCACCATTCCCACCTTTTCACCCCGATAGCCCCACCTCATTCAAACTATTATCACTTGACGGGAAGGCACTGTTTGAGAAACATAATCTATCAGGGTTTTCTAATTAATAAACTTCATCATGGGAGCCAACATCAACTAAAACAATCAGAGACTCCTCTGACTCCTCATCTTGAGCAAAAGTGAATATAATACGACAATCATAAGCCACTGAACAAGACCATAAACCCTCCAAAGAACCTGTTAATTTATGAGATTTCAACGAGGGAGTAAGATGATCAATACTTAACAAAGTAAGCACATTAATAATCCTGTCGCTCATTTCAGGATTCTTTTTGATCAGTTTTCGGAAAGCACCTTTAAAGCGATTATCCCAAACTATCTTCATCGTCTTTCTCATCCCATAAATCAGCAATCAAATCATCCACACTTCCTTTTTTTGCTTTTCCTTGTTTTACAGACTCCAAAGTAGCTTTAGCATTTGCCGCAATCTCCAAACGTCGCTTTTCAATTCTTCTTTTTTTGATTAGCTCAAACAAATCATCTTGATCATCAAGAGATAGTTTCTCTACCGAATCTATAATTTCTTGAAAAGATATAATACTCATATTTTTTCATCCTTGACCTAGGCACATTTGAAAGCAGAACTAAAATTAACTTTCACGATTACCAGTAGGGACACGGCACTGCCGTGTCCCTACCCCAAATCCACCGAGGGAATCACCTCCCACCTTCACTCACCTCAAACTCATGGCTTGCCCCTGGGCGGGCATTCATATTTTTTCGAAAAATTTAATCACAGATAAACACAGTTTAATTAATCTGTGTTTATCTGTCTCGATAGCTACGCTTGAGCCGTTCGGCGTTCGCGTAGCGATGCCGAACGCACTCAGGCTATCGCGCTTTACCTCACGAAATTAAGTAGTATATTCCGCGTTAATCTTCACATAGTCATAACTCAAATCACATCCCCATGCTTTCGCACTTCCGACACCATTTCCCACACTCACTTTAATCAAAACGGTATCTTCTTTTAAATACGCTCCGGCTGCCCGAGCCTTCATATAATTACTGGCTGCATCGCGATCGTATTCTAAAGGTTGGCCGTTTTCCATCATTAAGAAATCGCCTAATTGAATTCGCACATTATTCTGATCAAAAACCACTCCCGCACGTCCCGCGGCCGCGGCAATTCGTCCCCAATTCGGATCGCGTCCAAATATCGCGGCTTTTACTAAAGATGATCCCACTATTGTCTTCGCGATTTTACTCGCTGATGTTTCATCTTGGGCTCCTGTTACTTCTACTTCTATTAAACAAGTCGCCCCTTCCCCATCGCGCGCGATCGCCTTGGCTAAATAAATACAAACTTCCGTTAACATCGCCTCTAATTTATCAGCTTCGGGTCCTTTTTCCATAATCGCGGGGCTGCGAGATTGGCCATTGGCTAAAGCTATTAAACTATCATTGGTACTCGTATCCCCATCTACCGTAATTTGATTAAAACTACGATTCGCGGCACGAGTTAACATTTCTTGCCATAATGCGGTTGATACCAGCGCGTCGCAGGTGACAAAGGCTAACATCGTTGCCATATTGGGGTGAATCATTCCCGATCCCTTACAAATGCCTCCAATGCGTACTGCGCGATCGCCAAACATTGTCTCTAACGCGATCGTTTTCGGCACTAAATCTGTCGTACAAATCGCCTTAGACGCGTCATCGGAACCCGTTTGCGACACCGCGGCGACTAATTGGGGAAGAGCACCTTTTAAGACATCCATCTTAATCCGTTTGCCGATAACCCCAGTCGATGCTAATAAAATTGAGTCTGGGGAAATATTTAACACCGCGGCTAACGCTTCGGCACTTTCTACTGTGTCTTGCCAACCCGCTTCTCCTGTGGCCGCGTTAGCTTGTCCCGCGTTACACAAAATTGCCCTGGCACTAGCTTTGGAGTCCAACCGTTGCCGACAATAGTCCACACACGCGGCCCTCACTTGTGAGGTGGTGAAGACTCCAGCCGCGATCGCGTCCACATCCGACAAAATCAAAGCCAGATCCGGTAAACCAGAAGGTTTTAACCCCGCGGTGATACCCGCAGCCTTATACCCTTTCGGTGCCGTGACACCACCCTCGATCACTTTCCACTCTGCCATAAAAAAAATCTCCCGACTGTCTTTAACAGATTTTAGCTCAGTAGCCGAGAATCCCCACACTATACCGCGATGCCTGCGGCACGCGACAGCAACGGTAGGGACACGGCACTGCCGTGTCCCTACTGGATGAGAGGCGTGGAGGAGCAAAAGCAAAAAGTCTTTGATAGTTATATTATCACAAGAATAAAAAAGAAAGTTGAGTTCCTATACTTGACATTAAACAATTTATTCTGATAAATTAACAGAATAAGTGTTCCTTAACTGTGATACTAATGAAAACGACATACCAGTACCAGTTATATCCCAACACTAATCAAAAGCAAACCCTAAACCAATGGCTGAGAATTTGCCGTTATTGATATAATCGCCAATTGGGGTATCGCTTTGATTGGTGGGAGATGAACCGTACTGCAGTAAACGCGTGTCCATTAATAAGCAGTATTTCTCCTCCCAGAGAAAAGCCCAACTACTACTCACAAAAACAACAGTTGCCAATCCTCAAAAAAGATTTGGTCAAAGTATTTCATAGTGGGGAGTTGTTGGATTTCCAGCAGGTAGATTCAACTATCCTGCAAGATGTTTGTAAGCGAGTAGATAAAGCTTTCGAGCGATTTATCGTAGGGGATCGTCAGGGTAAAAAATCGGGCAAACCCCGATTCAAAACTGAAGCAGATTACCGGACGATGACTTTTGCTACTGCGACTAATAATTGGATTAAACTGATTCGCAAGATTTGGATGTATATTCGATTACCGAAACTGGGAGTTGTAAAAGTTCGGATGCACCGCCCCATCCCTTATGGATTTACCATCAAACAAGCTAGTGTTACGAAAAAAGCTGATGGTTGGTTTATTCAGTTAATACTTGAAGACATATCTGTACCTCAATTCACACCGGATAAAGTTATTCCCACTTGGGATAACTCAATGGGTTTGGATGCTGTGTTACAGGAAGATGTCTATCTTGCTACTTCCGAAGGTGAAAAACTACCTTCTTTGAAGCCACTTCGCAAGAATCAAGGGAAGCTAGATCGTATTTCTCAGAAACGAAATAAACGGAAACGAGGTTCTAAATCCCGACGTAAATTGGCGAAAAAAGAAGCTCTTCAACATCAAAGAATAGCTCGTTCTCGTAAAGACTTTCATTATAAAACCGCTCACAAGTTGATCAAGACAGGAGCCAAGTTTTTCTTTTATGAAGAACTTAACCTTAAAGGCTTAACTAAGAGAAATAAGGTTAAGCAAGATGATAATGGGAATTATCTTCCCAATGGTCAATCAGGCAAATCAGGACTGAATAAGTCTTGGTTGGATGCTGCTTTTGGTCAATTTTTTCAGACACTGGAATACATAGCCGCAAAAGCTGGTGTAGGGACACCGCACGCGGTGCCCTAGGACACGGCGTGCCGTGTCCGTACTCGTCGTTTCACAAAAACCTGCTTATACTTCAATGGTTCTCTGTTATCGGAATGAAATTATTTTCACTGATTGTAGTATGAGAGACTATTGGGATGAACAAAACTCTTTGATGGTAGATCGTGATATTAATGCTGCGATCAACCTAAAAAGACTGGGGTTGGACATTTTCCCCAGTATAAAACCCGCCCAGTGGGAATCTTTCTGTAGTAGGAACTATGGATAAAAGTACCACGCAGGAAATTTTGCATACCCTTCATCGGGCTGCAAAGAAGCCCACATCATATCTGTACTCAGATTGATGTGGGAGTATGTCACATTACGCGATTTTCGAGTGCCAAAATTTTAAATCAAAAATATAAACTCTGTAATTGCTGACAGGGGATTATATCACGAAAAAACCTGATTTCTCTAAAGAAACCAGGTTTCTCTCCAACTCATCACAACGAATTTCATCTATTTGCGATCGTCCTTCATCCAAGGAAGTACATCCATGCAGCATTCCGCGGCAGTGCGACTCAGTTGAGTTTGTTGACGATTCTTGACATTATGTTGCTGACGATTCATCAGACTACGCAATTCTTTATCAACTGACATCTTTTTTTCTCCCATTTAGATCATGAAAAAGGCAATTAGGAGCATCACTGAATTAAGTGATTTATTAACGGTTATTATTGGCTGTAGATGTAATATCGACACCTAATTCAGCCGCGGCACGATTTAATAAGGATTGCTGACGGTTTCTCACTTGCACTTGTTGACGCAGCATCAGGTTACGGGCTTGTTCTTGGGTAGACATGATTTTTTTCTCCGGTTTTTTCTAATGGTAACAATCAAATTTTGGCGATAAAAATTTCAACGTTTCCCCGATAAAAAAAGGAATTGTTGAATGATATCTAAAACAAGGCAAAGACTTTTTTAGCTCATCGAAGCATTACTGCGATCGTAATTGCCTTCGGCATTTGACATGGGTTTCCCTTGAATCTGACCCCGATATTCCACCTCATCCATCCCCACTTCCGCGGCTACGCGATTTAATAGAGATTGTTGGCGATTCTTGACAATGTGGTGATGACGCATCATCAGATTCCGTGCTTGATCTTCAGTTGACATACTTTTTCTCCTGATTCCTTGTTTCTGTTCTAAAGGTGGTTTTTTTCCCCTTCATTGATAACTATAACAGAAAACTTCTGTAGTGCAAGATACAAAACCGCTTTTTTTACAAATCTTAATATTTGTGGAAAGATTTTCCCGGCCCAAAACGCTCAAAAGCCCTCCCAGAGGTAGGGACACGGCAGTGCCGTGTCCCTACTTTTTTATTTTCGTTCCTAGGGAGATATAGCAATGGACAAGAATGTGAGGAGGGATCAGAGTAGGGCAAATTCCTGAATTGACCCGAAAATCTCTTCAGATTCCATATACGCAAGGATGATAAGTATAAAATTTTACTTGAGGCAAAAGTGTTTTGCCGAGATTTTTGCGGAATTTACTGAGAAATTCCAGGTTTTGTGTATTATTTTATACTTACACCATCCTGTTATAGCCAGAGTCAAGAGTCAGGAGTCAGGAGCGGTGTGGGATGCTTAACGGGAGCAAAGACCAAAAAACTATCGAAAAAAGGGCTGAAAGCTTTTTGTATGTGTATGGGTTTTACATCGAAAACCGTAAAGCCTTGATAGGTATGGGTTTGAGGTCATTTTGCCCCTTTGATGTATTTTCCTTGCCGAAGCGAAGCTTGGGTTTCAACCCTATTAACTCGGAAAACTTGGTCTTTGCTCCCGTTAACTATTAGATATCTCCAAAAAATCAGGTAAAAGGCAGGCTAATGCCTGCCCTACAATGGTTTTTGGAGATGTCTATTAAGGGTTTGTGCCATCATTAATGTTGTAACAGCCTTGGCGACGGCGATATTTGCCCCTTCCCTCTTCCTTCTTCTTCCTTCTTCCTTCTTCCTTCTTCCTTCTTCCTTCTTCCTTCTTCCTTCTTCCTTCTTCCTTCCTTCTTCTCCCTTCTTCCTTCTCCCTTCTTCCTTCTTCCTTCTTCCTTCTTCCTTCTTCCTTCTTCCTTCTTCCTTCTTCCTTCTTCCTTCTTCCTTCTTCCTTCTTCCTTCTTCCTTCTTCCTTCTTCCTTCTTC
>Ga0209812_10000351_pt1:5000-42983 | contig 42983 bp, 54 predicted proteins | sample JI71714BDNA_FD_187502 | JGI IMG/M metagenome (GOLD analysis project Ga0209812, IMG submission 187502) | Wastewater effluent complex algal communities from Wisconsin, to seasonally profile nutrient transformation and Carbon sequestration -... | ecosystem: Engineered > WWTP > Effluent...
GTATAAATCTGCATCTACAATTAATTTCGTTCGTGGATATAAAGGTTTTGATAAACACTCTTGAGCCAAATTATCTTCTAACAATCTCATAACAGCACGGCGTAAAGGACGTGCTCCATAAATTGGATCATATCCTTGTTCGACAATAATTGTTTTAACAATTTGTTTAATTTCCAATTCGATTTCTTTTTCTTTCATTCGATCTTGTAACTGCTTGATCATAATCTCAGCGATTTGAGTAATATCACTTTTCGTCAAATGTCTGAAAACGATAATCTCATCTAATCGATTTAAAAATTCTGGTCTGAAATATTTTTTTAATTCTTCATTCACTAATGATGAAATACGTTTGTATAATTCATCGTCTAAATCGTTATCATCATCTGTTGTACCAATAAAATCAGCGTTTATATCAAAATAACTTTGATTCGATTTCTTTGATTGTATACCGCTTTCTTTTTCAATAATTTTAGCACCTACGTTTGAAGTTAAAATAATTAAAGTATTTTTAAAATCAATTGTCCGACCTTTTGAATCTGTTAAACGTCCGTCGTCTAAGATTTGAAGTAATAGGTTAAAAACATCAGGATGTGCTTTTTCAATTTCATCGAATAAAACAACAGTATAAGGTTTTCCACGAACAGCCTCTGTTAATTGCCCACCCTCACTATAACCAACATATCCAGGAGGTGATCCTATCAATTTAGCAACCGTATGCTTTTCCATATATTCTGACATATCTAAACGAACCATCGTATCTTCAGTTCCAAACATGTAAGCTGCTAAAGCTTTTGTTAATTCTGTTTTACCTACCCCTGTAGGTCCTGCAAAAATAAAACTTGCAATAGGTCTGTTTGGATTTCTTAAACCTACTCGGGCTCTACGAATGGCTTTTGATACAGCTACAATGGCTTGATGTTGTCCGATCAACCTTTCATGTAGAGTGTCTTCCATATTTAATAGTTTTTGAGACTCTGATTCTGAAATCTTATTTACAGGAATTCCTGTCCATCCAGCAATAACATCGGCGATATCATCTTCCATTACCATATCAATATGAGCTCGTTTTAAACCAGATTTTTCATTAATTTCAAGCGCTTGTTTCATAACTTGAATTTGTGTACGAACTTCCATCTCATATTCTAATAAATTAGAAGCTGTTTCAAAATCTTGTTGTCTAACTGCTGTATCTTTTTCGCTTAAAGTTTGTTGCAATTCTTTCAACAATAACAATATACCTTGTGGCAAACGTTTGTTTTCTAATCTAACTCTAGAACCTGCTTCATCTAATACATCAATCGCTTTATCAGGTAAGAATCTATCTGCAATAAATTTATCTGCTAAAATAGCTGCTTGTTCTATAGCAGCGTCATGATAACTTAACGTATGATGAAGCTCGAATTTAGAGCGTAAACCTCTTAGAATATCAATTGTAATTTCAACACTTGGCTCTTTTACTTTAACTGGTTGGAAACGACGTTCTAAAGCAGCATCCCTTTCAATATATTTACGATATTCTTCAATTGTAGTTGCTCCTATACAACGGAATTTACCACGTGCTAATGCAGGTTTTAATATATTAGCAGCATCCACAGCTCCTTCAGCAGCACCTGCTCCAACTAATGTGTGTATTTCGTCAATTACTAAAATAATTGTACCATCAAATTGAGCTTCTTCGACGATTCTTTTTAATCGTTCTTCAAATTCACCTCGATATTTTGTACCTGCTAATAAAGACCCTAAATCTAATGACATAATAATATTCCCTTCTAAAAAGTTAGGAACATCTTGAGTCAAAATTAATTGAGCAAGACCTTCAGCAACAGCTGTTTTACCTACTCCCGGTTCCCCTATTAAAACAGGGTTATTTTTACTTCGTCTGGCTAATACTTTAATTACTTCAAAAATCTCTTTATCACGTCCAATTACCGGATCTAAACGACCTTCAACAGCATCTTTGGTAATATTATCTGCGTATTCGTCTAAGGTTGGAGTTGTTGTATCCCCATCATTATCTAAAATACGTTTCTCAACATCTGTTAATGGTCTTAATAACTCTTCTTGATTCTCTTTAATTAAATCTAAGGTTTTTTTCCGAAGTTGAGTAATATCAACGCCTAGTTTTTCTATAGTTCTAATGGCAACTCCATCCTCTTCTGCAAGAAGTGCTAATAAAATATGCTCAGTACCCACATAATTTTGTCCAATATCCTTACCTTCTTGAACGGCCATTTCTAAAACACGTTTTGCACGTGGTGTGAAAGGTATTTCAGAAGCAACAAAACCTGTGCCACGCCCAATATAATTTTCTACTTCTTTTCTTGCTTTCTTTAGTGTAACACCAAATGATTTTAAAGCTTTAGCTCCCATACCCTGGCGTTGTCCAACTACACCTAAAAAAAGTTGCTCAGTTCCAACAAAATTATGCCCCATTCTTCGCGCTTCTTCTTGGGATAGCATAATCACTTTAATTGCACCTTCTGTAAATTTTTCAAACATACTTATTTTAAGTCCTTAATTAATATAACCTATAATAATAAGATTAAAACTGATTCTATTCACAAATTTAATCCATTTTATATACACTTGATATAAAGGTTAATCGAATTATATTTAAAAACTTTTAAATCTTTATATAATTATTATAAATATAATTGCAATTTTTTTTCAACAATTGCTATTTATATTTAAGTTTTATATCATATGCAATAATAATCTAAATTGGCGGTATGGCCAAGTGGTAAGGCAGTGGATTGCAAATCCTCTATCCCCAGTTCGAATCTGGGTGCCGCCTATTAAAGATTTAATTAAACAATTGACTTTTTAACATTTTTTTTGTATTATATGTTTATATAAGGGGATGTGGTGGAATTGGTAGACACGACGGACTTAAAATCCGTTGCCTAGTGATAGTGCGTGAGGGTTCAAGTCCCTCCGTCCCCATTCTAGCACCTTAAGATAATTTTCAGTTGTCTAGGTAAGATTTTTTTAGTTTTTCTTGTTTCAACCTTTTTAATTCTTTTATTAAAAATATATTTTTCTTAAGTTTTTTAAAATTAAATTTATTTAATTTACTAATCTTTTTTGTTTTGGGTTTAATTATTGCAGTATTGATTGCTGATTCACGACTTAAAGCAATTAAACCAGTTCTATACAATTCAATAATTCCAAATTTATTTATAATTTGTTCAAATGCTAAAATTTTTTCAGGGTTACCGCTAATTTCTAAAGTTAAAATTTTAGATGTAAAATCCATTATTTTTGCACCGAAAAAATTACAAACTTCTAAAAGTTCTGTACGGTCAGAGTCTACTGCAAAAATTTTACATAATAATAATTATCTCTTAACTGAAGGAATATAAGTTAGATTTTCAATTTTTATTACTGGTAATAATTTATATAATTGTCTTATAAGTTGGTTAATAAATTTAACTCTACCTGTTACAACAAGTATAATACGTGACATGTTACTTTTTTCGGTAGAACCAATCGTAATACTTTCTAAATAAAACCCACAACCAGTAAACAACCAAAGAATTCTTGTTAAAATACTTGATTGATTTTCAATCAGTATAGAAATAATGTAATCTTGTCTCATGTTTTTATTATTTTAATAATATTTTAATTTGTAAGATTATTGAGAGTTTGGTATCAAACTCTCAATAATCTTACAAATTAAAATAAACAGATTCGATATAATACTCCTGACGGTAAATCAGATTCAGATAATAAATCGAAAATATTAATACTAGAATCATAATGAATATCTATGATTCGCTTATGCATTCTTAATTCAAAATGTTCTCGTGAGTCTTTATAAACGTGGGGAGAACGTAATACACAATAAATACGTTTATCTGTTGGTAAAGGTACCATTGAAATTGTGTTTAATTCACTTCGTTGTACAAGGTCAACAATTTTTCTACATGATGAATCTAACAGTTCATGATTAAAAGATTCTAATCTAACACGAATTTTCTCATTCGTTTTTGCTACCATAATAACTTATGTTTACTTAATAATCTTAGATACTACACCAGCACCAATTGTACGGCCACCTTCACGAATAGCAAAACGCATACCCTCTTCGATAGCTACTGGATAAATTAACTCTGCTGTCATTTTAATACGGTCACCAGGCATTACCATCTCCACAACTGAACCGTCGTCTGCAGTGAATTGTGTAATTGCGCCAGTTACATCTGTTGTACGTACGTAAAATTGTGGGCGGTATCCTGTAAAGAATGGTGTATGACGACCACCTTCCTCTTTTGTTAAAACATAAACTTCAGCCTCAAAGTTAGTATGCGGTGTAATTGTACCTGCTTTTGATAATACCATACCACGTTCAATATCATCACGTGTAATACCACGTAATAAAATTCCTACGTTATCACCGGCTTGACCAAATTCTAAAGATTTTTGGAACATTTCAATACCAGTAATTGTTGTTGTTTTAGTAGCACGAATACCTACAATCTCTACACTATCACCCACTTTGATAATTCCTCTCTCAATACGTCCTGTTGCAACTGTACCACGACCTGTAATTGAAAATACATCTTCAATCGCCATTAAGAATGTTTTCTCAGTATCACGTTCAGGAGTTGGAATATATTCATCAACAGCATCCATTAAAGCAAAAATTTTATCAACCCAAACATTATCACCACGTTTTATGTCTGGGTTAGACGAAATAGCTTCAATTGCTTGTAAAGCTGAACCTGGACAAATAGGAATATCATCACCAGGGAAATCGTAAGTTGACAGTAATTCACGAACTTCTAATTCTACTAATTCTAACAGTTCCGCATCATCAACTTGATCTTCTTTATTTAAGAAAACAACAATTTCAGGTACACCTACTTGTTTTGCTAATAAAATATGCTCACGTGTTTGAGGCATTGGACCATCTGCAGCTGATACTACTAAAATAGCACCATCCATTTGGGCAGCACCAGTGATCATGTTTTTTACATAATCTGCGTGTCCTGGACAGTCTACATGGGCATAATGACGTGCGTCTGTTTCGTACTCTACGTGTGCTGTATTAATTGTAATACCACGTGCACGCTCCTCTGGTGCAGCATCAATATCTGCATAAGCTTTTACTACGCCTGTACCGTTTAAAGCTAGTGTTGCAGTTATAGCTGCAGTTAAAGTTGTTTTACCATGGTCTACGTGACCAATTGTACCAATATTTACGTGCGGTTTTGTACGTTCAAATTTTTCGCGTGCCATTTTAAATTTTCCTTAAAAATTTACTTATATAATCAATTTTAAGCTTTTAGCGAGAGGTTAAAATTATTATTAATATCTGAAATGGGCAAAAGCTTTATTTGCTTCAGCCATTCGATGAGTTTCTTCTTTTTTCTTTATAGTATTACCTATATCATTCGCTGTGTCAATTATTTCACTAGCTAATTTAATTGACATACTTCTTCCAACCCGTTCTCTAGAATATCTAATAAGCCAACGTAATGATAAATTTGTAGCTCTAAACCCACTTACTTCAAGAGGAACTTGGTATGTAGAACCACCAATACGTCTAGCTTTCACTTCCACAACTGGGCTTGCATTCTTGATAGCTTTTTCAAAAACTACTAAAGGATCTTCATTAGTTTTTTCTTTAATAATGTCAAATGCACCGTTTACAATATTTTGTGCCAAAGTTTTTTTGCCTGATTTTAAGATCCTTGTAGTTAATAAACTAACTAAATAACTATTATAGGTAGAATCTGCTTGAGGAAATCTTTTTTTTGATATATTACGACGAGACATATTGTATTATTTTTAATAAATGTATTTTATGTTGTAATTGATCATGTTATTAACAGCAGCTAAATTTTAACTACGTATTACAAAATTATTTATCTGTTTTTGGTTTTTTAACACCATATTTTGAGCGACCTTGTGTTCTATTTTTCACACCACCACTATCTAAAGCGCCGCGAATGATATGATAACGTACACCAGGTAAATCCTTTACACGCCCACCTCTAATTAATACAACCGAATGTTCTTGCAAATTATGACCTATACCAGGAATGTAAGCTGTAACTTCAAATCCTGAAGTTAATCTAACACGTGCTACTTTTCGAATAGCAGAGTTAGGTTTTTTAGGTGTGGTTGTATAAACTCGAGTGCATACACCTCGTCTTTGAGGGCAGTTAACCAATGCAGGTGATTTAGTCTTTTTACTTATTTGAATACGTCTTGAACGAACTAGTTGTTGTATTGTAGGCATAATTTTTAAACAATTTTAATTGACTATAAAATTAATTTTCAACTGGCTTTAAACCATATTTTTTCATAAACCGTTCAACTCGACCTTCACTATCAATTAATGTCTGAGCATTTGTATAAAACGGATGTTTTGCTAACCATATATCGGCATTTAACTCTTTTTTTGTTGATTTAACAAAACAAATAGGTTTTCCATCGCAAAACACAGGTGTTTCTTTAAACCAATTAGGATGAATATCAAGTTTTGGCATATATATATAACTGTAAGATAATAAAATATAATTAACGTTTTGAATATTGAGGAGCTTTTCTTGCTTTTCTTAAACCGTATTTCTTTCTTTCTTTTATACGTGCATCGCGTGTTAAAAGACCATATGGTTTTAAAACTTTTCTGTTTTGCTGGTCAATCTTGCACAGTAGTCTAGATACTCCTAATTGAATAGCATAAGCTTGTCCTGTAAGACCACCACCGTTTACTAAGACATTAATATCGAATTGTTTATCTAAATTTAAAATCTTTAATGGTTTCCAAATATTTGCTAAATAGGCTGTATTATATTGTAAATATTTTTCACCAGGGATTTTATTAATAGTTATATTACCGTCTCCAGGAGTTAAAAATACTCTAGCAACAGCTTCTTTTCTTTTTCCTACACCAATTTTATCTTTTTGAAATTGTATTTGTACTTGATTATTCATAAAAAATGTTTACAAATTAATTAATTCTGGATTTTGCGCTGCATGTGGATGAACTGCACCTTTATAAACTTTTAAACGTTTAAACATTGTTCGGCCTAATGCTCCTTTTGGCAACATTCCTCTAACAGCTTTTTCCATAATTCTTTCAGGTAAGCGTTCACGCAATGAAGAAATATTTTCACGTTTGGCGCCACCAGGTCGACCGGAATGTGAAAAATAGACTTTAACTTTTTCTTTTAGGCCTGTTAGACGTACATTTTCAACGTTAGTAACAATAACATAATCTCCAATATCAACACTTGGATGATAATCAATTTTATGTTTCCCTATCAAAATAGAAGCAATTTCTGTTGCTACTCTTCCTAAAGGCTTTTCGCCAACTTCTATTAGATACCATTTTTTTTCACTGTAATTTGAAGACGGGATAAATGTATTATTCATAAAATTTTATTAATAATAAAATAACTATTTTAATATTATTCCTAATTTATTTTTAAGAGTAACAAAAACTTCATCAGCAGATTTTCGACCGAAATTTTTTAATTCTTGTAATTTTTCCGGAGAATACTTTAGCAAATCACCTACTGTGTTTATTTGAGCTCGTTTTAAACAATTATAAGCTCTGACAGATAACTGTAGCTCTTCAATTGCAATATTTGTATGTGGATCTATTGTATTTGAAGATTCTTGTTTATTTAACGATTTTATTTCATCCGTAAATTTATTTTTTAGTATTGAACTAAAAATATCCACAATAATTTGTGATGCTTCATATATAGCACCTTCAGGAGAAATACTTCCGTTTGTCCAGATATCAATAATTAAACTTTCTTTTCGCTCATTAGTTTTATCTGAAATATTTTCAGTTTTAAAATCTACTTTTTGAACAGGCATAAAAATTGAATCCATTTGTAAGAAATCTTCAGATTGTTCAGAAAACGTTTGACTTGCTAAATTATAACCAATTCCAGTTTCAAACTTTAATTCAATTTCTAAAAGATTATATGTTGAAGTTGTTGCGATGTAATGATTAGGGTTAATAATTTCTAAACCTTCCGGTAATTCAATTTGATTAGCTGTAATAACCATAGGTTCTTGAATTTTTAATTTTCCAAATTGAACTTCCGGTAATTTACCTTTAATTACAATACCTTTCAAATTTAATAAAAATTCAAGAACATCTTCTCTAACTCCTTCAATGATTGAAAATTCATTGTTTACACCAGCAATCCGAACTGCTGTAATAGTTGTTCCACTTAAATCTCCTAATAAAATTCTACGAAAAAGATTTCCAATAGTTATGCCCTGACCTGTACGTAAAGTATTTATTAAAAACTGACCATACAATACACCAGCTTCTGTTTTTTCTGATTTTAGACACTTAATAGAAAGGTTTGACATATTTTAAACTTACTTTTTGTTCAAATTTAAAATATTTAAATTAATAATTAAACACGACGTCTTTTTGGTGCACGGCACCCATTATGTGGCACAGGAGTAATATCTTGAATAGCTGTAATATCGAACCCTGCGCTTTGAATAGCTCTAATAGCAGTTTCACGACCTGAACCTTGACCTTTTACTCTAATTTCAACACTTTTTAAACCTGAAGTTGTTGCATCAACGGCTGCTTTTTCAGCTGCTGTTTGAGCAGCAAAAGGCGTACCTTTTCTTGCTCCTTTAAACCCTGCACTTCCTGCTGAAGCCCAAGAAATCGTATCGCCCGTTAAATTGGTAATTGTTACAATCGTATTATTAAATGTAGACTGAATATGCACAACACCTGTTGGAACTGTTTTTTTATCTTTTTTAGGCATTGATTTACGTAATTTTTGTGCCATAATTATCTAAATATTTAAAAATTAATTTAATTCTATTTTAACTATTTCTTCTTACCTGTTACAGTTTTTTTAGCACCTCTACGTGCACGTGCATTTGTTCTTGTTCGCTGTCCACGAACAGGTAAACTGTTTCGATGTCTTTGTCCTCTAAAACAGTTGATCTCATTTAATCGTTTAATGTTTAAACCATTAAATCTTCTTAAATCACCTTCAAGTGTTAACTCTGAATTTTCAATCACTTTACGTAAAGTAATTGCTTCTTCTGGAGTTAAATCATTTGTGCGTCTTTCATCACTTATATTCGCTAATTCAATCAATTTTTTTGCTGTATTTATACCAATTCCGTGAATATATGTTAAAGCATATGCAATACGTTTATTCCTTGGCAAATCAACACCCACTAATCTTACCACTTAATTAACTCCTTTAATTTATTAACCTTGACGTTGTTTATGTTTTGGATTTTCACAAATTACCATAACTTTTCCGTGTCGTTTAATTAAACGACACTTATCACACATTTTTTTTACAGATGGACGAACTTTCATTTGAATTTTTGAATAATTAATTATTTTTATTCGAACATATCATTATAAATATTTGAAAGAAGGATACTTCTGATTTCTCTTGATAAATCTAGAATTACACCTACTAAAATCAATAATGATGTTGTTCCTAAACCATTAAAACTTGAAACAGGAAAAATTGTTTCAATTAAATTTGGTAATGTTGCAAGAATCGCTAACATAATGGCTCCTAACAATGTAACTCGTTTCATAATTTGTTGTAAATAGAAAGTTGTCGCTATACCTGGACGAATTCCAGGAATTGTTACTGCCATTTTTTGTAATTGTTCCGATATATCTTTAGGGTTAAGAACAATAGTTGAATAAAATGAGCTAAATATTAATATTAAGAAAAAGTAACTCATCCAATAAAGGATTTTAGAGGATTGAGCTAAAAAAGGTAAAGTAACTATTGGAAGAATACCTAAATTGCTTATATAGCTAGGCAAAACCAACAGAGCTGTCGTTAAGATAATAGGCATCACCCCAGCTTGATTAAAGCGTAATGGAATATAATTACTCTTTTGTGATTCTGAGGAAAGTGAAGAAACCGCACTTAATTGTTTAGAAGAAATTAAAGGTATAATTCGTGCAGCTTCTTGCAATAAAACAATGCCAAAAATAGCAATAAAGAATAGAAATCCAATAATTACTAATGATCCAATATTTAAATTTCCACTATTTTCCAACATTAATTTTTTACTTAAATTAGGCAAACTTGAAACAATATTTGTATAAATAAGTAAAGATGCTCCATTTCCTAAGCCATATTCAGTAATTAATTCACTTAGCCATAAAACAATCATAGCACCAGCAGTTAACCAAAGAATAATTTCGCCAGCTAAGAGTAAGTTCCAATCGAAAAGAGCACGTTTTAAATATAATGCTATACTTGTGCTTTGAATAATAGCCCAACCTAAGGTAATAAAACGTGTTAATCGGTTAATTTTTCTTTTACCTTCACTACCACCTTCTTTTTGCAGTTTAGATAAACTTGGAATAAGACTAACCAATAATTGCATTAATATTGATGCATTTATATATGGGAAAATATTTAATGTGAATAATCCAATAACAAAAGTGTCATTTCCTGAAAAGGTACTTACTAAACTCTGTGTTACTGAATGACGTTGTATATAAAAAGCTAAATGCCCCAGATCAATTCCAGGAACAGGTAAAAAAGTACCCATTCTAATAAATATTAATATACCTAAACTTAAAATAAGACGTTTTAATAGAATATTACTATCAGTATTTTGTTTTACTTCCATGTTTTTAAGCTACTAGTTTAAAACTCTTATGTTCAGTTTTTATATAAGATCACGTTTCTTTTCTACTTGTGATTTAGTGGTTAAATTGCTTAAAGCAACAACGGCAGCACGGGCATTATTTAATAAATTATTCGATCCTAACTGTTTTGCAATAACATTTTTAACTCCAGCTACTTCTAATACAGTTCTAATTGCACCACCAGCAATTACACCTGAGCCTTCAATAGAAGGGCGCATAATTATTTTGCATGCTGCATAGTTGCCTTTTACATTATGGGGAATGCTTAAAGCCTTTGTTAACGGAAATTGAATTAAATTTTTTCGACCATCTGTTTTTGCTTTTTTAAAAGCGTTAACAACATCATCGGCTTTAGCAACACCAACACCAACTTTACCGTTCTCATCTCCTATTACGACAATGGCACGGAAACTTAACTTTTTACCACCTTTAGTAACTTTTGATACCCGGCTAATTTTAATTAGCCGTTCAACAAATTTTGGCTCGTTAACGGTATCTGTACGTCTTAAATTTTTTTTTGCTTTATTTATTTGTTTTAAATCGGTACTCATAAAAATTGCTTAAACTTATAATTTTAAGATTGCTTATTTAAAAATCTAAACCACCTGCCCTAGCTCCATCAGCTAACGCTTTAACTCTACCATGATAAAGATAAGGACCCCGATCAAATACGATTTTTGTAATATTTTTTTCTAGGCTTAATTGTGCTATTTTACGACCCATTAATTGAGAAGCGTAGCAAGTGCGTCCGTTTCTAGTATCCAATCTAATATCACGATCCAATGTTGAGCATGAAACTAATGTAGTTGCTGCTGTGTCATCAATAATTTGAGCATAAATATTTTCATTTGACCGATAAACTGATAACCGAGGTCTTTCTGGTGTTCCTTTAATAATTCCACGTAAACTCTCGCGTTTCAATTTTTTAAAACGATTTGGTTTTAATTTTTTGTTTTTGTTTTTAAGCTTCCATAAAACTCGTTTTGATAATCTCATAATAATCTTTATAATTTCTGAATTTTTTAGAACGTTTTTGACTTGATCAATTATTATTTTTTACCTGATTTACCAGCTTTTCGTCTAACAATTTCACCTTCATAGATAATTCCTTTACCCTTGTAAGGTTCAGGTGGACGCCATGATCTAATTTGGGCTGCAAATAAACCCAAATTGGCTTTATCACAAGATTTCAAATTTAACATAGTATTCTGAACCACTTCTACTGAAATATCATTTGGTATTTCTATTTTTACTGGATGACTATAACCTAAATTTAAAACAAGTGTATTACCTTGAACACTTCCTCGATAACCAACCCCTTTTAACGTTAAATTAAGTTTAAATTGTTCAGATACACCAATAACCATATTATTTATAAGTGTTCTATATAATCCGTATAAGGCACGTGTAGTACGGTTATTATTTTTTAAGCTTACAATTAAATTTCCGTCTTTTTCTTCTATTTGTAAAGCGCTAGGGATTGTGTTATGCAATGTACCAAATTTTCCTTTTACAATAAGTTCCGATTCTTTCCAACTAACATCAACATTTGCTGGTATTTTAATAGGTAACTTTCCAATACGTGACATAATTAATTCCAATTACCAAATATAACATAAAATTTCACCACCTACACCAAGTTCTTTCGCCTTCAGGTTTGTAATTACACCTTGAGAAGTAGACACAATGGCAATACCTAGATTACCTAAAACTTTTGGCAGTTGTTTTGCTTTTGTATAAACTCTTAAACCAGGTTTACTTATACGCTCAATTTTTGTAATTACAGGCTCCCTTTGTTTTCCTTTATATTTTAACGAAACCAGTAAGAACTTTCTTGAGTTTTCTGTGTAAGTTTCAAAATCTTCAATAAAGCCTTCTTCTTTAAGAATAGAAATAATGGCCATAGACATTTTTGTACTAGGTATTTGTACAATTTGATGCTTTACCATATTTGCATTTCTTATTCGTGTTAATACATCTGAGATTGTATCAGTTACCACAAATTTTTTCTCCTTTTTTGATTTTCTTTAATTTTACTCTTGAGACCAACGTTTACGGCGAAGATGTCTTTTTCGATCCCAATTAGAATTTAAGTCAGAGGCTGTTGAATATTTAGAGTAAATTCCACAATCATTTAATGGAAAACGTAAAAAATTAAGAAGAATCATTCCACTTAATAAGCGTCTCATTGTGTTTGATTTTGAATTAGATGAATTAATAACAAGTGTTATACTAAAACCTTGCATCTTATCAACATCTTCATATTCAATTTCAGGGAAAATTAATTGTTCTTTCAATCCAAATGTATAATTTCCTGCTTTATCGAAACTTCTAACAGATAAGCCACGAAAATCACGAATTTGTGAAAATGTAAAAAATATTAATTTTTTTAAGAAAGCGTACATCTTTTCCCCTCTTAATGTTACAGTTAAACCCAACTCCATATTTTCACGGATTTTAAAACCTGCAATGGCTTTCTTAGATTTTGTAATTAACGGTTTTTGGCCTGTAATGCGTGTAAATTCCTCAATACTTTTTTTTAAGATGCTGCTGTTTTGTGCTGCCAAACCTAATCCACGGTTAATTTGAATTTTCTGAATTTTAGGGATTTTGTGTGGATTATTAAACATCTGAGGATAACTTTTTTGTAAAACTGGTTTAATACCATATTCATATTCTTTTTTAATATCATCCAGTAAACTGTTTATTTCAGATATCTCTTCTAATGACTGATAATTACGCATATTCAATTATGACTTTGTTAAGTTAATTTTACATTTGAATGATGAATTGGAACTTCCAGTTGTTTTATTTCACCAACATCATTCTCTTTCATAGGCTTGATATGTTTAAATTTAAAATTTATACCCTTAACTAAAATTTTTCCAGTATTTGGATATAGTTTTGTTACTTCACCTGTTTTATTTTTGTCCGAGCCTGATATAACTGTTACAGTGTCCCCGATTTTAACATGTATCTTTCTTTTTTCTTTCATTTATAATACCTCAGGAGCTAATGAAACAATTTTTGAGAAATTTTTATCACGTATTTCTCTTGCAACAGGGCCAAAAACCCTTGTACCACGAGGGTTGTTATCTAAATTTACAATAACAGCAGCATTATCATCAAAACGAATATACATTCCGTCAGTGCGTCTGATTGTTTTACAAGTTCTAACAATAATAGCTCTCACAATATCAGATCGTTTAATCGGCATATTTGGTATAGCTTCTTTAACTACACCAATAATTGTATCACCAACCTTTGCATATTTTCGATTTCCACCTAATACTCGAATACACATTATTTTACGAGCTCCGGTATTATCTGCTACTGTTAATATAGTTTGGGGATAGATCATAAAAGTTTTAATTTAACTAACTAAAGATGATTTTGAAATAATTTTTGCTAATTTCCAGCGTTTTTTTCTACTTAAAGGTCGACATTCATGAACTAAAACTTGATCACCAATATTACATTCATTCATTTCATCATGAACTAAATACTTCTTTGTTTTTGTAATAGTTTTTGAGTAAATCGGGTGAGGATAACGATTCTCAATCTTTACGACAATTGTTTTTTCCATTTTATTACTAATTACAGTACCAATTCTTTCTTTTACTGGCATTAAAAATTCCTTACTGCTAATTTTGTCATCTATTTTTAAACTGTTTAATTTGATGAATTTAATCTTAAAGTAAATAATGTCTTTAACTGAGCTAAACGACGTTTTGAGTATTTAATATTATGAGGTTTAAATGATTGTCGTGTTGCTTTTTTAAATTTTAAGTTAAATAATTCTTTTTCTGTTTTAATAATATCTTCTAAGATTTCATCGTTTGAAAGTAATGTTAAATCATTAAATTTTGGTATACCCATAATTTATTCAATATTTTTTCTAGTAATAAATTTTGTTTTGATTGGCAATTTGTATGCTGCTAAACTTAAAGCAGCTCGTGCAATTTCTTCTGGAACAGATGCTATTTCAAATAAAATAGTTCCTGGTTTAACTACGGCTACCCAATAGTCTACAGCACCTTTTCCTGATCCCATACGAGATTCTGCAGCTCTTGCTGTTACTGTTTTATCGGGAAAAATTCTAATCCATAATTTTGCGCCACGTTTAGTATAACGTGTTATAGTTCTTCGTGATGCCTCAATTTGTCTAGAGGTAATCCACGATGGTTCTAAAGCTTGTAAACCGTATTCGCCGAATGAAATTTCATGACCACGTGTAGCTTTACCACGCATTCTCCCTCTATGAAACTTTCTATATTTTGTTCTTTTTGGGCTTAACATAATACACTGAATTTAATAAAATAAAAATTTATAAAAGAGTCTCAAATATTTAATTTGGTAAAATCTCATTTTTAAACAACCAAACTTTTACTCCTAAAACACCATAAATAGTATTCGCTTCTTTAGCTGCATAATCAATATCAGCTCGTAAAGTTTGAAGAGGTACTCTACCTTCGCGTAACCACTCACTTCGGGCAATTTCTGCACCGTTTAAACGTCCTGAAACCTGAACTTTAACACCACTTGCTTGATCTTCTTGAGCGTTTTGTATAGCTTCTCTTATTGCACGTCTAAACGCAACTCGTTCTTCAAGTTTTTTTACAACTAAATCTGCAAGAAGTGAAGCGTTAAGATTTGCTTTTTCCACTTCTAAAATGTTAACATTAATTTGTCTATCAGCAGGTAAAAATTTTCTAATACTATTTAATAAATTTTCAATACCTACTCCTCCCTCACCTACTAAAGCGCCAGGTCGACCGCTTTCAATAGTTAGTTGAATTTGATTTCCTAAGCCATTTCGATGAATTGTAACATTTGAAATACTAGCACTTTTTGTTAATTTGTTTAAATATGTACGTATTTTATCATCTTCCTGTAATAGGGTTGAGTACTGGTTAAATTTAGCATACCAACCTGATTTATGTTCTTGGGTTACTCCTAATCGAAACCCTAATGGATGTGTTTTTTGACCCACTTTTTATCCTTTTAATTAAAATTAAATAGCTTTAACTACAACAGTAATATGACATGTTGGTTTTTCAATTCTATATGCTCGACCTTGTGCTCTAGGTCTAATTCGTTTTAATTTTGGACCTTCATTAGCGTAAGTTTCTTTAATAATTAATTTCTTTTTATCTAAGTTATAATTATTAGCAGCATTTGCAGCAGCAGAATGAACTACTTGCCAAACAGGTCCCCCAGCTTTGTAAGGTAAAAATTCTAATATCATTAAAGCTTCTTGATATGAACGTCCTCGAATTTGATTTAAAACTCGACGCACTTTGTGCGGAGACATACGAATGTATTTTGCGACTGCTTTGACTGATTTCTCATTCGACATAAAATATTTTCTTTAATTTTGTTTATCATTTAATATTGCATTTATAGAGAAAACCTAATAAACAGCTTTATGTTTAAAAGATTTAAAAAAATACTAATAATTTACTTCCTCTTCATCTATTAACAATTGTGAAGTAACACCTAATTTAAGTTCAATTAAATGTGAAATTGTTACTACTCGATTTTTTTCTACTGCATTAATTAACGAATTACTTTTGATATGCTCCTGAATTGAAACATTATCTACCCAAATTTTTACAATATTCGCATCATAATTGTTTTGTAAACAAGACCCCAGTGAAATTAAAAGTTGTAATAAAAAATTACGCTCAGACTGATTGGAAACCGCCGATAGTAAATTCATTGCTCTATAATAAGCACGATGTTGTGTTTTTTTTAATAGTCTTTGAGTATTAATCGACAATTGGCCAGGATAAAGCGTTTGAACAGTCAAATCCTGACTGTTATCAATAATAGTTATACTTTCATTTTTTTTGGGTATCTTTATATGTATATCATTACACCTTGGATGCGGAATAGTATAATATTTTTTTGTTGCCATAGTAAAAATTTTAATGACACAATTTATCGTTTTGTTTTTTTATCGGCTTTAATATGAGATCTAAAATTTCTAGTATTAACAAACTCTCCTAATTTGTGCCCAACAAATTGATCTGAAATAAAAAGTGGAACATGCTGCTTACCGTTATAAATAGCAATTGTATGGCCTACCATATTTGGTAATATTGTTGAGCTTCTTGACCACGTTTTGATAACATCTTTTTTTCCTTTTTCATTCATTTGATCAATTTTTTTCAATAAATGATAGGCTACAAAAGGCCCTTTTTTTAATGATCTTGCCATCTTAAAAATAGTATTATTAATTTATGTTTAATTTAATGTTAATTATCCACGACGTCGAAGTATATAAGCATCGCTAGCTTTTTTGCTTTTTCTTGTTTTTAAACCTAAAGCAGGTTTACCCCAAGGTGTTAAAGGGCGAGTACGACCGATAGGTGCACGACCTTCACCACCACCATGTGGGTGATCACAAGGATTCATTACTGAACCTCTAACAGTAGGTCTTTTACCTAACCAACGAGTTCGTCCCGCTTTACCGCTTTGAACCAAAAATGAATCGTTATTACTAACTTCACCTATTGTTCCTACACATTCCTTTCTAACTAACCGTATTTCTTTTGAAGGTAAACGTAAGGTTATGAAATCGCCTTCTTTCGCTAAGATTTTAGCAGACGTTCCAGCAGCACGAACGATTTGACCACCACGATTTGGTATTAATTCAATATTATGAACAGCTGTTCCTAATGGAATATCAGATAATGGTAATGTGTTACCAACTGAAAGAGGAGCTTCATAACCAGAAATAATTTTATCACCAACTTTTAAATTATTGGGATGCAAAATATAACGCTTTTCACCATCTATATAATAAATTAAAGCAATTCTAGCGTTACGGTTTGGGTCGTACTCGATTGACGTAACAATACCTTCAGTATTTAATTTATTTCTACGAAAATCAATAAGTCTGTATTTACGTTTATGTCCACCTCCTCTGTGTCTTATAGTTATTACCCCTCTATTATTGCGGCCTTTATTACGATGATTTTTTCGAATTAATGCTTTTTCTGGTTTAGTTTTAGTAATTTCTGTAAACGCAGACAGAGCTCGATTTCTTGTACCTGGTGTATATGATTTATAAAGACGAATACTCATAAACTTTATTAATAATGATATTTTAACTTTCTGTGAATAAGTTTATTGTATCCCCTTCTGATAAAGTTACAATAGCTTTTTTATACTGCGATTTCCAACCAATATATTTTCCAATTCTTTTTTTCTTTCTTGGAAGCTGGCATGTGTTAACTTTAGTCACTTTTACATTGAATAAATATTCAATAGCTTCTTTAATTTCAAGCTTATCTGATTTAGGGTTTACAATAAAACTATATTGATTATTCTCTAATAGTCGAGTAGCTTTATCAGTAATTATTGGATATTTGATAATATCATTACTGCTAAGATTAAAATGCAAAGACTTAATCACAATAAATCTCCTTTATATCACTGATTGCTTGTGGTGTTAGTAAAATTTGTTCTGTTTTTAGCACACTTAGAGTGTTTAAATTTGAAGCTAAAATTATCTCTACATTTTTTATATTTCGTGTAGCTAGCTTTAAAGCTTTTGTTTTCTTAGAAACAATTATTAACAATTTTTTCTCTAATGAAACCCCACAATTTTTACAAATTGTGCAAAAAGTATTTGTTTTTGGTACCTCAATTATGTTTTCTAGATCCTCTACAACAGAAATGCTATTACGTTTGTTATAAAGTAAAGTTTTAAGAGCTAATTGACGCTCTTTTTGATTTAACTTAATTTTTGTGATTCTTGGTTTAGGACCAAAAATCACACCACCACCTTTCCATAACGGTGAACGGTTAGATCCTGCACGTGCACGACCTGTTCCTTTTTGCTTCCAAGGTTTACGGCCACCCCCACTAACTTCACTTCTAACTTTTGTTGAAACAGTACCTTGTTTTTTAGCAATTTGCTGTCTTGTAATATCTTTATGTATTAAATAATTACTAGATTGTTCAACAATATTAAGTTCGAAATTTTGGTCTGAATTAAGTACTTGGCCTTTTGTGTCTAATACATTATATGTAACCAATTTTTGAACAGTCATAATTTATTTCACTATATTCATTATGTCAACAATGTAAATAATATTAGTTAGATAGTTTAATACTTAGTAAATTACCAGGTTTTCCGGGTACTGAACCTTTAACAACTAAAATATTTTCGTTTACATTTAATTGAATAATTTTTAATTTTTTAATATTTGCATTTTTGTTACCTAATTGACCCGCCATTCTTTTTCCAGGTAATACACGACCTGGAGTTGTACCCATACCAATGGAACCAGGGTTACGATGATTTTTAGAACCGTGTGTCATTGGACCTCTAGTAAATTGGTGACGCTTTTGTAAACCAGAGAACCCTTTACCTGAGCTTTTTCCAGTAATATCTACAAATTGGCCTGTTTCAAACGATTCTACATTTATAACTTGACCAACTTCAAAATTTTCTGGGTTTGAAACTCTAAACTCTTTTAAATAGTTTAAAGGTTGAATATTTGATTTTTGCAAGTGCCCTAACTCAGGTTGGGTTAAAGATTTACTTGTTACAGTTCCATAACCGATTTGAATTGCATTATACCCATCTTTTAAAAGAGTTTTAACTTGAGTAATTACACATGGACCCACTTTTACGACTGTTACAGGAACAATGTTTCCAGATTCGTCGAAAATTTGAGTCATTCCAATTTTATTGCCTAATAGACCTAAAGACACAATATTTCTCCATGTAAAATATTATTAACAGTTACTCATAGCTTAATTTTTCTAATAAAAAATTTTATTACTATTTTCTTCAAATAAACTAATTTAAGTTAGTCTATTGTTTACAATAATTTAAATAAATTATAACTATTTGTCTATATATGTTACAATAGCAACTTTATTTATAAAGTTCGTTAATTAAAAATATATGTGATTAATCAAACTTTCGTATATTAACTAACAACAATTAAAATAAAATAACAAAGAAAAATGGCAAAAGTTGTAGGAATTGATTTAGGAACAACAAATTCAGTAGTAGCAGCAATTGAAGGTGGAAAGCCAACAGTAATTGTAAATGCCGAAGGATTAAGAACAACTCCATCAATTGTGGCATATACAAAAAAACAAGAACTATTGGTAGGTCAAATAGCAAAACGTCAAGCAGTAATTAATCCAGAAAACACTTTCTTTTCAGTAAAACGTTTTATAGGTTCAAAAGAATCAGAAATATCAGAAGATTCTAAACGAATACCTTATAAAGTAATAGGAGATAGCAACGGTAATATAAAAATTAAATGTCCAGCTTTAAAGAAAGATTTTAGTCCTGAAGAAATTTCTGCTCAGGTTTTACGCAAATTGGTCAATGATGCAAGTACTTATTTAGGTCAAGATGTGACTCAAGCTGTAATTACTGTACCCGCTTATTTTAACGATTCACAACGACAAGCGACGATTGATGCAGGAAAAATTGCAGGTATTGAAGTCTTAAGAATTATTAATGAGCCTACTGCTGCATCATTAGCTTACGGTTTAGATCAAAAACAAAATGAAACAATTTTAGTATTTGATTTAGGTGGTGGTACATTTGATGTTTCAATTTTAGAAGTTGGCGACGGAATATTTGAAGTTTTATCGACAGCGGGTGATACAAGTCTAGGAGGAGACGACTTTGATAAAGTTTTAGTTAACTGGCTACTTAAAGATTTCGAAGCTAAAGAAGGAATTGATTTATCAAAAGATATTCAAGCTTTACAACGTTTGACTGAAGCAGCTGAAAAGGCAAAAATGGAACTGTCAACGGTTGAAAACACAACAATTTCATTACCGTTTATTACAGCTGACAAAACTGGACCAAAACATATTGAAAAAGAGTTAACAAGAGAATTTTTTGAAAAGTTATGTAAGGATTTAATTGAACGTTGTCGTATTCCTGTAGAAAAAGCTTTAAGCGATGCTAGATTAGATAAAAGTAAGATTGACGAAGTTGTTTTAGTGGGCGGTTCAACAAGAATTCCTGCTATACAAAATTTAGTAAAATCAATTACGGGTAAAGATCCTAATCAAAATGTAAACCCTGACGAAGTAGTAGCCATTGGCGCAGCAATTCAAGCAGGTATTTTAGCAGGTGAAATTAAAGATGTATTATTGTTAGATGTAACTCCTTTATCATTAGGTGTTGAAACTTTAGGTGGGGTTATGACAAAAATCATTGCCCGTAATACAACAATCCCAACTAAAAAATCTGAAATGTTTTCAACTGCCGTTGACAACCAAACTAATGTAGAAATTCATATTTTACAAGGTGAAAGAGAACTGGTTGCTGACAATAAAAGTTTAGGTAATTTTAGATTAGATGGTATTCCAAAAGCTGAGCGTGGTGTGCCACAAATTGAGGTGACATTTGATATTGATGTTGATGGTATTTTATCCGTAAAAGCAAAAGAAGTAGGTACTGGTGTTGAGCAATCTGTTACAATTCAAGGAGCATCAACATTAGATGAAAAAGAAATTAAAAAAATGATTGAGGCGGCTGAACAATACGCTTCAATGGATCAAGAAAAACGAAAAAATATTGATTTAAAAAATAGTGCAGAAGCATTATGCTATGAAGCAGACAAAGAACTTCGTTTATTTAAAGATACTATTCCAGAAGAAAAGCAGAATCAAGTTCGAGGTTTAATTGACAAGATTAGTACAAATATTTCGTCTGAAAATTTTGATACGTTAAATGCAGATCTTGAGGAATTAAAAGCAGCAATGAAAGAAATGTTAGATGCTCATCCTTTAATTGATAAAGATAAGCCAAATTAAATCTTTTTTCATTGTAGATGAAATTAATTCTTAAAATTTAGTTTTAAGAATTAATTTCATCTACAATGATACATTCAGTAGTTAAAATCATACTGGCAATCGATGTTGCATTCTGTAAACCAGAACGTGTAACTTTCGCTGGATCAACAATCCCAGCCTCGTACATATTTGTAAAAATATTTTTTGCAGCATTATAACCCATTTCAAAGTCTTGTTGCTGAACTTGTTCTACAACAATGGGGCCATTAACCCCAGCATTTTCTGCAATTCGTTTTAATGGAGCAACAATAGCTCTTGAGATAATTATAGCACCGACTAATTCATCTTCGTTTAAATTTGCTTTTGCCCATGTCACTAAATTTTCTGAAAGATGTGCTAATGTTGAACCTCCTCCAGGAACAATACCCTCTTCTACAGCAGCGCGCGTAGCATTTATAGCATCTTCTAAACGTAATTTTTTGTCTTTCATTTCTGTTTCAGTTACTGCACCTACTTTAATAACTGCTATACCTCCAGAAAGTTTTGCAATACGATCCTGTAATTTTTCTTTTTCGTATTCTGTTTCTGCTGAATTTATTTGTTTACGCAATTGTTCGCATCTTATTTTAATTTCATTCTCAGTTCCTTCAGCAACAATTGTTGTCGTATCTTTATTTACAATAACTCTTCTAGCTTGACCAAGTAAATCTAATTGAACATTATCTAAAGTTAAACCAGCATCTTGAGTAATAACTGTTCCACCAGTTAAAATCGCAAGATCTTGTAGCATTAATTTACGCTGTTCTCCGAATGCTGGTGCTCTTACAGCAACTACGTTTACAATACCACGAAGTTTATTTAAAATCAATGTAGCTAATGCTTCTTTCTCTACATCTTCAGCTATAAGCAATAAAGGCCGTTTTGTTTTTGTTAGCTGTTCTAGAATTGGAAGTAGATCTTGTTGAACTAACGTAATCCTTTTATCAGTCAGTAAAATAAGAGGGTTTTCATATTGAACCTCCATTTTTTCTGTATTAGTAATAAAATAGGGAGAAATAAATCCTTTTTCTATTTTCATACCTTCAGTAATTTCTAATTCAGTTACAATACCTTTTCCTTCTTCAAGTGAAATGACCCCATCTTTTCCTACTTTAGATAATGCATCCGCAATTAATGATCCTATAATATTATCGTTACCTGCTGAAATTGAAGCTACGTGTTTAATAGATTGAATCTCTTCAACTGGTTGTGCAAATTCATTTATTTGTGTAACTAGATATTGAGTGGCTTTTTCCATACCCAATTTAATTGAAATTGGATTTGCACCAGCGGCTACATTCTTTAAACCTTCTTTTACCATTGCGTAGGCTAAAACAGTTGCTGTAGTTGTACCGTCACCAGCTACATCATTTGTTTTCGCCGCAGCTTGACGTATTAATGATACACCAGTATTTTCAATATGATCTTCTAGTGAAATCTCTCGTGCAATAGTAACACCATCGTTTACAATTTGAGGAGATCCATAAGGTTTTTCCAGGACTACATTTCGACCTTTAGGTCCTAATGTTACTGAAACTGCTTCAACCATTATTTCCATGCCGCGTTCTAGTGCACGTCGAGCATTATCCTGATATAAAATCTTTTTTGACATAATTTTTATTTAAAACGTTAAAAACAAATTATTTAATTTTACATGAAATATTTGTTTATTAATATTATGTTTATTTGTAAGTATTTTGCAACTGAATTAACATATTAAATTAATTTTTTTTTTAAAGCTTTACTAAATTAAATTGTTAGTATTATTATTAAAGTTGAGTAATACGGTTTGGGCTTGTAGCTCAGTGGACTAGAGCACGTGGCTACGAACTACGGTGTCAGGGGTTCGAATCCCTTCTTGCCCAATACTAAAATATCTAACTTTATAAAAAAATTAGATATTTTCTAGTCTGTATTACTATCTTGGGGTGTCGCCAAGCGGTAAGGCTGTGGACTTTGACTCCGCCATTCGTAGGTTCGAATCCTGCCACCCCAGTTAAGACTTTATTTTAAAACACAAATTTAAGTTAGTTAACTATTTTACCATATTTTTTATAATATTTATAAGGATAGATTTATGGAAGCAAAAATACAGTTTATAAAAGGTTTAGATGAAAAAGTATTGCCTGAAGTTCGATTAACAAGATCTCGGGATGGTAGCACTGGTACAGCTACATTTAGGTTTAAAAACCCCAATATTTTAGATAAAAATACAGCAAAAGAAGGTGAAATTACAGGTATGTATTTAATTGATACTGAAGGTACACTTGAAACGCGTGATGTTAATGCGAGGTTTGTGAATGGAAAGCCAGAAGCAATTGAATCTATTTACATAATGAAAAGTCCAGAAGCTTGGGATAGATTTATGCGTTTTATGGAACGGTATGGGGAAGCAAATGGGTTAGTGTTTACTAAAGCCAATTAATTATACAAATTTACAACAAAATGAAACATGCGTATCTCATTCCAATGGTTAAATGAATTAATAAATCTTAAAAATGTCGATTTTGATTATTTGGTTGAAAAACTTACACTTGGTGGTTTTGAAGTAGAAGAAACCTTTGAAATAGTAACAAATAATCAATCAGATACCATTCTGGATATTACTTCAACTGCAAATCGTTCAGACAGTTTATATGTTAAAGGAATAGCAAAAGAAGTTTCAGCTCTATTAGATACTGATTACAATCTTATTCAATATTCACAATCATTTTTAGAATCTGAAAAGCATATTAAAAGTTCACTTGATAAAATTGTTTGCCTAGATTCAACATTAGATAGTTGTTCAAGTTTTTTTGCTATCATTGTTGAAAATATTAGTGTTCATGATTCTCCAAAATGGTTAAAACAGAAATTAATTGGTGCTGGAATTCAGCCTTTTAATAATTTATTAGATTTTCAAAATTATATAACGCTTGAAACGGGGTATCCATTTGAATTTTATGACATTGATAAAATTAAATCAAAATTAAACACAAATGAATTTTCAATATCTTTAAACTATAACAATAAAGGTTCTTTTTTAGCCAGCAACGGTTGTATATATCAATTAACGTCTGATATTTTGACTGTTAAGGCAAATAATGAAGTTTTAAGCCTTTCAGGTATTATTCCTAATAAAGAATTTTTATACACCGATGAAACTAAATCGTTATTAATTGAAGGTTCTATTTTTAATTCAAAAAAAATAAGACAAACTTCTAGAGCAATAGGCTTAAGAACAGAACGTTCAGCACGCTACGAAAAAGGACTGAATTCTAATAAATTAATTGAATCGTTATGTAGATTATTATATTTACTTAAAGTTTCTAACAGTAAAATAAACTGTCAATTTTACAGCGCAGCAAAAGGTAAAGATTTTGAAAGACAAATTATTAATTTAAATTATCAAACAATTATTAAAATTTTAGGGCCTGTTATTTGTTTGGAAACAAAAGAAATTAGAGATCTAAATTATAATGAAATTTCAAGTTACTTAAATAGATTAAATTTTGAATTTATTTTTAATGAAAAATCTTTGGTTTGGGAAGTTTCTATTCCAATAGAAAGAAACGAAGATATTACACGTGAAATTGATATAATTGAAGAGATTGGTCGATTACACGGGTTTAATAATTTTGTTACATTTTTACCGGAAATTTCAAAGATAGGATCTAAAGATTTAAGTTATAAAGTTAGGAAAAAACTTACGTCAGCCTTATTAAGTGAAGGATTTACTGAAGTGATTAATTATTCTTTAGTGAAGGAACAGAATCCAAAAAATATTAAAATTATTAATCCTTTAATTCAGGATTACTCAACTTTAAGATCTAGTTTATTGCCAAATCTAGTAGAAACTGTTAGTAACAATTTAAAACAAGGTAATTTAAGTTTAGAAGCTTTTGAATACGGCCATGTATTTCTTCCTGCAACAAATGAATTGGCTTGTGAAACTGAGCAAATATCAGGTATTTTTGGTGGAATAGAGTTAAAAAAGGATTGGTCAGACAGTTCTGAACCACTTTCATGGTTCAAGTCAAAAGGTAAAATAGAGAATATATTTAAGAAGTTAAATATTAGTACTTACTGGCGCAGTGGCAATCTAGATGTATATAAACATATTTTACATCCTTACAGAACAAGTAATTTATATTTAGAAGCAGGAATAAAATTAGGAGTTTTTGGTCAAATTCATCCTATTATAGCAAAACAGTTCAATATTTCTTCATCGCTATATTTGTTCGAATTTAATTTTGAACTTTTAAAAAATGAATTTAAATATCAAAAACTACCTATATATGAAGCTTACAGTACTTATCCTAAGATCGTAAAAGATTTGTCTTTTATTATTTCTCAAGAGATTTCGTTTGAACTTATTAAAAATACAATTTTTAGCATTGGTACTAAGTTCTTAACTTCTATTTATCTGAAAGATGAATATAAAGGTAAAACCATTCCACAAGGTAAAACAAGTTTATGTATTCAATTAACTTTTCAGTCAAATGAACGAACTTTGATAAGCAAAGATATAGAAAAAATTATTGAAAATATAAAGCATGTTTTAATTGAACAATTCGAAATAACGGTACGTGTTTAAAATTAATTTTTATTTTGGATAATTCTAAAAAATTGATAGAATTATCCACCACCTACAATTGTTACAATCTCAATTTTATCATTATTTTTAATAATTATTTGATTCCAGTTTTCTTTAGGACAAATAAAATTATTATATTCTAAAACAAGTAATGAAGAATTATAATTAAAGTAATTAATAAATTCTAGAATTGTAAACTCATATGAACTGTGATATTTTTGACCATTTAGAAAAAAAGTTTTAGTACTCATAATAAAAATTATTAAATACTTATCTAGACTAAATATAATATAACCTGATACAATAATTATGTAAATAATTATTAATGTTTGGCGGGTGTGGCCAAGTGGTTAAGGCAGCGGGTTGTGATTCCGCCATTCGCCGGTTCAAGTCCGGTCACTCGCCCTCTATAGAATTATTTACATTTTTCACTTAAAAAAATTGAATTTTAAATAATTTATGTCACGTTACCGTGGACCAAAATTAAGAATTACAAGACGCTTAGGCACTTTACCAGGTTTCACCCAAAAAAAATCAAAAAAAACGGATAGACCTGGGCAACATGGAAAAGGAAGTGGAGATAAAAAAATAACTGAATATGGCTTACGTTTAGAAGAAAAACAAAAACTAAAAATTAACTACGGTTTGACTGAAAGTCAATTATTTAGTTATGTTAAAGAAGCGAGACGAAGAAGTGGTGTAACAGGCTTGATACTTTTACAATTGCTTGAAATGCGGCTTGATAGTATTTGTTTTAGTTTAGGTTTTGCTCCTACAATTTCTAACGCACGACAATTAGTAAATCATGGTCATATTACTGTTAACGGAAAGGTTGTTGATATTCCAAGTTTTCAGTGTCGCATCAGTGATATTGTTGGTGTTAAACAAAAACAAACTTCAATAAATTTAATTAAAAAAAATTTAGAAACAATTAAGTTTGCTGAAGTACCTGGACATGTTAATTTTGATAAATTGAAACTAGAAGCAAAAGTAACGAACTATTGTGATCGTCAAGATATATTATTAGAATTAGACGAATTGCTTGTAATTGAGTTTTATTCGCGTCGTTAATTTATCGTACTTTGAAAATTCAAACTATACGTTATGTTAAAACTTAGACTAAAAAAAATTGGTAGAAAAAGACAGCCTTCATATAGATTGGTAGTCATGGATACTAAAGCAAGAAGGGATGGAAGACCCATAGATGAAGTTGGTTACTATAGCCCTTTAACTAAAGAAGGACATTTTGAGACTGAAAAAATTGTAAAATGGTTAGAAAATGGTGTAAAACCTACTGAAACTGTTCAAAGTTTATTAAGAAAAGCTAAAATATTAGCTACTAAATAGTAGCTAATATTTTATAATTATTTAATAATTATTTAATATTTATTTTATATATATAGACGTTTAACTTGTTAAAAATTAATTATAATTATTCGTAATATATATATAAATTAATTTGTTAGGTAAAACCTATGTCACATTTTACTAGTATGAAAACGCGTTTTCAAAATTTATTTTATTTACAAAGCGCTTTAAATAAGTTAAACATTGATCATAAAACTAAAAAAACATTAACAAAACATAATACTTTAACAACTTATAATATTGATTTAACAATTCCTCAATCAAACGGACATGATATTAAATTCTGTTGGAACGAATACGAATATTCATTAGTAGTTGATATGAGTTATTGGAATCAACCTTATCCAGTTGAACTGTTTATTGATAAAATAGCTCAACAATATGCTGGTGAAGTGATTATTGGAGAAAGTAAAAAATTAGGCTTTGAACCTGTTAAATATCAACAAAATACAGACGGTTCTAATACTTTAATATTAGAACGTTGGAATAAAAATGATTAATAATTATTTCTTAAAGGAAATATTATTAATTATTAAATTATACTAAATAGTAGATTGATATGATATTAGATATCAATACGATTTTACTATTATAAAATTTTTAAGGATTATAATTTATGGATACTCGTTTACTTATAATTTTAGCTCCTGTTGGTATTGCTGCTTCTTGGGCTCTATACAATATTGGCCGTTTAGCTATTCAACAAGTTCAACGCCTTTCTCGTTAATTTTTTGGTTTGTTAAAAATTTTATTAGCAAATTTTTCTTAAACCCTATTAGTTAGGGTCATTCTTAAAATTTAAATAATGACCCTAAATTGCTAAAACAGTTTAAATAAATATTTGATTTTTTTTTTGCTTTCTCTTATAATAAGATATGAAATATTATAAAAAATAGCCATGGCAGTACCTAAGAAACGAACTTCAAAATCAAAAAAGAATTCGCGTAAAGCTACGTGGAAAAGAAAAGCAGATACCGCTGCTCAAAAAGCCTTATCATTAGCTAAATCTGTATTGCGAGGTCAAACAACAAGTTTTGTGTATACGTTAACTGAAGATGAAGAATAATTTTTAAAAAACTGTTCTTCTTTTTCAGTAAATTATGTCAATAAATGCGCGGATGTGGCGAAATTGGTAGACGCGCTAGATTTAGGTCCTAGTAACTTTTGTTTTGAGAGTTCGAGTCTCTCCATCCGCATTTTAACAATAACTATCTTTAATTGTTTTTAGTTTACCATTTAACTTTTATATATTGATAAATGAATCTTCCTTTTACTTTACAACAACTGCGAATTATTAAAGCGCTTGCTTCTGAAAATAGTTTTACACGCGCCGCAGAAATTTTATTTATCTCTCAGCCTTCTTTAAGCAAACAAATAAAAATATTAGAAAACCGACTTGGAGTTCTATTAATTAACAGAAAGAACAATAAAATTTCATTGACAGATGAAGGAATAGTTTTCCTTCAGTATGCTGAACGTATATTGGCATTGTGCGAAGAAAGCTGCCGTGCTTTGAACGATTTGCAGCAAGGTGATAGAGGAACTTTAACTGTGGGGGCTAGTCAAACAATAGGTACATACTTAATGCCTAGGGTTTTAGCATTGTTTGCTCAAAGTTACCCACAAATAAGTTTAAAAGTTCAAGTTGATACTACAAGAATAATTGCGAAAAATGTTGTCGATCGGAATATTGATATAGCTGTGGTTGGTGGCGAAGTTCCTGAAAATTTAAAAAAAAATTTAGACATAGAAAGTTTTGTAGAGGATGAATTAAGTTTAATTATACCTAAATCTCATCCATTTGCTAAAAAAAGCAAAAAGATAATTAATAAAGATGACTTGTATCATTTAAATTTTATAACCCTAAACCCTAATTCCACTATTAGAAAATTTATTGATACTATTTTAATCCAAAATCAAATTGAAACAAAACAATTTAATATAATTATGCAATTAAATTCAATTGAAGCTATAAAAACAGCTGTTAGTTTAGGGTTAGGTGCAGCCTTTGTATCTTCATCCGCTATAGAAAAGGAAGTTGAATTAGAAACTATAGAGATTATAAAAATTGAAAATATTAAGATAACTAGAACACTCTCAATAATTACAAATACAAATTGTTATAAATCAAAAGCATTGCAATTCTTCTATAATGAATTATGGTCCTTAAAAAATACCACCAAAAAATTAAAAACTTAGTGCATTGTAAAATATTTGACTTTACCAAAAAATATTTAGTACTATTTAAGGATGTAAATGTAATATGATTTGAATTTATGAAATATGCAATTGTTGAAATAAGTGGACGGCAATTTTGGATTGAAGCAGGTAAGTATTACGATATGAACCGTATTCCAACAGACATTGGAAAAGAAGTTACATTAAATAGAGTCTTACTAGTAAATAATAACGGTGAACTTTTAGTAGGAAAACCCTATTTAGATAAAGTAAAAGTAAAAGGAAAAATCTTAGAACATTTGCGAGGACAAAAAACAATAGTATATAAAATGAGACCAAAGAAAAAGACAAGAAAAAAACAAGGTCATCGTCAAGAATTAACAAGAGTTTTGATCGAAAATATAAATGTAAATTAATTTAATAAAAATTAAAAATAAGGATTTTAATTATGGCTCATAAAAAAGGTGCTGGAAGTACAAAAAACGGCCGTGACTCTAATGCAAAAAGATTAGGTGTGAAAAGATTTGGTGGTCAGAATGTTAAAGCTGGGAATATATTAGTTCGTCAACGTGGAATGAAATTTAGACCTGGTATAAATGTAGGTTGTGGAAAAGATTTTACTTTGTTTGCGTTAGTCGAAGGTACTGTAAAATTTGATCATTACGATAAACATTGTAAAAGAGTTAATATTGTTCCTTAAAATAATATAATAGTTAAAAAAGACAAGACATTTAAGTTTAGTCTTAGTACTTAGTATTATTTTAGTAATTTAAAAATGCTTAAGAGTCTATTTACAAACAACACACTTACTTATAAATATCAAAGTTTAATTAATCAAATAAATTCACTAGAAACTAATTTGAAAACTTTAACAGATAGTGAATTAAGAGCAAAAACATTTTATCTAAAAAAAAAATATCAAACAGAAAAAAATTTAGACACAATATTGTTGGCAGAATCATTTGCTTTAGTACGTGAAGCAAGCGTGCGTACTTTAGGCCTACGTCATTTTGACGTGCAATTAATAGGTGGCTTGACACTTCACTCCGGAAAAATTGCAGAAATGCGAACTGGAGAAGGTAAAACTTTAGTTGCAACAGCTCCCGCATATTTAAATGCTTTAACGGACAAAGGTGTTCACATTGTTACCGTAAACGATTACTTAGCTAATCGTGACCAAGTTTCTATGGGACAAATTTATCGTTTTTTAGGCCTTAGTACTGGGTTAATACAAGAAAATATGTCAGTACAAGAACGTCAAAAAAATTACGATGCTGATATTACTTATGTAACAAATAATGAATTAGGGTTTGATTATTTACGCGATAATATGGCGTTAAATTTACAAGAAGTTGTGCTACGCCCTTTCAATTACTGTATTGTAGATGAAGTAGATTCAATATTAATTGACGAAGCTCAGACACCGTTGATTTTATCAAGCTCTGTTAAGACTTCAATTGATAAATATATTTTAGCTGCTGAAATAACCGATTACTTAGAAGTGGCGGTACATTTTAAAGTAGATGAAAAAAACAAAAATGTTATTTTAACAGAGCAAGGAATTGTACAGATTGAAAAGTTGCTAGGTATTCAAGATTTATTTAATCCAAATGATCCATGGATACCATACATTATAAATGCAATTAAAGCAAATACTCTTTTCTTCCTAAACGTTCACTATATTCTTCAAAACAACCAAGTAATCATTGTAGATGAATTTACTGGCCGTATTATGCCTGATCGACGTTGGAGCGATGGGTTACATCAAGCAGTTGAGGCAAAAGAAGGTTTACCAATTCGTGAAAACAGTGAAACTGTTGCTTCTATTACATATCAGAATTTTTTCTTATTATATCCAAAACTATCAGGAATGACTGGAACTGCTAAAACGGCAGAACTTGAATTTGAAAAAATTTACAATTTAACTGTTGAAGAAATACCAACAGCTCGACCAACGCAAAGGCAAGATTTACCTGATTTTATTTACAAAGACCAATTTTCTAAATGGAATGCCGTAGCATTGGAATGTAAACAAACTTCGTTGACTGGTCAGCCTATTTTAATAGGTACAACAACTGTTGAAAAATCTGATATGTTAGCACAATTACTGAATGAATATAAACTGCCCTATCAACTACTTAATGCAAAGCCTGAAAATGTTAGAAAAGAATCTGAAATAGTTGCTCAAGCAGGGAAAAAAAACAGTATAACTATTGCTACAAATATGGCAGGCCGCGGTACAGATATTATTTTAGGTGGAAATGTTGAATTTAAAATAAGAAAGCAGCTGTATAATCTATTAGTATTTTTTAAAAATAGAAATCAAAGATTGCAAAGTAATTCTCTTTTGCCATTAACAAAATTGAATTGTGCTTTGACTCAAAAATCTTTTAGTGTTTTAGATTCTTTACTAAAAGATAAACAATTTTTAAAATTATCTGATACACAAGTTTTAACCATTTTAAATGAAAATGATCAGGTTCGTATTCCTCAAACAACTTATGAATGTTCTATTAAATTTTTGGTTAACCAAGCTTTAAGTTTTGAGAAAAAAACTCAAAAAATAGATAACTCAATAGTTAAAAATTTAGGTGGGTTATATATTATTGGAACTGAAAGAAATGATTCTAGACGTATAGATAACCAATTAAGAGGACGTTGTGGAAGGCAAGGTGACCCTGGACGTTCTAGATTCTTTTTAAGTTTAGATGATAAATTATTAAGACTTTTTGGTGGTCCAAAAATACAGAATTTTATGCAAAACCAGTTTTTAGACGAGGCCCCGTTAGAATCCGATCTGTTAACTAAAAGTTTAGATTCTGCCCAAAAAAGAGTTGAAGAAGCTGACTATGATGCAAGAAAATACTTGTTTGATTATGATGAAATTTTAAATAAACAACGAAATGTTGTTTATTATGAGCGTCGTAAAGTACTTGAAAGCCAATCTGTTAGAGACAAAATCCTATCTTATGGTGAACAGGCCATTTTAGAAATTGTTTTGGAGCTACAATCAAAAGTAGCGAATCAAAATCAAGTTATACTAATACTTGAAAATTTATTTGGCACAAACTTAACTTTAAATTTATTAAACAAATTTGGTACAAACTTTGATATGAACGAGTTGAAAGACTACTTATTTCAAGAGTTTTGGCTATGCTATGAAACAAAAGTTTTAGAATTAGAAATTCGTCAACCGAGGATTATAAGAAGTTTAGAACGTACATTATTACTAATTTATAGTGATACTTCTTGGAAAGAGCACTTACAAAAAATGTCACTTTTACGGGATGCTGTCGGTTGGCGAGGTTATGGTCAGAGAAACCCATTATTTGAGTATAAAGACGACGCTTACGAGCTATTCCAAAACAGGAGTCAGATAACACGACATTTAGTTATTTATGATCTAATTAGATCATCAATGGTATAAAATTAATCACTTTTAAACCTTACACATTTCAATTATGACAAAGCGCACATTATCTAATAAAACAAGACGTTCAGTTTTAAAACTATCAGGTTTTAGAAGTAGAATGGCAACACCACAGGGGCGTAAAATTATTAAAAACCGTCGTAAAAGAGGTCGTAATAAATTAACAATCCAACATTAATAAATTATTATTAGAGTTAATTACTCTAATAATAAATAATTTTTTATTTAAAATTAATATAATACTATTTTAATACGATAATCTTATTAACTATATGAAATTTAATGACGAATTAACTCTTTTATTGAAAGCGCGATATCCAATAATTTATATTAATACAATAGAAGAAGATCGCGTCGAATATGTTATTCGAAAAACTATTAAAAATACATTGAATCGAAGTATTTATACTTGGGATTTTATTGATGGTTATACAAACAACCCTAATAATGAAGGGTTTGCAAAACGTAACCCATTACAAGCTTTAGAGTTGATTGAACGATTAACAGGCGAAACACCTGCTTTATTTTTATTAAAAGATTTTAACAGGTTCTTAACTGATGTTTCTGTATCTAGAAAACTTAAAAATTTAAGTAGGGTTTTAAAATTGCAGCCAAAAACTATTATTATTTTAAGTTCTGAAATTAATATACCTAAAGAACTTCAAGACTTGGTAACAGTGTTATCTTTTCAATTACCAAATGAAACGGAAATTAATCAAGAATTAAATAGGTTAATTGATTCGTTAAATCTTGAAATTACACCCCAGCTTCTTGAAAATTTAACACGGGCATGTCAAGGTTTATCTTTAGAAAGAATTCGCAGAGTCTTATCTAAAATTATTGTTACCTATAAAAAAATTGATGATAATAGTATAGCTTTGTTATTAAGTGAAAAAAAACAAATTATTCGACAAACAGAAATTTTAGAATATTGGTCTACTGATGACAATATTCAAAAAATAGGTGGGGTTGATAATCTAAAAGAATGGTTAAAAAAAAGGAAAACTGCTTTTAGTGTTCAAGCTTCCAATTATGGCTTACCTATGCCTCGTGGGTTATTGTTAGTTGGTATTCAAGGAACAGGCAAATCTTTAACAGCAAAAGCTATTGCAACAGAGTGGCAGTTACCATTATTAAAACTAGATGTTGGTAAATTGTTCGGTGGAATAGTAGGTGAATCAGAATCTCGCTTACGGCAAATGATTCAAGTAGCAGAAACTTTATCACCCTGTATCTTATGGATAGACGAAATTGACAAAGCTTTCAGTAACAGCGAAAGTAAAGGTGATAGCGGTACAAGTAATAGAGTTTTGGCTACTTTTATAAGCTGGCTATCTGAAAAAACAAAACCAGTTTTTGTTGTAGCAACAGCAAATAACGTAGAGTTATTACCTTTAGAGATTATTAGAAAAGGTCGTTTTGATGAAATATTTTTTTTAGATTTACCCCAAGAGCAAGAACGAGAGGAAATATTTCGAATACATCTAAAAGAATTTCGCCCAAACACTTGGCAATCGTTCGAATATTCAAAGTTATCTTGCTTGTCTGAATACTTTTCAGGAGCAGAAATTAGACAAAGTATTATTGAGGCTATGTATCAGGCTTTTTATGAAAAACGTGAATTTACAACAGAAGACGTTTGTAATGCTTTAAAAAATTTAATACCATTAGCACAACTTGAAACTAAACAAATGGTTAAATTACAGAAATGGGCGTCATCTGGACGAATTAGATTAGCATCTACAAAAAATATCGATCAAAAATCAATACAATCATGAAACAGGTTATATTTAAAACACTAGCAGATTTAAGGTTTGCAATTTTTATTCTTTTAATTATTGCATTGGCAAGTATAATTGGAACAGTTATTGAGCAAGATCAGTCGATCGAATACTACAAATTAAACTATCCTTTAAACGACAGTTTATTTGGGTTTTTATCTTGGGATATTATTTTAAAATGTGGTTTTGATCATGTTTATAGAACATCTTGGTTTGTAAGTTTTATTTTAAGTTTTGGGATTAGTCTTTTAACTTGTACAGTTATTCAGCAAATACCTTCTTTAAAAATTGCTCGAAGATGCCAATTTTTTAGAAAATCTCTTCAATTCTCAAAATTAAAAAACAAAAAACAATTGTCTGATCAAACTTTAACTGAACTGGTTTTTAAATTACAGCAAAAAAAATATTCAGTTTTTCAACAGCGAAATATAGTTTATTGTTATAAAGGTTTATTGGGAAAAATAGCACCGATAACAGTACATTTAAGTATGATTTTAATCTTATTGGGTACTATTGTAAGTTCATTAATTGGTTTTAAGGCTCAAGAGATTATTCCAAAAACAGAAACAGTACATATTCAAAATATTTTAACAATGGGTCCATTCTCAAACATACCTAAAACTTCAGCACGAGTAAACGATTTTTGGATTACTTACAGTAAAAAAAATACAGTCAATCAATTTTATTCTGATATTTCAATAATGGACAGTTTTGGTAATGAGATTAAACAAAATACCATTTATGTAAATTCTCCGTCAAAATACGATTCTATAACTTATTACCAAACAGATTGGAATTTATTAGGACTGAGAGTAAAATTAGATAATATTAATATTTTTCAATATCCATTAATTTCTATTATTAACGAACGGAATAAACTTTGGATTACATGGATTTCGACCACTAAATCTTTAGACGATGGTATTACAATCTTATTAAACGATTTACAAGGATATTGTTCCATTTATGATAAATCAGGTTTATTTTTAGGTAATATTGAGCTTAATGAAACGTTCAGCTTTTCTTTTCCTTTAACATTAATTGATATTATCTCTTCAACTGGTTTGCAGATAAAAATGGATCCAGGAATAGTACTTATTTATACAGGTTTTGGTTTTTTAATGATTAGCACCTTATTAAGTTATTTGACTTATTCTCAGATTTGGTTAGTTCAAGAATCTAAAAATATTTTCATGGGAGGTAATACGACAAGGGCAAAATTTGAATTTGCGAGAGAATTTTTAAAACTAAGTTAAAGATTTTTACTAGAAAATGAATAAAGTTAACTATTAAAGTTAAATAAAAAATTTTAAGTTTCTTTAGTTTTCTAAACCTTTAATATTAAATTAAAGGTTTAGAAAATAACTTCAAGTAAGAAATTAGCCGTTAACAGCTGGAGCTGCTAAAGCAACTGGTAATACTTCACCAGCAGCTAAATCTAATGGGAAGTTGTGAGCATTACGTTCATGCATTACTTCCATACCTAAGTCAGCACGGTTGATAATGTCAGCCCAAGTGTTAATTACACGACCTTGAGAGTCTACAACTGATTGGTTGAAGTTGAAACCGTTTAAGTTGAATGCCATAGTGCTAATACCCATAGAAGTTACCCAAATACCGATAACAGGCCAAGCAGCTAAGAAGAAGTGTAAAGCACGAGAGTTGTTGAATGAAGCGTATTGGAAGATTAAACGACCAAAGTAACCGTGTGCAGCTACGATGTTGTAAGTTTCTTCTTCTTGACCGAATCTGTAACCGTAGTTAGTAGATTCGTTTTCAGTAGTTTCACGGATTAAACTAGAAGTTACTAATGAACCGTGCATAGCACTGAATAAAGAACCACCAAATACACCAGCAACACCAGCCATGTGGAATGGGTGCATTAAGATGTTGTGTTCAGCTTGGAATACTAACATGAAGTTGAAAGTACCAGAAATACCTAAAGGCATACCGTCAGAGAAAGAACCTTGACCAATTGGGTATACTAAGAATACTGCGCTAGCTGCTGCAACAGGTGCAGAGAATGCTACGAAGATCCAAGGACGCATACCTAAACGGTAGCTTAATTCCCACTCACGACCCATGTATGCTGCTACACCTAATAAGAAGTGTAAAACGATTAATTGGTAAGGACCACCGTTGTATAACCATTCATCTACAGAAGCAGCTTCCCAAATTGGGTAGAAGTGCATACCAATAGCGTTTGAACTAGGGATTACAGCACCACTGATGATGTTGTTACCGTATAATAAAGAACCTGCAACAGGCTCACGGATACCGTCGATATCTACTGGAGGAGCAGCGATGAATGCGATGATGAAACAAGAAGTAGCTGTTAATAATGTAGGGAACATTAAACAACCAAACCAACCGATGTATAAACGGTTTTCAGTACTTGTAATCCAAGCGCAGAAGCGCTCCCATAATGAAACGCCTTCGCGTCTTTCTAAAGTTGCTGTCATAATAACATTTTTATAATTTTTATTCTTCCCAAGTATAAACTTGTTGCTTTTAATTATAAAACAACTACAAGTTATTGTAAAAAAATAACAAAAATTTGTTAGTATCTTGATATAAACTATTAGTTTTACATTGTATTGAGTTAATTCTAAAACTTTGGCATTGAACTATTTTCCCAGGGGGTCCCCCCCCAAGTATTTTCGTCGATTTATAACGTTTCACAACTGAGTTCGAGATGGATCAGTGTGGGTCCGCTGAATACACTAAAAACACCAAAGCCTAAAATCAAAATATATTTTAAGTTTATTTTGATTAGAAAAATTATTAAGACAAATCTTTTTAAATTATTTATCTTAATAATTTTTAATTAAAAATTCAAGTCCTCGGTCTGTTAGGACATCTCAGCACATACATTACTGTATTTACACTTAATGCCTATCAAACGGTTAGTCTTACCGTGACCTTACTCACTTATAGTGATGAGAATACTCATCTTGAGGTGGGCTTCCCACTTAGATGCTTTCAGCGGTTATCCTCTCCACACATAGCTACCCAGCGTTTACCGTTGGCACGATAACTGGTACACCAGCGGTGTGTCCTTCTCGGTCCTCTCGTACTAAAGAAGGCTCCTCTCAATATTCTAACGCCTACACCGGATATGGACCGAACTGTCTCACGACGTTCTGAACCCAGCTCGCGTACCGCTTTCATGGGCGAACAG
>Ga0209812_10000352_pt1 | contig 42974 bp, 37 predicted proteins | sample JI71714BDNA_FD_187502 | JGI IMG/M metagenome (GOLD analysis project Ga0209812, IMG submission 187502) | Wastewater effluent complex algal communities from Wisconsin, to seasonally profile nutrient transformation and Carbon sequestration -... | ecosystem: Engineered > WWTP > Effluent > Algae...
CCCAGACCTTCCCGATCGCCGGCAGCGTCAAGCTGGGCTGCAATATCCACGATCAGATGCGCGGCTATATCCGCGTCACCGACACGCCCTTTGCGGCCAAGACCGATCACAACGGCTACGTCACTCTTACCGGCATGCCGAGCGGCGGGGCGAGCCTGACGGTATGGCATCCGCAATTGCGCACGCCTTCGGGGGAGAGCAAGTCGGCGATCACCATCACCGGCGGCGCGCAGACCCACAAGGTCAAGGTGGCGGTGCGATGAGCGCCGCGCAGGACATGCTCGCCCGGTTGCGAGCCTTGCGTTTCGGCACGCTGAGCACGCGCATCGCGCTGCTTTATGCCGCGCTGTTCGCGCTGGTGCTGGGGCTGGTCGTCTCGCTCGCCGCTGGAGCGCTGGCGCGGTTCGGCGAAGCGAGCGCGGCGCGCGATCTGGCCGCCAATGCCCGCGTGTTCGATGAAATCGTCGCAGGCCGCGCGCGCCAGATGGGCGATCAGGCCGATGTGCTGGCCCGCGATTTCGGCTTCCGCGAGGCGGTGGCCACCGGAGACGCACCCACCATCGCCAGCGCGCTCACCAGCCTTGAAGCGCGCGCCCGCAGCGACATGGCGTTTGTGCTGACGCTGGAAGGCGAAGTGCTCGCCGCCGATGCGACCGGCGTGCCTGCGCCTGAAACGCTCTGGACGCGGCTGGATGACGGCGGCAAGCGCGGGATCATCCGTTCGCAACAGGGTCTGGCGCTGGCTGCGGCTGCGCCGATTGAAACGCCCGATCTGGTCGGCTGGCTGGTGATCGCCCAACCGCTCGACCGTGCCGAGCTTGACCGGCTGGTCGAACTGGCCCCCATTTCGCTTGAAGCGCAGGTGATCGAAGCGGGCGCGCAGGCGGGCTGGCTGCGCGATGCCAAGGCCAATGCCGTGTTCGAACGCGAGGAAGCCGAGCGGTTCCTCTATCATGTGTCCGATCTTGCCGTGCTGCAGGACGATATCGCCCCGCGGCTGGTGCTGCGTCACGCGCTTGAAGAATCGCTGGCCGCCTATGCCAGCCTCAAGTGGTGGCTGATCATTCTGGCGGGCGGCGGGATCGTGCTGGTGCTGGGCCTGAGCTGGAAGGTGGCGCGCAGCGTGACCGAGCCGCTGCAGCAGCTGGACGAAGCCACCCGCCTGATCGGCGAGGGGCGCGAAGTCAGCCTCAAGGTCGAGACCAATGACGAGATCGGGCGGCTGGCGGACAGCTTCAACCAGATGGTCGCCGCGATCGACGAGCGTGAGCGGCGGATCATCCATGTCGGCCTGCATGACGGGCTGACCGGTCTGCCCAATCGCAAGCTGTTTACCGAACAGCTCGCCAACACGCTCTCGCGCCGCCGGTCGGGTGAGCGGGTGATGATGGCCTATGTCGATCTCGATGACTTCAAGATGGTCAACGACACGCTTGGCCATCCGGCGGGCGATGCCTTGCTGCGGATCATCGCCGAACACTTGCGCGAAGACCTGCCCGATGCGCTGATCGCGCGGCTGGGGGGCGATGAATTCGCGATCCTGATCGACGGGATCGACGAGAAGGCGAGCCTTGGCAAAGTCGCGGACAATCTCCAGCGCTGCTTCGACCGGCCGCTGACGATCAACGGACAGGCGGCAACCTGCGGCGCCAGCATCGGCATCGCCATGGCGCCGACCGATGGCGAGGACGGCATCACCTTGATGAAGAACGCCGACCTCGCACTGTACCGCGCCAAGCACGAGGGCAAATCGACCTACCACTTCTTCGAGCCTGCTCTGGACGAGGCCGCCCGTCAGCGCCGGCAGACTGAACTCGACCTGCGCGCAGCGATCAAGGAAGGCGGGTTCGAACTCCATTTCCAGCCGCTTTACAGTCTGGCCGAACGGCGCCTTACCGGGTTTGAAGCGTTGATCCGCTGGAACCACCCGACCCGTGGACGGGTCAGCCCGGCTGAGTTCATCCCGCTTGCCGAGGAAACCGGGCTGATTATCCCGATCGGTGAATGGGTGATGCGCGAAGCCTGTTCCCAGGCAAGTGGCTGGCCGGCCGATGTCTCGGTCGCGGTCAATGTCTCACCCAAGCAATTTTCCGCCACTGGCATTGCCAGCACGGTGATGTCCGCATTGGCGGCGAGCGGCCTTTCACCCAACCGGCTGGAACTCGAAATCACCGAGAGCATCTTCATCGCCGATGTCGAAGCGACGCTGGCCACGCTGCATTCCTTGCGCAATCTCGGGGTGAAGATCGCGCTCGACGATTTCGGCACGGGCTATTCGTCATTGAGCTACTTGCGCTCCTTCCCGTTCGACAAGGTCAAGATCGACAAGAGCTTTGTCGAAGACCTCGGTACCAGCAGCAACGGCCATGCTGTGATCCGTGCGATTACAACGCTTGCCGCAGCGCTCGGGATGGAGACGCTCGCCGAAGGGGTGGAGGACATCGCGCAGTTCGAAGTGCTCGAGCGCGAAGGTTGCCAGAATATCCAGGGTTATCTGTTTTCGCGGCCAGTCGCCGCCGACGCGGTGGCCGGGCTGCTGCGCGACGGGGCGGGCTATCAGCGACAGCTGTGCGCCTGAGCTTGTTTGGCAGTATCCAACTCGTTCGAAAGGCGATCATTCAAAAAGCCTCCCTCCCGCGGTCGTAACGAGGGTCAGGTCGCGGTCCCCAAAACGGAATGACCGCTTATGGGGAAGCCAGACCTTCAATGCGGTGATCGTGAACAGCCGGGTTCGGTCGGACCCGGACATGCAGAGTGAGATTGGCAAAATTCAGGTAATCGCTAGGCGGGACCAATTGACCGTGATCAGGGCCTAAGGAGGCAACTTCACTGCGCGATCATCGGCAAAACGCGCCTTCTGAAGGGTCCTGATCTCTTGTTTGTGCATAAGATTTGCGTGGGGGTACCAGTGGGGGTATTCTGGGGGTATCGCCAGACGGCTCAGTTGACCCTTGATACCAGCAATGGACCGCTGCCCATCTGTCGCAGTTTCGGCAGCCGTATGGCCCCACTTGCATCAGTGGACCATGGTTTCGTTGATTCTGCAGGGCGAACGGCAGGACTGTGTGTCGGCTCAGAGTTAACGGCACGGCCGGGTCTCGGGCTCAATATGATTGGCAAACTGCAGAGACGGATGCGCTCTGGCGCTCGGCCGAAATTATACAAAATTCTGATTTCATTGAAATTACTTGTTTCCGATCGGATTGTCCAATTTGATTTGGCAATCCTGGGGCCATAGCAATATTTTAAGCTGTTACGATTAATTGGGAGGGAGCGATTATATAAAACTGATGAAATGTGAGGATTTTGCGCGATGGGCTTAGTGCAAAAATTAACTCCGGTGAAAGAATCGATCATCTGGTCGCTGCTGCATCGGTTCTACCAAGAAAAGGGGCCGGAGGCGTGGTCGAAGGAATTGGTGCCGCAGGGCTCGACCGCCAATTGCTACACTGCCGATGTCTACGCCGCCATCGCTGCCGATTTCCTGCGTGACTGCGCGGCGCAGGCCAGCGCCAAGCCGCCGATGATCATCGAGCTGGGCGGGGGGTCGGGCCGCTTTGCCTGGCAGTTCCTCAACCGCCTGCTGCGCTACCAGTTCAGCGCCGACGAGCGAGTGCCCGACTTCACCTACATGCTCACCGACGCGGCCGAGCGCAACGTTGCCAACTGGCAGTCCAAGCGCCGCTTTTCCAAGCTGATCGCCAGCGGGCAGCTGCAATTCGGCCAGCTGCTGGTCGAGGCCGATCCGGTGATCCGCACCGCGACCGGCGAGGCGCTAAGCCCCGCCGATCTGGCTGACCGTCCGGTGATCATCATCGCCAACTACCTGTTCGACTGCATCCCGTCTGACATGTTCCGCATCCGCGACCACGAGATCCGCCGGGTGCTGCTGGGTCTGGAGTCCGAAACCGAAGGCTTCCTCGATCAGCCGCTGACCGGCTTCGAGGCGCTGTCAGAGACTTTCGCCACCCGCAAGCTCGACGGCGCGCCGACGGGGCATCCGGTGATCGACGACATCCTCCAGAAATACGCCCGGCGCGAAGGCGATTTCTATGTGACGGTGCCGGAGGAAAGCTTCCGCTTCCTCGAAAGCTTCTCTCACCGGCAGGCACCGATGATGCTGCTGGCGGGCGATCTGGCCTATTCCGATCCGAAGGACTTCGACCTCGAAAGCCCCTTCATCTTCGACAGTTACTTCGCCCACTACACCAATTTCGACATGTTCGCCGAACTGTTTCGCGCGCGCGGGGGCAAGGCCGCGTTCGAACGGCTGAAGGACCGCGATTTCTCCTGCGGGGCCTTCATCATGCCGGGCGAGGGGCAATCGATGGAGGCTCTGCGCCTCACCTACAAGTCGGCGCAGGACAAGCTGCGGGAATTCAACCCCTATGACGCGCACGAGCTGAGCGACCTCATCAAGGACACGGTCGACGAGGCGAGTTTCCGCCAGATCTTTGCCTGGATACGGTTTTCGAAGTTCGATCCTTCCGTGGCCGAGGCCTGCATGCCGATGGTCTTCACCCAGTTGCAGCAGGGCCATCAGGACCCCGACCGCCCGCAGCTGTTCCAGGTCTATATGGAGGCCTATCGGTCGTTCTTCCCGGACGGCAGCGATGTCAGCTTCGATGTCGCGCTGGCGCAGATGCTGCTGGCGATCCAGTATAACGAGGAAGCGCTGGAGCTGATCGAGGGCTCGCTGGAAGAATTCGGTGCGAAGCCGACCCGGCTTTATGTGAAGGCGCTGATCCTGCTGCGGTTGAAGCGCAAAGCGCAGGCGAAAAAGGCGCTTGAAGCGGCGCTCAAGCTGGAGCCCGATTTCGGCCCCGGCATCCGCCTGATGGCCGAATATTTCGCCAAGGCTCCGGCGCAGGTCGCCGAAGCCAAGGCGCCCGAAACCCCCTATGAACACCTGCGGGTCGATTACACCGATCCCGAAGTGCGCGAGAAATCGCAGGCGATCTTTGCCAAGTCGGGCGTGGTGCTGATCGACAACCTGATCCAGCCCGGCCTGCTCGAAGAACTGCGCGCTGCTCACAAGGAGGCGGTCGAAAACTGGCAGAACGCCGGGCTCGGCAAGCCCAACAATGTGGGCGACAAGCGGTTCACCGTGCCGATCCGGATGAAGGCGCCGTTCAACAACCCGGCGCTGTTCGCCAACCCGGTGCTGATGGACCTCCTGACCAAGGCGATGGGCGACAAGCCGATCCTCAATGCCTTTGGCGCGGTCGTCACCCGCAAGAATGCGCGCATGCAGCACGTCCACCGCGAACACCCGCTGCTGTTTGCCGATGACGCGGTCAATGTGGTGCTGCCGACCTATGCCACCACCACGCTGATCCCGCTGATCGACCTCGACAAGGAAGCGGGCGGCACCCAGCTGTGGGAGAACACCCACAAGACCGAAACCGATTATCAGTGGCAGGGCGATCCGCTGGAGATCTACACCAAGGCCGGCAGCGCGCTGACGTTTGACTACCGGCTCTATCATGGCGGGATGCCGTGCAAGGCCGATCACAACCGCCCTCTGGTGTTCCTCAGCTACAGCCTGCCGTGGTTCAAGGACACGCTGGCGTTCGAGTCCCACTCCGCGATCGGGATTGCGCCCTCCGAACTGGAGCAGGTGCCCGAAGAGCACCGCGACATCTTCCGCTTCGCCCGCAAGCTGGAGGAGTGACGGCCCGGCACCGGCCCGCCGCCGCTGCTGCGGCGGAGGGTCAGGTGCGGGGCAGGGGGGCGGGCGCGTCGGTCGGCGCGCCGCCCATCGCCCGGAAAATCGCAATCGCAGCGAACAGCTGTTCCTGCCGCGCGACCACCAGCGCATCGGCCACTTCGAGCGACCGGCGCTCGGCTTCAAGCACCGCGCCATAGGGTTCGCTGCCCACCAGATAGCGGTCGCGTGCCAGCGTGGCGCTGCGCCGCGCAGCTACGAGCGCACTCTCCAGCAACGCCACCCGCCGCCGCGTCTCGCGCTGGGCAACAAGGCTGTCCTCGACATCGGCCAGCGCGCGCAGGATGCTGCCGCGATATTCCTCGACCGCTGCGACCTGCGCAGCGGACGCACGATAGACCTCGCCCCGCATTGCGCCATTGTCGAAGATCACGCCCACTGCCTGCGCCGCTAGCAGCAGGCCGGGCTTCAGCAAGCCCCCCTGCGTGGCGCTGTCGACGAAGCTGCCGATCGAGAAGGAAATGTCGGGGATGAAGGCCGCGCGCGCCTCACGCACATCGCCATCGGCTGCCGCGATCAGCGCCTCCGCGGCGCGCAGATCGGGGCGGCGGAACAGCAGCTCGCCCGGCGGTGCGGGAACGAAGCCAGGGGTGGCCAGTTGGCCAAGCGGCACTTCGGGCGAACGGAATTGCGGCGCTTCCTCGCCGGTCAGCACGGCGAGCGCGTTCGAGGTCTGGGCGCGCTGTTGCGAAAGGCGCGAAATTTCTGCCTCGATCCCGTCTGCGACTGTGGTTTGCAATCCGGCATCGACTTCGCTGACCACGCCTTCCTCGGCCCGCAGCATCAGGATGCGTTCAAATTCGCGCGCCGTCACCAGCGCCTCGCGCGCAAGAGCGATCTGTTCGCCGAGCGCGGTGTATTGCACGAACAGCTCAGCCACCTGCGCTTCCACCGCCAACCGGATCGCGTCACGCTCATGCCCGGCGGCCTCGAACCGCGCGAAGGCGGCGCGTTTGCGCGCCTTCAGCCGTCCGGAAATGTCGAGCGTATAGCCAACATCGACTTCGCCCGAGACATAGCTGTCGCGGAAACTGTTCTCGCCCACGCCGCCGCGCGCGTTGGAGAGCGCCCCGGCGCTTGCCCTCAGCACCGGGCCATTGCCGGCGCGAACCACGCCAAGCACCGCGCGCGCCTGTTCGATCCGGGCCGAGGCCTGGGCGATATCGGCGTTGTGAATGCGCGCCGCCTCGATCAGGCTTTCCAGCTCGCGCGATCCGAAGGCAGTCCAGCCGGGTGCTGCTGGCGCGGACACAGTCGGCGCGGCCTCATCCGTGCGCCAGCTTTCCGACATGATGCCGGGCGCCATCGCCAGCTTCACCTGCGGCGCACAGCCACTCAGCAAGACCGTGCCGAGCACGAGCGGCGACAGGATGGCAGGCCGGATCATCATCCGATTGCGGTAAGCGAAAATGGTTACAAAAGGGGAAAGCATGGCCGCCCCGCAGACGGCGAACAGGCCTCGGTTAATCGCGTTTTTACCATTCCTCTCTAGGGCCGGAACATAGGTGCAATAGGGGCCGGAATGGCAAGCTCACTGTTCAGACAGGAAGCGATCGAAGCCGGTCGTCACAAGCTTACCGGCACGGTCATCGCTGCCGTGCCGCCGAGCTCGCGCCTGTACACCGGGCTGCTGCTTGCGGCGGTGCTGGCGCTGGTCGTGTTCATGTCGGTCGGCAGCTTTGCCAACAAGGCGCAGGTGCGCGGCACGGTCACCTATTCTGTCAGCGCGGCAAGTGTGGTTGCCCCGCGCGCCGGAAAGATCATCGAACTGCACGTGCGCGAAGGCGAAAGGGTCGCCAAGGGCGCGCCGGTGGCAACGCTCCAGATCGCGCAAGGACGTGATGCGGGAGGCGAGGGGATCGCCAGTCAGCTGGCCGAAATCGACGCACAGCTACGCGAACTTGAACGCCAGAAGGGCCTGTCCGACACGCTCGGCCAAACCGAAATCGGGTCACTGCGGACGCAAAGGGCTGGGTTGACCCAGTCGCTCGCCTCGCTTGAACGGCAAAAGGGGTTGATCGGCTCGCAGATCCGGCTGCTGGAAGATAAGTACCAGCGCGCGGCGCGGCTGGCGAAGAAGGGCGCGTCAACCAAGCAGGAGGTCGAGGATTTGCAGGCCGATGTGCTGGGCCGCAAGATCGATCTTGAAGCGATCAACGAACGCATCATCGCCCAGCGCGAAACGCTGCGTACCGTTGAGGCGCAAATCGCCAGCCGGGCAATCGGGGCCGATCAGTCGGGCTCGGAAATCACCCAGCGCATCGCCGCGTTGGCCGAGGAACGCGCGCGGCTGCTGCGCGAGGACAAACTGCAACTGGTCGCTCCAATGGCCGGCGTGGTCGGCGATCTGCCCGCGCGCGCCGGTGTCGATGTGCGCGATGCCGACATTCTGGCGACCGTCATCCCCGAGCAATCCGAGCTTGAGGTCGAACTGTTCGCACCCACCAGCGCGGTCGGCTTCGTCAAGGCGGGGCAGGATGTGCGGCTGATGTTCGATGCCTTTCCCTATCAGAAATTCGGCACGGGTTCGGGGACGGTCACATGGGTCTCGCAAGTGCCGACGGAAATGCCCGCCCGCCTCGGCGCGGGCGGCGCGGCTGTGCCGGCCGAGCCAATGTTCCGGGTGCGCGTGCGGATCAATGCCGAGGCGCAGCAGAACCGCGTCTTTGCCGACCGCCTGCGCGCCGGGATGACGCTGTCGGCCAACCTGATCCTTGAAAACCGCAGCCTGTGGAGCGTGATCTTCGATCCGGTGCTGAGGGCGATCCGGTCATGAACGACTTCGAATGGCCCTGGTCGCGGACGATCCGCCCGATCCTGCAATCCGAGGCGGCGGAATGCGGCCTCGCGTGCCTGGCGATGGTCGCCTCGCACCACGGGCACAAGGTCAATATCGGCGGGCTGCGGCGCTATTTCCCGATCTCGATGAAGGGCATGACCCTCAGCCAGATCATCCAGATCGCCGGGCACCTCGACCTCGCCCCGCGGGCGCTCAGGCTCGAGCTTGACCAGATCGACCAGCTGAAGCTGCCGGCGATCCTGCACTGGGATCTCAATCATTTCGTCGTGCTGGAATCCGTGGGCCGCAAGGGCGCGGTAATCCTCGACCCGGCGGGCGGGCGCAAGCTCATGTCGCTCAAGAAGGTCGACCGCCACTTCACCGGCGTCGCGCTGGAACTGACGCCGACCGCCGATTTCGAACCCATCGAAGCGCGCGTCACGCTGCGGCTGTCCGACATGTGGGGCAAGCTGGTCAATTTCCGCGGCGCCTTCATTCAGGTGCTGGTGCTGTCGGTGCTGATGCAGGTCACCGCGCTGGCGCTGCCGTTTTTCATGCAGCTGACCATCGACGAGGCGATCGGCCAGTCGGACGTCAATCTGCTGTTCCTGCTGGTGGCGGGCTTTGCCCTGCTGCACCTCATCAACCTGACGATCCGGGCGCTCCGATCATGGGTGCTGCTGACGCTGGGGCAGAGCATCACGTTTCAGCTCGGAGGCAATGTCTTCCGCCATCTGCTGCGCCTGCCGGTGCGGTTCTTCGAGAGCCGCCATGTTGGCGATCTGATGAGCCGTCTGGGAGCGATCAAGCCGATCGAGGAGGTGCTGACGCAGGGCCTTGTCGATGCGCTGGTCGATGCGCTGCTGGCGATCACCACGATCATCGTGATGGCGATGATCAGTGTGCCCCTGACGCTGATGGTGCTTTTCGGCACGGCGCTGTACCTGTGCATCCACCTCGTCCTCTACCCCGCGCTCAGGCGGCGGACCGAGGAGGAGATCATGGCCAATGCCAGCGAAGACACCTTCGTGATGGAGACCATGCGCTCGGTCCGCGCGATCAAGCTTCACCGCTCGGAAGCCGCGCGCGAGGCCGGCTGGCGCAACCGCTATGCCGAAGTGATCACCGCCAATTACCGCTCGGGCATCTATCACATCCTGCAGGACTATCTGGAGGGCGCGATTGCCAGCGGGCAGTTCCTGCTGATCGTGCTGGTGGGGGCCTCGGCGATTGTCGCCAACGAGATGTCGATCGGCCTGCTGCTGGCCTTCCTGTCCTATCAGTCGAGCTTCATGGCGAGCGCGACGGCGATGTTCGATCACCTGGAACGCTGGCGGCTGCTGGGCCTGCACATGGAGCGCCTGTCCGATATCGTGGCCGAAAGGCCCGAGGACATCCTCCCCGCCGCCCCGCGGGAGCGGCGCGCGGCCGCTCCGGCGATTACGGTCGAGAACCTCGCCTATGCCTATTCCAAGAATGATCCGCCGGTGTTCAGCGGGCTGTCGTTCACGATCCCGGCAGGCAAGATGGTGGCGATTGTCGGGGCTTCGGGCTGCGGCAAGTCGACGCTGATGCGCAACATGCTGGGCCTGCTGCCGCCGGATTCAGGCCGCATCCTGATTGACGGCGTGCCGCTCGGCCCGGCGACAATGGCATCCTGGCGCGACCGGCTGGGCGCGGTGATGCAGGACGATCAGCTGCTGTCGGGCACCATCCTCGACAATATCAGCTTCTTCGAGGAACACCCCGATCAGGAGCGGATCGAAGCCGCCGCAGTCAAGGCGCGCATTCACGACACGATTGTCGGCATGGCGATGCGTTACCAGACGCTGATTGGCGATATGGGCAATTCGCTGTCCGCCGGGCAGCGGCAACGCATCCTGCTGGCGCGCGAATTGTACCGCGACCCCGATGTGCTGTTCCTCGATGAAGGCACGGCCAATCTCGATTCCGTCAACGAGGCGGCGATTGCCGATATGCTCGCCGGCCTGCCAATCACCCGGATCGTGATCAGCCACGGCGACCGGCTGGTCGAGCGGGCGGACATCGTGCTCGAATTTGCCGAGGGGCAATTGCGCCCGCTGCGGCTGGCGCCACGCACCAATCTGGTGGCGAGCTTCCCCGGCCGGTAGTGCGTTTTCCCGCCGATTCGGGCGGGATTCGTGTGAATGTTCACATCGCCCCGCTGTCCGCCCAGCGGTACGCGATTCAGCGCGTGCTACGGCTGAAACGAAAAACGCAATCTTTTCAGAGACGGTCAGGTAAGCCTCGCAGGCGGCGCTGTCTCGTTATGAAACGACGCAAAAGCATTGGACCAGTCGACTGTGAATCATTTTGCAACATCAGACCTGCCGACATACGAATATAAATGTTGCTCGGGGGCAGGATCTGAACTTCTCGGGGACTTTCGGAAGTATTGATTGCAGTTTTATTCGAGGCCGTTCGAAAAACGTATCAATGCAAATGAAATGACAGGAGATTTGACATGCGTGAACTGACTGGTGGCGAACTCGTTGAAGTTTCGGGTGGCGGCAGCTGCGGGTGCGATGACGGCCACAGCTCCAAGAAGGGTTCGAAGAAGGGCTCCAAGAAGGGCTCCAAGAAGGGCTCGAAGAAGGGATCCAAGAAGGGTTCCAAGAAGGGCTCGAGCGGCGGCGGGTGCGGCGGCGGCAACGACGGCGGCAGCGACTATCGCTGGTAAGCTTGCCCACAACGGCAAAGAAGGAGGCGCGGGCAACCGCGCCTCTTTTTGCGTCTAACCTTCACGTCCGCGATGGGACGAACCGCTATGTGCGACCCAGTGACCCTTATCTGGGCGTGAGTAGTCAAATTCACCCCGCGATCATCCGCAAAATGCGCCTTTTGGAGAGTCCTAACCTCTTGTCTGGGCGTAAGATATGCGTGGGGGTACCAGTGGGGGTATTTGGGTGACGAAAAGGTGGAAATCGTCAATGTTTCAGTTGGGTAGAGCGATTTTCCTGATCCCTCCTCCGCTACCAACACCATCCCCGACGACGGACAAAGTAAAGCGATCCTTGGTGGCAGGGCTCAATAGGGCGTCCAACCCCCCGATCATCTTGACCTTCATCGCGCGGCGTTCGAAGGGAGACCTCGGCTTCTCCTCAGACGGTGAGACCACCTACCACCATCGATCTCGCACGCGTGAAGGAGCTTCACGGCTCGGGGCTCGGTCCCGCAGCTATCGCACGCCAGATGGGGATCGGTCGGGCGAGCGTGTATCGAGCGTTGTCGGCATGACCACCTACCGCGTGGACTGGTGGACGCGCGATGTGCCCGATCACATCGACATCAACCTGCCCTGCATCTACGAATGGCGGATCGGCGCTGAGAGCTTCTATGTCGGCAAAGCGGCACGACCCAAACGACGGTTGCGCGAATAGTGGCTTGCGGGAATAATGGTTCGCGGCATTTCGTTCTTGATCCGATCATAATGTTCAAGCGACGGGAAACTGACGGATGAAGAATTTCAGGCTGCTGCAGGAGAACGTCGACACCACCTCCATGCTCGCTGAAATCGCTGCAAACACGAGCGCCTTCGAGGCGCATCGCGGGCGTCAGGAAAAGGTCAAGGTCCAGCGCGAGGCGCTGGCAATACCCCTGCGCGGCCTGAGGGCCTCGGCCATCGGCAATCGCCAGCGGCGCGATGTCCATGAAAGTCGGTGGACCAGCGGGTCACAGGGATACCCACTCGCCCGCGCATTCCTGAAGACGGCAGCGCGCACGCTCGACGGCGAACTCTCGCGGGCCAAAATCGTCAGTCTGCCGCCAAGCCACCGTGTCTATCCGCATATCGACCGGGGTGAATACTACCGACTGCGCAACCGCTATCACCTCGTGCTCAAGTCATCAGGCTCATGGATGCGCGCGGGTGAAGAGGAGGTACGGATGCGCACTGGTGAACTGTGGTGGTTCGACAATGACCAGATGCACGAGGCTTGCAATGACGGGGAGGACGACCGTATCCACCTGATCTTCGATCTGCTGCCACGCGGCCATGTGGCGGCGCTTACGGCCGACGAGCCGGGACTCGTTCTGCAAGCGCCTGACGCGAAAGGGCGCTGAGCCGGGCAGGGCTTGCCGCTGGTCCGGACAGGGCAGCCACCAGCTCGACCTCGCGTTTGCTGCCGCGCAGATAGTTGAGGCTAACGCGGCGGATGTAATGGCCGAGCTCGGGGGCATAGTCCCACTCGCGGCGCTCGATCAGGCGCATGGTGGTGGACGAGTAGCGGTCACACACCACCGGAACTGCGTCGAAGATGCCCGCCTTGACCGTGAAGCTGCGTAGCTTGCCGGACTTGCACACCCACAGAGCGACCGAGCGCTTGAGCGCTGCTTCGGGGCTAGCACGCGTCTCGCTCACGACACGGAAGCGCACCGAGCGCGGGCGGGCCATCGGCCAGAGCGCATCGGGATTGCCGTGCACCTCGCGGCTGCCTGTGCCCCTGCCGCTGCGCCATGACAGCACCGGCACGATGAAATTCCGACGGCGGGTGTAGGGCGAACCAGAAAGGCCTGACCAGATTACAGTGTTACCGCTGCTTCCGACCACGCGTTCGACCCGTCCATCGGAAAACACGAAGGCATCGCTGCCTTCGTAATCCGGCAGGGCGATAGGGGCAGAGGCGGGGAGCTGTGCCGTGGCTGCGGCCGCTCCTGCTGCGAGCAGGCCCAGCATCATGGCTGTTCCCCGATCACGCCGATGCCATAGATCGGATCGCGTCCGCGCGGGCCGAGATCGCGGGCCTCGCCTTCGAGAGCCTGAACTGCGCGGCGCGAGGCCGCGGTGTCAGGCGCGCGCAGCCGTGCGGCCAACCTCGCGGCAACGATCGGGGCGGCAAAGGACGTGCCGGTGGCATCGCGCAGCGCGCCCTTATCGTCAATCGCCGCGACCGCGACCCCGTGCGCCGAAAAATCGACATAGCCGCCGCGATTGGCGTAGCGGTAGACCCGGTCCTGGGCATCGACTGCGGTGACGCCGACTACGCCCTCGTAGGCCCCGGGGAATACAGGCGGTGCGGCGGGCCCATCATTGCCTGCTGCCGCGACGATTATATGACCCTGGCCGGCGATCCGCGCGATCGTCTTGGCAACAGCGGGATTGCGCGGACCGGACAGGCTGATGTTGATCACGGGCACTTTGCGCGCAGCCAGCCAGTCGAGCGCCTTGATCAGCGCGAAGCTCGATCCGGCGGACTCGCGCGGGCCGCTGAAGATGTCAGCGACGTAAATGCGGGTGGCGCGGGCCGGATTGTCCTTTGTGCCCGACACAAGATAGGCGACCGCCGTGCCGTGCAGCCGGGCTTCGGTCTGCTTGCCGTTGAAAGCCTGCTGAGTCAGTTGGACATGGCTGAAATTGGAGAGGCCGGCGGCGACGCCGGTGTCGATCAGCCCGATTTCGCAGCCGCAGGCCGCTCGCGATGGCGCCGCCTTTCCGTGCGTCTTGCGGGTGCGGGTGGCGGCGCTGTCGAACAGGTGGTTGAGGCCGATGCTGTCGGGATCGCCGAGCGCATCGAGCGCATCGCGGGCGGCCTCCCCGGTCTGTTGCGGCGGGCCGCGCAGCAACAGCAGTGTGCCTTCGACCGAGGCCAGCTGCTCGCTGGCGACGACCTCGAAGCCCTGTCCCTCGAGCAACCTGAGGTCATCCTCGCTCAGATCGAGCGCGACAAATTCCCCGCGCCGGTAGCGGAAGCCCTCGTCGTCAGTGTCGATCCGGTCGCGTAGGTCCAGTTCGGCGCGGGTGGCGGCACTTTCGGCGCCGGGAAGGTCCCAACTTCCGAGTTCGTCTTCGCGGTCATCGCCCGAATCGTCGACTTTATCGTCGTCGATGTCATCGTCTTCGGCTTCGTCGTCGCGGTCTTCTGCATTGCCCTTGCCGGAATTGTCGACCTTGTCGTCGCCGTCATCGTCCGATTTGCCCGATCCGGAATGGTCATTGTCCGATGCGTCGTCGTCGCTGTCGCCATTGCCGGAGCTGCCGCCATTTTCGTCGCTCCCACTGCCGTCGTCCGAGCCGCCGCCATCATCGGTGCCACCATCGCCATCGTCGGAGGCGCCATCGTCAACGCCGTCCGGATCGCCCCCATCCGGATCGTCCCCATCCGGATCGCCCCCATCCGGATCGCCAACGTCCCCGTCAGCGCCGGGATCTGCCCCGGGATCGGCTTCATCGGGATCGGTCACATCGTCGTCCGCACCGGGATCAACGGCATCGTCATCCCCGCCGTCGTCGTCGTCCTTGCCCGGTCCCTGCGCGAACAGCGGGGCGGAGAGCGGCGCGCCGGTGTGGAGGCCATGTACGGCCAGCAGCACAAGCAGACCGATCAAGGATATTCTGGAACGCATCGCCTCTCCCCACGCGCGGGTCGCAGATTATCACCGAACCGCCGGATTGACCATCGATGAGGATACGGTTCACAGAGTGCTTTTATTCCCGCCACCAACCAAGGTTCGGGAATAATCCCGATCGCCGAGCCGTTTTCGCCATGAGCCACCCGATGAATGCCGACGAGCCAACAAGACAAGCGCTAGTTGCGCTACTGCCGCGTCTGCGCCGGTTTGCCCGGGTGCTCACAGGTAATCTGGCTGATGCCGACGATGTCGTGCAGACGAGCTTGGAGAAAGCGATGCTGAATTGGGATCAGTGGCAACCCGGCACCCGGCTCGACAGCTGGATGTTCCGGATCGCCCGCAACACATGGATCGACGACCGCCGCCGCGCCCACAACCGCGTCGGGCATGACGATATCGACGCACTTATGGACATTGCCGGCGATGACGGCGTGGCACTGGTCGAGGCAGGCGATGCCGCGCGCAAGGTGCGCGCCGCGGTCGACTGCCTGCCGCCCGAGCAGCGCGATGTGGTCGCGCTGGTGATGCTGGAAGAGTTCAGCTACCGCGACGCGGCCGAGGCGCTCGAGCTTCCGATCGGAACGGTCATGAGCCGCCTGTCGCGCGCCAAGGCGGCGCTCGCCAAGGTGCTCGCCATGCCCGAGGGGATGGTGCAATGACCCCCGCCTTCACCGATGCCCAGCTCGCCGCCTTCCTGGACGGGAGGCTCGTGGACGAGCAACTCGCCGCTGCGATCGAGGCGGCAATCAACGCTGACCCGGCTCTCGCCGAGCGGGCGATGGGGCTGGCCGACGGCGACGATGATGCCGCCGCGCAAGCTGTGCGCGAAGCCTATGCCCCCGTGCTCGATGCGCCGGTGCCTGCGCGCTTGACGAAAACGCTCGCCGCGCGGGTTGGTGCGGGGGTTGTCAATTTCGCTGACCGGCGCGATCAGACCAGCGCGCTGCCCGTCCCGGCCAATGACACCGGCGGCGGCTGGCGCTGGCCGCAGTTTGCCGGCCTTGCTGCCAGCCTCGCGCTTGGCGTGATGATCGGCGGGCCGCTGCTGGGCGGGCGCGAGGGCGGGGCGGGGGCCGATCCGGCCGCGTTGCTGCTCGCCAACGCCGAGGTCTCTGCGATGCTCGATGCCGCCCCTAGCGGTCAGGCGCAGGACCTCGCAGCGCTTGGACAGGGCGAGGTGGTGCTGACTTTCCGCAACACCGCGGGCGCCTTGTGCCGCCAGTTTACCATCACCGCGCCCGGCGGCGGTGCCACCAGCGATGCGCTGGCCTGCGCGGCCGAGGGCGGGGATTGGCAGGTCGAGGCGTTTGGCCGCCGCGCGGCTCCGGCGGGGGAAATGAAGCTAGCCGGCGGGGATGCGGCTGTGGGCGTGGTTGCAGCGGTCGATGAACAGATCGCGGGCGATCCGCTGATCGGGCCCGAGGAGTTGGCCGAACTGGCACGGAAATAGGCGGAGCCGGGCGAGACCCGGCTCCGCCTTCAGATGATGAAAGCGATTTCCATCACTGCCGCCACGCCCTTGTTCACCCCAACCAGCAGCTGCTCCTCGCGGAACCGGACAATATCGGCGCGCAGCTGGATGTTGGGGTGCAACTGGTAGAACCCGCCTGCACCGAACAGTTGGTTTTCGCGATCCGAAGCCTTGGTATAGGCCGCGCTCGCTGCCAGACCCCATTCGGGGGTTACCCAGCCAAGCCCGCCATTGACCTCCCACTGATCGAAGCCTTGATCGAGCCTGTTGGAATCACCGCGGTCGACATAGGCGCCGCCGATCCGGAACTGACCCCGGCGTGCCTCGGTCCCGATGCTCCAGCTGTTAAGATCGGCGCGCGTGGTCAGCGGATCAGCCTTGCCCGTGGCATAGCCCGCGCTCGCCCCAAGGATCCAGTCCCCGACAGGCTGCTGGTACTGCAGTCCGAACTCGAACGCGTCGTCGAGCGCGATCCGCTCGCGCGAGTCCACCGCCGCCGAATTGCGGCGCACCTTGGGCGACCATGACACGCCGCCACGCAGACCCCTGATCGGCGGTGAAAGGTAGATCACCTTGAAGGAGTCCTGCGTATCGAGCGCGCGCAGCAAGGCCTGAGTGCCGGCATAGCGTGAGAACTCGCCGCGCACCTGCCCGAGCGCCACCAGCGGCGCGGCAAAGGCGAGGGTGTCGGCCGGGCCATCCTGCAGGCCGACCTCGATCCGGCCATAGTCGGTTGCGGCAAAACCATAGATCTCGCCCGCCTCGAGAACTTCGGAGGCGCGGCGGCGGCTGTTCTGTTCGACATTGAAGCCCAGCAGGATTCCGCCTGGGGAGGTCCATTCAGCATTGAGCCGCGCGAACAGATCGATCTTGGCGTCGGGGGAGTCTGTCGCGCCATTCTGGTCGTCGAACACCGCGCCCTGGGCTGCCGCACCGGCGGTCAGGCGGATATCGAAACCCTGCCACTCCACTTCCAGCGGCCCGAGCCCCTCGTCGGCCTTGGCGGCAGTTTCAACTGCCAGCCCTCCTCCTGCCAGCATCGCCCCTGTCAGCACGCTGCAGGCAGCCCTGCTCAAGTTCCCAAGTTTCGGCATATTCTGCTCTTTTTAGCTTTTGCCCCGCAAGCGAGGCTAGATGAAATAATCTGCTACAGCAACGCCTGCGCGGCGATCCTCAGCAGCCCGCCTTCGGCCACGCATTGATGGAAATCATGGCTCATCCCCGGAAGCGTCAGCAGCGTCGCGGCACCGTCCTTGCCCTGGCCTTCGGCGTAACTGCGCAGCGCGCGGGTATAGCAGCGTGCGCGGCGCAGGCGGTTGCGGCCCTGACGCAGGTTGATGATCTCGTCTTGCCGGACCGAAGCGTCGATCCGCGTGTCCCTGTTGCCGACGATCACCGTGGTCGGGATGTCGAGGAATTCCGGCCCGACGATGGCCCCGCCCTTCCCATCGCCGAGGCCGTGAGGATAGGCGATGTCGGTATGCGGCATGCAATACCACCCGGCCGAGACCGCGCACAGGCGCCTCACCCGCCGGGGATAGAACATGGCGAACCGATGCGCCATTTGTGCCCCGCCCGAAAAGCCGAACAGCGCGACGCGTTCGGACGCGATCCCGTGCTCTGCCGCGAGGTCGTCAAGCAGTGCGATCAGGGCGTGGTCTGCCCGCACCTGTCCGCTCTTGCGGGCCAGCAATTGCTGATACTGGCCAAACGCTTCGCGGGTGAACAGCGGGGCGATGATCGTCGTCTCGGCAAAGGCAGGATCCTGCGCAAAGCGCATCGCGATCTCGGCTGCGTTGCGACTGATGCCGTGCACCGCGACGAGGACCGGCTGGCCGGGTCTGAGATTGGCCACGAAGCAATCGGGCATCGCAGTATGGCTGGCGGGGCGAAAGCGTGGCTGGCAGGCTGCCGCGACAAGGTCCGGCTTGAGAGAAGGCATCAAGACACACGCTCCCGTGTCAGATGAGATGATGGCGGCGCAAGTGCGACGCGCGGCGAGGCGGGGGTCTCCAGCTCGCGTGTCCGCGCTGCGCGGCTGCGCGCCGTTCGCGAGCGCTGCGAACGCCTGCGGATCGGGGCGCTGGCGATCAGACCGGCGAGCCGGTCCAGCGCGATGCGCCCCCCGATCCGCGCGTGCAGAGCGCGCACACTTTCCAGCAGCCGGGCGGCGATGAATCCGATCACGGTCAGATGACCGGCGATCCCGGCATGGCCGCTCCGCCCGCCAACCTGCCACACCAGCATGAGCGCCGCAGCAAGTCCTGCGAGCGTCGCGATAGCCTCCATTGCGCCGATGGCGGCCGCTCGCCTGACTGCCGCCCGCGCCAACGTGGCCGAAAGCACCGCGAGCTTTCGATAGCCGTGACCCTTACGCGGCGGCTCTGCCTGAAGATCGGCGTGCACCCTGCGCACCATGAAGCGATTGAGCCGGCCCCGCTCGCGACGTTGCATCAGAATCGCGCGGGAAAGCGGCAAGGTCAGCAACAGGACGATCGCCGTGCCGAGCAGCAGCGGAAAGAGGCCGATACGCAGTTGCGGCATGGTCAATGCGACCCATAGCCCGGCCGCACCGGCTGCCGTAGCGCTGGTCCACAGGCGCACTGAACCGCGCAGGGCATAATTGCGCAGCGACGCCATGTCGTTGATCAGCCCGGTGAGCCACCTCGCGCCGGTTTCCTCGGCGGTTGCGCCGCGCCAGCGCACCACGGCAGCGTACAGCGCGGCGCGGCAATCGGCGACATAGCCCTGTGCGAAGCTTTCGCCGACCCAGCGCTGAAGCAGCAGCGCAAGGCTTGCGGCTGCAGCGATGCCTGCGCCCGCCGCTACTGAAGAGGGCGAAGGGACGGGGCCGGAGAGTAGCTGGTCAAGCCGCGCCGCAAACAGCACGACCAGCACCGCCTCGCCGATGGCCAGCGCCACCAGCGCCGCAGCAAGACCGCGCCTGCGGCCTGCCAGAAGCCTGGGGGCAGCGGTCACGCCGCGACCCGCATGCCGGGCGTGCTGAAAGCGATGCGGGCCGCCGCCACAGGATCACGCAGCGCAGCGAGATCCGCCAGTTCGACCCCCGTCGCCATCGCCGCCTCGCGCGCGGCCAGCGGCGAAGCTGTGACGAGCCCCGAAATCGCCAGCGGCGCGATCCCGCGCTTGGACAGCCACTCGCAGCCGAAAGCCGCCCCCATTGCGTCGGCTGCGGCGAACAGGAAGCCGTCGAACCAACCCCGGGCCTGACCGGTCAGGGCCAGCGCGGCGGTTTCCCTTTGCAGCAGCCCGTCGGCGATCTCGACCACGGCAATATCCATCTCCGCTGCGCCGAGACGGGCGAGCAGCAACTGCGTGACCCTGCTCAGGTCCTCGTCGGAAACCCCGAAGGTCGAGGCATGGCCGGCGTCGGTGAAATCGAGCGCAAGCGCCGCGCCGGCATCGCGCATCGACCACAAGTCCCCGCCCGAGCCGGTGCCAGTGAGCTTTGCTGCGCCGACGTTGAAACCGGCGCGAGTCAGCCCGTGGATCAACCCGCTGACGGTCGTCGTCTTGCCGGCATTCATTGAGCTGCCGACCACTGCAATAACGCGGGCGGGGCGCGCAGATAGCGACGGGGGAAGGGCGAAGTCAGCAAGATTGACCGGCTGCCCATCGGCCCGCATCAGCGCGCCAATCACTTCGATCCGGGTAGCGGGCTTGATGCCCGCGTGACGCGATGTGACCAGCGCTGCAACACCGCCGCCGGCGACCAGATGGCAAGGGCAGAGGTTTTCCGGGACATAGGCTTCGAACTGGTCGGGCGCGTAGCGACTGCCGTAGGCGACGATGATTTCGTCGCCCTCATAGAGATCGCCGCGGCGGCCGTGGGCATTCTCGAGCCGACGGTGCTGGCCAAGGCCGGTGACCCGCGCGAGAATGAGGTCGCCGGCCTGCGGGCGACGACCCGATCGCACCAGCCGCGATGCCGCCGCCAGATCGACATTGCGCGTGGTGAAAGCGCGCTTGGCCGCACCGAGCCGCCTCTCGAGCCGCTCGCCATAGGCCACCCCGTCGAGCGATTGGAAGTCATGGATGGTCATTGGCTTGCCTCCTCTTGGCTGGTCTTGTCTGACGCTAACGGGGGAGGTCGGTGGCTTATTCCGGGGGCGCGGAAAAAATGTTCGGGCCTGGTCGGAATAAGTCGCCGGTCTGCCCCGTTGACAGCGGGACAGCCCCTTTTCGGGTCCGACCTTGCAGCCACAGGACATCAGACATGATCAAGCACCCGTTCCGCTTCGCCGCGTCGTTCCGCGCAATCGCACTCGCCGCGGGCCTTACAGCCTTGAGTGCCGCGGGGGCGGCCCGGGCCGAAGAGGTTGCGGATGCCAGCGCCGACGAAGACGGCCTGACGCTCAAGACCGGTGGTGTCGAATTCAACCTCGGCGGCAGGCTGCATCTCGATGCCGCCGTGTTCGAGCATGGCCTCACCGACGGCAGCGACGCCGACGTACGCCGCGCACGGCTCGAGTTCTCGGCTAAGTTCGGGGATGTGGTGACGGTGCGGGTCGACCGCGAATTCGCGCAGGCCGATGGCTGGCGCAACCTGTGGCTGGCGGTCGAACCGGTCCAGGGTTTGGAGATCAAGGGCGGCAACATGATCGTCCCGTTCAGCATGGAGGACATGCAAAGCTCGAACGCGATGGCGCTTGCCGAACGCTCGCTGGCCAATTCGTTCTCGCCCGGCTTCGGCCTCGGCGGCAGCGTCAGGTATGCTGGCGAGGGCTTCACCATCGCTGGAGGCTACTTCACCGATGCGCTCGACGACGAGGTCGGCCAGTCGCGGGTGCGCGGCGACGGCTATGTTTTGCGCGCAACCTTCGCCCCGATCCGCGAGCGCGACAGCTTCCTCCATCTGGGCGCGGCCTATGAACACCGCTCGTTCAACGCTGCCGAACCGCCGCGTTTCACTGCAATCTCCGCCACGAGCTTCGCGCCCAGCCTTGCCGCGACCGGCGCGCTGACCGGCGCGAGCAATCTCAACGCCTACAACGCAGAATTCGCCTATGCCCGCGGGCCGGTGCAGGTGCAGGCGCAATACATCGCCGCCATCATCGACAGGGTCGCGGCGCCAAGCCTCGATTTCAACGGCTGGTATGTCGGTGCAGGCTGGCTCGTCACTGGCGAGCGCTATGGCTATGCGCGCTCCAGCGGCGTGCCAAGCGGGGCGCGAATTGATAAAAAGGGCGGCGCGGTCGAACTCAACGCGCGCTACAGCCGCGCCGATCTTGACGATCCGGCATTGGACCGCGGAACCGCCAGCATCCTGACCGCCGGGGCTACGTGGTACATCACCCGCAACATCCGAGTGCTTGCCAACTACGCGCGCACGCGGACAGCCGGCCTTTCCCTGGCCCCCGATGCCAGCGGCAATCTTGGCGTGGTTCGCTTCCAGCTGGCATTCTAGCGAAGCTCGACCCTGGCCGATGTGCGCACCAAGTTACGCCCAAACCCGCTGTCAGGATTCCACCCCGCTGCGGTCATGAGCATGACGCTCGCGCAAGCGGGAATCCGAATCGACGATCTCCTGTCGGTTGCGGATCAGTTTTATAGGCTGGCCGATGCTAGTCGCTCATATGGCAGCCAGAGGGTGACCCGCATCCCCCCATCGGCATCGGCGGTGCATTCCAGCGTTCCGAGCAGCGCGCGCGCGCGGGCGTGAATGTTGGCGAGACCTTTTCCGTGCTGGACCTCGCTTGTGGCAAGGCCGCAACCGTTGTCAGCGACATAGGCCGCGATACCCGCGACGCCATCACGCATCTCTTCGCGGCAGCCGATCCGCATCTCGCTCGCTCCGGAATGGGTCAGGACATTGCCGATTGCTTCCTGAAAGATGCGCAGCACATGGAGGGCATTGGTCGCATCGAGCCATGCCAGCGGGCTGCATTGCTCCACTTCCCAGCGGCACACCACCCCGGCATCGCGCAGATCACCCTGCATGCGGTGGCGCAGATTGCCGATCAGTGCGACGAGATCGCCTTCTACCGGTTCGAGCGAGTCCACCGTGATCTTGAGATCGGCCAGTGCGCGGCCCAGCGTCTTGATCGTAGCTTGCGGCTGGTTCTGCTGGCGCGCCACGGCAAGCGCGGTGATGAGGTTGGAGCCGATGCCGTCGTGCATCTCTTGCATAAGCCGCTCGCGCTCCCCCGCCAGCGCCTGGCCCACCACCAGTTCTTGCCGCGCCGCCTCGGACGCGGCGAGTTCCGCGCGGGTTTCGGCAATGCGTTGCTCCAGCGTCACATTGGCGGCGGCCTGCGCTGCAAAGGCGTCCAGCGCGCGCTTGCCGAACGAAATCAGGAACGCGAGTGAATAGATGAACCCGCCGAACACCGAGAAATAAAACCCGTTGCCGTCCCATCCGCGGTGGCCGTTGGCGAGGGTCACATCATACACGCTGAAGGCCGGCGCAATCATCATCCCCAGACTGGCTGCGCCATGTTCGATGTTGGGCTGCCGCAGGAAATCCCGCAGCGCCAGACTGGCCACCGCGAAGATCAGGATCGTCGTGGGGATATAGAAGACGAGGTTGGAGGCGCTATAGACAGTGTGTGCCACCGACAGCGGGATGCCGATCACCAGCAAGGCGGCGATGATCCGGTTGGTGTGTGCCAGCTTGATGAAGTGGAAGTAAAACGCGGCCGTCACAACGCTGGCGAAATAGGTGCCATAGACCGTCACCGCGTTGAAGGTCGCCAGTTCAAACGGCGTTATCTCGGCAAAATACTGATAGTTGCGGATGAACCAGATCACGGTGGAGAGCGAAAGCCACGCTAGTTCAATTTCCTGCCGCCGGCCCAGCCAAAACAAGAGCGCCAGCACCCCCATCATCAGCATCGCGAAATTGGCGGCCAGCGGCGCGGTGATCTGCCAGAAGAACTGGGTGTTGAAATTTTCGCGGATGGCGTTGTTCGGCCCGATCATGACTCGCCCGATGCCGACCGAGTCCTGCGAGCTTACTCGGATTTCGACTGTGTTGATGCCCGGCACCAGCGATCCGGCAGGCAGAGGGACAAGATAGGGGCGATACCAGGCCATCACCTGATCGTGGTGCCGGGCAAAATTGCGCCCGACTTCGCGTCCGTTGACAATGACAACGAACTGGTTGCGGGTGCTGACTGTATAGAGCGCCAGAGGGCCATTGCCGATCGCGCTGCGATCGAACCGGAACCGTCCGACCATGATGTGGAATTCGCCGGTCTGCCAATCGGTTTCGCGAATCCGGACAATGTGGGGGTTGGGCGCGCGCTGCCAGCCTGTTGTCGGCGGCTGCACGCCATCGGCAAGCACATATTCGCCATCGACAAATTCGATCACCGGGCCTTCCGGCGTTGTGGCGGTGGTGTAGCTGGACAGAGCTTGAGCGGATAACGCGCTCGGCCACATCAACCGGGCCAATAAAATCAGCGCAATGCGGCCCATCAGTTGCGCGACACGGCCTTATTGGCGCGCCAGAAATCCCTGAATTGACGCCTCATACAAGGCCTCCGCACGGCTGTTGACTTCCAGCTTGCGGTAAATGTTTTTGACATGGGTGCCAATCGTGTTGGCCGACACTGTCAGGATTTCGGCGCATTCGGCATTGGAAAAGCCGCGTGACAGCAGGTTCAGCACTTCGAATTCGCGCTCCGACAAGGGCGATGCCATCGGCGGCCGGGCCTCTGACGGGTCAGGCGCGATCTGCCCCAACAATTGCCGCGCGATGATCGGGCTGATCGGCGATCCGCCCCGGCGGATATTGCGGATCGCCTCGATACAATCCTCGATCCGTTCGTCCTTAAGCAGATAGCCGCGCGCGCCTGCCCGGATTGCGTCGAGCACCTTGTTCTGATTGGCGAAAATCGTGATCACCAGAATATCGGTGTCGCGCCCGGTCAGCGCCTCCTGCCGGATCAGCGCGGCGCCATTGCCATCGGGTAGTCCGAGATCGCACAGCAGCACATCATAACCGCCTGCCTCAATCATGCCCGATGCCTCGGCCATGTTCTGGGCGGTGCCGGTGACCATCATGTCATCATGCGCATCGACCGAGGTGTTCAGCAGATCGCGCATCACCGGATCATCTTCAACGATGGCGACTTTGATCATGCGATGCTCCCAGCGGCGGATCAGCATTATCACCGCTGCAACCGCTGCACTACGCGGAATGCGCGGCATGACCCATCACCCGATCAGGTGATTGTCGGACGCTCTGCCCATCACCCATAATCCTTGCGACCAGACCGGATTGTCTGGCGACGTGGGGGAATAATGATGGCGCGCAAGGCCTGGCTGTTACTGAACTGCATGACCCTGAGTGCCGCCGTGCTCGTCCCGCCCGCAGCGCCGGTTGCGGCGCAGGAACAGGGCGTCAACGGGACGAATGTTTCGCGGGTCGAATTCAACCAGGGCAGCGTGATCCAGAAGGTCGCGCCGAAGGTGTGGATGGAATATGATCCGGCGGGCAATCCCACCAACCGCTTCGAAGAGCGCAGCCGGGATGAATGGTCGGTCTATCTCTACGATCCCAGCCGCAATCTGCGTTTGGCGGTGGATCTCCACCGGCGCGAGCTGATCATCGTCGGTGACAATGGCGATACGCCGATCATGGGCACGATCACCGGCGCCTCGGTGACGCCGCGGTCGGCTGCCCGCCAGCCCGCGCCGCAGCCTGCGCCTCGGCTCCAGCCCCAATCGCAGCCCCAGCAAGCCTGGACGCAGACCCCGACGCCGCTGCCGGCCTATCAGCCCTCGCCGCAGCAGCCCGCCTTCACACGGCCCGTTGCCCCAGCCAGCACGGCTGCCGCCGATGACGACTTCGATCCCTTCGCCGATCCCGCCCAGTCCGGCGCAGGCCAGACGAGCGGCGTGCAGACCTCCACCACCGGAACCACCTCGACCCCGCGCACGCCCCGCGACGTCATCACTGCCGCAGCCCAGCCCGCCTTCACCCGCCGCGACACCTCTGCGAGCGGGCCCGGCTTTGCGCAGGCTACAGCTGCTCCCAGTTTCGAAGGCCCATGGGTCGCCGCTGCGGAAAAGGTTGCGACGGAAAATGGTGACGGGATCACCGAAGCGGTGACCTGGAGCATGCGCGAGGCGCTGTGGATCACCACCGCCACCGACGGCGCGATCACTATCCACTTCGATGCCAACCCGGCCGGATCGGTCACTCTCGCCAAGGTTAGCGACACGGAATATTCGGGCGGCGGCTACAGCGCGCGCTTCACCATCATCGACCGCAAGACGATCCGCCTCGTGCTGACCGGCGGCGGGACCTCGCGCCAATATGCGATTTCCAAGGGCCCCTCGGGCATCAAGCTGTCGCGCGCGCGCACCCGCCCGGAAACCGACGACGAAATCGACACCTTCACCGCCGGCAATCTCGTGCCCCGCTACAACGATATGTTCTTCAGCTATCGCAGCGAAAAGATGGACCCCTTCAACGCCCGCCGGGGCCGCGCGATCCAGATCTTCATGGAGCCGGAAACCACCGACTTCTCGATCGAGAAAAACTTCCAGTCCAAGACCATCCCACTCGGCCTGCGCGCCGAGGAGATCCGCCGCACCGAGGGCAATCAGCTCGAGGCGGTGATCACCAACACCTCCTCGTTCGAGAAGTCGATGTCGCTTAACTTTGGCGCGAGCGGTTCGTTCAAGGGCGTCAACAGCGCGTGGGAATACAGCCGCGAGGAAAGCAAGGGCGCGGACCGCAGCGACGGAACGACCAAGGCCTACGGCCTTGCACGTTCGGAAGTCTATGCGCTGCTGCTCGACAAGCCCAACATGCTGCTCGACGCCGATTTCAAATACGACGTTCTCCAGCTGGCACAGGGCGGCATCAGCGCGCAGGCCTTTGTCGCAAAATACGGCACGCATTACGCCAACGCGATCCATTACGGCGGGATCGGTAAGGCGCAGCGCAGCGTCACCACTACCGAATTCAAGCAATGGGCCAAGGAATCCAACGGCTACAAGCAGGAAGGCGGCTTCGACGGCGGCCCGGCGGCCAGCATCAAGGCCAAGGGCGGCCTGACCATGGCGAGCGGGGATTCGAAGGGCGGATCGAGCATGTTCTCGACCGAAAGCTGGTCGGCTGCGGGCGGATCGGGCAGCATGACCTCGCTCGGCTGGAACGTGGACGAGCGCAATTCGGTTCCGGTGCGCTATGATCTGCGCCCGCTGTCAGAACTGATCAGCCCGATCTTCTTCGGCGAGGAATGGAGCACGCCCCAGCGCGCCGGTCTGTTGCAGGCCCGCGCAAGCCTCGATGCCGAAATCACCCGCTACCTGCAAAGCCAGCCGAAGGCTGATAGCCGGCTGCTTGGCCCGGCCGTCTATCAGCTGACGTTTCATGGGCTGAAATGCCTCAATAACGGCGACGAGGGTTCCGCTGACGCTTACCTTTATGGCGATATCAACGCGACGATTACTGGCCTTGAACCCTCCCAGACAGTGAACCTGTTCACGGCGACGGAGGCCAATCCGACGAAAATTTCGTGCAATGGCGGTGCCGAACATCCGATCAACCGGACGGTATTTGTTACCAGCGCACGAAGAGGGGAAACGGCGGCTTCATTTCATCTAAGCACCGTAGAGCTGTATGAAAATGACAACAGTATCATTGATTTCGATGACCCATTGTCCGCACCATGGGCCTTCCCGAACTATCCCGGCACGCAGATGAAAAATTTTACTGCAGCGCCGGTTCCCGTCCCTGTCGTGCTTCGCGATTGGCGCGCCGATGTTCCGCGTTACGACTTCGAGGGCATTATTATTACCAACCGGGAGGGTGGCCCATATTTGAAAGTCAGCGTCTCATTCAAAGAAATTCAATAGGAGCGGGTGCGATGAATTTCCTCAACAAATACGTGCTGCTGCCCGCCGCGCTCGGCCTTGCCGCCGTGCCGCAGATCGCCGCCGCGCAGGAAGCGCCGCCCTATGCTCCGCTGATGATGGCCTTCGATGGCAAGGACGCGCTCAGCTTTGCGCCTGCTTCATCGCTCGACATTGAAGGCGCGGGCACGGTTGAAATGTGGGTCAAAGCCACTTGGCAGCAAGACCCGGGCTATGATCCCGCCATCCTGTCCTATCAGGGGGTAAAGGGCCCACGTCTTGCCGCCGTGCTGACCGGCGATGCGCAGGCGCTGGGCATCTTTGCCGGGCGTTTTTACGCCACCATCCCGTTCAACTTTGCCGATGGCGCTCTGCACCATGTCGCGCTGATCCTGCTCGCCGACGTGACGATCGTGATGATCGACGGCGAAGTGCGCGACACGCTGGGCTTTGGCATGGCCGCTCTCCCGGCCGACGAACTCAGCATCGGGTCGCTCGGCGGCTTTTCACCATTCATTGGGGAAATTGGGCAAATCCGTATCTGGGACGAACCTCTCGATCCCGAAACGCTGGTCGATTTCGCCTGGGCGCCGCTCGCTTCCAGCGGCCCCGGCGCGCATCCCGACATTACCGCGCTGGTGGGGGCGAGCACTTTCGGCAACCCCGAAACCGGCGGCTTCCTGTTCTTCGCCCCGGAGAGCGATGGCGACATCACCGCCGAGCCCGATCCCGACATCGACGACAGCGATCTGGGGCTCGACGACCCCATCTTCGCGTCGCCCGGCCAATGATGCACGAAAGGACAAACGCCATGCGATATTCAAGGATGCTCACGGCGCTGGCCGTTACGCTTGCGATGCTCAGCGGCCCTGCCATCGCTGGTCCCTATGGCAAAGGCCCGCCGCCGCCAAAGCCGCCGATGACCAAGAAGGCGCCCAACGCGTCCGGCAAATCGCCCCAGCATGAGGCTGCACGCGGCGCCGTCGCCACCGGCAAGAGCGTGGCGCAGCGCGGCAAGCAGGCGCTGATGGCGCAGCGCGACAATCTGATGCGCCTGATCGGCCGCGCCGAGGGGTTGAAGCCGCAGCGCCGCGCCCTGCGGCGTCAGGCGCGCGAAGCGGTGGCCACCTATCGCGCCAATCCCAATCCGCAAACGCTCGCCGCAGCGCAAACCGCCATCAAGGCCTACAAGCCGCTGCGCGAGGCGCACATATCCGCACGGGCCGAGCGTGACACCGCTGCCGCGCGCTATCAGCGCAGCAAGGCGCAGCGTGCCGCTGCGATGGACGGGGCCAATGCCACCGCCGGAGCGCCGCGCCCTGCCGCGCAAGGTCGCCCCCGGATGCGGCGTCAGGCCTTTGTCGAAGTCGGTCAGAGCGTCGCCACCACCGCGCCATCACCGCAGAACGTTTACGGCCAGCTGAGCCTGGTCCCACGGCCGGACTCTGGCCGCCCGGGCGGCCAATACATGTCCTCTGCGTCGCAATTCAAAATTGCCGGCACCAGCCAGTACAGCTCGCTGACCCCGGCAGAGGCGGGCGGTGACCAGCAACCTGCTGCGGCACAGCCAAAACCGCCGGCAAAGCTGCCGCCGATTGCAGTTGTCCGCAGCCAGAAGGTGGACGACGATGATGCGCCCTATTCCGGGGGCAAGACCCTGGTGCGCGACGTCATCGCCAGAAATCTGGCAATGAATGCCAACAGGCCGATCAACCAGAACGCCTATGACGATGTCTATTGAGGCGCGGTTGCGGCATGGGGCGAGGAGACCTGCGATGCGATCACCATTCGTTGCCGCCGCGCTGATTGCGGTGCTGCTGCTGGCGGGTTGCTCCTCCGCCGAGGCACCTGACGAACCCGCGCCCGATGCCGCTGCAACCCCGGCGGCAGATGCCTCCGCGCCCGAACCCGGCACCTCGCTCGCCTTCGAATGGAGCGCCAACGGGTTCGAGCAGGTGGGCGGGGAATACAAGTGGACCGGATCGGGCGTGCGCGACGATGTGTTCGAACCGCATTTTGCGCTGAGCGTGCCCGAGACCGACGATGCGATCTGGTCGTCCTCCTGCGCCAGCGGCGGCAAGGTCGAAACGCGGCTCTACCTCGCACCGCCCAAGGGAATGAAGGGCAACCGCGCCACCTTGCGCTTCGAAACCGAGGCAGCGGGCGTCACCCGCAGCTATGCGGCGCGTTATGTCGCCGATGGCCAGTATGACGGCTTCGCGCTGCTCCAAAGCGCCAGCGATCCGATGTTTGCCGACATGAAGGCGGGCAGCTGGGCCTATGTCCAGATCGGCGAGGGCAGCGACAGCACCAAGCTGAGGATCGCGCTCACCGGCGCGAAAAAGGCGCTGGCTGCCTTTCTGCCAGCCTGCTCAGCGGCCCGGCCCGCCGCTCCGCCGAAAGCGGCGAGCCTGACCCAAAGCTACTCTTGCGAGGACGGACGGATGATCAGGGCCACCTATGTCGGCAATGACAGCGACACCCCCACCGTGCGCCTTGCCATCGGCGATCGGGAGTTGGAGCTGCCACAAACCCCGTCAGGCTCCGGCGCGCGATACCAGGCCGAGGTTGCCGGGCAGACATTCCAGTGGCTGACCAAGGCCGACCAGAGCACTCTGATCGTCGCGCAAAGCAATGATCCTGCCAGCGCGAATGAGCAGCTAACCAACTGCACCGCGATATGACGATACCGCTCCAATTTCGAGACCGACGCGAAGGGGGCAACAGGCCAACAATCACGGGCCACGAGCAAATTAAAAAGCACGAACCGATAGGCGGAATTGCAGCTACGGGCTGAACTAGACGCGTAGTCTGGCGGTCGTGAACGACGAGGTCGGGGTCTGCGGCGCCTGTAGCTCACTGCCTCATTGAAAGGCTGCTTTCCGCATCAGCACGTCCGAAACCCGCCGGTGATCTCGTCCTCTGGAATGCCTAGCAGTCGTCGAGGCTTGCCAGCATTGCCGTGATCAGTTCACGGCCTTCGGTAAGCCCTGTAAAGCGCCGGGCGATCGTGCCGCCTGCAAACAGGATCATGGTCGGGACGGAGCGAACCGCGAATAGTGCGACCAGTTCGGGGTTCCGTTCGGCATCGACCTTGAAGATCGTGGCAATTCCGCGAAATCGGGATGCAAGCGCTTCCAGCATCGGGGCTTGCATCTGACACGGGCCGCACCCGTCCGCGTAGAAACTCACGAGGACGGGCCCATCGGCATCAATGACAGCGGCTTTGAAAGCCGAAGCGTACAGTTCCTTCGGCACGGCTGCGGCTAAAGCCCCAGATCCGACAACCCGGGATGATCGTCCGGCCGGCGGCCAAGCGGCCAGCGGAACTTGCGTTCCTCCTCGCGGATGGGGTGTTCGTTGATGCTGGCAAAACGGCGGCGCATCAGGCCGTCTTCCACGAATTCCCAGTTCTCGTTGCCATAGGCGCGGTACCAGTTGCCGCTGTCATCGTGGTATTCATAGGCATAGCGCACCGCGATCCGGTTTTCCGTGAAGGCCCACAGTTCCTTGATCAGCCGGTAGTCGAGCTCTTTGGCCCATTTGCGCTCCAGAAACGCTTGCGCTTCGGCCCGGCCGCGGGGGAATTCGGCGCGGTTCCGCCATTGCGTGTCTTCGGTATAGGCAAGCGCCACCTTGGCCGCATCGCGGCTGTTCCAGCCATCTTCGGCCAGACGAACTTTCTCGCGTGCGGTGTCTTGGGTGAAGGGGGGAAGCGGGGGACGGGTCATGAATTTCTCCAATCTCTGAAAGCAAGAAGAAGGACCGGGCGGAGCAGGGGGGGGGGAGTGGCTCCGCCCGGTCAGCATGCGGATGCTCTCGGGAGGGAGCATCCGCGCAATGTCATCGGGAGAGAGGGGGGTTCCGATAACAACTGCAAGTTAGATGGCGGCGGCCGGGCCGAGAACTGCGGAAGGGCGAAAGGGATTATTCCGCGCCGCGCAATGCCGCGAGTTCGATTTCCAGTTCGGCGATCCGTGCTTCGCGCTGGTCAATCGCCTGACGCACATCGTCGGCATGAAACATCTGCGGGATGTGCTGCGGGCAGTTGGAATCCCACGCCTCGACGTCAAGCAGGATGACCTGCTCTGCCCGCGCCCGGTAGCTTTCGGGCATCAGGCTTTGTTCGAGTGCAGCATCGCCCTCAATTACCCGCGCGGTGCCCCAGAGCTTGATCCGCTGGCGATGGGCGTAATCCATCAGGAAGATGTAAGCCTTGGGGTTCTCGGCGAGGTTGCCGGTGGTGATGAACTGCCGGTTGCCCTTGAAATCGGCGAAGGCAAGCTGGCGCTCTCCCACCACATGCAGGAAGCCTGGCGGGCCTCCGCGATGCTGGATATAGGGCTGTCCCTCCGCGCTCGCGGTCGCGAGGTAAAAGCTGCGGACACCGGCTATGAAGGGTGCCAGATCCTCGATCGACCGGCCCATCTCCATACCCTCGTAGATCGCGCGCGATCCCTTGCGTGTCTGGGCGGCCTTGACCGCAGGCGTGAACGCCACATCGATGGGGCGCTGTGTCATGCGGTGGGGACCTGCGGTGCGACCTGCCAGGTCGCATCGGGGCGCGGCGCCCGCATCAGTGTGCGGATCCGGTCGGAAACGGTTTTCGAGGTCAGGTCGCGCAGCAGTGCGAAGGCCACTTCGATGGCAGTACCCGGCCCGGTGGAAGTCATCAGCTTGCCATCGATCACGATCGCTTCGTCCACGAACTGGGCGCCATAAGCTTCAAGCTGACCTTTGCGCTGTCCGCCGACCTGATGATAGGTGGTCGCGCGCCGGCCTTGCAACACTCCCGCTGCGCCAAGCGCTAGCGAGGCCACGCAGACCGATGCGACAGTCTTGCCGCGCGCTTCGAAATGGCGGATCACCGCAAGGAACGGCTCTGAAAGAGCGTCCTCGTAAAAGCCGGCACCGTCAAAACCACCGGGCACTGCCAGCGCATCGAAGCTATCCAGATCGAGGTCCGCGACCAGAGCGTCGGGGATGACTGAAAAGCCGAAAGTGGCGCGCAGACGTGGCCGCAATCCTGCCGAGACAAGTTCGATCGGCTCATCACCGTCGATATTTGCCCAACCCAGAACATCGGTGAAACCGGCCGCTTCAAGCGGTTCGAAGCCCTCTGCGAGCAGCAGCAAGATTCGTTTTGGCATAGCAATAATCCCTTTCAGACAGGTCGCGGAGGGTCGGAGGGTTCAGCGATCAATGGTGATCGCGATTTTGCCGATGTGTTGCGCGGCGCGCAGCCGCTCGTAGGCGAGCGGCGCTTCGTCGAATGCAAACACCTCATCGATAATCGGGTGGATCGCGTGTTCGGCCACGAAGGCGTTCAAGCGCTCGAAGTGTTTCACCGAGCCCACACAGATGCCGTTTATGCTGGCGTTCTTGAATTGCAGGGGTGTGAGATTGGGCTGCGCGCCGAAGCCTGACAAAACCCCGATCTGGGCGATCTTGCCGCCCGGAGCGACGGCGGCAATCGAGCGATCATATGTATCCGGCCCGCCGAGTTCGAGAATGTGATCGACGCCGTGACCGGCGGTCAGGGCCAGTGCGGCCTCGTCCCAGCCGGGTTCGTTTGTGTAGTCGATCGTCCGCCACGCGCCGAGAGCCGAGGCCCGTTCGAGTTTGGCGTCGGAGGAGGAGGTGACGATGACCCGCGCACCTTGTGCGGCGGCGAGTTGCAGCCCGAATAGTGCCACGCCGCCGGTGCCTTGCACCAGCACTGTTTCACCGGCTTTCAACTGGCCGCGTTCGAATAGCGCGTGCCATGCGGTCACGCCCGCGCAGGGCAGGGTGGCAGCTTCAACGAAGCTCAGGTGATCGGGAATGGCGACCGCTGCCGTCTCATCAACCACGAGGTATTCGGCCAGCACTCCGTTCGTCTGACCGCCGCCGAGTGCGTTCGACAGATGCGCGGGTGAGAACGTGCCGCCAAGCCAGGCGGGAAAAAAGTTCGGACTGACCCGGTCGCCGATGTTCCACCGGGTGACAGCCGATCCGATGGCTGCAACCACGCCCGCCGCGTCCGACAAGGGAGTGAGGCCGTCGCGTGTCCCCTCGGCATCACCCATCGTCAGCAAGTCGCGGTAATTGAGGCTGGCCGCGCGGACCTTGATCAGGATCTGGGTCGGCGCGAGGCGCGGGACAGGTGCAGTCGTCTGCTTCAGCGTGAACGACGAACCGTCGCGGGCAAGGGCGTAATGGCGGGACAACATAGGGCGTTTCCAATCAGGACAGGGGGAAATTACAAATCGAGGATCAAGCGGTCGCCGCCGCCCGCCGAAGGGTCGGCAGGTACCGCGCAGCAGATCAGCGCCTTGTCGGCATCGACCTTGGCTGAAGGGCGCTCCGGGTATGTCACCTTGCCGGCGAGCACCTTGACAGCGCAGGTGCCGCAAGAGCCGCCGCGGCAGCTGTGTTCGGGCGCAAGGCCGCGTGCTTCAGCAAGGTCGAGCAAACTTCCCGCCGCGGCGTCCCAGCGCGCTTCCTTGCCCGATTTGGCAAAGGCGACCGGTACTGGCTGACGCGCAATGGGGGGCAGGGCGTCAGCCGTCTCCGGTTCCCGCCGCTTGAGCGAGGCCGGGCCGAAGGCTTCGGCGTGGATCCGCGCATCGGGAACGCCAAGGTCGCTGAGCTGGTCGTACAGCCCTTGCATGAAGGGCGGCGGGCCGCACATGTAGAAATCATAGGCGTCGAAGGGCAGAACCTCGCGGAACAGCTCGGGGCTGATGCGACCCGCGGCCTCGAAATCTGTCCCTGGCTGCGCGCCGTCGGTTGAATCCAGCACCCGGATGACTCGCACCGTGCTGCCTGCCTGTGCTGCAAGTTCGGCAATCTCCCGGTCAAACGCCCGTTCGGCCAGCGTGCGCGAGGCGATGAACAGGAAAGTCGTCCGGACGCGGCGCTTGCGCAGGCCTTCAAAGACGATGCTGCGCAGCATCGCCAGCATAGGGGTGATCCCGACCCCGGCGGCCAGTAGCACGGCAGGGCGGGTTTCGAACGGGTCGATGACAAACCCGCCCGCCGGGGCGCGTGCTTCGATCGTATCGCCGACTGCAAGATCATCGTGCAGGTGGTTCGAGACCACACCCTGACGCTTGATGCTGAGGCGGTAATAGCCGTCGGACGGCGCCGTCGAGAGGGTATAAGTGCGAAGCACTGCTTCGGCCGCAGGGTTAGGCCTGACGCGGATCGGCAAGTGTTGCCCCGCTTCGTGCGCGACGATGCCCTTGCCGTCTGCGGGTTCGAGATGGAACGAGCGGATGACGCTGCTCTCATCGACGATCCGGGCGATCCGGAACGGGCGCCAGGAATTGCGGAGGTGCTGTGCTGCGATCCGGTCCGCCGCCTGCACCCAGTCACCTGTCATCAGATTATTGGGCGACGCCCCGTCAGCCTGCATGGCAAAGCGCAGCGGCAAGGCGGCGGGGCGCAACATGACCTTGCGCGGGCGAAACACCCAAAGCCGCTCTGCACCCTGAAAGGCGGCGATCTCATCGGATTCCAGCACCACTTCGGCATCGCCGGTCAGATGCAGCAGGTCGCCAGTGGCAAAGTCGGGAAAGACAAGCCCCGCTTTGGGGTTCAGCATGAAATTGCCAAAGGTGTTGAAGTGGAGGTTCCCGGCAAAGTCCGGAATGGTGAGCGAACCATCCGCGTTGATCCGGACAAAGCCGGGCTTGCCGCCGCGATGCGAGGCATCGACATGGCGCCCCGCCGCGTCATCGACATAGGAAGAGACGAAGAAGGTATCGGCCGCGCCGATCATCGCCCGCACCAACGGATGCTCCATGTCGACGGCCTGCGCGGCGGGAAGACCAGTATGGTCATCGGGCTCGCGCACGAAGGTAAAGTCGCGGAGCTGGATATATTGCGGGCAATTCCCGAAGGAGTGCTCGACGGCGATCTGGAAGCCCTGAGCGGTCTTTCTGTGCAGCGTGCCGTTCATCCGGTTGCGCCGCCTTGTGTGAAGTTCGATGCCAAGCAGCCCGGCAGCCGCTCCTTCGGCCAGCGATGCCGTGGCCGGATCCTGGGGATCGGGCTGCGCTGCGAAATTGAGGTGCTTCGGGTCGGGGCTCGTCATGAAACCGGGCCGGCCGCTCAACAGCGTCACCCAGGCATCGCCTGCGGGGTCAACCGAGCCGAGCACGATGAAAGGAAGCTGGCGATAGAAGTCGCGGTGTTGGTCCGGCATGAAATCGCGGATCACCCGGCGACCGAACATCTCCATGCGCTCGGCCACGCCGACGCTCTTTTGCAGCGCAACTTCGCCCGCATGGAACGGTGATGGTGGGTCATTCGGCAGCTGTGTCATCGCGTTTCTCCCCCGCTATGCTGTGCTGCGGGGCTGCCGAGCGGCAGCCCCGACAGGCGTTGGATCAGGCGTTCAGGCCCACGGCGTTCTTGGCGAATTCGACGAAGCCGGGGAGCGCTTCGGTCCGGGCCAGCCAGGCTTTGACGTTGGCGTAGGATGAAAGGTCGACATTGCCCTCGGGCGCGCTGGCAATGTAGCTGTAGAGCGCGATGTCGGCGATCGTTGCATGGTCAGCGGCGATCCACTCGGCACCTTCAAGCTCGGCTTCGATCAGCGCGAGAATGGCATGGGCGCGGGTGATGACCTCTTCGGGGTTGAACCCTGCCTTGAAGATGGTGACAAGGCGAGCGGCGCCGGGACCGAACGCAATTTGGCCGGCAGCAACCGAGAGCCAGCGCTGAACCTTGGCAGCGCCCAGCGCGTCTGCGGGAAGCCAGTCATTGCGGCCGAACTTCTTGGCAGCATAGACCATGATCGCATTTGAATCTGAGATGAACTCGCCGTCATCCTCCAGCAGCGGCACCTGACCGAAGCGGTTCTTGGCAAGGTATTCGGGCGACTTGTGTTCGCCCTTGGCAAGATCGACTGCGACGATTTCGACGTCAGCGCCGATCAGCGACAGGAACAGCCGCGCACGGTGGGCATGGCCGGAGACGGGATGGGAATAGAGCTTCATGATCGTGTCCTTTGGCAAAAGCAGATGGCGGGCAGGCCATCCGGTGAGCCATCAAGTGCGCTCACCGGCGCGCGATCAGAACCTCTGAAGGATGCAAGTCACTATTCCGCTGGATGCAGTTATCGACTAGATAAGCTGCGGTTTTGCAGTGGAGGCGGGAATTATGTCGCGGTTTCATGCGATGCAGGTATTTGTGAAGGTTGCCGAAACCAGCGGCTTTGCCGAAGCGGCGCGGCAATTGAACATGAGCCCGCCTGCAGTCACTCGTGCCGTGGCGTCGCTCGAAGACCAGATCGGAGCACGGCTGTTCACCCGCACCACCCGGACCGTAAAACTGACGGAAGCAGGCGTGCGCTATTTCGACGATTGTCGGCGCATCCTTGCCGATGTGGCCGAAGCGGAGGCGGCGGCAGGCGGTTCCTATGCTACGCCCACGGGCGTTCTGACAGTGACGGCTTCCGCGCTGTTCGGTCAGGATTATATTGCGCCGATCCTGACCGAGTATCTCGACCAGAACCCCGAAGTGAGCGTGCGAGCATTGTTCGTCGACCGGATTACCAACATGGTGGACGAGGGCATCGACGTCGGCATCCGCATCGGTGATCTGGCGGATTCCAGCTTCAGCGCTATCCGGGTCGGCTCGGTTCGCCGGGTGGTTTGCGGGGCGCCCAGCTATTTCGAGCAGCACGGCGTTCCCAAGCATCCATCCGAACTGGCCAAGCACCAGATCATCGTCAGTACGACATCCTGGGCATCGCTCGACTGGCGTTTCGGTGGAGAGGGTAGGCCATCGGTGCGGATCGCGCCCCGGCTTTCGTTCAATACTTACGGCGCGGTGATGAAGGCAACCAGGCTGGGATGGGGCCTGTCGCGCCCGCTGTCCTATCAGATCGGGCAGGCGCTGATTGATGGCGATTTGCAAACGATCCTGTCCGAATACGAGGAAGACCCTTTGCCGGTTCATGTCGTGCACCCTGAAGGCCGCCGGGCCTCGGCCAAGGTGCGAGCTTTCGTCGATCTCGCAATTGATCGGCTGCGCGCGAACCGCTCGATCAACTAGCTTGTTCCAATTATCGGAACAATATCTTTCGAATTAGCTTTATTATCGCCGCGGCATAGCGAGCCTATCTCCAGCTCACCCCACACCGGGATCCAACTGGAGAAGAATTATGAAGTCCCCTCTCATTTCGATTGCCCTTGTTGCCGCACTCGGAGCCGCAGCGGCCCCTGCCTACGCTGAAACCTTTGACGGCCCCTATGTCGGCGTGACCGCCGGCTGGGAACGCAACGAGATCGCCGACCGGATCGAAGCACAGCCGATCGCGGGCGAAGCCTCGCGTGATGCGTTGGTGTTGGGCGGCTATGCGGGATACAACCTGAAGGCGACCGACCGGATCGTGATCGGCGCCGAAGCCGGGTTCAGCGCGACTGTCGATGACCAGATTGCCGCGGCCTCCGCAGGCAAATCGCTGAACATCGATCCGCGTTACAGTTTCGATCTGTCCGCACGCGCTGGCTATCTGGTGTCCGACAAGGCGCTGGTCTATGTCCGCGGCGGTTATGCCAACACCCGCGTGCGCACCGCGCTCGGCGGGCTCAACGGTCCGGTGACCGCGTCGGACAATCTTGATGGCTGGCAGCTGGGCGGCGGTGTCGAATATGCGATCTCCGACCATATCTCGGCCCGCGCCGAATACCGCTACAGCGACCTCGGCAGCAACGGCGGACAATATGATCGCCACCAGACACTGGTCGGTGTGAGCTATAATTTCTGACGCTCGCCCCAAGTCCTTTCTGTCCATGAAACCCTATCCGCAGTGGCGACCGGCTTGCCGGATTGCCATTGCGGGTCGGGCCGGGGAACAATCATGTCCCAGATCACCCTCGCCATCCGCCGTGCTCCGCAATCGGAACGACTGTTCCGCTGGCAAGCGGCCGTTGTCGCCGCCTTTGCCAATGGATCGCTGACTGCTGGACTGTTCAACCTCGGCGCGATGATGGCGCTTTCGGTTGCAAGGGCCACGCTGTCCCGGTTTGCTAATGCGGGCCGCTGGGCTGAACATCATGCCTGAGCAACTTCATGCCCGCGTCACCGCGCAGCTGAAGCTGGCGTTGCTGGGCGACTGCGGCTGCCCCAGGACCCTGACCCGGCTGGAGCGCGAAGCGCGGACATCCGGTCTGACCGGTGCCGAAATCGACGCCGCGATCGGCGGACGCAGCTTCGAGGCGCGAACGGCCGCTGCGGTTGCCTTTGCCTGTGCCTTGAAGGCGGGCAAAGCCGATCTGATCGACCAGGCGCGGGCGCGCGCACACCAATTGGGCGTCACTGACGACGAACTGGCCGCCATTGACGTGGGGGCGAAGCGGATACTGGCTTCGAAGCGTCGATGATCCGCCTCCTTGCGAGCCTCTTCGGTTCAGACCCTGCCGCCTCCCGCGCAGTCGATGACGCGCTCGGCGAATTCCTGCGCGGTGCAAGTGACAGCGACGTCGCACCCGAAGTCCTCATGAAAATCCTGTGATTCTAACCGGCCAAGGAGCCACCCATGATCGACGTTTTCACCGCCAACACGCCCAATGGCATCAAGGTACCGATCGCGCTGGAGGAACTTGGCGTTCCCTACAGCTTGCGCAACATGCCGATGGGCTCGCCCGAATTCCGGTCGGCGGAATTCCTCTCGATCAATCCTAACGGCAAGATCCCCGCAATCCGCCACCATGACGGCAGCAATGCGCCCGTCACAGTGTTCGAATCCGGTGCGATTTTGCTCCACCTTGCCGATACCTTCGGAGGCCTCGCGGGCGCGACTGCCGCCGCGCGCGGACAGACCCTGAGCTGGCTGTTCCTGCAAGTGGCAGGCCTCGGGCCGATGATGGGCAATGCTGCCCATTTCCGGTCGCTGAAGTCGCCTGATCCCTATACGATCGGCCGGTTCCACGGGGAGGCGAACCGGTATCTCGGCCTTATCGAAGCGCGCCTATCCGAAGTCGAATGGCTCAATGGCGAGGCCTATTCAATCGCGGACATTGCCCATTTCTCTTGGATCCGTAGCGCAGGCTATGCGGGATTTGACCTCGATAACTTTCCCAGCCTCAAGGTCTGGGCTGCCAGGATCGAAAGGCGCAAAGCGACCTCGCGAGCGCTTGCACGGTTTGCCTGATGGGGCGGGGCAATTGTGTCAGGCAGCGGAAGTCAAACTTGCGCGGTGCGGAACCATGCAGCGTCAGGGCTCGGAACGCGCATCCGTGTCCGCAGCTCCTGCGAAAAGGCGGGCGAGGACAGCACTTCTAGCAGCTTCAAAGCCAGCTCGATGCCAGTGCCCGGCCCCGTTGATGTCATCAGGTGGCCATCAATGACGAGCGGTTCATCGACGAAGACTGCGCCATAGGCTTCCAATTCCGCTTTCCGTGCGCCGCCGATCTGGTGATAGACTGTCGCCCGCTTGCCGCGCAGCACACCCGCGGCGGCCAGCGACAAGGCGCTGACACAGACTGCGGCAATCGGGGCTTTCCGCTTGTCGAACTCGCGGATTATAGCGAGAAAAGGTTCTGACAGAGCCTCTTCGTAGAAGCCTGCGTCTCCGAACCCTCCCGGAATGACCAAAGCGTCAAAATCATCGGCGACGACGTCGGTCAGTAGCGCTTCGGGGATGACATCGAACCCGAATGTTGTCTTCGTTGGGCTACGCAACCCGACAGAAATCTGATCAAAGCGCACATCGCCATAAATCGATGCCCAGCCGAAAACTTCCGTAAAACAGGCTGCCTCCATCACCTCGAAGCCATTAGCCAATAAAATCAATATCCGCTTATGCATCAGCGCCCCCACTGATTGGACCGGTGTTTAGTATTCGCCGCACGCAAGATATACTTACTGCACTGGTGACACATCCCACAGCGCAATCTGGCAGCGCGTTCGCCGAACCGATGACGGGCCGGTTCTTTCCTTCGCCCCCTTGGTCATGTTGTCGGTCGGCTGGCTGCCGGACGCAACGGCAGTATCGTCCGGCGGAAAGTGGTCTGACATTCCTGCGAATGCCCGGGGCGAGGATCGCACGTTGCCACGCAGTAATGCACTCACTTGCAAATGACCGTTCCTGCAGCCAACAATCGCGTCCGGGGGGAAGTGCCAAATGGCTCCATCGAAAATCGGCCGTCTGGGCGGCTTGCTTGCGGCATTTGCGGCTGTTCTTCAGCCGGTATCTGGTCTTGCCGCGCACGGCGGCTATGGCGACAAGGTCCTCAGCAAGATCTCCAATCGGTCGGCAACAGGAAAGCTTGAAAAAGCTGCAGCATCGACCTCTTATCGCCCCCTCGTCGAAAAGCTCGAGGCGGCAAGGGACGAAGGCGATACCGGCCTGGTCGCCAAACTGCTGCCGATCGTCGACGTACTCGTGCTCGACACGGACGACGCCTCGCAAGAGGATCAGGATTATGCGTTGCCAGTGCTGGAAAGCGCCTATGCGCTGATCGGCGATTTCGCGGGCGAACGCAGGATCATTGATCGCAGGGCCGCCAACGCGTCTGTGAGAGAGGGACCGCAAAGCTACGCGGCGTCGACTATTGCCGTCGACGTTGCCGATCTTCTTCGCCGTGAAGGCCGCCCGGCCGACGGGGAAGCGCACCTGCGCCGCGCTGTGGCCGCCAGCGCGGATCCGGTTATCAGAATCCGCCTTCAGTCGGCTTTGGCAAGTTACCTGGATGATGCCCAGCACTTGGGTGATGCCATTGATGCCTACAAGGCGTTGCTTGATCTGCAGGTGCAGAACAACGGGCCGGGTTCCGATGACGTGTTCAAGACCGTCGAAGCCTTGAGCTGGGATCTCGGCCAGATGGGCCGCCATGCCGAGGCGCTGGCGCTGCTGGGCACCACCATCCCGCGCGCCGAGGCCGGGTGGCGGGAAACGGGCGCGGACGAAACGCACAATGGCACGATGGACAGCCTGATAGCCGGGTTGCGCTATGCCAATCTGCTCGAACGGCAGGCCGACCACCTTGGTGCGCAAGGCAAGATCACCCAGTCCGACTTCTATTTCGAAGCCGCCAACAAACTGCGCACGCGCTACTTCACCAGGCCGACCCACATCGTTGCGCAGACATACAACAACATGGCTTTCCGCCAGAACTTTCAGGGTCGCTTTGCGCTGGCAGAAAAGAATGCCCGCACCGCGCTGGAAATCTTCGAGCGTTTCTTCAGCCAATCGGATGTTTCGGACAGCCTCACTTACGCAAAATACAAGTATAATCTCGCCTCGGCTTTGCTGGGGCAGGGCCGGGCGCAGGAGGCCTTGCCGCTGCTGCGCTTCGGCGTTCCGATCCAGCGAAAACTCGGTCCGGATCATCCCGACCTTGTGATCCTGCTGACCACGCTTTCGCGCGCCATCGTGGCGGCCGAAGGTGATCTCGACGAGGCGCTCTCGCTGTCGCGCGAAGCGGCCGCCATTGCACGCAAGCACCGCGATGCGCGCGTCGCCGGCGGCTATTCCGACAGCACGCCTGATGCCGCATCGTCTGCGCTCACCCGCGCACTTGCTGGCGATGCGACCACTCATGATCCCATGTCGATGGCATATGGCGCGCTGATGGAAGCGACTTCGGCGGGAGTGAATGCCGGTCGCCCCTACGATGTCGATGCCCTGCGCAACGAGATGTTTATCGCCGCGCAGGATCTCGAACAATCGACCGCCGGTCAGGCTATGGCAGAAGCTGCAGCGCGGGCCATGGCAGGCGAGGGCTCGCTCGGGGCTCTCATCACCCGAAAACAGCAACTCGCCGATCGCGCCCGCGCACTTAACCTTGCGGTCACGGCCAGCGTTCTGGCCAGCGAAACCTTGGGCCTTGAAGAAAAGCGCAACGCGCTGACGCAGGTGGTGCAGGAACTTGCCGCCGCCGATGCAGAACTGAAGACAGCCTTTCCCGAATTCGACGATCTGGTTTCCCCGTCCGCGCTGTCGTTGACCGATGTCAGGGCGCGGCTCGCCCCCGACGAGGCCTTGATCCTGATCGTCCCCAACGGGTCCGACTACTACACTTTTGCGATTGCGCCCGATCATCAACAGGTACGTGTTCTGGCACAGGCGAGAGAGCCGGTGGCCCGGCTGGTCGCGCGGCTGCGCTGCCGCATGGATGAAGCCAGTTGCGTTTCTGACGATGACATGGACGTGACATCCAGTCAGTCCGGGGAACTGCAAGGTATCGACGCCTTTTTCCCGCGCTTTGATCGCGCTGCGGCCAACCAGCTGTACACCACGATGTTTCAGCCGCTCGAAGCCTCGCTCGGCAAGGCCAAGCGGATCTTTGTCACGGTTGCCGGGCCGATGGGTGGATTGCCGCTGCCGATCCTTATTACCAAGTTCGATCCGGCGAAGGACAAGGCCGATGCGGGTGGTGTCGATGACCTGACACAATCGGCTTGGCTGGGTGACAAATACGCCTTCATCACCCTTCCGGCGGTTTCCGCGCTGCGGATCGCACGCCCGTTGCCCAAAGCAGATGGTCCTGCGCGAAGCTTTGTTGGCTATGGAGCACCCAGCCTTGATGGCACCTCAGGCGCGGCGCGCAGTGTGGAGCAGGGCGGCCGCCGCATCATGCGGGGCGCACTTCAGGAGATCGTGACGGCATCCCCCGATGCGCTGCGCAAGCTATCCCCGCTGCCGGGGACTGAAATCGAACTCAAGAGCATGGCAGCAGCGCTCAATGCACCGCCCAGCGGCCTGCGCCTCGGGCCAACCGCAACGGAGACGGCGCTCAAGCAGGATGCGCGGCTTGCCAGTGCAGGGATCATCGCCTTTGCCACCCACGGCTTGT
>Ga0209812_10000353_pt1 | contig 42900 bp, 30 predicted proteins | sample JI71714BDNA_FD_187502 | JGI IMG/M metagenome (GOLD analysis project Ga0209812, IMG submission 187502) | Wastewater effluent complex algal communities from Wisconsin, to seasonally profile nutrient transformation and Carbon sequestration -... | ecosystem: Engineered > WWTP > Effluent > Algae...
GGTATTACGAATGCTAATGCATAAACCAAATTACATCTTTACCATTTTCCCTTGATAAATAAGACCGTCATAATCATAACCAGTTATATAATAAATACCTGGCGCTAAATGACTTACATTAATATCAATATTATACTTTTCAGTATTGTAAATTACATTTATAACACTCCCTGTAAAGTTTGATATTTTGATGGTGTGTAACAAAGGTATTTCCTTAAGAATGTCTCCCAAATCTGCCACAATATTGACTAGTTCTGTTGCAGGATTAGGGAATATAAGTAAGCTTCTTGTATCAGGTTTACCATTATATTTAATAGTATTTACGACTACATTGGATTGTAAAGGTTCTTCATAATCAAATGTAATTAAAACACTATTTTCAATTCTTTCTCCACCCTTGACATCTATATTTGCTTTTATGGTATAGATAAAAAACCCGTGACTTTCCGCTTCATTGCTAGTACTGTCAGGTAATTCAATATTGTTAAATCTCACAGTTAATAAACCTTTGTCATCAATACTATAGTGGTATCCTTCATGGCTTACTGATTCTATTTTGAAAGTATTCCAATCTAGGTGTTTTGATAATTGATTCTCCAATACTATTCTAGAAGCTGCATAAGTACCAACATTTTGGAAACGGATATGATATTTTAATGTTTGGTCTTTTTTTATAAAACCTTCTTTGCCTTCACCGCGCGGTGTAACCAAGATGTCATTCGGGTCTATGGCGCCTACTATTTCTAAATTTTCAGTAAATGTATTATTGGCAGGATTTAGATCTGAATTTGTTGTTATAATATTGGCATTTAGTGTTAAAAATTGTCCGACCGTTACAGCTAAAGTTACTGAATCACGCAAATTGATGGTGAAATCTGTTCCAGGATTGATATTTCCAATTTGCCATATATAAGTATCACCAATTTTCTCCGTCCAAGGAATGTTTGCCGATTTCAGTTCAATGCCTGATGGGTAAGTGACTTCTATTTTGGCATTTGTCGCATTGGCAGTACCTTGATTATAATATCTAAGAATAGACTCACTTGCAAATCCCCTTCTCCAAGCAGTGACGCCAAAGCTGATACCTGCATCACCACCATTTGCAATCTTTGTCAGGGGCAGATTTATATTAAAAGTGTTATTGTTTCCTGATACATTTACCGATGATGAACAGTTAAGACTCCAGTAATCATTGGGTTGTAGGGCTATTGTATGATTTCCTGCTCCAATTCTCTGGTCAAATATACCATCTTTACGGGATGTGAATGTTGATTGATTAGATCCGATCGTAAATGCAATATTCTCAATTTTTTGTTCACCTTCTTCCCACGTACAATTACCATTATCATCACTAAAAGCAAATCCCGTGACAAGGTTTGCGGCTTCCTCTATAATGGTGACAAACTGATCTACTGCTATATTGTTAAGTATCTGAACATATCCTGATGGCCACTTTATTTCTATGGTAGCAATGGTAGTAGCATTGCCTAAACCGAAGTGTTGTCTCAAGCTATTCTGACTACCCAATCCTTGTATTGGCAGCACTTGACGATATTGATTCTGACCATTTGCAGTTATTTTAATGGTACTTCCTATTGCAGATTTATTGCTATAAGTACCTACCAGTTTAATGTTGATAAAATGATTATTTTCATGAGACTGATTGCAAAATAATTTGTTTTTATCATTGGTATGTGTAGCCACAAAAATATCAATATGTCCATCTCTATTATAATCGGCTGAAGCTGCACCCATAGCATGTCCAAAATTTGAACTTACCATTTCACCCAATTTTTTTGTAAAATCGTCATTTCCATTATTGATGTAATAGAAACTCGAACCTTGATCGTTTGACATATAAAAATCTAAGTCACCATCATTGTCATGATCTAGCCATAATGCCGTGTGTGTATCAGCAAATGATTCCGTGAGCGCAGTGTTGTTTATTTTTTCAAAATTACCATTACCTAAGTTTTTGAAAAGCTCGTTTTGTTGTTTTGATGCATTTAAAACATATAAATCAACCCATCCATCATTGTTATAATCGGCCCACAAAGCACCTACACTATTTTGGGATGCGGCAGAAAGTACGCTTTGAGTGATCTTTTCAAAATTACCATTTCCTATATTTTTGAATAAAGAATTAGGCTTATCGTTGCCATTCGGAATAAAGACATCCACCAGTCCATCATTATTATAATCTGCCAAAGCAGGCATTGTCGATCTATTACTTTCCAGTGCAATAGGATTATCTTTAAGGGATGTAAAGGTGCCATTCTTATTATTACGATATATTTTATGAAATTTTGTCTCAAAATAATTGGTAACAATTAAATCCAGAAAACCATCATTGTCCATATCAAACCAAGCAGCTCCATGAAAATATTGTGGATCTACATCTAGTCCAGTATTGGATACTTCTACATAGCTCCCGTTAACGTTTTTGAATAATCTACTTTGAGTACCTGTCGCATTCACCACAAAAACATCTACCAAACCATCATTATTATAGTCGCCCCATGCAGAAGCAACTGTTTTTTCCGTTAAATTGACTAGTGGACCATTGGTCGCTTTATAAAAATTATTACCAGCACTGTTGGTGAACAAAAGATTTGGTTTTGATGGATTACGATCTGTGACAAAAAGATCTTCCCACCCATCGTTATTGTAATCAACCCATGCAATATTCCAGCTATCTGTAGCCACATCTCCCAAGACACCTGTAGCGCATGGATTAAATAATAATTGAGATAAATTACTTGAATTATTTTGGATACCTTCTGTAATTACGGACTGTTGTACTTGACCATTGACAAGACCAGTTACTGAAGATTCTATAGAAATGACTGTGTTATTTGGTATTGGATTTCCATTATTAAAAGTAGGGTTTATGACTAATTCAGTAACGATAGAAACTTGTTGGTTTGCAGCTAAGTTTGGTACATTATTGAATGTGATTGTAGATTGGTTTTCATTAGATGTAATAACACCTGGGATATTCTGATTGCCTAAATTAACTTCAGATGAAGATGGTACAGCTCCAGAACCGATGACTACTTGTAATTCTGTATTTGTCAACGTGCTACTACCATTCGTAATGACAGATGTAAAAGTGATGTTATCACCAGGTATAGCCGAATTCTGAGATGCTTCGCCGACTTGTGAGAATCCTGATTCAAGTGAAGAACCAAAATACATCATCCAGTTGTCATTAGTATTGGAGTTCATAACAGAAATATTTTGATTAGATTCTATCAAAACATAGGGTCTATCGGGTCCAGAATCTGGGTTTCCATTTCCATTATAAATACTCTTCCATTCATTCAATGTAAAAAAGGCATCAACGTATCTATTTGGCTGTATAGTATAAGTTCTATTGATAATCGATCCATTAGTTTTTGTGTCTTTTATTGTGACATTTGCCGCTTGATCTCCTGCATAGATGTAGCAATGGGCAAAGTTACCGCCAAATAATTGACCCGTGAATGGATTTATGACATTGTTTTGATTGCCAGGCGGGAGCAAGTATACTAAAAACTCTTTGCCTGCATCAGTTCCAGCTTCTGAAGAAACCATTGATGCCATATCAGATGTACCTGGACTACCTGTTTCCATCCAATTACATTCAAATACGGACACCTTTTTATTAGGTGTACAGCTAATTCTGAACACTGTGGGATAAGTCGCATTACCATTTTTCTTTCCTATCCAGTCAGCAGGCTTTAGACGATTGACTGTCCATGACTTCATATTGATCCAGTTGCCATTTTCATATCTTTCAAGTGTAACGGCGTTATTATCATCCCAAGACACGATTCTTATTTCTTGTTCGCCATTAGACTGATAGGGTACTGCAAAATAGAATAGATCACCACTAGAAGATCCATTAGAAGATGGTACATACCCGCCGCCATCTCTGGCATTTGCCCATAAAGCACCATATTGGACAGATACAGGTTTATTGGATTCTATCATATAGGTTGCTCCTGTCTCCATCACATCTCTGCCATCCTGAAAGTGGTGAATGATGTCTTGTCCTCGATTTATTGTACGTTGTTTTACAATGGTTTTAGCATCAATGTCTATGTTTGTATACCCTGTAGCAGTTGTTGGTACAGATGATATTTTGGATATTGTTATAGTAGTATTGTCTTCAAATGCAAAAACATTCAAATCACGCTTAGAAGATGTAATTTTTGGGGCATAAATGATAAATTTACCACCCAATGATGTCTTATTTACACTTGGTACAAAGTCATGTTGCCAATCACTATCCGTTGACATGGAAGCAAAAACCAATTTTGAGCTATTGATAATAAAATAATCGCCATCTCTTTTTAGTACTCCTCCAGATGCATACTGAGCATCATCATTGATACCATTATCTTTGATGTAAAGTACATAAGATTGACCAGCGCTCAGTGTTCCCGTCACCGTATCATCATTGTCACCATCCGCATCATCATCTGTAATGGTAAATGTTGTTTCATCATAGATGGCCGTGACAATAAGCGCTACATTGCGCTGTACAGGGTCGTTATTGGGTGGTAAATATATATTGAAGTAGGTAGAAGGTGCACCACCAGCAATCAATATGGTGGAGAAGGCTACCCAAGCTAATAGAATAATAAAAATGAGTCTCATGTGTTTATTTTTTATTTGTAAATACATGAGCAGTATGCCAAAAATCAATCCTCTTTCATAACAATCACATTATCAATAACATAGAAATAAATTGATAGGTTTTAAATTCCAAATTATGGAATTTTATGTTTCTTATTGGAAGAAATTTGATTAAAACCTTTGAAGATTATGAAAATATTCTACTATTCTCTAATTTAAGTTGTTGCCTTCAAATCCTCAATCACTTTTGCCAAGGTATTTTCAATGTTTTCTATTAATAATTCAACCTTTTTATCGTCCACGACTTCCATTTTGGCACTTGACTCCAACTCTCTGATGGGATTTTTTAGTAAATGAATGCCCATATTATCAATGCTTGGTTTCATTCTGTGTGCTATCTTACTGATCGTCAAATAATCTTGATTTTCGAAGGCGACTTTTATTTCAGTCACAGAAGTTGGGGTATGTTCTACAAAAATTTCAATCATTTTATTGACAAAAGACTGATCGCCACGACTCAACGTTTTAATATTTGTAAGATCATACAATGGTGTCTCATTTGATGGTTTACTTTGCAAAATATTGGTCAGAGTTGGTGTTTTTGTTTTAATATTTAGCGTATTTGCAATGGTGTTAAATAGTACATTTTCTTCGAATGGTTTAGTGACATAATCATTCATACCAATAGATAAATATAAATCTATGTCGCGCTTAAATGCATTTGCCGTCAAGGCGATGATTGGGGTAGAGATAGCCATTTCGTCTCTAATAAATTTGGTGGCTTCTATACCGTCCATTTCAGGCATTTGGATATCCATCAATATAAGGTCTGGTTTTTGGACAGCTAATTTTTCAATCGCTTCTATACCGTTACTTGCAGTATCTACGATACACCCAAAATAATGTAAACTTTGACATGCAATAAAGCTATTCATCTCATTATCTTCTACTAAGAGAATCTTAAGATTTTGCAAGCTATCATCCACGAGGTAACTATCTTTATCGACCAGTTTATTTTCGTCACCTACGGGTAGTGTAAGGTTAAATGTTACTGTTGTACCTATTCCTTTTTCACTTTGTATTTCGCAATTTCCGCCCATAAGGTGTATCATTTCTTTGGTAATGGTCATCCCAAGACCAGTACCTTCGTATCTTCTTGCGGCTGACCCTTCTTCTTGCGAAAACTTATTAAATATTTGATTTAGGTATTCTTTATTCATCCCTATTCCCGTGTCCTTGATTTCAAAAATTAGTTGTTGGAAATATTGATTGGTTTGTTTTACATTTACTGAAAGGTCTATTTTGCCTGCATCGGTAAATTTTATGGCATTCCCTACTAGATTTATGAGGATTTGTCTGACTCTACCGCTATCGCCTATTAGAGCAGGTTTGATATCAGGACTTATATGATAATTAAGTTCAAGTTTCTTTTCTTGGGCTTTTGAATGTAGGATACTGATGACATTTCCGATCACTGACATCAAGCTAAATTCCTTAGCATCAATAATCAATTCGCCAGCTTCGATCTTTGACATATCAAGGATATTATTGACGATAGTGAGTAGGTGTCTTGCGGCTGTCTCACTATGGCTAACGTATGAGTTTTGTTTTGGGGTCAGTTCTTCACGACCCAACTCTCTGATCATACCTATGATCGCATTAAGTGGTGTACGGATTTCATGACTCATATTGGCCAGAAAAGATTCCTTGGCGCGAGATGCATCTTCAGCTTGCAGTTTGGCTTTTTCCAGTTCTTTTTCCAATTTTTTTTGATTGGTAATATCTAGATGGATACCAATGGAGCCAATTAATTCATTGCGATCATTATAGTTTGGGGCACCGCTGATAAACCACCAGCGAATTTCACCTTGCTTGTTTTTGACTGCTATTTCGTAACTGTCTGACTGACCCTTTTCTCGCAGTTTTAGCTTTTCGTTTAATACTTCTTGGTCGTCATCGTACAATAAAAATTTGATTGCTTTTTCTCCTTTCAAGTCTTCAATTGTATAACCTGACATATCACAAAAGCTTTGATTAGCAAAAATAATGGTCTCGTCTGGTGTCACTTCCAATAAGCCAAGATTCATATTTGCTATAATATTGCGATATTTTTCTTCTTGTTTTGTAAGTAGGTTTTCTTTTCTTTTTCTTTCGAAAATATTAATCAACATTTGGGCAAAAAGAGACAACAATTTCATTTCTTTTTCAGAATATTCATGTTTATCTTTTACGGAATCAAAGCCTACAAAACCTATCAGTTTACTATTACTTATCATTGGGATGGTGATAAGACTTTTTATACCTTGTGGCTCTAATACGCCTCGAAGGCTTTCAGGTCCTTCATAGGGAAGTAACTCCATGTCGGGAATGTAAAATGGTAGACCTTGCTTATGTTTTTCTACCCATTGTGGCATAAAATCTAGGGAAACGTTTTGTAGATTATTAAATTCAGGTGTGGTACCTTCTTCGCACCATTCATAAGTATTGGAAGTGGTATTTACTTCAAAGTCATAATCAAAAATATATGCCCTATCAGCTCCTACAAATTTGCCAAGTTCTTGCAATGATTTATTTATAGTGTACTCGACCTGATCAAGGTCTATGTTAATATATGTAGATGATATATTGATGAGTAAATCCTGGAGTTGTAATTGTTGGTCAATGATTTTTTGTGCTTCTACTCTTTCAGTTATATCTTTAATAAAAGCACAAAAAAGTTTCTCCCCTTTTTGTTCAAAACCTATGATATACATTTCTATAGGAAACTCATGACCGTCAGCATGTAAGGCCGGTAACTCTAGCCTCATGTTAAATATTCTGCCTATACCGGTTGAATTAAATCTCTGCATTCCCGCTTCATGCGCATCACGTAGTCTCAAGGGAATGATGGTATCAGACATTTTGCTTCCGATAGCATCTTCATTGGCAAACCCAAATAACTGAGCGGCTGCAGGATTCCAATACCTGATAACTCCTTTGGTGTCAGCTAGGGTAATGGCATCCATGGCAGTATCCATGATGAGTCTATTAAGTTCTTCATTTTCACGAAGGAGTTTTTCGTAATTGACCCTTTCTGTGATATCTTTGTATTGCCATAAATGACCTCGATATATCTGATCAATAAAGATGGGAACGTAATCGCGTTCATAGAAATGACCAGAAACTGTTTCGATCAGTTCATTGTAAACAGGTATTTGTTCATGAAGAATTTTATTTATTGATAACACAAAACTTTCTGGATCAGAAAATAAATGTTTGCTCAATTCTGCAGATTGAGAACAGTCAGCACCTACCAAAGCATCTGGAGGTGCCGGTATTTCAAACATTTTGCAAAAAAGATGATTGGTAAATAAGATTTCTCTATTTTCATTCTCAACCAATACACCTGATTGGAGATTGGCTAATAGCGTTTTGAATAAGTTTATGGTCCGTTTTAGGTTATCTTCTGTTCCTTTATTTTTTTGTATTTGAAGGTTGATAAATTCTGAAATTTTGTATAAGTCATCCTTTTCAGATTTATCAAAAAAATGATCTTCGTCTACAAGTTGAAATACAACTTCTTTTAGTTTTTCTATTGTAATCTGTCTTACTTCAGATTCTTTTTTAAGGCTTTCGTTTACTTCTTGAAATTCTTTCTCACTGACACTGAATGCATGATTCATTATATCTTTATCACGCTCAAAGGATAGGTATGACTGATTGATATGTTTAAGAAATTCCTGAATTTCTGCATCCTTTTGTAGATCCTCATTTAGGAATTTATTGATCTGCTTTTTCAGTAATTTATGATACATTTTTCTTTGTTTTGTGTGGATATTATTCTTCTGATAGACAAGTGATGGTCATTGTTTGATTGTGCAATTCGCAAGAAGTGCCTTTTAACAATGGAGATATTTCGCCATAGGAATAGAATCCACTAATGGTAGTATTACTGCCCAATACATCTTTGACGGCTTCTACTTCTTCATCAATCCTATCTGACAATATCAGTTTGCGGCCTACACAACTGACAAGAATAGCCAAAGAAGGCTCTATACTATTAAAATCTGTCACTGATACATTTGCGGCTTGACTCGCAGCATCTATCAGTCTATCAAAATTTGCTTTCATAAATCTAACTTTGCTACCTTCTGGGATATCGCCTGCAAAAAGCATGCTTTTGCGCTCATTATCAATAGACAAAATGGTACGAACAAGAGAATTTTCACTATCATGGAGTTGTACAGATAATGGAAAAAGAAGTGCTGAACCAGGCAATTCTTCACTGTATTTTCCTAGGTACTCTTTGTAAAGATCTAAAGCATTTTTCCCATCTATTTCGAATAGTTCGTTTGCGTTAGATTTTGTTACTAATCTTTGCAAACCAAAAGGCTCCCATCCTCCCATAGAGCTGTGTGATACTTTTATTTTATCGCCATAAAACGCCAAAGCCAATATTTTGCCAGAAGTCGGTGGCTCATTGAGTCCTACCAAGGTGTTTTGAAAATGAGGACCGTCTCCTGCCAATCCGCCTGTGATAGGTATGTGATCATCTATCACTTCATTCATCCCTTTGACGAGTTCGCTTCCATTGACTTTGCTACCATCTGAAAGTACAAAAATATACCGTAAGTCTTTCGTATCAAAACGAGAAACTAGGTTTTTGCCTGCATCAAAACTATCTGAATATTGATCTATTGAGATACTATTGGAAAGTACTTGGGTGTGATCAAATTGTATCGCTACAGCAGAAATACTATTATCCATCACTTGATCATCATAAATCTCACCCGCAGTAGAACAATAAGCTATATTTGCTTTTGGAAATGCAGTGGAAATATCAGATATCACATTCTGGTCATTTAATAATTGTTTGCTCCCAAAACATAACACGACATTTACATTATCGTCTTGCTCAATTTTATATGATTGATTATCAATAATTTGGAACTGCTTTATTTTCATATTTTATTTTTTTAAGGTGATTTCACCACTTTTTATCATATTGTAAATGGTGGATTTTCCGATGTCTAACTTATCAGCTGTCAATACCACATTGCTGTCATATTTTTTTAGGAAAAAGGCAATGATATCGGCTGTATATTCTTTCATGGTCTTCTCTCCGACTAGAAAGTGGTCATTGTCCCTGACCTTATGAAAATTGATATCATGTTCGTTGATTTCTATACCGTCACACATGACGCACGCAAGATCCATCATCGCTTTAAGTTCGCGAACATTACCAGGGAAATGGTATTTTATAAGCTTTTCTTTTGCAGATGTGGTCAAAGTGGGCACTTTTACTTTGTTTTCTTTAGCGTATTCATCGATGAAGTGTTTAGCAAGTATAAAGGTGTCTTGTCCACGATCGCGTAGTGGTGGCAACTCTATGGGAAGACCGATGATCCTAAAATAAAGGTCTTCTCTGAAATAGCCATTCTTGACTTCATCTGCCAAGTTTTTGTGGGTAGCAGTGATGAGTCTTACATCAAATTTAACACTACTATTGCCACCCACTCTAGTCACTTCACGTTCTTGTAAAGCTCTCAGGATTTTACTTTGAAGATTGAGTTCCAATTCTCCTATTTCATCAAGAAACAATGTACCGCCATCTGCTTCTTCAAATTTTCCTTTTTTCTGATTTAACGCACCTGTGAATGCTCCTTTTTCGTGTCCGAAAAGCTCACTTTCTATCAGTTCTTTAGGTATTGCTGCCATATTTACAGCGACAAATGGTTTTTTTCTCCTTTCGCTATTGTAATGAATCGCTTTAGCTACTACTTCTTTTCCAGTGCCAGTCTCTCCTGTAATAGATACATTGATATTAGAATGTACAGCTTTTTCGATGAGTCTAAATGACTTTTTTAAGGCGTCACTCTGACCGATAATAGTTTTTTCAAAGTTAAACTTGGTTTCAAGTTGTTCTTTTAATGATTCAACCTCTTGTTTTAAATGGACATTTTCACGAATATTTATGATTGACCGCCATAACATATCCTTTGTGTGATCATCTTTGATGATGTAATCTCTGGCTCCAGATTTTAATAAATCCACAGCAACAGCAATTTCTTCCTGACCACTGATGACAACCACTGGAAGCTGATTATTGACAGCCTTTATTTTTGTCAATAGTTTATCACCACTCATATCAGGCAATCCAAAATCAATACAAACCACGTCGGGTTGGTGGTACAATTCAGACAAACACTCTTTCGCAGTGGTAAAGAGTCTGATGTCATAATCTGGATTGAGCGATAGATGATGTCTTAATAATTGACCATACCAAGGATCATCTTCTACAATGAATATGGTGAATAGTTGTTGTTTTGCCACGGTAAACACAATTAATTGTCCAACAAAGGTAAGGATATAATGTGTTTATGTAGAAAAAAATATGCTAACCTGAAAAAGGCGCGTGATTGCCTGCCTTCTGAGAAATAAAAACATACGTCTTATCTGGCTTAATTTCTAATGGTTATAAACCCTACAGAGAAAGATCATATCTGAGATTCCATCTGTTTAATTTTTTGTTGCCATTCATTTACTTGTTTATTGATATTCAGAATATAATACATGATGCTCAGTATCGCGACTATACCCAATAAGATAATATCTAATGTCCATATAAAGTGAAATAAAAATGCGAGTATTACTATGCTTAGGCTCAACATTGATATGATAAAAGTGACCCTTGTGTGCTTCAATCCCAATTCTAGAAATAGATGATGGATATGTGATCTATCTGCTTTAAATGGCGAATTGCCATTTTTGATTCTAGTGAAATATACGCGTAGAGAATCGGCAACTGGTATTATAAACACCGCAATAATTAAAGGAAGTAACCAGATTACTTCGGTCCCAATTGCATTCTTAGATGCAATATTTATTAAATCAATAGCTATTCCTATCATTAGAAAACCTAAAAAAAGTGAACCTGCATCACCCATAAATATCTTGTTTTTACGACTAAATACATTGAACCTTAAAAAACTGATCAAGCTACTCGCTACGATCAAACATAGCATTGCATAAAATTCATGCCCAATATAATAGCTGATTGTAGCAAGTATCATAAAACCTATAAGCGTTAATCCTCCAGCCAGACCGTCAATACCATCCATTAGATTAAATGCATTAATGACTCCAGTAATTAGTATGACTGAGAGTATGTATTGGGCGACCATTGAAATGTCATAAATACCCAATATGCCATGAAATGAAGTCAATCTGTAACCAGCCATAGCAATAATTACGGCACAAAGCAGCTGAACTACAAGTTTATATGATGCTCTAATGTCTTTTTTGTCATCTATTGCTCCAATAATCAACAACACGTAGCTGCCTCCCAATAGTTTTACCAACGCACTTGATATAAGCTCAAATCTTGCTAGTAACAATAAAGTGAGTAGTAATGTAAAACCAATCGCTAAGCCGCCTACTAAAGGAATGTGGTTTTGATGGATTTTGCGATGATCTGGTTTATCTACTAGACCAATTCTAATAGCAATGGATCTAAAGATAGGCATCACTATTATGGATAAAAAAAATGATAGTACGATGCCTAAAACTAAAAATATATCAGATGGTGCCATGATTGTTTATTTTTCGAAAAACAGTTTTTGGAAATGTAGGTGATATAATTCTCGTTTTAGCAACTCTCCTGCCGGTAATAAAGTTACCGAAGGTGTGATAGATGATTTCGGCTCGTTGACTAAAACTTCTCGTATTAATGCCCGGTATTTATCAGCTATTGTTTTCCAGGTGTATCTACGATAGGCAATTTCCTTCATTGTATTTCCGATAGATTTTACTTCTGCAATTTGGGTATTGTTGATTAGATTTATAAGTTCGACTTCATTATAAAAATATCTGGCCTTGTTTTCTGTGGTCGTACGATTGTAGGTAACACCATAAGAAAAAATAGGTAAGCCCAGATACATAGCTTCTACTAAGGAAGGATTGGTACCTCCTGCAGAGTGTCCATGTATGTAAAGGAATGCATTACCACGTATCATATCTAAGGTCGATTGGTCATAGATAGGATCTAGCAAAAAGATGTGATTAAAGGAGCTGTACATTTTTTTAAGGTTTTTGCCATAATCACTATTATTCCAGTTGCCTATGATGACTAGACGGTGTTTGGGTAGTTTTGCGAATGCACTTAGTACAGTATCCACATTATTTTCTGGTTCTATTCTACATACTTTGAAAGCGTAAGGCAATCCAAGAAATGGATAAGAAGTTTTTAATGACGTTTGTACAGGAACAGTCATTGTATGATCTGCGCCATATTCTATAATTCTGCTTAGTGTCCCATATCTGACCGCTGTATAATCTTGGATAGATTCATTATCTGAAATATCAATATGAGAATATTTTACGGCCATTTTTTCTGCCCACCATAGATACCATTTGGCAGGTCTGCTCCATTTGTTACGTTTCCATTCAATACCATCTATAGAAATAATGATCTTTTTATTTGTAAAAAATTTTACAAACGGTAGCATCCATGCACCAGCAACTCCTAATATCAAAAGTACATCTGCATAAAACAATGCATGGATTATAGACCAAGAATCATAAGGTATACTCTGAATCCCATTTGCATCCAAAGGTAAATATACAAGACGGGCATTTTTGTATTTGGGTTGACGGTCAGCCTGTACATATTTCTTTCCAGAGCAATAGACGGTGATGTCATATTCATCACTCATATTGTCTACAAGATGCTCAGCCAATGTTTCGAATCCACCATATTTGGCTGGGAGACCTACTGTGCCTATGATGGCTATTTTTTGTTTTAAAGATGTCATATTTATTATTTAGCTTAGCTAGTTACAATACTGTGCCAGTATTTATATAATTGAATATCAGGATATTATGTAATTTTTATTTCTTAGTTTTTCCAAATAATGGAAAACATTTCCAACGATTGCGCTTCTTAAATTGTAGTTATCTTATTGAACAAAGCGCTCATCTTTCAACATCTCACAACTCTTCATCACAAAACTATCTTCGTCATATTTGATGATTAGTTGCTTTGCGTGGGTACTGAGTTTTTCGTAATGTATTTTATCTTCCAATATATCCACAAGTAGGTGTGATATGTGATTGACGTTTCTGCTATCGGCTTTATATCCATTGACACCTTTCTCTACGAGCTCGGCTATTCCTCCTACGGGAGGCACTATGACAGGGAGACCATAAGCCATTGCTTCGATGACTGTAAGGCCAAATGTTTCTACCCATCCATCAGGACGAGACAAATTAAGGACCACATCAGCCCATTGATAATGTGGATGTACATCTTTTTGTGTAGGAAATATCGTTAAGTTTTGCGGAAGATTTTGCCCTGCAAAATACCCTTCTATGTCGATGGCAGAAGCATTCACTACAAGTCGGAAAGCATATTCTGGATTTTTTTTTGCTAGTTGTAAATACTCATTCACACCTTTGTATGCTTTGAGGGAGCATATCATCAGCACATTTTTATAATCAGGTGTCACTTTTCTGTTTAATAATGCTTTGGACAAAAAAGAAGTTTCCAAAGCATTATACAGCACATGTCCAGGTTTTGACATCGTTTCCTGTTCAGATAGATATTTGGATACATAAACTACTTCTGTAGATGTAACGTCTGCTATTCCAAATAGAATTTTTTTCAATATCCAAGGTTTCATACTTGTTTCGTGGATATGATATATGACCTTACACCCTTTTAACTTTCCCAAAATTCCTGCACCAAAAGGCAGGACCGTATTGACATATATTACGTCGCTTTTTGTGATGACAGGATACATTTTAATAATCAAAAGTATCTGACTGATCATTAGAAAAATCAATCTCACGAATGGATTCTGAGCAAATCTATACCAATAATGGTGATATTTGACCCCTTTAATATCTGACAAAAACCCTTCTCTTCCACTACATGTGACTATATGGCAATCTATACCGTTATTGGTCCAACCATTGACAAGTTGTTTTAATACTTTAGGACTACCGCTATAATCGTTTAGGAGATGGAAGGCAAATATTCTCATGATTTTATTTATAAAGAGTCATAAATTTTGGCCAATTGCTCACCACGTCTATCCCAATGGAAAACATGCTCAAACTGTGCTCTTGCGTCTTTTCTAAATCCTTTGTATTTTGCCTTATCATTATATAATATTTTCATTGCATCTGCTAGATTGGATGTAGTATTATCATATGTATCTTCCTTTATCTTTATACCGCATTGTTCGTTTATAAAACTACCGGGGCCACAATTGTCGAGACAAATCACTGGCAGACCGAATGACAAAGCTTCAGGGACGACCATGCCAGCTCCCTCGTGAGATGGAAATAGGAATACCTGTGATTGTTTAAATAATTTCATCAGTTCATTCCTTTCCATCCACAGTACAAATTGGATATTATTTTCTACTCCTAAATCTCTAGCTAGTTTTATAAGTAGTTTTTCTTCTGGTCCACTACCAACAATGATGAGCTTTGTTTTTGCTTTTTCTATAACACTCAAGGTATTATAAAACGTTGTAAAAGCTCGAATAGCAAGATCAAAACCCTTTAATGGAACTAATCTACCCGCAGAGATAAATGTGAAATTTTCATTCTGCGAATCTTCTATAAACCCGAAATCTTGGGTTGCTACGGAAGGAATTATTTGGTATTTATCTTGTTTTAAATGGAGTTTACTCGGTACAGCGTCATTCATACACCAAACGAAATCTGCTTTTGAAGCTGTATTTTTAAGAGATGTATTGACTTTCCAAAAATAATTTTTAATGAGCCAAGTTGCCCTATCTTTTAAAAAATATTTGAATGAATATTCCTTAAGGTATTGTCTTGGAATCAACGGGTGATGACCTACAGGTCCCCATACAAATGGTTTGCCCAATTGCCATAAATAACTGGGAGTCCAGTCATTGTGAAAATTAAGGTTATGTACTATATCAAATTCTATACTTTGGTTTTTAACAAAAGAAACGATGCCTTTCTGCCACATCCAGTAATAAAGCATGGCACCACGGCTACCTTTTTTCCACCATCGCATCCAGTATGGCAAATCAAAATAAAGAAAAGTCATATTTTCATAAAGATCATTTGGGTTTGTTGACATATATTTTTCAATGTCCATTCTATTGTTTTCCCTAGTGATCGCTATGACTTTATTGTTTTTTGCTATCTGTAACACAAAATTCCACCCCATTCCATCTTCTGAACCTTTGTATGGATTTACTGCATAAGTGGTGGCAAGAATTGTTTTCATTTAAGCGATATTTTTTATCTTGTTAAAAGATAATTCAGGACATCTTTGCCCTATTATTTTTGCCGGCACACCACCTATGATGGTATTGGCAGGAAAAGACTGATTGACAACTGCCCCTGCTGCTATTACACAACCATCACCAATTGCCACGCCATCAAGTATCGTAACTTTGCTTCCTATCCAGCAATTTTTGCCAATAATAATGCCTTTACGTTGCACGCCTTGAAATCTGATGAGTGAGTCTACATCTTTAAAATTGTGGTTTTCGGGATGACAGCTAAAGTATTGACCTACGATACAGTCATCTCCTATACGTAATCCACCTGCACCACCGAGATACGCAAACTCTCCAATACCCACATGATGACCGATGTGAATTCCTTTTCCAATATTCTGTAGTGTAGTAGCGACAATGATCTGACTGTAGTCACCTATACTGACATTATCACCAAAGATGATGCCCTCTTTTCCCAATCCACTTAGGCTTACATTTTTACCTAATTTTAAGAATTTACCCCATTGTATTTTAGATAGATAAGTCATTTTTACGCCAGAGGAAAGTATCATCCCTTTGGGATTTCTACCCATAAAAAACAACTTGCTACCACGCATCACCTTTATAGCTAGTGAAAGCATGTATCCCAATAGAAAGCGACTACTTATAGCGTTGTCGATCACAAAATCAGGATTTCTCTTTCTAATGAAGTATAGAAGTAAGTTTTTCATATTTGCGATATTTTTGTTTTAACGCCTCTGAATAATATGGAAAGCGTATCGTCGAGCTTTTCGTTTGCTATTGATATATAATCACTTGATGTATAGGTATTTGCATAATGTTCAAAAAGGTTTTTATAATCACTTGTCAGCGTTTCGATAGTTTGGATATCTAATTCCTGTTTTCTAGCTAGTATGGTACCTGCTTCGGCGTATAAAAAATAATTAAGATCTGGTTTGAGCAAAAATCGATACCCAAATTTTACCCATGAAGTAGGTAGAAGGATGTTTGATCGCTTACCATCATTGATAAAATCAAAGTAATATCTGTCGTAAAGCACTACTTTGCCGCGCATAACATACTTAACATACACATAAAATTGGCCTAGAATAAAATCAATATAATAGTATCCAAAGCGCAACAATGACGACAATAGGTTTTTGTTTTGACCTGTTCTCGGCAATTTACTTATGGAGATAGCTTCAGCCTTTTCTTTGCCATGTCTAAGCGCACTGATGATCGGAAGTATAGATGGTCTATGTCTTAGGACGATCACATCTTTACGAAGATTTTTTTCTAATTTGTACTTGATACATTCTATAATAGTAGATTTGCCGGCGCCATCTACTCCACTAAAAGTAATGACTAAGCCACCATTTTGGAAAAACGAACGTATGGTATCCACATAATAAAACAGTTTATTTTTTAATCCTTTCCATCCGCGATTTTCTGCTTTACTTTTTATAATCGTATTTAATGCCATCCCATTCATTGTGTCACCTTTACAATATGACATTAAAGCTTGATCTTCATTTCCATTGGCGTATTGTAAATGTATTTTTTTGCCCATATATTTAAATGGAACTTGGGAATTATTCAAAGCATAAAACCAAACGATATATCTCATTTCGTCTGTAGGGTGCAAGATTTTGATACCGTGGTCATTGATTACTGATCTTGTTAATAATGCGTCTGCGTTTAAAAATACTTGGTTCTTTCTTTTTAATTTATGTATCAAATCAATGCTTAAAAAGCTACCATCATGAAAGTAGATAGCTATGTTTTCCATAAATGACTTGGATGTAGTGACTACTTTGTTTTTCAGTGGTGAATTATGGCATAATTGAGTGATATAACTTAAGTCTTTTTGTCTCATCAGAATATCAATGTCAGAATCTTCTGACCAAAAGTCCGGATGAGAGTCTGATAATTTTATCCCTGCATATTCAATCGGCTTTAAATGATCAAAAAGGGTATTGATAAAAAGCTGTCGTTGAGATGTATTAACAATCAAGGTATCTAATGCTGTATTCCACATATCTATCATCCAATATATCTGATGGTGCCAGTATTTCTGTGCCACATAATTTGACATAGACCGTGTGATATGATATAAAAGATATAGGGACAAATATCTATTCATCTCGTCAATAGATTCAAAAAAAGGATGCTTTTCGCTTTTTAATAATTTTTCTGACAAGACTTGATAAGTTTTTGACCAATCATTCCTATCCACTAAAATACCTTGTTGTATGATGAAATGAAAAAGATCAAATCCCTTGGGCATTTCTGCATATGCTGCTTCCCAATCATAGACAAATAATTTATTTTCGGAGACAAACATATTCCATGATGTAAAATCTCCATGTGCAAATCCAAAATCTGTTAGTTTATCTTGATCTAATTGTGATTGTAGTAGATAAAGTTTTGCGTGTAAACCCTTGGGCATTTTGGGATCGTGTTCTAATTGTCGGAGAATAGCCATTGAATTGACATAGGATTCACTTTCACTTAATGTTACCTTTTGGAGCGATTTACTGAATAACTCTTGCGTAAAATCTAAATGTGTATTGGTTAAAATAGGAGATCTTTTTATATTTTTATCAAAGGCAGTTTGACAATATTCAAAGTCACCATTTTCTATTACTTTTGGATGCTTCAATGTTGAAAATATTTGCTTTTGAAGCCAATTAAGCGTGGATTTTTCACGTTCTAAGCTAACTTTTGCATTTTTACCTACAGGCAATTTAACAAAAGTGTCATTGGCATAAATCACCAATTTCTGTTGCGTTCCTATGGTACCTGTAAAGATTGCCCACTTTTTGCCTAAAATGTCTGGGACATTGACTTTCTGTTTGCTAAAAAACCACGACTGTAAGCGAAGCGAGAATATTAATTTGATCAAAACAACATAAATGGCGGCTTTAGTTGGGCTTTCATTATAGAACCTCAGGAATTCTGGTTTTTTTAGTTCTACTGGCCAAATCCAGCGAATAGTCCCGTCCGGATTTTTGACTGCATACACTTCTTTTGATTCTTGTTTATTGGAAGGGATCAGCCCCACTACCTTATAAATATCGCGCACCATATCATTATTTTGTAATATGGATGCCAAAGTAATGCCATTATCATATACAATTGACAATCAATAACATATAGTAAAATTACTAAGCTAAATGTTCCGAATTATGGAATAAAATTCCAATTTTTGGAAACAAGATGTTAGTTCGGATTTAAGATTAATCCTTATGAGCATCTAAATTCAGGTAGAATAAGTTTGACACGATTAAGCTTCGATCTGAGAATCCTACAAAAGTTAAACTACTTTGGATGAGATCTTGGAACAAATTGTCTACTAAGAATATCAATTATTAGCAAGCCATTTTAAATGACGATTTTTAGGAAAGTTAAATAGTCGCTATTTATGTATTTGTAAACTTATGAAGGTCTATCATTTCTTTTTCAGAAAATGGGTGTATACCTACTAGCAAGAAAAGTGTTAGTACCACATTTATGTCTACTAATTGTATGTGGATAATGGCTGTCGTGTATGTGGAGCACAGTGGGAGCGTATATGGAGCATTAGTAAAGCGTAGTCGGGCTAAGGTCGGGGCAACTTCGGCACAACCATGGGACAAGGTCGGGACAACCCTTTTGACATTTCATTGAAAAATGGTAGTTATTATGCGTTTAGGGCTAGTTTTGGTATTGAATTCAAATTTGCGTCTGCCCTTGATTTTCATAATAGAATCAAATATAAAGATAGGTTTTTTTGATTAGAAAATGGGGAGATTTTGAAGGTTTTTTTATTGGAAAATTTAATGGCCACAAAGGCTCGAAGGCGCTAAGATGTGACAAAAATAGGTAGGATGTTTTATGTGTTGTTGTTTCGTACCTAAAGGCACGAGGATTGGGTTTCGATGTTTATTTCTACCGATATTTTGTCCCTAGTGGGACAAGGTTTTGGGTTTATTTTATTAAAATGAGTTAAATATCTCACAGACTGCGCAGATTTCGCAGATTTTTGGGTTGATGTTCCGTACCTAAAGGCACGGGGATTGGGTTTCGATATTGTTTTTTCTACCGATATTTTGTCCCTAACGGGACAGGTTTGAAGTTTCATTTGGTTTACTTGAGATTTATATCTCACAGACTACGCGGATTTCACAGATTTTTTGTGTTATTGTTCCATACCTAAAGGCACAGGATTGGGTTTTGATCTTGTTTTTTGTACCGATATTTTGTCCCTAACGGGACTAGTTTGAAGGTTCTTATAATGAAGATGAGTTTTATATCTCACAGACTACGCAGATTCCGCAGATTTTATGTGTTGATGTTTCGTACCTAAAGGCACGAGGATTTAGTTTCGATATTGTTTTTTCTACCGATATTTTGTCCCTAATGGGACAGGGTTTAGATGGTTGTATTTTAGATGTTATACGTAATGCAGTGTAAAGACTTTCGCTCATCAGTCTTCGTTGCACTCAGCTTAATGATCGAAAGTGAAGCAGAGAAGTGTTAAGGAAAGTGTTAAAATTTAAAATAAATAAATTTATTTAATCCGACAGTCAGCAGAAATAGCGTTAAAGTTCCGTTAAGGCAGCATTAAATGGGGTATTTCGTTCGTTAGTAAGGTAATAAAATTATTTAAATTATGGGCACTCAAGTATCTCTTATTCAATTTAAAGGTAGAATAGGTAATGTGGTAAGTTATTACCTGAATGAAGAACTCGTCTCTCGGACGATAGGTAAGGTCGATTTAGAAAAGATGCGGACGGCTCCGCAGTATGAAGAAACACGTAAAAATCAGTCGGAGTTTGCGATTGCATCCAAGTGTGGACAGCTGTTCAGACAGGGATTGATGCATCTCACTAAAGGGTATACCAACCATACCTATCCTACGACAGTTATTCAAATTTTGCTCAAAACCTTGCGTAGTGATGAGACGCAACCTAAGGGTAAAAGACAACTCAAAAATGGTCTCAAAAATGCATCTTCACAGCAGGCATTCAGTAAGTTTAATTTCTTTAAAAAGTATAATACAAAGTTATATGATAACATTCTTGTGAAAAAAACGCCTGATCAAACAGCGTGGAGACTGAACAGAAATATACTCTTCGGAAAAGGAGTGGAAGGTAATCAAATGACAGTCAAAATAGGGTATTATCATGTAGATTTTGAAGGGCAAGTGGCTAATTATGAACACGCATTGTCCATCGCTTGTCATCGAAATGAGAAGATAGAATTTAGTGATTTTACCTTACCGAAACCCATTGAAACAGGCACTCATTGGACATTTGTCATCATGCAAGTGTGGCGTGAAGGAACTATACAAGAAGTGACGGGAATGACATATATGTCTGTCCTTGACTTGGTGGAAAATGAAGCGACCACTTATGATAATATAAACGAACTGAAAGAAGAACTGATCCACAAATGTGGGCGTGAAATGGTAGATTCAGATAAACAAAAGTGGTATGAATTAGATGGAAAAGGTGGGGCAAAAGGAGCTAAAGGACAAAACTTGCAAAATATTTGCAATAGTCATGGAGAAGTGACGCATGCGAATCGATTGCATAGGGAGGATATGGTGAAATTTGGAGGGCATATTTGGGACGATGCGATTGGGGAAATGGTGAAGAGGAAGTAATTGTTTTTATTTTGCTTGATTTGCTTATTTGGTTGAATTGCTGAATTGCTTTTTCAGAGGGAGCTTCGCATTTTGTAAGGTAATATTTTAATGGTCGAAAGTGATATACAGTAAAGACTTTCGCTCATCATTTTGGTTTAACGCAGGCAGGATGCCTAATCATATTGCATCGTAGCGAGGAAGCTACGACGAACAGTTGCTGATTTGCTGATTTGCTGATTTGCTGATTTGCTGATTTGCTGATTTTCGGAATTGCTGATTTTCGGAATTGCTTACGCAGATGGAGCTTTGCATTATTTTGTTTAAACACAGGCAGGATGCCTGATGATATAGCATCGTAGCAGGAACGCTACGACGAACAGCAGATAAAATTAAACTACAGTAAGTATTTCGCTCATTAGTCTTCGTTGAATTCAACTCAATGGTCGAAAGTGAAGCGCTGTAGTGTAGGACTTTGCGCACATCTTGCAAACTATCACAAGCAGAGGTGTACAGTGGCATGGTAAGATTATGGTCACAAGTTTGTAACTTTGGTTAGTAGGGATAAAAAGGTAACGAAATTTAATAAAATTGGACTAATGAAAAACTCTTAAATAAGCTTAAATAAGGCTTGACAATAATTTTATTGTCACAAATACTTGACAATAAAATTATTGTTACGTATCTTTGCCAATAAAATCATTGTCAAATGAATTGGATTAAACCTAATACCATTACTGGTGCTGCTGCAGAAGGCGCAAAATACTTTAGAAGAAGTGATATTGAGGACAAAATATGGAATGAAATAAACCTAGGAAATCATGTACTTTTTTTAGCTCCAAGAAGAGTTGGAAAATCATCTATTGTGATGTATATGGCAGAATCTCCTTTAGCTGGCTTTTCATGTAAATACGAAGACATAGAGTCGGATAGTTCCGTTCAGGATTTTTATAAAAGACTTTGTAAGATGACTTACTCGGCTTTGTCAACAATTGGTAAAAACAAAGCTTGGCTTTCAAAGTGGTGGAATAGTTGGACGATTAGTTCTGTGGGTAAAGATAAAGTTGATATTGGAAAAGCCAAATTGGACTATAGAGATGAATTTTTTAAATTCTTGGATGATATTAAAAATCAAGAAGAAAAAGTAGTTTTATTTTTAGATGAGTTCCCTGATGTTTTATGGACTATTTACAAGCGTCATGGACAAGAAGAAGCAGAAATGCTATTGACAGATATCAGAACTTTAAAACATACGAAGCACTTTAGTGATGTTTTTGTTTTGGTTTTACTTGGTTCAGTAGGACTATCACATATTGTAAAAAAAATAACAGGACGTATAGACAAGGTAAATCAACTCCACAAGGAATATTTGCCACCGCTGAAGGAAGCGCAAAGCAAAGTGTTTTTAGATTTTTTGTTAGATGAGGCTACAATGCAGGTTAACACAACTGTCAGGTCTTATTTGCTAACAAAAATTGGGCATTTTATACCTTATTACATTCAATTAATCATTGAAGAATGTGACGAGTTATTGCAAGAGGATAAGAGACCTGAACTAACAGAAACTGATATTGACAAATCATATAAGATATTAATAAAAAAGCATCAATTTTTTGAGGATTGGGATAGTAGATTGTCGAAATATTTTTCTGACAAATACCCCTACCTGTTAGAAATATTGTCCAATTGTGCTGCACAAAAGAAGTTAGCCCTTCAAGAAATATACAACATTGCTGTAACACATAATAATGAGCAAGAATGGAAATCTGACATAGATGACATACTTATTGCTGATGGTTATATTACTGAGGATGATGGCATATTTTATTTTAATTCCCCACTATTGAGAGATTGGTGGGCATCTCGTCACCCAATAATGAAAAAAGCATAAAATGGAACTAATTCAATATCAAAATGCCAACCAAAGTTATGATGAAATAATCAATAATTTCATCGTAAGACAAAAGGAGTTCGAGAGAGTTATGGGTGACATTCGCTCGACAAAAGATGGTGCTTCGTTTCAACATTATGTATTTGTAGGTAGGCGTGGAAGTGGAAAATCCACACTTCTGAGGAGAATAGAAGCAGAGATAGTAAAGGATGCTGAGCTGAGCTCCAAGTATGTAGCGGTCAATCTTGGTGAGGAGCAATCAGGCATATACAGGCTTTATGACCTATATGACTACATCATCAGAGATATGAACGCTTTAGGATACAGTATAGACCATCTTGATTTTAGGGAATACAAAGATGACATGAAGGAATACACCAAGGTGCTTCATGGTCAAATCATCGCGGCACTAACATCCAAAAAGAAAAAACTTATCTTACTTGTGGACAATATTGATAGAGTCTTATACAACAGAGGTAACCATGACGATGCCACTCTACTAAGAGAATTACTCATGAATTTTAAAGAAATCCGAATCATAGGTGCAAGTACGGTCATGTCGGAGCATTTTTGGAAATACGATATGCCTTTTTATCAGTTTTTTAGCATCAAAAGGCTGGAACCGTTGTCAATGAGTGAAGTGGAAAAACTGCTGAATCATTGGAGTGACATAAAACAGCTTCCTGAAATAAAAAATATCATGAAGGAGCACCCTGGAAAAATACAAAGTATTCGAATGCTCACAGACGGTATGCCACGTACCATGCTTATGTTTGTAGATATGATGATCTATCGTCCGAAACAATATGGATATGAATATCTGAAAGGCATCATAGATAAAGCCACACCTATTTATCAGGAAAGACTCGGTATTCTTTCACCGGCACAGCGAAAAGTACTTTCAGAATTGGCATATCTATGGGATGCTGCAACTGTGGAAGAACTCATACCCAAATGCAATATGGATGGAAAAACCATATCGGCATTGCTCAACCAACTGACACAATCTCATTATGTAGAAAAGATAAAAGGAAATACAAAAAATCATTTGTACAGATTAGAAGAGCGGTTTTTTAACTTATGGTTTAATATGACGCAAGGAGGACCACAACAGCGGTTGGAAGCGAAAGCGTTGACAGATTTTTTAGAGAAGTGGTACGATAGTTCAGGCCTTAAAGATCTTTGTCTTGAATTTTCAGATTTTGTGAAACAAGGAAGTGTTAAAAAAGACTATGCTGAAACCATGGCACATGCCCTGCTCAATAGTAATGAATTGGCTAGCGATGCAAAACAAGAATTATATTTAACTATTAAAAGAAGTGGCCTAGTCGAAGTAGATACACTTGGGTATGCTAAAAAATATTTTAAAGATTTTGACTCTGCCATTGAAAAAGCATTCGATGAAAAAGATTATGAAAAGGCATTGGAATTGTTGTTCATTTCTGACATTGATGAAGGAAGAAAATATTTCGGTATTGGTCTGTGTTATACCTATTTAGGAAATTATCAGCAAGCAGAAAAGTACTATCTCATTGCCATAGAAAAGGGAAATGTAGTCGCATTACATAATCTTGGTTTGTTATATACTAATCAAAGCAGAAAAGATGAAGCAGAAAAGTATTTTCTCCTCGCCATAGAAAAGGGACATGATGGTGTCTTTAACAATCTTGGTATTTTATATGATATTCAAGGCAGAACAGAAGAAGCAGAAAAGTATTTTCTTCTAGCCATACAAAAAGGAGATACGAATGCATTATTCAGTCTAGGTAATTTACATCATATTCAAGGAAGAATAGCAGAAGCAGAAAAGTTTTATCTTCTCGCTGTAGAAAAAAGTGATTTGGATGCATTAAATAACCTTTTGTTGATGTATTATCGTCAAGCAAATAAGGCGCAAATAAAAAAACTCATTCAATCACAAAAGGAAGAGTTTATAGATTTGTATGTAACAAACCATCATGAATTTGCCTGTGTCATTTTTTTATATCTGGGTGAAATAGATAAATATAAATATCTGACTGACTATTATCTAAGTAAAAATAGCATTGCTTCTGAGCCATTACTTACTTCACTTCTTTATCACAAACAAATCAATTGGGTATATAATTATTTTAAATTAAAACCTGATACAATAGATCTTTATAAGCCACTATATTATGCAACCATGACCTTACTTGGCAACCATGAGCAGGAATTGTTAAAAATGCCACCAGAAATAAAAGAAAATGTAGATGACATTTTGGATGCAATTAAAAATATTCAGGAATTCTATTATGGTGGACCAATCTAAATTTCAGATTGGCCATCAAACTAGAGTTTTGTTTCTTTTATTTAATACCTTTGTTATCAAAAGAAAAACAATGTTTAGAATTTCAGGATCATCTTCACAAAACAATAGTTTATCATTAGATTTTTTACAGTTTTCAGTCAGAAATTATATTTCTGCAAGGATCCTTTATTTAAACAATCAATTACATGATGCAGGCGTAATGAGTCATGAAGCATTTGAGAAAGTAATGAAAGCACTAATTTATTTTAAAGATCCCGATTCTCGACTAGGCAGTATTCATCAATTAAATGGTCTTAGAAATGAGTTGTTTCGAAGTTTTCATTTAGATGAACTTAAAGATGCTAAAGACATCTTTAACTATTATGAAGATTGCTATTCATATAGGTACCCAGACAAAAAGCAGCCAAAATCATTTTCAACAGGTACTGATAAATTTCAATCATTAGACAATATATTCTTCTATTTCCATGAAGAATGTCTAAAAGAAATTACAGACCAAAATGTAAAATATTTATCAGGTATTTTCTCGGAATGTACATTTTATTTCAAATCAAATGATCCAAGGGATCTAATTAAATTAATAGATGCTAACGACTATTTCACTAAAGATTATATAGATGAAGCAAAAGATTATTGGCATAATAAAGGATTTTATTTAAAAGATTCGAAAGGATTTACACGTTCTCCAAATGGATTTATAACTAGGGAGTATTAGCTTCTTTTATTATTTAATGATCTAACACTTTTAGAAACATATTATTGAGTTTGGTTTTCCTGATCTTTCGTAGGATTTCAACTGTTTGCTTTACGTCCTTCAAAAACAAACAGTCTTAAACCAGAGATTTACATTTTATTTTTCTATTTTTGCCCTGAATTATTAAAACAAATCAATATGAAAGTTTCAAAATTATTATTTTTAGTTGTTTTATTTGCATTTTTTGCGTCTTGTTCCAAAGAAGACGATACCAAAGAACCTGAATTCGTTCAAGAATATTCATTTACTATCGACGGTACAAATTATACTTTCTCTGATTTCAAAGTTGACACTACCTATCTAAAAGATGACAATCGAGTCTTTATCTCAAAAAAGGATGGTGACAATACTTTTAATCTAAACTTTCCACTTGACCTTGCAATAGGACTTCATGGTATGGACTGGAACGATGGAGGTGTATTTTTCTTTATGCGCATTCCTAAAGGAGATTTTTTTACATTAGATAATGTAATGTCAGTTATAAATGTGACTAGCATTGACACTAAAAATAGAACTATATCAGCAACATTTAAAGGTATAGGAGCTCAAGGTCTCGGCACAAAGACTGCGGTGATCACTAATGGCGTATTAAAGGCTCGTTATTAATAAACTTAAGGGCCTTACATTTAGACTTTTCTTTGTAAAAGTAATGTTTTGTGATTACTCGAAGATGACACACAATTTTTGCGTGTATCTATTTTTTTTTGTCAATTCGAAAAAGTCGATTTAGAAATGCAATAGGAAATCTTCCTGTTTCCTTAAAGATCGAAGTCAAAAAATATACTTCCAAAGAGACGAAACTTAATATGGAGAACACCGTCAACATTGTTCGCAAAACCAAAAATGGGGCCATGTATTCGTCAAAAAACGGCTCAAACAATAATATCTGAATGATAGATATACTTACTACAAGCAATAAGGCTGCAATACCTAAGGCCTTTATGGAAGTAGCAATATCGTTGTTTTGTTTGCGTTTGCAAATACCGTACAAACCGATAGCTAAAGGATGTTTAGGTGCTATTTTTATGAGTTGCTTTAATATTACATTTGCTTTTTCAAATTGATTGGTATGGTAGTAACAAGCTGCTTTTTTGAGCAATAAATCGTTAAATATGTTTTCGTTTCTGAATTCGAAAATATTTTCTTCGATGATGATTTCGATGATTGGATCTACTTTTTCAAGAAATCTTTCATATCGCCCTACCTCAAACAAACAAATCAAATAATCCATGTCAATATCTATTTTTTCATCAAAATAGAGCGTAGATAAAGCTTCAGGGTTTTCTTCATAAAACCTTACCTTCTCTCTAAATGCGGTATCTCCCAACCGAAAATATTGCAGATATGTATGACGTGCATTTTGCATGTGGACAAAAGAAAAATTTGCTTAAATTGTTCAATAAAAAGTAAAAATGATTTCAATTACAAATTTATAGTAATCTGATGAAATATCATGAAATCACTAACCAAAAAGTATACTAAAAAGGTAAATATTGATCGAAATCAATAGGTTTAACAAAGATTTGTATCTTTGCGGACATTAAGAACCATTGTTCAAAAACACATTAATACTAATTTCAGGCTAGTCGGTAAGATTTGCAATTCGACATTGTCCTACATTATTTATAAAGATTTATTTAAGCTTAACCAATATGTCTTCAAAACCATCGATACCTAAAGGCACAAGAGATTTTCTGCCATCACAAGTCATAAAAAGAAAGTATATCTTCAATATGATAGAAAATGTATTTAAAACTTATGGGTATTTACCAATAGAGACACCTACGATGGAAAACCTATCCACCCTTACAGGAAAGTATGGCGAAGAAGGTGATCGATTGCTATTCAAAGTGCTAAACAATGGAGATTTTTTAGCCGGTGCGGACAAAACGGCATTGGAAAACTTAGATTCGAACAAGGTAATTTCTTCTATCTCAAAACGTGGCCTAAGATACGACCTTACCGTACCTTTTGCGAGATTTGTGGTTATGAACCAAAACGAAATCAATCTACCATTCAAACGATATCAGATTCAACAAGTATGGCGCGCCGATCGTCCACAACGTGGAAGATATCAGGAGTTTTATCAGTGTGATGTAGATGTAGTGGGTTCAGAATCATTAATGTATGAGGCCGAACTAGTTAATATCTATGCAGAAGTTTTCCGTAAATTGGGTATTAAAGTTCGTATTTTGATTAATAATCGGAAGATACTTTTTGGACTGTCAGAAGCAGCAGGTATTACCGACAAATTTATGGAAATGACCATTGCCATAGACAAACTTGACAAAATAGGTAAAGAAGGCGTTATCAAAGAAATGGCTGATCGTGGTATATCCGAAGATCAAGCTACAAAAGTATTATCATTGCTTAATATCGACAATGTTAACGACCTTAAAGGTGCTTTCGTCGGATTGGAAGAAGGTACCAAAGGTATTGAAGAAATTCAAACGGTATTGGATTATCTTGACGGAAGTGTACCCGAACTAACATTTGACATCAGTCTCGCTCGTGGATTGAATTATTACACAGGCTGTATTTTTGAAGTGAAAGTAGATACATCATCATGTGGTCACCCTGGTTTCAGTATGGGTAGTATTGGTGGTGGCGGAAGATATGATAATCTTACGGGTGTTTTTGGACTGAATGGCGTGTCGGGTGTAGGTGTCTCTTTCGGTGCAGAGCGAATATATGACGTCATGGAAGAATTAAATCTTTTTCCAGAAGATGTGCAGAAAGATATCGAAGTTCTGTTTGTCGCATTGGATGAGGAGAGTCACAGATATGCATTCAAGCAGGTAGCGATTCTGAGACAAGCTGGCATTCCATGCGATTTATATCCAGAACCTACCAAGATGAAAAAACAAATGTCTTATGCCAATGCACGCAAAGTACCATATGTAGCCATCATCGGTGAGACCGAAAGAGAAGCTGGCAAAGTGAGTCTCAAAAATATGGTCACTGGTGAGCAAAGTGATGTGGAAGTATCGAGTTTACCTTCATTTTTTGTAAGTTAATGAGACAAAAGCTAAAACTGTTTTTGATTATTTCATTTATATTCTCTTGGGTTGTCTCAAAAAGCCAAGATGTCCCTTTTCATAGGGTGTATGAGGGAAGTCTTGGTGGTTTTACAGATAGAAACTACTATCCATTAAATAATCCTGATTTTTTAGGATATCTTTTTTTTGACTTTGGTGTAGGCAAACAAAATGAGAAAAAACGAAGGTTATTTCATTTCAACATAAGACAATCTAATCAGTCAAATTTGATTCATGATTTCACATATCGTGGATTTGGATTTGACTATACAAAAACAAAAAAACTGTTTAGTTTCGATAAAAATGGTTTGTTTATAGGCACAGCATTTAGCTTGGATTATGTTACCATCAACGCAGACCCAATGAGAGATCCCCTTAAAAAGCAAACTGTTAAAAACATTGCAGCAGGCATAAACTTTAAGGCAGAATATATTCATTATCTAAAAGAAGACATGCATCTGATTTTGGGTGTAAGAATGAGTATTGTAGAAGTTGGTTGGATGTTTTCTACTAGGTATAGAGTAGATTTAGGGGAATTTATAAATGAAAGTCTACCCTATAATCCGACGCCATTCCACTTTGAGAAAATAAATTTTTATCTAGGTATTGGTTTACATAAAATGAAAAAAGATGTACCACTTAAATAATAAATTTGTAATCAAACAAGCTCCATACTAAGTATATGCAACATCATTTTATTAAGAGTATGTTTAAAAATACACTTATCTTTGTAATATAATTTATAATAACTGATGTATTATGAGCACTTTACCATTGAATAATGATCAAGTTTTAGACAAACTTATATTGGAAATGAAAAAATTGTCTCCAGAAGCAAAGTTAAAACTTAGTGAAGCTATTTGGTCAGGAGATATGGTCATTCCACAATCTCATCAAGATATCGTTGAAAAAAGGATAGAACAATCAAAACTAAATCCTGAGCGGATGAAAGAATGGGATAAGATTAAAGATAATTTTAAATTCAATGAGTAAATGTATTTTACTACAATAATTGAAGAAGACGCCATTGAAGATATTCAGGAAATTATCAATTGGTATGAAAAGAAGCAAAAAGGCTTAGGTAAAAGATTTTTTTCTGCCATGTTGGCACATATAGAAACATTAAAGATAAAACCAGAAAAATTTCAAATAAGATACCTTGATGTCAGGTGTTTAGTATTAGTTAAATGGCCATTTCTCATTCATTATAATATTAACAAAGATCAAGGTTTAGTCAATATTTTTGCGGTTCTTCATACGAGCAAAAACCCTAAAATTTGGAAAAACCGAAGATTAAAATAAATCAATCAATGCAAAATAATTCTTTAGCACAAATACAAACTGCCTTAAAAAACGGTACCACAAGTTGTGAAAACATCATTCAGTATTATCTATGCAATATAAAAACTACAGAACATCTTAATGCCTATGTAGAATTGTATGCTGAAGAAGCATTGGAAAAAGCAAGATCACTTGACATCCGAATAAAAGAAAATCCCGACGCTTTGGGCAAGCTTTTTGGTTGTGTGGTGTCTATCAAAGATCTCATCGTGTACAAAAAACATAAAGTAAGTGCAGGATCTAGAATATTGGATGGTTTTGTAAGTCAGTTTAATGCTACAGCTGTAGAATTACTACTAAAAGAAGATGCCATCATCATCGGAAGGACAAACTGCGATGAGTTCGGAATGGGTTCTGCCAACACAAATTCATATTTTGGTCCTGTCAAAAATGCTTCTGATACGACTAGAATATCTGGCGGATCGAGTGGTGGCGCAGCAGTCTCTGTTCAAACGGATACTTGCCTTGTAGCCCTTGGCACAGATACGGGCGGATCAGTTAGGCAGCCTGCAGGTATGTGTGGCGTAATGGGTTATAAACCTTCGTATGGTATGGTTTCTAGACATGGATTGGTAGCTTATGCATCGTCTTTTGATCAATTGGGATTATTGGCACACCATGCTTCTGACCTTGATATTGTGATGTCTGTAGTATCTAAAACAGACGAATATGATGCGACGATGTTCCAAAAAGATACATATAGTGGCCAAAATGAACTTCAAAAAGATATTAAAGACTACACATTTGCTTACCTAGGGGAAGCCATTGACAGCGATGCGCTTGATGTTGGTATCAAACAATCCATCACATCCTACCTAGAATCGCTTAAGTCATCAGGTGCTCAAGTATCCAAAGTAAGTTTTCCATTGTTGGAATATTTGGTTCCCACTTATTACATCCTTACGACAGCTGAGGCTTCTTCCAATCTAAGTAGATATGATGGCGTGAGATACGGACATAGAAGTGCTGAAGCCAATTCTCTAGAAGAAATGTATGTAAATTCTAGATCAGAAGGATTTGGCGATGAAGTGAAAAAACGAATCATGTTGGGCAGTTTTGTATTGAGTGAAGCTTATTATGATGCTTATTTTACCAAAGCTCAGCAAATAAGAACGATGATAAAACAACAGATACAAGACATATTCAGTCAGTATGATTTTATCATTTTGCCTACTGCACCTAGTGTGGCATGGCCAATAGATCAGAAACCAACAGATCCATTAGAAATTTATTTATCTGATATTTATACTGTTTTGGCCAATCTTGCGGGTATTCCAGCGATCTCTATTCCGTGTGGTAAAAATAGTGATGGATTGTCATTTGGTGTTCAACTCATGGCAAATGTGAAAGAAGATAAAAAGTTAATTCAGTTTGTACAAAATTATAGTTTGGCATAGTTATTGATTTACAGTATATTACAAATAATGTTTTGTTAACAAGTATATTTATTTGACAAATTCATCTTTTTGTGCTATCTTTGCGTCCCAAAAATTATTTACACCCTGTCAATATTGCTTATTAAAAAGTAATGTTGATAATTTTATTTAAATAATTTTTTCTCCCAAGAAAATGCTGATTTTTACCATGAACACATTTAAAATGACAACAAGAATTCTTGTGATGGTGTGTATTTGGATTCTTTTGGTACCAGGTTTTATCATTGCAAAATCCCCCAGCAATGCCGAAATCATCAAAAGAATTCAAAACCTAAACACCAACATAGACGTAAGGGTGACCGATGAGGTGACCGAACAAATATCCGCATTGGTAGAAGTGCGGAGAAAAGAAAGTGAGACCATCTTAGGAAGGACTTCTTTATATTTTCCCATTATCGAGAATGCCATCAGAGAAAAAAATCTCCCAGATGAACTGAAGTATGTAGCTGTTATTGAGTCAGGTCTGATACCTTATACAGAGTCGCACAAGGGTGCAGCAGGTATATGGCAGTTTATGAAAGGCACAGCTGAACTTTACGGTTTGCGTATAGACAAGCATATAGACGAGAGAAAAGATCTTATGAAGTCTACAGACAAAGCATTGGATTATCTCAAGCTTTTATACGAAATATACGGAAATTGGACATTAGCATTGACCGCTTATAATTGTGGCTCAGGCAATCTAAATAAAGCCATCAAAAAAGCCAATGGGAGTACAGATTACTGGGAAATTCAAAAATATCTCCCTAGAGAAACCCAAAAGTACATCCCAAAATTTATCGCTGTTTCTTATTTGATGAACTATTATTATGCCCATGATTTGCAACCGATCGAGCCGTCAGATGACTTGAAGTATGCAGCATCAGTCAGGGTGTTTGATAAAGTAGAATTCAAAAAAATAGTAAAAGAATTTGAAATAGACATCGAACTAGTAAAAGTGCTTAATCCGATGTATCGCAAGGATTATATTCCAGCAAGTGAAAGTGGTGAGTATTATCTTACTTTGCCAAAACAAAAAATGCTGGTCTATATGGATAGGTATAATGCACAAGATTTCAGGTTAGCCAATACGGATGGTCAATATCAACCCATGGGACTTCTAGGTGGATATAATGTTGGTACAAATAACAGTCAAACATTAGAAAAACTAGATGCATTACCTGTAAAATCTTATGCTATCAGAGACAATATGAAATCTCGAAAGGTAATACAACTTTTGGCTCAAGATCTTACAATCATCAACCAAACGCCAGTCATGCATCAGTTGAGAAGGAAAGAGTCATTGGCAGACCTTGCAGTAACTTATAATATTCCGTTAGGCGAATTGCTAGCTATTAATAATATTGATGAGAAAAAAGGGGTGAATCCTGGTAGCTTTATTCAGGTTTCAAGACCTTGATATACTTTTAAAAGAAGATAAATAAAAATGGTTTGTATGACAAGTGTTGTGCAAACCATTTTTTATGTTCAAATGTAACAATGTATATGTCACCTTAATTAACAGGATGGTCAAGAAGTAAATATAGAAGTTATTTCATTTAAAAATGATTAATTTTATTATATTTGGCACATTAATGAATACCTAAATGTTAGAGGAATTTCTGATTCTCATTTTTGGAGGAGACATTATAAAAAGTATTGGGCTTAACACAAGGTATCTCTTTTTTAAAGCTTTTAACAATAAAGTTAAAAAAAAGGACTTTATCGGAATCTTAAAGAAACGAGATCCTGATACTATGTTTAAGTATTTTAATCAAAATGTTTATAACCTAATCGTTGGTTACTTTTGTTTACTAATACTTGCGGTATTAATTAGTACATTTTTACTTTAAGTCATTTATTTAGATTTTTTTGGGTTTAGAACTTTGTACAATTTATATGGGTTTGATTAATAAAAATATCCATGCTTAGACGTTATTTAATTCTTTTCTTTTCGATGGTGACTACATCTCTTGCCATTGGTCAAAATAGTACTTCTGCCCAACTGAAAACATTTCCTGATGAATGGCTTGGCGTTTGGGAAGGAACGCTTCACATTTATAACCATCAAAACATACTCCAATCTATCCCAATGTCTTTAGAAAATCTACGAACAGACTCCGCAGATATTTTTCAATGGGTTATCATTTATGGTGAAGATAAAATAAAAGGGAAAAGAGATTACATCTTAAAAACCAAAAACAAATCCAAAGGTCACTACGTCGTGGATGAAAAAAATGGGATTCTACTTGATGCATATGTAATGGAAAATAAACTTATCAGCCATTTTGAAGTAATGGGCAATCAACTAATATCTATCTACGAAAGACAAGAAGATAAGATGATTTTTGAGATCATCGTAAATAAAAGCGTTCCTGCCACAGTCTCCGGTAATATAAAGGCCGAAGGTCAAGAAGACATCCCCGAAGTAAAATCATATCCTATCATTGGATACCAAAAAGCGATTTTGACCAGAAAGATATCTTTGGAGTAAACTCAATATTTCACTATTTTTTTGCTTGTATTCATGCCTTTTCCATTCTTAAATCTTAGAAAATAAACACCACTAGACAAACCTTTTAAGACATTAGTTAAGCTATCTTTTTTAAATTTCCCTTGATAAACTAAGCTGCCTTGTACACTATAAATAGTTACTTCAGCATCTATAAAATTTTCGTCACTTAAAATCTCTATTTGATCAACAAACGGATTTGGATATATTTGGAAATTATCTTTTGATGACTCTTGGGTCGATGATGTGCAAGTGAGTTCATTGATTTTTTCCCATAATTGGTTATCAAAAGAACTTACGGCACCCGCTATTTCTCCACCAGCATTTCCTACTCTGACTACCACTAGATTTTGGGACGGGACAACATATATTTTCTGATCATTTTTGCCCAAAGCACAATACATATCTGCTGGTGCATTTGGTATCAAAAATCTATTTATTGCCAATTGTACGCCTGGCAACATAAACGATTCCTGACCATTTAGCCACCATAACAGACCATAAGATTTATTGATCATTTGCGAAGGTACCGACATAGCATCAACATAGGTCTGATCACCCAGAATTTGCTGTCCATTCCATGTACCTTTATTTAATGCTAATAGTCCGAATCTTGCCATATTTCTAGGCTTACTGTATAATACACCATCTAACCATAGTCCACCAATCCCAGTCTTTACAGTAAGTTGCGTATTCATAAAGTTTTGATAAGTATTTCCCCACGCTTCTGCTATGACATTATGTAACAATCTATATGGCGCATTGTGATAAGCCCATCTTTGACCAGCATCTGCTTTATAGGTGAGACATTCAGGCACCATGCAATCCAAATCATCACCACTATCATCTAGTCCTGATGTCATGGTTAATTGATGCCAGATAGTTATTTTATTTTCTTGTTCAGGAGTTAGGCTCGTCCAGCCTTCACCTAAATATTTGGAAGTTTTGTCATTTATGTTGAGCAAACCTTTTTCTTGCGCCATCCCTACCATAAATGATGTGATTGATTTTCCTGCAGATGCCCAATACCAAACACTATCTTTCGTAAAAGTATCGAAGTATTTTTCTTTAACGATTTTTCCATCTTTTAATATGATGAAACCTTTGGTTCCTTTCTCTATCAAAAAGTCATCGAGCGCCTTGTTGCCTGTTTCACACCAGTTTAAGGTAGCAGGATCGATGGTTTCCCATTCATTACCTACGATGGGTGGAAAATATAAGTTTTGTCCAAGAACGACGGTAGAAATAAAAAAAAGACCAACTGAAAAGAATAACGACTTCATACTTGAAAGATTTCATTCTGATAAAGAAATAAGGATATGTACAAGTTCACAAAAGAGTGACATTCTTTATATAAATCTGTTAGACCATTTAGTCAAGCAAAAGTTTATTTATGAAATACAAATCTCGTCAAAAAACAATTACATTTAAAAAACATTATATATATATTCTCTTTTTTATCTGAATATTAGTACATTTGATAGAATTACTATAATTTTGTCCCTTATGACAGAATCATCATTTATAGGCCATAATATAGATATAGCAGCAACGCTATTAAAAAAAGGTGAAGCAGTAGCTATACCCACAGAAACCGTGTATGGACTAGCAGCAAACGCACTAGATACCAAGGCTGTAGCCAAAGTATTTCAAATAAAACAACGACCTACTTTCGACCCATTGATTATCCATTTATCATCTTTTGACAAAGTGGAAAAATATGTGGAAGAAATACCAGATATCTTTAGGGAGTTGGCAGATAAATTTACACCGGGGCCACTTACATTTTTGCTTCGTAAAAAAGAAATTGTTCCAGATATTGTTACTTCTGGATCTCCATTTGTAGCTGTGAGAATACCTGCACATCCGGTGACCAAAGCTTTATTGGAAAAGCTCGATTTTCCACTCGCAGCTCCAAGTGCAAATCCTTTTGGATACATCAGTCCCACCACTGCTCAACACGTAGCAGATCAGTTGGGTAGCAAAATATATTACATTCTCGATGGTGGAGCATGTAATGTCGGACTTGAAAGCACGATAATAGGCATGAATACAGACGGTGAAATAGAAGTCCTAAGAAAAGGCGGTTTGTCTATTGAAAATATAGAATCCGTAGCAGGTAATGTTAAAATCCGGGACATCTCTACTTCCAATCCTGAAGCTCCGGGAATGCTCACTAGCCACTATGCACCCAGGGTTCCATTAATATTGGGAGATGTACATAAGTTGTCCGCAACATCTCATCCCGAACGAACAGGAGTCATTACATTTAGAAATTTTGTACAACACATACCATCCAAGCACCAAGTTGTACTGTCACCTTCTGGAAATTTTGCTGATGCAGCACACAATCTTTTTGCTGGCATGAGATATTTAGATAGTTGCGAGATAGATGTCATATATGCTGAGCTATTGCCTGAATCAGATCTTGGTATTGCTATCAATGACAGATTGAGAAGAGCAGCAGCAGTGTAATTTTTTTTGTAAAAATTGCGCTAAATAACCTATCTTCGTCCCACCTAACCAAACATTTTCGCAATGAATATCTATCCATTCAAAGCATCATATCCCAATACGGATCTGATTGCTTCTCCGGAATCATTTTTTGATACCGTGAGCGCTGAGTTTGTCAATTTTAGACATTCAGGTTTTTTTGCATCGCATATTGAAAAGGCGCTTTTTATTTATAGAATTCAGGGTTCCAAAACATTTACTGGCATCATAGCTAGCAATGATATTGAAGACATTGAAAATAAAAAGATTCTTGGTCATGAAAACACCCTAACGGATAAAGAACAATCCATGCTACAATTGATGCTATCCAGAAAGGCCATGATCAAACCTGTGTTGTTAGCTTACGAAAACAAAATAGAAATAGATAGTTTTATAGAAAAATATGTAACGAATAATCAACCATTTTTTGATATCGAATTGCCTTTAAATCAAGAGCAACATACCATTTGGGCAGTATCAAAACCAAGTGAAATAGAAAGACTTCAAGACCTATTCAAACAGCAAGTTCCCACTTCATATATTGCAGATGGTCATCATAGAGCATCCATAACGGCAAAATTGGTTAGAAAAAATTATCTTCATGATGACAATATCGTGCATCCAGGACTTTTGTGTGTGTTTTTTCCATTCAAAGAGTTAGAAATCCTTGATTATAATAGAGTCATAGACCTTTCTGGAAAAATGAGCAAATTGAACTTTATGGCAAAAATCTCTCACTTTGTAGATATAAAACCCATAAACAAACATGCCAAACCTCACAAAAAACATCAAATGACCATGATCCTTGATCAAGAATGGTTTTCATTGACATGGAAGAAAAAACTACTCAAGTCGTCTAGAAATAATGAAGTCTTGCTCGATGTAGACTTATTTAATAATCATATTCTAAAAGAAGTGGTTAACATCAAAGATATAAAAACTGCCACAGATGTCATTTATGTCGAAGGTGTATCTGGTCTAGAAAAGATGGAAGAAAAACTAAGAAAAAGCAATGACTATGTAGGTTTTTGTCTATATCCCGTCTCCAAAGATGACATGATAAAAATAAGTGACGCAGGTGATGTATTGCCACCCAAAAGTACATGGTTTGAACCAAGAATAAAAAACGGTCTTATCATTAAAGAATTTTAAACTAATATTGCATCAAAAAAGTAATATCTGATGACCCATAAATTTACAGCAGACAAGATATACACATCTACAGGACCAGTGCTTTCTGATCAACTCATTGTGACAGATGAGAGTGGTAAAATCTTGGCTATCGATGCCTTATCAGACCACGATGCTTCTTCTGTACAAATACTTGATGGAATGATCTGTGCTGGTTTTGTAAATACACATTGCCATCTCGAATTGTCACACATGAAAGGCAAAGTAGATACGGGTACTGGCTTACTTCCTTTCTTAAAAAAAGTAGTAGGATTCAGAGATATCGATCATGATACGATACTGCAAGCTATCCAAGATGGCGATGAAGAAATGTACAAAAATGGCATCGTCGCTGTAGGAGACATTTCCAACAAAACAGATACCGCGATTACGAAAAACCGAAGCAAGTTGGACTATTATTCTTTCATTGAGATGTTTGACTTTTTACAACCTACAATGACTGCCGCCACTATTGCCCAATACCAGGAAGTCATGGCTGGTCAAAGTGATGCTAATTTTAATCGCAAGAGTTATGTGCCACATGCGCCATATACAGTAAGTCCAGATTTATTTAGTTTTGTAAATGATCATAACATAGCTGGACAGACCATAAGCATTCATAATCAAGAGACACCTGCTGAAGATGAGTTGTTTCAGAAAGGCACAGGAGGATTTAAAGATTTTTATGATGGGTTTGGATTTTCTTTAGACCATTTTGTACCATCAGGACGGACTTCAATTCACTATGCTATCCAACATCTTAAACCAAAATTCAAGACGATTTTTGTGCACAACACACTCACATCTAGAGAAGATGTACTTGCCGCAAAAACGTGGAATGATCAGGTATTCTGGGCGAGTTGTCCCAATGCAAATCTTTATATCGAAAATAGAATGCCCGATTATGCTGTTTTCTTAGACACGGACGCCAAGGTAACATTAGGTACGGATAGTCTCACATCCAACTGGCAACTGTCTATATGGGAAGAAGTCAAAACCATCAGAAAATACGCTTCGTATGTACCATTAGAAACACTCATTCAGTGGGCTACGATCAATGGTGCTCAAGCATTGGGCTACGATGATAGATTGGGAAGTATAGAAGTAGGGAAAACACCTGGATTGATCCATGTAGGAAATAATGGGGAAGTGAATAGGTTGATATGATAATTGATCATGATTTATTTTACGATCGATTCAACATTTTCATTTCCAATTCAAAATCCAACCATTCATACCTATCTTTGATAGCATTAATTTCCGATAATGTCTGTCTTATGAATGATTGATGTTGTTCACTTTGTGGATTAAAAGGACGATGATGGCTAGCCAATTGTATTTTGTGAATTTGTTTATTCAGCGATAAAGTTTCATTGGCGAAATAATGACCACTAAACTTTTCCCAAATATAATCAATAGCGATTGCATTTGGGTGGATCATATCAGCTTCATAAAATCTATAATCCCGTAGATCATCCATCATGATATCATAAGCTGGAAAATAACTTACACCTTCATTATGTCGATTTATTTCGTCTATCATGCACTGTAATCTAGCTTTGCTTTTGGTATTTTCTACGATCCCATCTTTGATATGTCTCACAGGACTTACTGTAAAAACGATGTGTACATTGGGGTTAATTTCTCTTATTTGGGTGATCATTTTTTCTAGTGCTTCTTGACCATCATTTATACTAATATCTACTTTCTGAAAGGATGATGCAGGTAACTTGTGACAGTTTGCTACTATTTGACATGTAGTATTCATTTTGTAGGCTATGGCAGTACCTAGGGTAATGAAAAGGTGTGTACACTTGTTTATATAATGGTGTGTAGATTCAATGGCGTGATTTATTTTTGCCAAAGCCAAGTTCGCATTCACATCAGAAAGGATACTGTGAAAGTCAGGATGAATATACACTCCTTGTGACAATATGAGTTCATCTTCATTTACAGGCTGATTTTTACAAGCATAACCCACAAGTTTGGAAATAGATATCGGATTGAAGATTGTACCAAAAGGATTAGAAATACAATTAAATTTATATTTTTGCAATCTCTCGCCGATATTCTGTGAGAAACAAGACCCTAGTAACAAGATGCTATCTTGATGTGAAATCTGAATAGATGTAGGTGCAATCTGTAAAGCTGTTCGGAAATCCATGATGTCTTGTTGTAAAACCAAAATGTAAAAATGAGTTTTTTTTCGAAAATATTCAATCGTAATGGAAATTTAAAAGATCCTGACATTCAGTTTGGTCGATATACTGACTCATATAAAGAAGAAGAGAAGTATAAAAATTGGGACAAAGCGATCGAATATTTTGATAATGAAAAATATATTTTATCTTATAAGGAGTTTTTGCAGTTTTTGACACATGGTGAGCAAAAAAATGTTTCCTACACGCTTCTCCCTGGCAAAATTGTATTTAAAATTTATCAAGGTTCGAAAATTATAAATGGAGAAGCCAATTTTACCCAATTTAAAGCTGAAGCAAGAATCGTAAGATACGAAGTTCCAAATATTGAACTTATGGAACAACTTCTAGAAGAAAACTTTAATCTCAAATATACAAAATACGCTATCAATGATGAAAGCTGTATTTGTCTCGTCTTTGATACCTTTGTAGAAGATGGTTCACCACACAAAATATATCAAGCACTCAAAGAATTAGCTACAGAAGCAGACAGAAAGGATGATGTTTTAATGGCAAAATTTGATGATGTTTTCCCAGTAGATTATGACCATATTCGTAAAATAGATGAATCAGAAAAAAAGCTGAAGTTTAAGTATTTTAAAAATTGGATTAAATCTGTAGTTACAGAAGTCGAAAGTAACAATCTTGACAAAATACAGTATCCTGGCGGACTATCTTACTTTTTATTGAACCTGTTATACAAAATAGATTACCTTCTGAAGCCGGAAGGTACGATAATGGAATGCATAAAAGATTGTCATGATCTATATTTTAAAGATAATATTACAAATGTCCACAACAAAAACGAGATCATTTATGCTCGAATAAAAGAATTAGATGAGATGTCTTACGAAACATTTAGAAAAGAACTCTATGAAGTCAATTCTACCTTCGGTACTTCTATGCCAGAAGGACATCAACGATTAGCTGATATTATAGAGGCGCAAATGGATGATTTTGATTGGTATGAAGAGCAAGGTTATGAAGCGTATGCGCAAGCAATATGTGGCTATTTAGCAGGGTTCTCACTTTATTCTTATTCACTACCTGCACCATCCAGAGATTTATTACAATTATATTACCGTATTGTAGAGTCAGGTTTTTTTGTTGAGTTAGGTTATCAACAGCAGTTTTTAAGAGATGATCATTTGGATAAAAAAGCTATCTTAATTGCACTTAAAAACATTGTAACAACACACCAAATTGAATTTCCTAATCTATCTATCCCATTGAAGACACTGGATTTCAGCAAAACTTGCCAATTTTATAAAAGCTTTTTTGTCATGATTCAAAAAACAACTTATCATGTTTAAGCTATGAATTTTAACAATATGCATTTTATAAATGATTGTGCTGACATTATCGTACAGATCGCAACACCATACAGCACGGGTACAGGATTTTATTTAAAATCATTTGACATCATTGTAACGAATGAACATGTAGTACGTGGCAACAAACAAGTGGTCATATCAGGTGCTACATTCGAGAAACAAATGGTAGCCGTGGCACATTTAGATACGATTAATGATCTTGCATTCATAAGTCCACCAATGGCACATGAGATGCCTTCTATGGAGTTGTCCAATTTAGATGTCATCAAAAAAGGTGACGAAGTGATGGTAATTGAGGTTCAAAACAAAAATGTAACAAAAGGTAAAATATTTGACATTCAATATCTAAATGACGATATCCACTATATATTACACGATATCACCTTGAATCCTGTCAATAATGGAGGTCCGTTATTTGGACCTGATGGCATGATTATTGGGATTAATACATTTAATATACAAAAAGAAAAAAATGTAGGTCATGCATTGCCTAGTTTTTTTCTTTCTTCTTGTATTAAAGAATATAAAGAAGGCAAAGGTCTGAATGGAGTTCGGTGTACATCATGTAAAAAGATAAGTTTTGAGGTAGAAGATAACCCAAAAAGTAATTGTTCTTTATGTGGCGTAGGAATTCGAAAAATATCTGACATAAAAGCATATGAACCGAATGGTATTTGCATTACTGTCGAATCATTAATTGGACGTTTAGGGTACGATGTTTCACTTACAAGGAAGGGTCCTAACAATTGGTGTATCAAAAAAGGCAGTATTGATGTCTGTATCTCATATTATGAGAAAACGGGTTTATTAGTAGGTGATGTTTATACGTGTGAGTTGCCTGAAAATAATGTTTCAGTAATATATGAATTCTTATTAAAACAGAATTATATTTTAGATGGTCTCACCTTTTCTATCAGGAATAACGACATTATTTTGTCATTGTTGATATATGACCAATTTATTAAT
>Ga0209812_10000354_pt1 | contig 42856 bp, 51 predicted proteins | sample JI71714BDNA_FD_187502 | JGI IMG/M metagenome (GOLD analysis project Ga0209812, IMG submission 187502) | Wastewater effluent complex algal communities from Wisconsin, to seasonally profile nutrient transformation and Carbon sequestration -... | ecosystem: Engineered > WWTP > Effluent > Algae...
AAACATGTTTAAAACACTAAAATGCGCATAAGTTTTACAATTTTTTAGAGGAGCGATTCAATTTGCAACGCTAAATCAATATCTTTTTGAGTAATTCCGCCAGCGTCGTGTGTGGTTAAACCAATTATTACGTTGTTGTACACATTACTCCATTCAGGATGATGATTAGCTTGTTGGGCAAGAAGCGCCACTTGAGTCATAAAACCAAAAGCTTCAATAAAATTTTTGAATTTATAAGTGCGAACCAATTGGTTCGATGCGATAGACCATAATGCTAGTTTTCGTTTAGAGCGGCTTGAATTTCATTTTAGGTTCATTTTCTTATTACAAGTGATTTAACAATTATGTGTCTAGTTTTATACCATTGTTGAGGAAAGTTGGTGTAATTTAAAAAAGAAATAATTTTTAAGTACCGTAAAATATGATAATTTATGAAATAAAAAATCCTAATTTCTTGCTTAATTGAAAATTAATTGAAAATAAATTTGCAAAATTGTTTTTTTTTTTTTTATTTAGCCATCGAATATTCAGTAAGTTTAATCGCTTGGTTTTGATAGGCCATCTAAAGCAGGCACAATCTAATTTAACATGGTAAAATTATTATGCACAGCAAGTCTTTTACTTGCATTTTCGATGAGTTCATTTGCAAGTACAAATGATCAAAAAAAAATTAACGCAGTAGAGGTAACAAAAACAACGAATGAGCTTAAAAGTACTGCAAATTCAGCGGACTTAGAAGACGATTCTTGTATAGAAGTGGAGTTTACTTGGGTTGAATATGTTGTTTCAACAGATGGTGGTACAGAAATATCTGATGGCATAGACATTAAATTTGGCAGAATTACTTTTATTTGGTGCTTCTAAAACTATTCTTAAACTTGAGGGGCAAGTTGCCCCTCAAGTCATTATAATTACTTTTTCCACTCAATTAAAATTTCGCTTAATTTGTGTGTGAGAAAAAAAAAGATGAAAAATGAAAAAAAATTTAATTATAATTTTGTTTTGCAATGTTCTATGTGCACAACAAAGTGTAAAAGTTACTTATGAATTAGTTAAAATATTTCCTGTGAATTATTTTGAAGGGTTTCCAGAACATGAACGATCTACTATTAAAAAACAACTTACTACTCCGAGGGAATTTACCCTGACTTCTAATGGCACCGAGTCTATTTATGAAAGTCCAGAGAGTAAAACTGTAACAATAGCCTCTAATACTCCAGATACCCAAACAAGTAAAAATTTAGGTTCAAATATCAAATTGCCTAAAATATGGCTTTTAAAAGATTTAACATCAAAAAAAAGTTATGATTTAGCAATATTGAATGATGTGGAATATTATGTGGAAAGAGATTTTCCGAATCCAATATTGAATTATACAAATACAACCAGAAAAATTGAAGAATTTGATTGCAAAATGGCCTATTTTATAAAAAAAAATAACCCTACTGATACTATCAAATATTGGTACACTGACAAGATCCCTATTATTGATGGACCACTAGTTTGTAATAGTACTCCAGGACTAGTTTTAATGTATGAATCGAAAAACGGTGTTATCTATGCCACTAAAATTGAATTTATCAATGATAAAATCACTATTGAAAAACGAAACGATAAAATTTCGATAATATCAGAATCTGAACTTGCAAATTTAAAGGAGAGAAGCAACAAAACAAGAACATACGTAGATGAACAGGGTCGTACTCACAGTGAAACTACTCAAAAATACACTCCTAAATAGACATTACTCTAATGAATAAATATTTATTATACTTTCTATTCTACACGGCTATTAATTGTTTTAGTCAAGTTAATCTTACCGTAACTTTTGAAAATAAATTAGTTGCCAACTCAGAACAAGTTAAAAACTTACCAAAAGGAATACAAGAAGAGGCTTTAAAACAATTGCAGTCAACTGTAATTATTTCAACGATGACTATTAATAAAAATATAGTATATATAGTTAGCATATCAAAATCTCAGAAGAAAACTACCAAAAAAAATGTTCAAATACAATCGACAGACGGAAAGAAATCTTCCTTTGGGGAAATAAGCACTAATGTCAAATCCCCCAACAGTAAGATACTAAAAAACGCTACAAAAAATACCTACACTGAAAAAATAGACGGAAAAATAGTTACTAAAACTCTATCCAAAATTAACTGGAAGATAACCAACAAAACAAAAAAAATTTTGGGATATACTTGTCAAGAAGCAATTGGCACTTACAATAATAAACCTATCACTATTTACTTCACTAAAGAACTTAAGACAAAAGCTAGTCCGGAATTGCTGCCATTTATCGATGGAGTTGTTTTAGAATATAACACGGGACGAATGAAAGGAATTGCTATAAAAATTGAAAAAAATCAACCAGATACTAAAGATTTTTTTAAAAATTAAAATTTGTGAATATTAAGTTACTTCTCCACTTGTTACTACCATTGACGTGTTTTTCTCAAAATCAAATTAACATAAAAGTTATCGACGATAGCTTTAAACCTATTTCAAGTGCCATTGTTGTCATAAACCAAAATGAAAAGCAATTAGGTTTTGGCACAACTGACATTGATGGTAGTTTCACAACGAATTTTGAAGACGGAAACTATGAAATAAAAGTTAGTAAACTTGGATATGTTGCCTTAATAAAAAACATTGTACTTGAAGAAAACATCAATCTAGAAGTACTTTTAGAAAGTGACATTAATAAGCTTGAAACAGTTATTATTAAAAGTCGTCCTAAAATAATGAAAATTAAAGGTGATACAATTAGCTACAATATAAAAGCTGTTACAGACGGGACTGAAAACAAAGTAGAAGACTTAATAAAAAAGCTACCCGGACTGAATGTTGATGAAGCGGGAAAAGTATCTTACAAAGGACAACAAATTGATAAAGTTCTTATTGATGGAAATGAGTTTTTTAACAATAAACATCAAATGGCTACACAAAATATCAATGCCAATATGGTTGAGGGCATTGATCTTCTTCTTAATCACACAGGGTTTTCAGGTGCTTCAAGAGGAGATAAAAGTATCGCCTTAAACCTGAAGATAAAAGATGGTTTTAAAAATAAATGGATTGGAGAAATTGACTTTGGTGCTGGGACAACAAATGCATTTAAAATGCATAATAACCTCTTTAAATTTTTAAAAAATGGCAATATTGCTATTATCGCTGACTACAATACCCTAGCCAAAACACCCATTTCATACGAAGATTATAACGAGATGCAAAGCATATCTGAAATCTCCGTTGAAGAGCAAAACCTTACTCAAATAGAAATGCCTTCCTTTTTAAATCCGAATAGTTTTTTCACTGAAAAAAAAAATAGTTTTGTTGGCATTCATTACACTTCAAAATTTTCCGAAAAATCAAAAATAACAGCAACTAACATCTTTAATAAAGCAAACAGCGTTGAAGCACAATTTAAAAATCAGATAAATATTGGAGAAGAAAACACCACAAGATTTTTTTCTGATTTAAGAACTGCTGATTACATTTTGAATAACACCTACATTAATTGGGAATACAACAAAAGCAAAAAGACCTATTTTTCATACTTTGCTGGTTTTACTCCTAATTTTGACAAGAACTATAACAGCATAATCAATGAAAATACAACTTTAGAAAGTGATAACTATAATAACAGTACAAACTTTTCTCAACAGTTATATTCAAAGACAAAATTATTTCAACAAATTAACCATAAATTTTATTTAAAGCATAAGTATCAGATTACGAATCAAAAGCTAAACCTCCATTCTTTAAACCCATTTTTTAATTCAAATTTGAATCAAATTAATCAAGAGTCAAAAATAAAAAATAATTTACTCAGCTTAGTTAATGAATTTTCACTGTTACATAAAACAAATTTGTTTAGTATTAAATTTAACCTGCTAACCTCCTCCTCTACATTTGATTCCTCAATAAGTCAGAACCAAAATTTTACAAATAATTTAGATTATAGCCGAAAAATGATTGAAATCTATCCATCATGGCTTAAAAATTGGACAAAAAAATTTCAAAGTACAATTGGAGCAAAAATTAATGCTAGTAAAATCGAATTTATTTCAAACGACGACAATTATGTAAGGTTTGAACCAAATATCAATATAACTTACAACTTAGCACTTTTAAATAAAATATCATTTAATTACTCTTTAAGTCACGAATTGCCAAATATCTCACAGCTTCAGCAAAATAATTTAATTACAGATTTTCAAACAATTTATAAAAGTAGCCTAGTTTCTTATAATCAAGTGTTGCCTCGAAATGAATTCTCACTAGATTACTTAAACATTAATACAAATACCCAAAGTGTGTTTTTTTCAAAAATTAGCTACAGCACAACATCAAATGCAATTGCGACGAATAATAGCTACCAAAACAATTTTATACAAAATAACTTCATCAATACGTTAAACAGTACTCTTCTAAACGCACTTGCACATTATGATTTAAAATTTAGCAAGGTTCCATTTTTATTAAAAAATACATTTGCCTATTTTGATACACAAGGAATTACGCAATTTGAAAATATAAATAATAATACAGAAACAGCTATTATTTCAGGAAAAAGCCAGATAACGTCAAATTTTAAAAAATCAAATATTCAATTTGATTTAACCTTTAATTTACGCCAAACTACATTTAACCAAACAATTAATTCATTTTCTAATAAATCAATTAATAAGCAAACTTCATTAAATGTACGAGGAAAAATAAAAACTGACTTAATTTGGAATGTAGAGATAAAAAGAGACCTTCAAAATTCTGAAATCTCTAGGAACGAAGTATATTTTTTGAATGCAAATCTAAGTTACAACATTTCTAAAAGTATAAAGTTCAACATAAATGGATTTAATTTACTAAACTTAGATAATAGTGAAGTAATTGCGACAAATATTAATGAGTCGTTTTTTACTGAAACAGTTACACAAATTTTACCTGGTTATGTAGTAGGTGGATTCTCTTTTTCATACTAGAAAAAGTTTTGACAAACCACCCTCGAACGTATATCTTAACGCCATGAGGTAAAGGATTAATTTATTTTTTTTTACCTACTGTCGAAACGAAGGAGAAGTCTCAAAAACAATAAGAATATTGTAAAGATTCTTCCATTGTGAGAATGACAATTGTATACCTTAACTTAATGACATTGACAGACTTCAAAATACTACACTTGTTATATATTTAATAAGTTTATTGTTAAAAATATAAAATCTTAACACCTAAACAGTGTACAAAAGATGCCCAAAATTAAACCCAAAAAACTGTTCGAATTAGTTCATTAATTGCAAAACTAATAAGATTATCCCCAACAAAACAATAGCGACAATAGCTCTCATAAAGCAAAGTAAAACCAAATAAATACTCAAAAAAAAAAAAAAAAAAACAAAAAAAAACCAAAAAAAAAAAAAAAAAAAAAAAAAAATAAAAAAAAAAAAAAAAAAAAAAACGTTAAATTAATTCTTTAAAAATGGTAATTTTAATCAGTAATTTAAACTAATACTTATGGAAGTAAATTTTTGGGCCATTTTAGTGGCCGCTCTATCCAGTTTTTTAGTAGGAGGAATATGGTATAATCCTAAAGTTTTCGGTACCATCTGGATGAATGAAACCGAAATGACCGAAGAAAAGGCGCGTCAATCGAGCATGATTAAAGTATTTGGATTAACTTTTGTAATGGCTTTTCTCGTTGCTTTTATGATGCAATTTTTAACCATTCATCAATTTGGTGCTTTTGGCATGATTGGAGGCGATGCATCGAAGGCTTTACCGTCCTATGCTGCATTTATGGCTGATTATGAAAACGCATTTCGAAGTTTTAAACATGGAGCTTTGCACGGATTTATGGCCGGTTTATTCTTGGCAGTACCCATCGTTTCTACAAACTGTTTATTTGAACAAAAATCATTTAAGTATGCCGCTATATCATCAGGCTACTGGATTGTAGTAATGACCGTAATGGGAAGCATTATCTGCGGTTGGAAATAATTAACATTTAATTGTAAAAGAATCGCTTTACTTTTGTGCACCGATTTTTTAAACATTTGAACACAGCACTTTCTTTTACACTATATAGTTCCGTTGCAACACTCCCAAATCAATGGGATGACTTAGCATCGGATACTATTTTTTTGTCCAGTCGATACCTTCGTATTCTGGAAGAATCAGCTCCTGAAAACATGGAATGCTTTTATATTGGGATTTTTGAAAATCAAAATCTAAGAGGCATTGCGATTGCTCAATTCTTGGATGGAAATTCAGTAACATCGTTTGGAAACAGAGATCGATGTATTAAAACCGCAGTGCGAAACTTTGCTTTTAAAAATTTTAGCAGTCAGATACTTTTTATTGGAAATAATATGTTGACGGGACAAAACGCATTTTCGCTAGACAGCACAATCAATGTTTCCGATGCCATAAAAACCTTACGTTTGGCGAGTATTCAAATTGAAAAGCAACTAAAAAAGCGGGGTAAAAAAGTACATTTAACGAGTTTTAAAGACTTTAGTGTAGAGCAACTGAACGATTTCAAAGAAGCTGATTTCAGTACTTTCTATCAATTTGAAATTCAACCTAATATGATTTTCGAAATAGATACCAAGTGGAATTCTATGGAAGATTATGTGGGAGATTTGCATAAAAAATACCGCGACCAATACAAGCGTGCTCAAAAAAAAAGCAGCGGCATTGAGAAGCGAAAACTAAGTTTAGAAGAAATCGTAGCAAATGAAGATACCGTATACAACTTGTATTATCATGTAGCTAAAAATGCTCCGTTCAACACTTTTTTTCTACGAAAAAACCACTTTGCCACATTAAAAAAACATTTCCAACATGATTTTCTGTTTTACGGCTATTTTTTGAATAATCAGTTAATTGGTTTTAACACACTGATTAAAAACGGAACTAGGATGGAAACTTATTTTCTCGGATATGATGAGCAAGTTCAACGTGATACGCTGCTGTATTTAAACATGCTGTATGACATGATAGGATATTCTATAAAAAAGAGGTTTAAAAAAATTATTTTCGGACGTACCGCTTTAGAAATAAAAAGCAGCGTTGGAGCTGAGGCTGAACCGATGTACGGTTTTATCAAACACAGCAATCCAATAGTGCAATGGCAAATGCCTAGCATTTTTAATGCTTTACAACCCAAAATTAGTTGGCAAAAAAGAAACCCATTTAAGGAAAACAATTAGTGCTAAAAAAATCATTCCCTTACACTACACAAACGGAAAAGCAAGTGGTTGCTTTTTTTCGAAGAAAAAATCTCGGAATTATAACGCATCAATTTCGCCTTGAACAATTTCCCACTCTTCTAGTAATTGATCTAACATTTTTTTCTTTTTGTTGTATGCCATAAAAAAATTAGCATCCTCCAAATGTTTATCATAGTTTTCTGCCAATGCCTTATCATCTTTCTGAATGTCCTGCTCAAGCTGCTTGATTTGGCTCTCTACCTTACTTAATCGATTTTGTAAAGCTTTATTTTTCTTTTGATCTTCGTAAGACGACTTATTATTTTCTTTCGAATTTTCCTTCTTGATGATGTCTTTTTTCTCTACTTCTCTCATATTTTCGAGATTACGTTGCTCAAGAAAATAATTAATATCGCCTAGATATTCTTTGATTTTTTGATCTTTGAATTCATAAACAATATTTGACATTCCTTGCAGAAAATCTCGATCATGCGAAACTAAAAGCAGCGTACCTTCATACTTTTGCAAAGCCGCTTTCAGTACATTTTTTGATTTAATGTCCAAGTGATTGGTAGGCTCATCCATAACCAAAACATTGATGGGTTGCAGCAATAATTTGCATAAAGCCAAACGATTTCTTTCGCCACCGGATAGCACTTTTACTTTTTTCTCTACATCATCGCCTCGAAACAAAAACGAGCCAAGCATATCTCGAACTTTAGACCGATTGGTATCTGTGGCCGCATCTTCCATGGTTTGTAACAATGTAATTTCACCGTCTAAATATTCCGCCTGATTTTGTGCAAAATAACCGATCTGCACGTTATGCCCTAATTTTATGGTTCCTTCAAACTCAAATTCGTTAACGATAGCTTTGATAAACGTTGATTTTCCTTGACCATTTTGTCCCACAAAAGCTATCTTACTACCGCGTTCTACTAGCAATGAAATATCTTTTAGAATGGTATTATCACCATATTTTTTGGTTACATTTTCGGCTTCAATAACCACACGGCCAGGAACTTTAGACACTGGAAACGAAATATTCATCACTGAATTATCGTCTTCATCCACTTCAATCCGCTCAACTTTATCCAACTTTTTGATTAGCGATTGCGCCATGGAAGCTTTAGACGCTTTTGCTCTAAATTTTTCGATTAATTTTTCGGTTTCTTCAATCTTTTTGGCTTGATTTTTTTGAGTGGCTAATTGTTTTTCACGGATTTCATGACGCAGTTCTAAATATTCAGAATATGGCTTATTAAAATCGTAGGCCTTTCCGAGCGAAATTTCGATGGTACGATTGGTTACATTATCTAAAAACATTTTGTCATGCGATACAATCACGACAACACCTGGATAATTTCTTAAAAAATTTTCAAGCCAAATAATACTTTCAATATCCAAATGGTTAGTAGGCTCATCGAGCAGTAAAACATCGTTACTTTGTAAAAGTAGTTTAGCCAGTTCGATTCGCATTCGCCAACCACCAGAAAAAGTTTCGGTTTGATTATTAAAAACCTCTCGCTTAAAACCCAAACCTAACAATATTTTTTCGGTATCACCTACATAATTGTAGCCCCCTAGCATTTCGAAACGGTGTGTATAATCAGAGAGATCTTCGATAATTTTACTGTATTCTTCACTTTCATAATCCGTTCGAGTAACCAACTGGTGATTGATTTGCTCGAGTTTTTTTTCTACAATCTTTATATCTACAAAAGCTTCATAGGCTTCCTCTAATACGGTTCTACCTTGTTCAAAATCGATATCTTGCCTTAAGAAACCCATTCGAATTTCTTTCTCTTGAGAAATAACCCCGGAATCTGGCGCTATATCTCCCGACAAGATTTTCAACATAGTCGATTTTCCAGCACCATTTTTACCTACAAGACCCACGCGGTCTCCTGCACCTAAACGAAAGGTGACTTCTTCAAAAAGATAGGTTCCTCCAAATGAAACCGATAGATTGTGTATATTAAGCATACTTGAATTTTAATTCTTTTAAAGCAAAACTTCAAAAGTATATGAGTAAAATTGTAATTTTACAATCTGAAGTTATCAGAAAATTATAAAATTAAATATTCTGCAAATGTTAAAAAAAGGATCCAAATTATATAGTATTTTAACAGGAACTTGTCCTCAGTGTCAAAAAGAAAGTATGTATGTAGATACGAACCTCCTTCACCTGACGAATATTATAAAAATGAAAGAAAATTGTAGCCAATGTGGCTTGAAATATCAAATAGAACCCTCTTTTTTCTATGGTGCTATGTATGTGAGCTACGGCCTCAATGTGGCTATCGGCATTTTAACATTTATTATTGTATTTCAGTTTGACCGAAGTATGCTAACCTCTTTTGTAAGCATACTCATTGTGCTCATTCTGGCCTTTCCATTAGTTATGCGATTGTCGCGAAATTTGTACATCAATTTCTTTGTTTCATACAAACCCGATATTAAGAAATAGATAGCTATTTTCTAAATCGTCTGATGGAATAATGCAACGGGATTTCAGTACTGTTTTCAGCAAAATTAAATAACATATTGGCACAATAAGGACCCAACATCACACCCCGAGTGCCTAAACCGTTTAAAATAAATACATTTTCGTGTGCTTCATGCTTTCCTAAAAGTGGTTTTCGATCTTTTACTGTAGGCCTGACTCCTGCATAATGTGCTATAATTTGGAAGTCGCAATTTAGGATTTCTTGAGTTCGCGATACGAGCTCCGATTTACCTTCAGCAGTAGGTTCAGGTGTTTTATCCTTCCAATTGTATGTAGCACCCACTTTATAAAAATCATTTCCCAAAGGCAAAATAAAAACACTTGTATTGATGATATCGAATAATTGCAACTCCGGAGCTTTGATAATTAACAATTCGCCTTTTGTGCCTTCTAAGGGCAAATGATTAAAATACGGGTTAGCATGAATTCCGAAACCTTCGGCAAAAACAATTTTATTGGCTTCAATATCTTTGTAGCGAATTTTGTCCGTTTCAAAAATTAGTGCTTCATAATCAAAAGTTTCATTGACAAATAATGAAGAGGCCGTCAGATATTTGGCATAAGCATTTAAAAACAGTGCTGTATCTACATACCCGGTACGTAAAACTTGACCATAATCGAAAGGGGCATCAATACCACTAATTTCTTTTTTACACAAAGCCGTTGATAAAAACGGACTCATTTTAGGTTGATCAGCAGCAAGAAACCAATTGTTTTGTTCTTCGATAGAAAAAAACTTTCTTAAAAGCGGCAGAGGAAAATTAATTTTTACACCTATTCTATTTTCAATTTGTGTGTAAAATTGATCTAAAAAATCCAGTTGAGCCTCGGCATCTTCTAAACCTGAAAATCGTTTGAGAATAACCGGATTATACAAACCGCCGGCTATCTTGGAAGAATTTTGTGAAGCATCAGAAATAACAATAAAACTCTTGTTCTGTTGGATACAAATTTCAGCAAAACAGAAACCAGCGATACCGCCACCAACAATTAAATAATCAACCATATCAAAAAAATAAAAAAAACTCTTACTGATTAAGGTAAGAGTTTTTTAGAAGTATAGTATTACATTAGTAATTCCACATGTCTTGCTCGAAGTTGCGGATTTTGTCTTTCACTCGTTCCGCTTCAAGAAGTTGCATTTGCGAATTATCTTTCATGTACTTTTCAATCTGACGATCGCCATACACGTTTTCCTCTTGATAAATAACCGCATTAAATCTTCTCGAATTTAATAAACGATCAAAAGAAATAGGCATAGCTGAATTTTTGTCATTAAAAGCATACGCTTGATTCAGGATTTCTCTAGCGGCTGGAAAATAAATCCAAAACAATTCAATAGCTACCGCATCTTCATTACCTATGTCTCTGGCCTCAGTGGCTACTGGACAAATGCCTATCAGTCTGTATTTTAATTCGCCTTGACGCTTGTCAAAATACCACAAGCCTTTGATCTTGTATCCAGAAACATCTTGAGAAGTTAAAAAACGCTCGTCTATGTATTGTTTATCAAGCACTTTTTTTCCCGACATATAATCATCGTAAAAATTATTAATTTCATCACGACCAGCATCAACAGTATCTCTAAACTTGAACGTGTTTTCTAACTCCGATAGTGTTCTTTTTGTATTGAAATAACTATCCGCATAGACTTCAGTCAATTCTCCATCTTTTATTGCTTTTAAGAGCACATGAAACAACGAACGACGCTCAGTTCCAATATTAGCTGTATCTACAGGAAAGTAAAGCGGAAAATTAATTCGCTCATCCAAGTCAATGATTTCCCAAACCGCTTTTCCCATAAGGATATCACGGTCGTCCACATGACCATAGGGTAGTGGTGCATCGTTATCAGAAAGAAGTTGTGCGGCAGATTTCTTACCGATTTCTTCTGGTGTCTTTGCATTCAATAAATTAGACTGAGCATTTGAAGCCAAACTTCCTGCAACAAGAATAACGAGTGATAAAAGATTTCTACAGTTCATGATGATATTTAAAATGGTATGTGCTATGATAACGCTATACCTGAATTATTATTGTATTTCGTAAAAAGCAGGCGAAGTCTGACGTAAAATGATCGGCGAACCTTCAATCTTAGTCTTAATTTCAGAGATAGTTACCACATCTCCTCTACTTGCACGAGCCATTGCAGCCTCACATTGCTTGTTTACACGATCTCCGTTAACAACCACAGAAGGTTGACCCGAAACTTTGAATGTAAATTGCGTTACTTTCAAATTCACTTCAAAATCAAAATCAGGAAGCACAGCAGTAATTTGTGAAACAGCCAAACGACCTTTTGCACCTTTACTTTCGCCTACAGTTCCGGCGATAGCACCTTGTGGAGCAGGAATGTTTTTAATTCTGTACGATTTTTTGTCCGTTACAGATGTACCATCAGGTAATTTTCCAACAACAGTAATTAACACTTCGTTTCCTTGTCCAGGACTCATATTATATTTACCATTACCACTACCTTTAGTTAAACCAGCTGCAGAAGCTGTTACATTATTATCAGATACACCCGCAAAAGAGATAGTCATTGGGTTTACAACACCACGATAAACAACGTTCATTTTGTCAGCAGAAATAGTTGCCGAATTAGGACGAGGTACAACAACGTAATTACCCTCAAATTTCAATGGAATGCTTTTTCCATCTTCTAAAAAAGTAAACTGACCATTTATTTTTTGCTCACCAACACCACCGGCAGTTAAAGAGATAACCGCTTGACCATTCTCTAATTTACCAGGACCTTGGAACGAAGTAGGTTTTGTATTTTCGTCATAACGCCCCAAAACAACTTTCCCTTTTACATTTTCTCCTTGGAAATAAGCATTTTTTTCCAATACCACTATAGCTTGATAGTTACTGTAAGATGCGGCTTGAACAGCAGCTTTTCCTAATGCAGCACTAATCACATCTGATTCTGCTTTTTTAGCATCATTTTGCCATGCAGAAAGTTTCGCTAAAGAGGCAATCGCAGGAAAACCTTTAAAGTGGTAATCTAAATAGTCAATCTTAATATTGTCCTTGTTCACTACTGGAGAAAGATCGAACGCTTTAGTAACTTGGTTTAAAATACTTGCGTACTTCTTTTCAGTGCCTAAAGCAGCTTTCATTTCAGCTTTATACGTTTCTATAGCACCAATTACTTCTTTACCTCTGTTAGAGTAACCTTGTGGTGAGAACCAACTGTTGTCAAGATTTTCTGCTTTATCCATCTGTTCGTAAGGCAGTTTTCCTTCCTCGGTTTTTACACCTTTTAAAACTTCTTCTTTAGCAGAAGCTACGAAATCATAGAATTTTTTAGTTGCTGCTTCCACTTTGTGGGCCGTGATTGCTGCAACAGCAAACTCACCTTTAGCTTCGGCGGCTTTCGTGTCAAGAGCCATTAACATTTGCTCATTGGTCATTTTTGAACTTTCGTTTGCAGCTTCAAACTTTTCGTTCATCATTCCAAAAGCTGATAATACTTCTTTTGACATGTTTAATGCTAACATCGCGATGAAAACTAGATACATCAAGTTAATCATCTTCTGTCTAGGGGTTAATTTTCCTCCTGCCATTTTTTCTTAATTAGTTTATTTTTTTACTTTTTTATTGAAAATATAGTTTAAAACTAATTATCCTTTGTTACTCATTGCAGAAAGCATACCACCGTAAACGTTGTTTAAAGAGGCAATATTTGCAGTCATAGATTGCATTTGTTCTTTTAATTTAGATGCATTGTCAGCTATTTCTTTGTTAGCCTCTGCATTTCTTGTAGCACTTTCTAATTGCACTTTGTATAAGCTATTCAAAGATTCCATTTGAGCAGCAGCCATAGAAAGCTCTTCGCTGTATTTTTTGGTAGCAGCGATTCCGTCAGCCGCTGGTGAAATACCTTTAGCAGCAGATTCGAAATTCTTGATGCTATTTCCTAAGCTAGCCATTAATTGTCCGTCAATTTTAGCCTCTTTCAATAAATTATCTAATTTCTGAGACAATAAACCTTGAGCCTCAGCAGGGTTTTCTTTTTTCAACTGTTTGTTTTTAGCTTCGCCACCTGCCAATTCTGGATAAACTAGCGTCCAATCTAGTTCATTGTCTACCGGTTCGAATGCTGATAAAGCAAAGATGAGGGCTTCTACGACAAGACCTATGGTTAACATCAAGTTACCTGTTAAAAATCCAAATTCTAGGTGTGTAATTTTGAATAATGCACCAAGGATTACAACCGCAGCTCCCATACCGTAAGCGAAGTTCATTGTTTTTTTGCTTAATAATGCCATAATAATAGTTTTAGTTTAGTTAATTGAGTTTAATATAAAGTGTTTGAGGTTAAATTTTAAGGGTGCAAGAAATTATCTGTTGACACCTGTAACTTGAGTTCCCATATAATCTTGTACTGTACGGAATCCGATGTAACTACGAGCCGAATCAGCATATTCAAAGTCACGTGTACTTACTTGTAACATGTAAGCTACGTCTTTCCAAGAGCCGCCTCGTAATACTTTACGTTGGTTTTTGCTATCAGAAACGTTAGGGTTCATGGTAGAAACAAATTCGTAAGCACCTGCGTCATAAGAAGAGTCTGTCCATTCGGCAACGTTTCCGGCCATATTGTACAAGTTATATCCGTTAGGATCATAAGACTTAGCTTCTACAGTATACAAAGCGCCATCAGCTGCATAATCACCCCGGTTAGGTTTGAAATTAGCTAAGAAACAAGCACGATCATTTTTAGTATAAGGACCACCCCATGGATAAGTACCCGATGCTAGACCACCACGTGCAGCATATTCCCACTCCGCTTCAATCGGCAATCTAAATGAGTTGATTAAATTTCTTCCTTTTTTACCTTTTTGTTTGATGTAAGCATTTTTATAGAGCGTTCTCCAAGCACAGAAAGCTTTAGCTTGTTTCCAACTTACTCCTACTACAGGATATTCGCTATAGGCTTGGTGCCAGAAATAATCGTTGTGCATTGGCTCATTGTATGAGTAAGCGAAATCTTTAATCCATGAAGTGGTATCAGGATAGATTTCTATAGGCTCTGATTTTTTGATAAAATCTTTTCGTCCTTTTTTCTTAACCGCTTCATTTAGGTTAACTTCTGTGTAACGAAATTTCAATTTACTTACATCAATTGTACGTAAACCATTGAAAGACTCTTCAATGGGTAGGTACATAGAATCCATAACTTCTGTATAAAATTCGTCAGGATACTTAGAGGTATCTGTGATTAATTTTACTTTTTTATTGATTTTACGACCCGCATACATATCATCTTCAGTACCTATACTGTAATAATTTTCATACATGTACTTATCGTAAGGCGTCATAGTAGCAGGATCTGCGTCATTAAATGCGAAGTCTCCAATTGAAGAAGCATTTCTACCACCGCCTCCACCAGTACCTGTTTGTCCTTGCTCCTCAGCCATTATAGCCAATCGTACTCGAATTGTAGAATCTTTTACCCAATCCACAAATTGTCTATATTCACTATTTGTGATTTCTGTTTCATCCATGTAGAACGATCGTACGGTTACGGTTTTTGTTGGGGCATCGCCAATATTAGCTAAATCGTCGGCATTTTTACCCATAATGTATGAACCTCCAGGAATTAACGTCATACCATAAGGTTTTTCTGGATGCCATTTTTTTCCTCTAACGCCTACTAATTCTCCTTTGTCACCTGAACCACAGCTGAACAAAATTGAGGATAATGCTGCAAATGCAATGAACTTCTTCATATAAATTTGGGTTATAAAATATTCTTAAATTTAAGGTCGTAAACCTATTTATTTTTTTTTAGATAAACAATCTTTTTTGAAACAAATACTTAAAATTATGTGAAATCTATTTAAAAAATATGTTTTGCAAACATTAACTATCTGTTATACAATATTTTTACGCTGAAATTTCCACCATCGCTCTGGGATTTCTTGATTAATAGCTCCTAGATAATCTTCGTATGTGCAAGACAATAACGTTTGTTTCTGCAATTTATTATGTGAATCAATAATTTGTTCTACTTCTATCCACCAACGATTACTTTTATCGCTCTTGTAAAATATCAGCTCTTGTTGTTCTAACGGTACAATATACTTAAAGTAATTAGCCTTTGAACTAAAAGGATATTCATGAGAACGATGATGATAACCTTCTATAAAATACCAAATAACTTGCGCTATCAGTACAGCTTCACTTGGTGTATTGTGCTGATTAAATACCCCGAAAGTAGTGACTTTATCACTAATTCCTGCATAGCGAGCTAACGAACAAATTTCTTTGCCATTGAATCCGTTGGGTGTAAAAGTAAGTAAATTACCTGAAACTGCAGACTGTACCGCTGTTAAATCTACACTTACAATATCAGCATCTCGCAAAACGGGTTCTGCTAGTGTAATATTATGAGCTACTTCTCCTAGCCGATAACCCTCAAAAAACAGTTTATCCATTAAGTCAATCTCTTCCTGAGCATTATAATAGGTCTGAAAACCTAATACACTATAATTAAAAAGATTATTGGGTTCGTCTATAATAATTTTAGAAATATACGACGTAGCGGCATCATCTTGTTCTTTACCTAAATCAAATCGAGCATCAATGGATACAAGATTTACGAATTGTTCTAAATAATCATAAGCTCTGTACATTCCATAAGTTATATCTTGACTTCCTCCGAGAATTATGGGAATAATTTTTTTCTTGACTAAAGCGGCCACGACTTCTTTTACGGCGAAATACGTGTCACTAAGTTCGGCTCCTGCTTCAATATCTCCCAAGTCGGCAATATTTACATGCCAATTACCCGGATATAACGTATAAAATTCTTTTCGGATGAATTGTAAATCAACCGCTTTATCGCCTTTTGAAAAGCCTCTATTTTCTAAAACTCCTACTATTGCAATTTGAATCTGCTCTAAATCTGGAAAATCGGTTTCGGTATGAAAAACCATGACACTGCCCAAACTTTGTGGCTTCAGCGTATTTACAAAGCCAAGTATTTCGGCAGATATAGGTTTTAAAAAGTCAAATTCCATTGGTTATTTCTTTTTGGCAGTTGCATTTTTGGCTGTGATAGATTTTTTCGGGGCGGTGGCTTTTTTAGCAGGTGCTTTTTTATCCGTTGCCTTCTTAGCAGGCGATTTTTGCTCAATTAATTGTTGCACTTGCTCCAAAGTCATGGCTGCGGCATCAACCTCTTTACTAAGCTCAATTTTAATTTTACCTTTGGTAATTACAGATCGTCCCCAACGTGCTTTTTCAACCTTGATTCCTTCTTCTTTCCAATGATGAACTACTTTATCCTCCTCTTTTTGAAGTTTATCTTCAATCAATTCGGCAATGTCTGCCGACGAAAGATTATCAAAGTTATATTTCTTACTGACGTTAATAAACATTCCATTCCACTTTAAAAACGGACCAAAACGACCTACCCCTTTTTGCACACCTTCATTCTTATAGATAGCAATTGGAGCATCTGCTTTTTCTTTATCTTGTATCAATTCCTGAGCCCTAACGAAGGTAACATCCATAGGATCGTCGCCTTTTGGTAAGGAAATAAATTGCGTACCGAAACGCACATAAGGACCGTAGCGACCGTTATTAACTTCTACCTCTTCTCCTTTATAGGTACCCAAACTTTTAGGTAGTAAAAATAATTTTAAGGCCTCGTCTAAGGTAATGGTACTAATATTTTGCTCATTCATTAAACTGGCGAACACTTTATTTTCGTCATCGGCATTACCGATTTGTGCCATTGGACCAAACTTCCCTAGCCTCACACTTACAGGTTTTCCTGATTTTGGATCGGTTCCTAAAATGCGTTCTCCAGATTCTCGGTCGGCATTTTCCTCGACGTCTTTTACATTGGGATGAAACTGATCATAAAATTCCTGCATCATTCTGTGCCAATCGATATTTCCTTCGGCAATTTCGTCAAAATCTTGTTCTACCTTAGCTGTAAAATTATAATCTAAAATACGTTCGAAATTCTTAACCAAAAAATCCGTTACAATGGTTCCGATATCAGTTGGTACTAATTTTCCTTTGTCAGAACCTGTGTTTTCAGTCAAAAGTTTTTCGGCAATTTTACCTGATTGTAAAGTAAGTTGGGTGTAATTTCTAGTCTGCCCTTCTAAAGTTCCCTTCTCAACATAATTTCTATTGATTATGGTAGAAATGGTTGGAGCATAAGTAGAGGGTCTTCCGATGCCTAATTCTTCTAATTTTTTTACTAAAGAGGCTTCTGTGTATCTAGCTGGAGGTCTAGAATAACGCTCCGTTGCAGTGATATAATTATTTTTTAAATTTTCATTGACTTTCAACGCGGGTAACATTCCTTCTTGCTCTTCATCATCATCGTCATTTCCTTCTAAGTAGACTTTTAAAAACCCTTCAAACAGCAAAACTTCGCCTGAAGCGGTAAAAATTTCATCGTGATTAGTGGCTTGAATTTTAACGTTAGTACGCTCTAATTTAGCATCACTCATTTGCGAAGCTAGTGTTCGTTTCCAAATCAAATCGTATAAGCGTGCTTGGTCTCTATCAATATTTACCGTATGGCGCGACATATCTGTCGGACGAATGGCCTCGTGTGCTTCTTGAGCTCCTTTACTTTTGTTGGCAAATGTTCTTGGGTTTGAAAATTCTTTTCCATAGGAACGAATAATTTCGGCTTGAGCAGCATCCATTGCTTCTTTAGAAAGGTTTACGCTATCTGTTCTCATGTAGGTAATCAATCCGGCTTCATACAATCGTTGGGCCAACTGCATAGTGATTCCTACTGGAAAATATAACTTTCTTGCAGCTTCTTGTTGTAAGGTTGATGTGGTAAAAGGTGCCGTGGGTGATTTTTTGGTCGGCTTGGTTTCTAAATCGGCAACCTTATATAGAGAATTGCTATTTTTATTTAAAAAATCTGCTGCTTCTTTTTTCGTCGAAAAGTTTTTAGGCAATTTTGCTTTGAACGTTTTTCCGGCTTCGTTAGCAAACTCGGCCACAATGGAGTATGAAGCTACTGCTTTAAAATTCTGAATTTCACGTTCGCGCTCTACGATTAAACGAACCGAAACCGACTGAACTCGACCGGCTGAAAGTCCGCCTTTGATTTTTCGCCACAAAACGGGCGATAATTCATAACCTACTAATCGGTCTAAAACACGACGTGCTTGTTGTGCATTTACCAAATTATAATCAATTTCTCTAGGATTATCAATTGCCTTGAGAATGGCATTTTTAGTAATTTCATGAAAAACAATTCGCTTGGTTTTTGTTCGATCCAATTTTAATTCTTCCGCCAAGTGCCAAGAAATAGCCTCACCTTCTCGATCCTCATCGGAAGCCAGCCAAACCACATCTGCTTTATGTGCTAGACTTTTCAGCTTAGTAACCAAAGCCCTCTTATCAGGCGAAACTTCATACTTGGGTTTAAATTTATTATGTACATCTACACCAATTTCTTTAGAAGGCAAGTCTGCAATATGCCCATAACTGGACTCGACTTGATAATCACTTCCTAGAAATTTTTCTATCGTTTTTGCCTTTGCAGGCGACTCCACGATTACTAAATTCTTTGCCATATTGCTTTTATATCTGCCGCAAAAGTAACTGTTTTTTTTTAGATTAACTATTCGATAAAAAATTAGGACTTCACCTATAGCTTAGGTTAGCATAAAAGTAGGCAAAAAAGTACCGTAACTTTATGACAAACGTAAACCCGATTGAACGGTTAAAAAAGCGAATAATGTTACTACGAAACCGCAATTGAGCACTGATGTTTCTTGTTATAATTATCTTTTGATCCATGAAATGGTTTTATCTTGTGGTATGAAAAAATAATTAACTAGAAATGTCCTGAGTATTTAAGTCAAAAAAACAACCTTCAAAGTTTCTAGGGTTGTTTGTCCCACAATGAAAAAAACCTGCAAATCATCAATTTGCAGGTTTTATATTTAGCGTTGAATTCTCTCGATAAATTCATCAAAAAGATAAGATGCGTCGTGTGGGCCAGGACTGGCCTCTGGATGGTATTGTACGGAGAAACAGTTTTTATTTTTCATTCGCATTCCGGCTACGGTGCCATCGTTGATATGCAGATGTGTAATTTCGAAATCGGGATGGTTTTCTAGTGCTTCACGTTCTACGGCAAAACCGTGGTTTTGAGAAGTAATTTCGCCTTTGCCTGAAATGACATTCATTACGGGATGGTTGATGCCGCGGTGTCCGTTGAACATTTTGTAGGTTGGAATGCCGTGTGCTAATGCAATGACTTGGTGTCCGAGGCAAATGCCAAATAAAGGTTTGTTGGCTTCCAATATAGATTTAGCAATTTCTTGTGCACCAACTAAAGGTTGCGGATCGCCAGGACCATTTGATAGAAAGTAACCGTCTGGATTGAATTCGGCCATTTCTTCGAACGTACTGCTGCACGGGAATACTTTTACGTAACAATCACGCTGCTCAAAATTACGTAGAATATTGTATTTTATACCTAAATCTAAGGCCGCGATTCGGTATTTGGCATTTTCATTGCCCCAAAAATAGGGTTCGGTGGTAGAAACTTTTGATGCCAACTCCAAGCCTTTCATGTCTGGGGTTTGGGCAAGCGCGGCTTTAAGCTCTTCTAGTGGTGTTCCGTCTGTACAAATTACGGCGTTCATGGCGCCATTGTCTCGAATATAACTTACCAAAGCGCGTGTATCAACGTCTGAGATGCAAATTAAATTTTGTGCTTTAAAGTAATCTTCTAAGCTTCCAGAAGCATCTGGACGAGAATAGTTAAAACTAAAATTTTTACATACTAGGCCTGCAATTTTTATGGAATTGGAATCAACTTCACGATCGTTGACTCCATAATTACCGATGTGTGGGTTGGTGGCCACCATAATTTGACCAAAATACGAAGGATCAGTAAAAATTTCTTGGTAGCCTGTCATTCCGGTATTAAAACAAACTTCTCCAAATGTTTTTCCTTCAATTCCGATTGATTTTCCGTAAAAAATAGTTCCGTCACTTAGTAGTAGAATGGCTTTTTGTCGTGTTGTATATTTCATTATAATAGTGTGTTGTTTTTTCTCACCTCTTCCGATAGCTATCTGTATTTTCCGAAGGAGAAGGGAGGCGATTTTGCAAATTTTTGCTGTGCAAATTTAGGTCATTCTATTTAAAAATGTACTATTAAAATTTAAGTTTTGCGCAAGCGATTCCAAAAGGTCCTGAAGATTCCTCGTAGCCCCGATGCCGCCATTGTTTGAGCTCTTGGGCTCGCCTTCAAAGCGAGACCAAAGCGAGTGGTGGCAGCGGGAACATGGATTACTGACAGTGCCTAAAGATTCGCTCCTGCTGCTTCATTGCTTGCCATGATGCAAAAAAAAAGGACAAACTAGTAAAAGTTTATCCTTGTTTTTTATTTAATATCTAAATTCATTATTCAGCTGACTCAGTGTTTTCAGTTTGATTAGCTGGTGCTTCTGGTGCTTTAGCTTCAGGAGTTGCTTCAACAGCTTCTTTCTTTGCTTTACCACCACGACGGCTTTTTGCTTTCTTAACCTCTTTTTTACCACCGTTGTATAGTTCGTTGAAATCTACTAGTTCGATCATTGCCATATCAGCGTTATCTCCTAGACGATTACCTACTTTGATGATACGGGTGTATCCACCTGGACGGTCACCTACTTTGGCAGCGACGTCTCTGAACAAGTCAGTTACTGCGTATTTGCTTCGTAAGTAAGCGAAAACGATACGACGATTGTGGGTAGTATCTTCTTTTGATTTGGTAATCAATGGCTCAACGAATTGTTTAAGCGCTTTGGCCTTAGCAACAGTAGTGTTTATGCGTTTGTGCTCGATAAGAGAACAAGCCATATTAGCTAACATTGCAGTTCTGTGCCCTTTTTGTCTGCTTAGGTGGTTTACTTTTTTTCCGTGTCTCATGACGTTTTTTTTAGAACTTCATCTTGCTACAATCCGCTTTGGAGAGCAAAATATGAAGATATTTATTCTTTATCTAGTTTGTATTTTGTTAAATCCATTCCGAAGGTAAGGTTTTTAACGGCCACTAGTTCGTCTAGTTCTGTTAAAGACTTTTTACCGAAATTACGGAATTTCATCAAATCGTTTTTATTGAAAGACACTAAGTCTCCTAATGTATCAACTTCTGCCGCTTTCAAGCAATTAAGCGCTCTTACAGAAAGGTCCATGTCAACCAGCTTGGTTTTAAGCAATTGTCTCATGTGTAGTGACTCTTCATCGTAAGACTCTGTTTGAGCGATTTCATCAGCCTCGAGTGTAATTCTCTCATCGGAGAACAACATGAAATGGTGAATAAGCACCTTTGCAGCTTCGGTAAGGGCATCTTTTGGATTGATTGAACCATCTGTTTTTATTTCAAAAACAAGCTTTTCATAATCCGTTTTTTGCTCTACACGGAAGTTTTCGATACCGTATTTTACGTTTTTTACAGGTGTAAAAATAGAGTCGGTAAAAATAGTTCCTATCGCGGCATTTTGCTTTTTGTTTTCCTCAGCGGGAACGTAACCTCTACCTTTTTCGATGGTAAGTTCAACGTTAAGGTTTACTTTAGGATCTAAATTACAGATAACTAATTCTGGATTTAACACTTGAAAACCCGAAATAAACTTTTGGAAATCGCCTGCTGTTAGTTGGTCTTTTCCAGAGACAGATATAGTAACCGCTTCGTTATCTATATCTTCTATCTGCCGTTTAAAACGCACTTGTTTAAGGTTGAGAATAATTTCTGTAACGTCTTCTACAACACCTGAAATAGTAGAGAATTCGTGTTCTACCCCTTCAATTCGTACGGAGGTAATCGCGTATCCTTCTAAAGCAGAGAGCAAAACTCTTCTAAGTGCATTACCCACAGTCAATCCGTAACCAGGTTCTAAAGGTCTGAATTCAAACTTACCTTCAAAATCGGTTGAATCGATCATGATCACTTTATCGGGCTTCTGAAAATTAAATATTGCCATAATTTCGACTAAGTCAATTATTATTTATTGTACAATTCGACGATTAATTGTTCTTTAATGTTTTCAGGAATCTGCAATCTAGCAGGCACTGAAACAAAAGTACCTTGCATGGTATCGTTATTCCATGTAATCCATTCGTATACGTGACTTGAATTTGATAAAGAACGAGCAATTGCCTCTAACGACTTTGATTTTTCACGAACCGCTACAACGTCACCTGGTTTAAGGTGGTAGGAAGGAATATTTACTAACTCGCCATTAACCGTGATGTGTCTGTGAGAAACAATTTGACGTGCAGCACGACGCGTTGGAGCAATACCCATACGAAACACTACATTATCTAATCTAGCCTCACAAAGTTGAAGTAAAACTTCACCTGTAACACCACGTGCAGCCGAAGCTTTCGTAAATAGGTTTCTGAATTGCTTTTCAAGAATTCCGTAAGAATACTTTGCTTTTTGCTTTTCCATCAATTGCACAGCGTATTCTGATTTTTTACCTCTCTTTTTTGCCTGACCGTGTTGACCAGGAGGGTAATTTCTTCTTTCGAATGATTTATCATCTCCGAAAATTGCTTCGCCAAATTTACGAGCGATTCTTGTACTAGGACCAGTATATCTTGCCATTTTAAATTTTTGTTAAGGTAGCAGCTATGAATTCAGGTCATATCCTTCGATAACCGTTTTTCTACCAAGTGTTATAATATTAATTTGAGTTGTTTAATTCAAATTTGAATTATACTCTACGTCTTTTTGGAGGACGACATCCATTGTGAGGCATTGGTGTTACGTCGATAATCTCTGTAACCTCAATTCCGCTGTTATGCAAAGAACGAATAGCAGACTCGCGTCCGTTACCTGGTCCTTTAACATATACTTTTACTTTTTTCAAACCCGCTTCTAGAGCTACTTTTCCGCAATCTTCGGCTGCCATTTGAGCTGCATAAGGAGTATTCTTTTTAGAACCTCTGAAACCCATCTTACCTGCTGAAGACCAAGAAATAACTTCACCTTTTTTGTTTGTCAAAGAAATGATGATGTTGTTAAAAGTAGCACTGATATGAGCTTCGCCTGTTGATTCAATGATAACTTTACGTTTTTTTACGCTTGCTTTAGCCATACTACATATTATTTAGTTGCCTTTTTCTTGTTAGCAACAGTTTTTCTTTTCCCTTTTCTAGTTCTAGAATTATTTTTAGTTCGTTGCCCTCTCAAAGGAAGACCCGATCTATGACGAATTCCTCTGTAACATCCGATGTCCATTAAACGTTTGATGTGTAATGAAACTTCCGAACGCAACTCACCTTCGATTTTGTAAAAAGATACCGCATCCCGGATTGCTCCAATTTCGTCATCATTCCACTCTTGCACTTTTTTATCTTGGCTAACTTGAGCTTTTTCTAAAATCTCTATAGCTCTACTTTTGCCTACTCCGAAGATGTAAGTTAAAGCGATAACTCCTCTTTTGTTTTTTGGGATGTCTACCCCTGCTATTCTTGCCATAATTTATCCTTGTCTTTGTTTAAATCTAGGATTCTTTTTGTTGATCACATATAATCTGCCTTTTCGACGCACAATAATGCACTCGGCACTTCTCTTTTTTACTGAAGCTCTAACTTTCATATCCTTTAATATCTATAAGTAATTCTTGCTTTGGACAAATCGTAAGGGCTCATTTCAAGTTTAACTTTATCACCAGGTAATAATTTAATGTAATGCATACGCATTTTTCCTGAAATATGAGCAATCACGATATGACCGTTCTCTAATTCTACACGGAACATCGCATTTGATAATGCTTCAATGATAGATCCGTCTTGTTCTATTGCTGATTGTTTAGCCATAAAATTAAGCTACTGCTTTTCTATTTTTACCACTTTTCATCAAACCATCATAATGTTTGTTGAGTAAGTACGAGTTAATTTGCTGCATAGTATCAATAGCGACACCCACCATAATAATTAATGACGTACCCCCAAAAAACATTGCCCAAGACTGTTGTACATCCATAAGACTTACAAGAATTGCCGGGAACACGGCTATTAAAGCAAGAAATAAAGAACCTGGGAAAGTAATTAATGACATCACTTTATCTAAAAACTCAGAAGTTTCAACTCCTGGACGAATGCCCGGAATAAATCCACCACTACGTTTAAGATCGTCTGCCATTTTGTTTGTAGGCACAGTAATAGCAGTGTAAAAATAAGTAAACACAACAATTAAAAGTGCGAACACAACATTGTACCAAAGACCAAACATGTTACTAAACTCCCCTGCAATTGACCTAGAAGTATCAGAATCTGATAAACCTGCTACTGCTGCGGGAATAAACATAATAGCTTGTGCAAAGATAATTGGCATTACTCCTGAAGCATTAAGCTTCAGAGGAATCCATTGACGATTACCGCTTTGTTCGAAATCGCCTGACACTGTACGTCTAGCGTATTGTACGGGAATTTTTCGAACTGCCATTACAAGTAGTATACAAGAAATGATTACGAGTAACCATATAATAACTTCTATAACGAGAAGCATTGGTCCACCATTATTGTTGGTAATAGTAGATGTGAATTCTTGGATAAAAGCTTGAGGTAAACGTGCAATAATTCCAACCATAATCAACAAAGAAATTCCATTTCCAATCCCTTTATCCGTAATTTTCTCTCCGAGCCACATTGAAAATATCGTACCTGTCATCAAAATAGCTACAGATGAAACCAAAAAGGCAGTTTGAGAAATAAGGTCGGGACTATTAGATGCAATAATTGCATCAGGAATCGTTCTGTACAGGTTGTAAATGTAACCTGGCGCTTGTACTAAAGTAATAACGATAGTCAACCAACGTGTTATTTGATTGATTTTCATTCTGCCACTTTCACCATCTTTTTGCAATTTTTGCAAATACGGTACTGCAATCCCCATTAACTGCACCACAATAGATGCAGAAATATAAGGCATAATACCTAAAGCGAAAACAGAAGCCTTAGAAAAAGCACCACCTGTAAACATGTCGAGAATCGAGCCAATTCCATTTTCAGTCTGACTTGATAAACTTGCCAATTGCGTTGCATCAACTCCCGGAAGAGTTACGTGTGCCCCAAAACGGTAAATTACCAATAGACCTAAGGTCATAAGAATTCTATTCTTAAGCTCTTCGATTTTCCAAACGTTACCTAGTGATTCAAAAAATTTTTTCATAATGCTAGAAAAATTATAAAGTTACAGCTTCACCACCGGCAGCTTCGATAGCCGCTTTCGCCGTAGCAGTAAATTTGTGAGCTGTTACTTTTAATTTAGCTTTTAGTTCACCTCTACCTAATACTTTAACCATTTCGTTTTTAGTTGCCAAACGGTTTACTACAAAAGTAGACATATCAACGGTATCAGAAATCAAGCCATTGTCTACAAGTGATTGTAGCGTATCAAGGTTTACACCTTCGTATTCTTTACGATTAATGTTTGTAAAACCAAATTTAGGAACACGTCTTTGAAGTGGCATTTGTCCTCCTTCAAAACCAATCTTTTTAGAATATCCTGAACGAGATTTTGCTCCTTTGTGTCCTCTTGCAGAGGTGCCACCTTTTCCAGAACCTTCACCTCGACCTAATCGTTTATTTTGATTGTGTGTTGAGCCTTCTGCTGGTTGTAAGTTACTTAAATTCATAACTAATATTTGTTATTTAGCTTCTTCTACAGAAACTAAGTGTTTAACTTTGTTTATCATACCAAGGATAGCAGGATTTGAATCATGCTCTACAACTTGTCCCATTTTACGAAGTCCTAAAGCCTCTAAACCTCTTTTCTGAGTAAGTGGGCAGTTGATTTTACTTCGAACTTGTTTTACTAATAACTTCGCCATAATTTCCTTGAATTAACCTTTAAATACTTTTTCTAGTGATACACCTCTTTGTTTTGCAACAGTGTATGCACTTCTCATTTGCAATAACGCATCAAAAGTTGCTTTCACCACGTTGTGTGGGTTGGAAGAACCTTGTGATTTAGATAATACGTCATGAACACCTACTGATTCAAGTACTGCACGAACAGAACCACCAGCGATAACTCCAGTACCATGAGAGGCTGGAATTAAATGTACGCGAGCACCACTAAATTTACCTTTTTGTTCATGAGGAACAGAGTGCCCGTTTAACGGAATTCTCACAAGATTTTTCTTAGCATCTTCAACCGCTTTTGCGATCGCTTCAGAAACATCTTTAGATTTTCCTAAACCATGACCTACTACTCCGTGCTCATCACCTACAACCACAATAGCAGAAAAGCCAAATGCTCTACCTCCTTTTGTAACTTTGGTTACACGATTTACACTAACCAAACGATCTTTTAATTCAAGACCGCTAGGTTTTACCACTTCTACATTTTTATAATTAGACATAGTATATTAGAATTTAAGTCCAGCAGCTCTCGCGCCTTCAGCTAATGATTGGATACGTCCGTGATATAAATAACCACCTCTATCGAAAGTTACTGTATCGATACCGGCTGCAACAGCTTTCTCGGCCACAAGTTTTCCAACAGCAGAAGCTACTTCTACATTTGTACCTTTATTTACTCCTTTTTCTCTTGAAGATGCAGCTAACAAAGTTACTCCGTTTACATCATCAATTAATTGAGCGTAAATTTCTTTGTTACTTCTGAATACACAAAGCCTTGGTCTAGCAGCAGTACCGCTAACAATCTTTCTAATTCTGAATTTAATTCTCTGTCTTCTATCAGATTTTGTTAATGACATACTTTTATTTTTTAAGCTGATTTACCTGCTTTTCTTCTTAATACTTCTCCTACGAATTTCACACCTTTACCTTTGTACGGCTCTGGTTTACGGAACCCTCTAATCTTAGCTGCGATAGCACCTAATAACTGTTTATCGTAAGAGGTTAATTTAACTATCGGGTTTTTACCTTTTTCAGAAATGGTTTCAAGAGTAACTTCTGGAGCCACCTCTAAAACGATATTGTGCGAAAATCCTAAAGCTAAATCAAGTTTTTGACCTTGATTAGAAGCTCTGTAACCTACACCCACTAATTCTAATGATTTTGTAAAACCTTCAGAAACACCCACAATCATGTTATTTATAAGTGATCTGTACAAACCGTGCTTGGCTCTGTGATCTTTATGATCTGATGACCTTTCTACAAGCACTTGACCGTCTTCAACTTTCACAGTAACATCTGAGAATTCTTGTGTAAGTTGTCCTAATTTTCCTTTAACGGTAATTACACCATTGGCCACTTCAACAGTTACACCAGCGGGAATTACAACGGGATTTTTTCCTATTCTTGACATCTCTTTCGTTTTTTAGTATACGTAACAAATTACTTCGCCACCAATATTTAATTGTTTAGCTTGTTTTCCTGTCATCAAACCTTTTGATGTGGAAACAATTGCAATACCAAGACCATTCAAGATTCTTGGTAATTTAGAAGCACCTGCGTACTTACGTAAACCTGGTTTACTTATTCTTTGGATGTCTTTGATAACCGGCTCTTTAGTATCTTTATCATACTTCAAAGCGATTTTGATAGTACCTTGAACGGCATTATCTTCAAACTTGTAACTTAAGATATAACCTTGATCAAATAAGATCTTTGTTATCTCTTTTTTAAGATTAGATGCAGGAATTTCTACTACTTTGTGGTTTGCGGCCACAGCGTTTCGAACTCTTGTCAAATAATCCGCAATTGGATCTGTATACATACTGTATTAAATTGCGGTTTTGGTATTCGTCCGGACCCTCCGGAAGAACCTGAAACCATTAAAACTCTAATTTATAACGAACAGACAATTGTAAGTTCGTGCTTAAAAGCCGGCAAACTTACAACTATCTGTTGAATAATCAAAATGGTAAATGATTTTTTACCAACTGGCTTTTTTTACACCAGGAATTAATCCCTGATTAGCCATTTCTCTAAACGTTACACGGGAGATTCCAAACTGTCTCATATAACCTCTTGGTCTTCCGGTTAACTTACATCGGTTGTGCATACGAATAGGTGAAGCGTTTTTAGGCAACTTTTGTAAAGCTTCGTAATCTCCAGCTTCTTTCAAAGCTTTACGTTTCTCAGCATATTTAGCTACTGTTTTTTCTCTCTTCACCTCACGGGCTTTCATTGATTCTTTAGCCATGTCTTAATTCTTTTTAAAAGGTAATCCCAGTTCTGTCAACAATGCTTTAGCCTCTTTATCAGTGGCAGCGGAAGTTACAAAAGTAATATCCATCCCTGAAATTTTATTCACCTTATCGATGTCGATTTCTGGAAAAATGATTTGCTCTAAAACTCCTAAGTTATAATTACCTCTTCCGTCGAATCCTGTAGCTTTGATACCACTGAAATCACGAACCCTTGGTAAAGCTGATGTGATTAATCGATCTAAGAATTCATACATTCTCTCACCACGTAGCGTAACTTTTGCACCAATAGGCATTCCTTTACGTAATTTAAACGAAGCAACGTCTTTTTTGGATATAGTAGATACTGCTTTTTGTCCGGTGATTTTTGTTAACTCTTCTACTGCGTAGTCGATAAGTTTCTTATCAGATACGGCAGCACCAACTCCTTTACTCAAAACGATTTTTTCAAGTTTTGGTACTTGCATTACGTTTTTGTAACCGAATTCTTCTTTAAGGGCAGAGGTTACTCTACTCTTATACTCTTCTTTTAGTCTAGGTGTATATGCCATTACTATAGTACTTGATTAGATTTTTTTGAAAATCTTACTTTTTTATCTCCCTCCATTCTGTAACCCACTTTTGTAGTTTCCTTTGTTTTGTTATCTACAAGAGCGATGTTAGAAATGTGGATTGGAGCTTCTTTTTTAACGATTCCACCTTGAGGATTTTTAGCACTTGGTTTTGTATGTTTACTCACCATGTTTACACCCTCAACAATCGCTTTGTTCTTCTCACGATCTACGGTTACAACTTTTCCTTGAGCACCTTTATGGTCTCCAGCAATCACTCTTACCGTATCTCCTGATTTTATTTTTAGCTTTATCATCTTACAAATAATTAAAGCACTTCTGGTGCTAATGATACAATTTTCATGAATTGTTTTTCACGAAGTTCTCTTGCTACTGGACCAAAAACACGTGTTCCTCTCATCTCTCCTGCTGCATTCAAAAGAACACAAGCATTATCGTCAAATCGGATATAAGAACCATCGGCTCTTCTCACTTCTTTTTTGGTTCGTACCACAACTGCAGTTGAAACAGCTCCTTTTTTAACGCTACCGTTAGGAGATGTATCTTTAATAGATACTACAATCTTGTCACCAACAGAGGCATACCTTCTTTTGGTACCTCCTAAAACACGGATAGTTAAAACTTCTTTAGCTCCTGTGTTATCTGCTACTTTTAGTCTTGATTCTTGTTGTACCATAATTATTTAGCTCTTTCTAAGATTTCAACTAACCTCCAACATTTGGTTTTACTTAAAGGACGCGTTTCGCAAATTCTTACTGTATCTCCAATATTGCAGTCGTTTGTTTCGTCGTGTGCATGATACTTTTTAGTTTTCAACACGAACTTACCATACAATGGGTGTTTTACTTTTCGTACTTCAGCAATAACAATAGATTTATCCATTTTATTTGAAGTAACAACACCGATTCTTTCTTTTCTTAAATTTCTTTTTTGTTCCATCTTTCAGCAGACTACAATTATTGTAATTCTCTTTTAGTTAGTTCTGTTGCAATTCGAGCAACAGTCCGTCGTGCACTTCGAATTTGAAGTGGATTTTCAATTGGAGAAATAGCATGAGCCATTTTTAAATCAGCATAGGCTTTTTTAGATTGACTCAACTTTTCGTTTAATTCCGTTACCGAAAGATTTTTTATTTCTGATTGTTTCATCTGTTTTTTTTAATTTGTTTTTCAAAGGTCAGATGTAATGTTGCGTTAAACGCTCCATTTCATAATGAATTAGATTATGCTTCGAAATCTCTAGCGATAACAAATTTAGTTTTAACAGGAAGCTTTTGAGCAGCAAGACGTAACGCCTCTTTAGCTACTGACAAAGGTACTCCTCCTACTTCAAACATAATTCTACCAGGCTTAACAACAGCAGCCCAGTATTCTACGGCTCCTTTTCCTTTACCCATACGTACCTCTAAAGGTTTCTTGGTGATTGGTTTGTCTGGAAATATTTTAATCCATAATTGTCCTTCTCTTTTCATAAAACGAGTTGCAGCAATACGTGCAGCTTCGATTTGACGTGAAGTTAAGAACATTCCATCTTCGTGTACAGATTTAATACCAAACATTCCATTAGAAAGTTCATGTCCTCTATTGGAGTTCCCTTTCATTTTACCCTTTTGTACCTTACGGTATTTTGTTCTTTTAGGCTGTAACATTTTTCTTTACTTTAATAGATTACTTTCTTTTACGAGCATCTGGTTTACCGCCACGGTTAAAGTTTCCGCCTTTTCCACCACGAGAATCAGCCCCTTTACCGCTACCTGTATTACCTCCGGATTGTTTTTTATCCATTCCCACTAATGGAGATAGATCTCTCTTTCCGTACACTTCACCTTTCATAATCCATACTTTAATACCCATTCTACCATAGGTAGTATGCGCTTCAGCAAGAGCATAATCGATATCCGCTCTGAAAGTGGATAGAGGAATTCTTCCTTCTTTGAAACCTTCAGACCGCGCCATTTCAGCACCATTCAAACGACCAGAAATCAATACTTTGATACCCTCAGCGTTCATACGCATTGAAGCAGCAATAGCCATTTTGATTGCACGTCTGTAAGAAATACGGCTTTCGATTTGACGAGCGATGCTTGTTGCAACTAAAAAAGCATCTAACTCAGGTCTTTTAATTTCAAAGATGTTAATTTGAACCTCTTTGTCAGTAACTTTCTTAAGTTCTTCTTTTAACTTGTCTACCTCTTGACCTGCTTTCCCGATAATGATACCTGGTCTTGCAGTAGTGATAGTAACGGTTACAAGTTTCAAAGTTCTCTCGATGATTACTTTTGATACACTAGCTTTAGATAAACGAGCATGGATGTACTTTCTGATTTTATAATCTTCGGCCAATTTGTCGCCGTAGTCATTTCCACCATACCAGTTTGAATCCCATCCTCTGATGATCCCAAGTCTGTTTCCAATTGGATTTGTCTTTTGTCCCATCTTACTTAATTTGCTTGTGTGTTATCTAATTGTCCTAACACGATTGTTACGTGGTTTGAACGTTTTCTAATTCTGTGTGCTCTTCCTTGTGGTGCTGGACGAAGTCTTTTCAACATCATTCCACCATCTACACGGATTTCTTTTACGATTAATCCAGCTTCGGCTACATTACCTTCTGCATTTTTCTGTTCCCAGTTATTGATTGCAGACAATAATAATTTTTCAAGTTTTCTTGAAGCTTCTTTTGAACTAAATCTTAAAATATTAAGTGCTCTTTCTACCTTCTGACCTCTAACCAAGTCCGCAACTAAGCGCATTTTTCTAGGTGAAGTAGGGCAGTTATTCAATTTTGCGAAGGCAATAGACTTATTAGCCTCTTTTCTCGCATCTGCTGTTTCTCTTTTACGAACTCCCATTGCTTCTCTTATTTTTTACCTTTATTTTTTGCCCCAGCGTGACCTCTAAAAGATCGGGTTGGCGAAAATTCTCCTAACTTATGACCTACCATGTTTTCTGTTACGTAAACAGGTACGAACTGACGACCGTTGTGAACAGCGATAGTTTGTCCAACAAAATCTGGGGTAATCATAGAAGCTCTAGACCAAGTCTTAACTACTCCTTTATTCCCTTTTTCAACATTTTCTTGAACTTTCTTATCTAATTTGTAATGAACGAAAGGTCCTTTTTTTAATGAACGTGCCATATCTTATTATTTCTTTCTACGTTCTACAATATATTTGTTACTCGGGTTTTGCTTAGAACGCGTTCTATAACCTTTAGCAGGAATACCGTTTCTTGAACGTGGGTGTCCTCCTGACGAACGACCTTCTCCACCACCCATTGGGTGATCTACAGGGTTCATGGCTACTGGTCTTGTTCTAGGTCTTCTACCTAACCATCTTGTTCTACCTGCTTTACCAGATACAAGTAATTGATGATCAGAATTCGATACAGCACCAATCGTTGCCGAGCACGTTAACAAGATCAATCTTGTTTCGCCTGACGGCATTTTAATGGTAGCATACTTCCCGTCTCTTGCCATTAATTGTGCAAAAGTTCCTGCCGAACGAGCTATTGTAGCTCCTTGACCTGGACGTAATTCGATACATGAAATTACTGTTCCTAATGGAATTTTACTTAAAGGCAAAGTGTTACCGATTTCGGGTGCTGCATCTACACCAGAAACTACTTTCTGGCCTACTTGCAATCCATTTTGAGCGATAATGTAGGTTTTTTCTCCGTCTGCATAAGCTAATAAAGCAATAAAAGCGGTACGGTTCGGATCATATTCGATTGATTTTACTGTAGCTGGAATTCCATCTTTAGTTCTTTTAAAGTCGATGATACGATACCTTTGCTTGTGACCACCGCCTGTGTAACGCATGGTCATTTTTCCTTGACTATTTCTACCTCCTGAGTTTTTTATCGGTGCTATCAATGAGCGTTCCGGCTTATCAGTTGTAATGGCGTCAAAACCATTCACAACTCTAAATCGCTGACCCGGGGTAATAGGTTTTAATTTTCTTACTGACATTTTATCTTAGATATTGTTGTAAAAATCAATTGTTTCTCCATCTTGTACTTGAACCATTGCTTTTTTATAAGCATTGGTTTTACCGCTAATCAAACCAGCTTTTGTGTATTTACTAGTTTTATCCGGACGTACATTCATTGTATTTACGGCTACCACTGTTACATTATAAGCAGCTTCTACCGCTTTCTTAATCTGAACTTTGTTGGCTTTCTTGTCTACAACGAAACCGAAACGGTTAGAAATTTCACTTTCTTTGGTTACTTTTTCAGTTACTATAGGCTTCACTATGATATTCATCTTCCTATTATTTACTTAAATTTTCTTCAATTCCTTCTACAGCGCCTTCAAATAAAACGATGTTATTAGCATTTAATATTTCATAAGTGCTTAATTCTGAGTTATTTACAACGCTAGAGGCTTTTAAATTGCGTGACGACAAATATACATTTTTATTTGTATCACCCAAGATAAATAATGATTTTTTATTCTCTAACCCTAAAGCTTTCAAAACGTTAATGAAATTTTTAGTGTTTGGAGCATCAAATGTGAAGTCTTCTACAACGATGATGTTCGACTCTTTTGCTTTGATTGAGAAAGCTGATTTACGAGCCAAACGCTTTAACTGCTTGTTTAATTTAAAAGAATAGCTTCTTGGACGTGGCCCAAAAACAGTTCCTCCACCTTTAAACAATGGACTTTTTACGCTACCAGCTCTAGCTGTACCTGTTCCTTTTTGCTTTTTAATCTTACGTGTACTTCCCGTTACTTCAGCTCTTTCTTTGGCTTTGTGGGTTCCTTGACGTTGATTAGCAAGATATTGCTTTACATCAAGATATACAGCGTGATTATTAGGCTCAATTCCGAATACTGCATCAGACAATGTAATTGATCTGCCAGTTTCTTTTCCTGTGTTATTTAAAACTTTTACTTCCATTACTTCTGAATGATTACATAAGAGTTAGTATGTCCTGGAACACATCCTTTAACTAAAAGTAGATTTTTATCTGCAACTACTTTCAATACTTTAAGGTTTTGAACAGTTACATTGTCGCAACCCATTCTTCCTGCCATTCGCATTCCTTTGAATACGCGTGAAGGATATGAGGAAGCTCCTACAGATCCTGGCGCTCTCAATCGGTTGTGCTGACCGTGTGTTGCTTGTCCTACACCACCAAAACCGTGACGCTTTACAACACCCTGAAAACCTTTACCTTTTGATACCCCTTGTACATCTACAAATTCGCCTTCCTGAAACAGGTCGACTGTGATTACTTCACCTAATTTGTACTCATTTTCGAAGTACTTGAATTCAACGACTTTTTTCTTAGCTACAGTTCCCGCTTTTTTAAAGTGCCCTTCAGCAGCCTTAGTGGTCTGTTTCTCTTTTTTGTCATCGAAACCAAGTTGCAACGCTTCATACCCGTCAACACCTTTGGTTCTGACTTGGGTAACTACGCATGGCCCAGCCTCAATAACGGTACATGGAATGTTTTTTCCATTTTCGTCAAAGATACTAGTCATGCCAATTTTTCTTCCGATTAACCCAGACATAATAAATTAATTAATTAATAAATTTGTTTTTCTCATTGATGTAGCATATCTATACTACCCAAATTGAGGGTGCAAATATAGAACTATTTTTTTAATTACAACAAAATTAATCAATTAGAGTTGAAATTTATTTTCGCCCTTATACCTTAGTCCGGATTTGCCTATTTTTAGGAGGAGAAATGATACTCCATACCTTCGGAAGTGGTCAAGAGGTTTAATTAACCCGGCTTTGCTTCGCTAGTTCGATTTTCTCGTGTCAGTCACTCCTCCAAACTCCGATAGCTATCGGAGGGGAAGAGCTGCAGGAGTTTCAATATTAACACTTATGCGGTAACACCCCGCCTTTCAGGCACCCCTCAAGAGATTTAGCCACCCCGCCCGATGGGCACCCCTCCAAGGGAGGGGAAGAGCTGCACGAAATACGTAAGTTAAATAGAAAAATTACCCCGGCTTTGCTTCGCTAGTTCGCTATAACGCTCGAGGCTTTTGATATGACAACAGCATACGAAGCGCTTACAAAATTAGTGGTATTACTTACATAAAAAAAACGCCCAAGAAGGGCGTTTTAAAAGCATTAACGAAAGATAACCATTTGTTACCCGTTAAAAGTTATTATTTGTAATCTACAATAACTGTATAAGTACCTGCTGCTAAAGCTTGGTACATGAAACCATTACCTGTATTTAATACGTTTGTAGCTGCATTATATTCACTATCAGCTGTCATTACTAATTTACCTGCAGCATCGTAAATTTTAGCACCTAAAAATGTTACTAAATCAGAGTCATCAAGCGTAGTCAAAGGTAATGTAGCAGAAACACCATCGGCATCAGCAGTAACTGTTTTTGATTTTACGCCTGAACCACCTAGGGGTAACCAACGACCAGCACTAACACCCCCAATTGTATTACCAGTTGGATTTGAGAAATAATAGAAACCTGGAGCTACCGCAACTTGTACTCCTTGCGTAGCGGGATCGTTTCCTGTGTTACCTGTTCCTGTATTGTAAACAACCATTCCATCATAATAACCAGGAATAGTAGCACCATCCGCAATAACATTTTCGAACGCAAAAGTTCTTAAATCAACATCCGGAAATATTAAACCTTTATGTATACTATTTTGCTCACCGTTAATAGAACCATAATTTGTACTCGCATCTAAAAAAGCGTTAGATTGAAAAATTGCAGGAGCTGGAACTGAATTTGATAGTATTTGAGCATTGGCAACAGTTCCAAAGGCCACTGTAAGAACCAAAATATAAAATATGTTTTTCATAATAAGTAATTTTTAATTTTAGATTAATAAGAAGTTCTTGCCCATCCATTTGCTGTCCAGACTAACGAATATCCTCTTGAACCAAGCATGGTTAGTGATGCAGTAGTAGCTGTCCCTGCAGGGTCAAATGAAGCTCCTACATTAGTTGCTGAAGCATTATAGAAGTTTACTATCTTACCAACATCTCCTGCACCCAAACTAGTTATTGTAAAACCTGTTGGAGAAGACCCTGCAAATGTAATAGTATTAACATTTCCAGTAAGCTCAGCGACGTCAAGGGTTGTATAGTTAGAATCTTTCTGTAATGCTATACTACTAAAACCAGCACTAGCAGCAGCCACCAACGGATTCCATTTTTCAGTTGCACCTGCCCAGTACCAAAAACCAGTAGAAGCGGCGTTTGTACTGTACACTAATTGTCCTATTTCTAGACCCGCTGCTGCTGTTCCTGTATCTCTCATGTCTGTAACCACACGTGGTACGGTTACACCATCCGCAGCAGCTAACTCTCCAGTACCTGCAGCGTTTGTTCCAGTGACGTGTAAAGTTGTTTTAGGATCCGTATTTCCAATTCCTACTTGAGCAGAAGCTACTAAACCTGTTGCTATAAAAGCGATTGTTAAGAATATTTTTTTCATTGTATTGTATTTTATTTATGTGATCTTCTTTTAGATCAGATTAATTAATGTTAGTTACGTTTTATAAAGGTATTCAATTTATTTATTTTGCTAAACCATCGGGTTTAATTCGGGTGGTGGAGCAAAGGGGTTTCCTTTAAATTGGTTGCTTATCGTTTCGTTTAAATGCTTTATTTTAAGCTTTTGTGCAGTACTTACAAAGGCTATGGTGGTAGTGTTTTGGGCTACATCGGCTGCAAATATCGGTACTCCGTGCTGGACCGCTAATGGCATTCCACTCTTTTCAAATTGGTACGGCGTTTTATAATTGATGTAAAAACTATTGAGGACCTTGGCGCGTTTATCGATTTTTACTTCTCCTGCAACTTGTAGTGGTTTTTGTAACACTAAAGTACCGGTTTTTATTATTAAATCGCCTCGAAGTCGCACTTCTGTTTTGATGTCGAGTTGGTCTCCGTTGGCTACATAAAGCGTAGGAAGGGAGGTGTTTTCGGCCGTTTCTAGTTGTTGGCTTGTGCCGTTAAGTACCAACTGGCTGTTTCCTAATACATTAGAATCAAAAACGTTTTTGGTTTCCTTTGAGGTTACTACGTTGTTGGCGGTAAAGGCGGTGTTGGGGTTTACTTTTAATTGTGCAAAAGAAACTACGGAACACAAAAGCATCAACCAAGTAAGAGGCGAAACGCTTCTGGCTTTGGTGTGGTATGTGGCTTTATTTGGTGTAGTGTAGCACATGATGGTAGGGAATACTCCTTAAAATTATGTTACAAAGATAGTTATTTTTTTTGATTGGGAGTGTTGCTTAAGAAAAAAAGATTTTGACACTATTTGTGGGGTGATTAAACACGGAGGATTGTGGATTGTGTTGGTGGCGAATTGTTTTAGGGTGGTGATTGGATTTTTATCAAGGTTTGCGATGCTTTGGTAAGACGGTACTTCCTGAAAAAGGTAGTGAATGAGATTCCTCGTTCCTCGGAATGACAAAGTAACGGGTACACTTTCCATGAAAAAGCCGAAACTGCGTTATCAGGTTTATTGGTCACGCTGTAAAGCGTCTCTGATCTTTATTAAGTAGGAACTTCCTGAAAAAGGTAGTGAATGAGATTCCTCGTTCCTCGGAATGACAAAGTTGTACGTATTGGTTTACTATGAAAAAAAATGCGTTATCAGGTTTATTGGTCACGCTGTAAAGCGTCTCTGATCTTTATTAAGTAGGAACTTCCTGAAAAAGGTAGTGAAAGAGATTCCTAGTTCCTCGGAATGACAAAGTTGTACGTATTGGTTTACTATGAAAAACTGCAATTGCGTTATCAAGTATATTTGACGTATAAACTGGCTTATTTGCTAAGTGCAAACTTCCTGAAAAGTCCATGAATGAGATTCTTCGTTCCTCAGAATGACAAAGTTGTACGTATTGGTTTACTATGAAAAAAGTAAGTGCGTTATCACTTCAACTCGTCCCCCCTCTATGGGAGGGGGTTAGGGGGAGGCCTATCAGGTTTATTGGTTTTTGAAACACTTTGTGGCTTTTGTGACTACTTTGTGACTTTTGTGTTACAAAAAATAGGCTGTTACACGAAGTTGCACAAAGACTACTCGAAGTTTCACATAGTTATACGGGATGTGTGGGTTGATGGGCTTTGTATGTAAAGTCCATAAAAAAACGGCAGTGAACTGAATCGCTGCCGTTTTTTATATCAAGTAGGTTTTTAAAAACTTATACTTTGATTTCTACTTCTACACCACTTGGAAGCTCTAATTTCATTAGGGCATCAATGGTTTTTGACGAAGAAGAATAGATGTCTATCAATCTTTTGTAAGACATTACTTCAAATTGTTCTCTGGCTTTTTTGTTTACGTGCGGAGAACGAAGTACAGTGAATAATTTTTTGTGTGTTGGCAACGGGATTGGACCTGTTACTACTGCACCTGTACTTTTAACCGTTTTTACGATTTTTTCGGCAGATTTGTCTACCAACATGTGATCGTACGATTTTAGTTTTATTCTGATTTTTTGACTCATTTTCTTAAGAATTAAGCGTTACCTTTTGCTTTTTTTATTACCGCTTCTGAAATATTAGAAGGTGTTTCTGCATAGTGCGAGAACTCCATAGTAGAAGTTGCTCTACCTGAAGAAAGTGTTCTTAATGTAGTTACATAACCGAACATTTCTGACAAAGGCACATCTGCTTTGATTGTTTTAGCACCATTACGGTCACCCATATCATTGACCTGACCTCTACGACGGTTGATATCACCTACGATATCTCCCATGTTTTCTTCAGGAGTGATTACTTCCATTTTCATGATAGGCTCAAGAATAATTGCACCGGCAGCCTTAGCTACTTCACGGTATCCCATTCTTGCCGCTAATTCGAAAGAAAGAGCATCAGAATCTACCGGGTGGAACGATCCATCCAATAAAGTTACTTTCAAACTATCTACTTGGTATCCTGCAAGAGGTCCAGTTTTCATTGCCTCACGGAATCCTTTTTCAACAGATGGAATATATTCTTTAGGAACGTTACCTCCTTTTACTTCGTTTACGAATTGTAAGCCTACAGGTACTTTTCCGTCTACTTCATCAGCAGGCTCAAGTCTGAATACGATATCACCAAATTTACCACGACCTCCAGATTGCTTTTTGTACGTTTCTCTGTGAGTAGCTGATTTGGTAAACGCTTCTTTGTATTCTACTTGTGGTTCTCCTTGGTTTACCTCAACTTTGAATTCGCGTTTCATACGATCTACCAAGATGTCAAGGTGAAGCTCACCCATACCTGAAATAATGGTTTGTCCTGAAGCCTCGTCTGTACGTACGGTAAATGTTGGATCTTCTTCGGCTAATTTAGCCAATGCCATACCCATTTTATCAACGTCTGCTTTAGTTTTAGGCTCGATAGCGATACCAATTACAGGTGCAGGGAATTTCATTGACTCAAGAATAATTGGGTGTTTTTCGTCACACAACGTATCTCCTGTTTTGATGTCTTTAAAACCTACTGCTGCTCCAATATCACCGGCTTCGATAAACTCGATTGGGTTTTGTTTATTGGCGTGCATTTGATAGATACGTGAAATTCGCTCTTTGTTTCCTGAACGTGTGTTCAAAACGTAAGAACCAGCATCTAAACGACCTGAATAAGCACGGAAGAAGGCTAAACGACCTACGAAAGGATCGGTTGCAATTTTGAAAGCCAAAGCTGCAAACGGTTCTTTAACGTCTGGTTTACGCAAAATTTTCTTTTGATCTTCTTCTAACAATTCAGCATCATCAGGGTGAATACCTTCGATACCTTCTTTATCTAAAGGTGATGGCAAGTATTTACATACGGCATCTAACATGAATTGTACTCCTTTATTTTTGAAAGAAGAACCTGCAATCATTGGGATAATTGCCATGTCCATGGTAGCGGCTCTAAGTGCCTTATTGATTTCTTCTTCGGTGATAGAATCTGGATCTTCCATGTACTTGTCTAGCAAGTTATCATCATAATCCGCCACTGCCTCGATAAGGATATCTCTGTATTCTTTTACTTCATCAACCATATCAGCAGGAATATCAACGATATCAAAAGTTGCCCCTTGCGTTGCATCATGCCATACAATAGCTTGGTTTTTCACCAAATCTACTACACCTTTAAAATCATTTTCTTCACCGATAGGCAATGTAATTGCTACGGCATTTGATTTTAACATGTCTCGTACTTGCTGACAAACTGCTAAGAAGTTAGAACCTTGACGATCCATTTTATTTACGAATCCCATACGTGGCACTCGGTATTGATCGGCAAGTCTCCAGTTGGTTTCTGATTGTGGTTCTACACCATCTACCGCACTAAAAAGGAATACTAATCCGTCTAATACACGTAATGAACGGTTTACCTCAACGGTAAAATCTACGTGACCGGGAGTATCGATAATGTTAAAGTGGTAGGGTAATGATTCTGGGATTAACTTACCTTGTTGTGTTGGAAAATTCCACTCACAGGTAGTTGCCGCAGAAGTAATGGTAATACCTCTTTCTTGTTCTTGAGCCATCCAGTCCATTGTGGCAGCACCGTCGTGTACTTCACCAATTTTGTGTGACTTTCCGGTGTAAAAAAGAATACGCTCTGTGGTTGTGGTTTTACCCGCATCAATGTGAGCTGCGATTCCGATGTTTCTTGTATATTTTAAGTCTCTAGCCATTTCTGTGAATTAAAATCTAAAGTGTGAGAATGCTTTGTTTGCTTCAGCCATTTTATGAGTATCCATTCTCTTTTTAACAGCAGCACCTTCTTCTTTAGCAGCAGCTAAAACTTCAGAGGCTAGTTTTTGAGCCATTGATTTCTCATTTCTTCTACGGGCATAAAGTATCATCCACTTCATGGCCATAGAAATTTTACGGTCGGGTCTGATTTGCATCGGGATTTGGAATGTAGCTCCACCTACTCTACGGCTACGTACTTCTACGTGAGGCATAACGTTGGTTAACGCATCTTTCCAGATTTCTACTGAAGATTTTTCAGCATCTTGTTTCTTAGCTTCTACGATATCCATTGCATCATAGAATACTTTAAAGGCTGTTGATTTTTTTCCGTCCCACATTAAGTTGTTCACAAAACGGGTTACCAGTTGGTCATTGAACCGTGGATCTGGTAAAAGTGGTCTTTTCTTTGCCGCTCTTTTTCTCATTGTTTCTTTGTTTTTTAGGACAGGTCACGACTTGTCCCTACGATTTACGTAATTGATTTACTTTTTCTTTCCTGCTGCAGGTGCTGGTTGTCCTGGTTTTGGACGTTTGGCTCCGTATTTTGATCTACGTTGCGTTCTTCCTGCTACTCCTGATGTATCAAGAGCTCCACGAACGATGTGGTACCGTACTCCAGGTAAATCTTTTACTCTTCCACCCCTAACTAATACTATCGAGTGCTCTTGTAGATTGTGTCCTTCACCTGGGATATAGGCGTTTACCTCATTACCGTTAGTCAACCTAACCCGTGCAACTTTACGCATTGCTGAGTTTGGTTTTTTTGGTGTAGTAGTGTAAACACGCGTACATACCCCTCTTCTTTGAGGACAAGAATCTAAAGCAACCGATTTACTCTTCTTAGTTATCTGAGTTCTTCCAGTTCTTACTAATTGTTGAATTGTTGGCATAATTAATACTAAAAATTTCTTAAATATATTTTTCCCGCTTTTTACGGGGTTGCAAAGGTAGAAAACATTTTTCTAAAATCAAATCATAATTAATTAATTTTCAATAGTCCCGATTAAAAATTTAACTTTGAAACCGAAACGCGTGAACTGAAACTTTGTACTCGATTTCTAAAAGAAGCTAAGATAGGTTTGAAATGAGCGTTTTAAAATTCGACCCAGTATCTATTTAATGACGCCGCAAACTCTAAAAAGCAAAACATACTTCAAGTCCAAAAGCGGCAAAAACAGCGAACCACGTTTGTGCCGTTTTTATGATGTAGCGCATGATACTTGAAATGTATCTTCAGTACAATTTCAATACTTTCTAGAAAAAGAATTAATCGTAATCAAAACAGTATGCGAGTGATGATGTGTAAGGAAATTTTGACTCTTTTGTGCTACTCTGGATCCGTCTTTTGCAAAGAAACGTTTCAGTCATGCTCCACTCAAAATTTTTTTAGCAAACACCTTTGGGCATTTATCCCTTTTTGAATCACACTCTATTCAATAAAAGTGAGTTAGATGTAAAACAAAACAATAAGTTGTTTATTTTCAATAATTTATTGTAAAATAAGTATCGAAATTTTGTGTATTCTTTGTGAGTTTTACATTAAAGCTAAAAAAATGGTTACACAAAATACACAAAGAACACGCGACAAACTCAAAGCTATTGAAAAACAATAGTATACAAATCGAACTCACGTTAATAAAGCTTCGGTTTTTCCTGACTTCCGCACTTTTTTATAAAACGCTTAATAATAATTTTTAAACATCTTTAAATCAGTAATTAATTGTTTTTTGTTTTTGTTTTTGGGTG